>SXGS01460413.1_pt1 | contig 34336 bp, 32 predicted proteins | sample 3174681 | NCBI WGS metagenome assembly SXGS01 (sample SAMN11356861, study PRJNA531348) | freshwater metagenome | isolation source: freshwater sample F1-80 | place: China: Fuxian Lake, Yuxi | collected 2017-12-25
AGGATATCCTGCCGCTGGCCGAACATTTCCTGCGGCGCCACGGCCAGCGCCACGGTCGGCCCCTGCCCGCCCTCAACCCCGAGGCCAGGCGGCTCCTGCTCGATTACGAGTGGCCTGGCAACGTGCGCGAACTCGAACACGAGATGGAGCGGGTCCTCACCCTGGGAGAACCAGGCGAAGGCGTCGGCCCAGCGCTGTTATCGGAAGAGGTGCGGGGCATAGGTGAACCCATCCGCGACGAGTTGCCAGGCGGAGACGGCACCCTCAAGGGCAGGATGGAGCAGGTGGAGCGCCGCTTCCTGGAGGAGGCCCTGGGCCAGAACAACTGGAACCAGACCCGCACCGCCGAGGTCCTGGGCCTCACCCGCCAGGGGCTAATCAAAAAACTGCAGAGATATGGAATCAGAGGCAGAGGAGGGGAGTGAGGATGTCAATGGACTTGGACGACATGTTGATCTTCGGCGGCTCGGGCAGCCCGCGCCTGGCCGCCCGTATCTGTGAGTACTTGGGGGTGGCCCCCGGCAAGGGGGAAACCCTGCGTTTCTCCGAAGGCAATCTCTTCGTGCGGGTGCTGGAGAACGTGCGGGGCCGGCAGGTGTACGTGGTGCAGTCCACGGCCTTTCCGGCCAACGACAACTTCATGGAACTGCTCTTCTGGATCGATGCCTGCAAGCGGGCCAGCGCCGCCTCGGTCACCGCGGTGATCCCGTACTTCAGCTATGCCAAGGGGGACAAGAAGGACGAGCCGCGCGTATCCATCCGCGCCCGGGTCTGCGCCGATGCCATCGAGGCGGCCGGGGCCGACCGGGTGGTGACCCTCGACCTACACGCCGCCCAGATCCAGGGCTTCTTCCGCGTGCCAGTGGACGATCTCTACGCCCTGCCGGTGTTGTGCGAGGCCGTAAAGAAGAAGGCGCTGCAGAACTTGGTGGTGGTAGCCCCGGACACCGGTTTCGCCAAGAAGGCGCGCAAGTACGCCACCTACCTGGGGGCCGAGCTGGCCATCGGCGACAAGGAGCGGGTGGCCCACGACGAGCAGGCCGCGGTGTCGGAGATCATCGGCGAGGTGCATGGGAAGACCGCCCTGATCGTCGACGACTTCACCATCTCTGGCGGCACCCTGATCGAGGTGGCCAAGGAGTTGGAGCAACGCGGGGCCGGGGATATCTACGCCATGATCTCCCAGGGGGTCTTTGCCGCCGGTTCCATGGAAAAGCTGGAGGACAGCCCGATCCGGCGCCTGCTGGTGACCGACGCGGTGGAGACCCAGCCGGTCGAACTGTCCGCCAAGATCGAGGTGGTCTCGGTGGCCCCGCTCTTCGGCGAGGCCATCCGCCGCATCCACAACCGCGAGAGCCTCAGCGTGCTCTTCCCCCGCTGAGGGTGGTACGACAGGGCGCGGCGCGATCCCTTCCGCGCCCTGCAAACGGCTATAGCCAGCGCCGGACCCGGTTCTTGTAGTCGAGGTAATCCGCCCCGAACTTCCGCTCCAGGTACGCCTCCTCGCGGGCGATCACGCCCTTCTGTACCGCCATCAGGGCCAGGGGCAGCAGCAGGAGCGGCCACAGGGTCGCGCAGAGCAGGACAGCCCCCAGATAGACAAGCGTATCGGCCAGGTAGATGGGATTGCGGGTGAAACGGTAGATACCCGCTGCCGCCACGGCACTTGAAGCGCGGTACGGATTGACCGAGGTGCCGGCCCGGCCCAGGGTCCACAGAGCCAGGACAAAACCCAGGACCCCAGCAACCACCAGCGGCCAGCCCAGCCAGGCCGCCAATCCACCCAATTCCAGGGGCAGCGGCAGGTGATGCTGCAGCCACAGCCCGGCGCCAAAGGGCAACAGGTAGAGGAGGGGCGGCGGGGCGATGATCCCCGGCCGGTCAGGGGCCGCCTTCACCGGCCGGTCCGCTCGATCACCTGCAGGATGGCCCGCAGGTACCCCAGGTCAAAAGCCCGTCCTTTGTGACCCCAGGCCGTGTCCTCGACCATGCCCGGCGGCAGGGCTGCCCGCATCGGCCCAGAGAAACCGGCCCGCACCAGCGCCTGCATCACCTTGGGCAGCGAGATCTCCCCCTCGTCGAGAAAGGCCTGCTGCTGCTGGCGCAGGTTGTTGGCGTGGACCATGGCCAGTTTCGCCCCGGCAGCGCCGATCAATCCTTCGGCGCTGCCGCCCGAGGCGGCCACCTCGACCAGGTCCAGATCCAGCGCCGGCACCAGGCCCAATAGGCGCTGGGACTCGCGCAAGAACCCCGACCCGGCGCGGCAGGCCAGGCGCACCCCGGCGGCCTGGGCCACAGGCCCGGCCTGGGCAGCGAATTTTCCCAGCGTTTCCCATGGAGGCGCCGCCTCGCCGACCTGGGCCACCAGCGCCTTGCCCCGGCCCACCGGCTGGGGCTGGGCCGATGCCGCCCGCCAGTCGCAACTGACCAGGGCGATGCCGGCCTCGCCGGTGCGGCGCAGTCCCTCGCAGAAGCCGGCTGAATCCTGCTCGGCGCCGGGTGGCGCTTCAATACCGGCCAGTTTGAGCTGGCTGCGCTCCACCCGGTTCCGCACTGCCTTCAGCGTCTCCGCCTCCCAACCCGCCACCGCCACCACCACACTGTCGGCGCCCAACTGCTGGGCAAAGATCAACTGATCGTCCTGTCCGTGTTCTACCGAAAGTGCCAGCTCCATGTCATTTCCCTCCTAGTTCGCGCAGGGCATTGACCAGCCCTCTGAGATAACCCACCTGAAAAGCAAAGGACCGGTCAGCGCGGCCGTTGTCGCCCACCACCCCTGGACAGTGATCGATGCGGATGACCCCGTCGAATCCGACATCGTTGAAAGCCTGCACCGCTGCCACCATGTCGATATCCCCCTCGTCGGGGAAAACCTCGTCGAATTTGGGCACCTGGCCGCGCGGGTTGCGGAAATGGGCAAAGAAGATGCGCTGCTGGCCGCCAAAACGGCGGATGGCCGCCACCACGTCCACTTGGTCCATGGTGCCAATGGTCCCCATGCAGAAACCCAGGCCGTTGTTGGGGCTGGGTGCAGCGTCGATCACCTGCTGCAGGCCGGCCTCATCGACCAGGATGCGGCCCACGCCCATGTAGTAGGGCACGGGCGCATCGTCGGGATGGGCGGCGACCTTCACCCCCTCGGCTTCGGCCACCGGCACGATCCGCTCCAGGAAATAGGCCAGGTTGTCGCGCACCTCCTCTTGGCTCATATCCCGGTCGGGCAGATGGGGGTACGGGCCGCCGCCGCGCAGCCAGTCCATGGCCGCCGCTGGCATACGTTCGGCCACCTCCATATCGAAACGGGGGTACCGCGCCCCGCCCCGTCCCGTGGGGCTGTACTCGGTGCGCAGGCCGCCCAGCAGCATCCACTGGTACTGCAGCACCGGGATGCCGGCTTTGGCGATGTTGCTGATGGACTGGCAGACCTTGTCGATCTGTTCGTCGCGGCCGGGCAGCCCGAACATCACCTTGTCGTAACACAGCGGCGGCAGGTTCTCGATCACGTCCCAGGAGAGGCCGGCCTTGGCAAAGGCCTCGCGTTTGCGCTGCATGGGCTCCAGCTCCACCACCCCCTCGGGGCTGGCAGCTGCACCGCTGACCACGTACTGCAATCCCAGTTGTTGCATGAACTGCAGGTGTCCGGGGTCGAGGTCACCACTCAAGGCTATCTTCATCGTCTGTCCTCCTGGTTAGCCAATCAACGCGAAACCCCGCCTCACCGCCTCCATACCCGCCACATGGGCTGGATGGGGGGCGAATACCGGGGGAGTGCCCCACAAATATCCACTCAGGTCGCAGCCCTGTTGCGCCCACTTCGCCATCTCCTCGGGGGACATGGGGCCGTGTACGTTCATCACCGTGCCCATCAACCGCTGCCCGGGCTTGCGGATGCCCTGCAGCCAGGCCATGGTCTCCTCGCTGGAGAACTCGGCCAGCAGCATGTCGCTTTCGGCCAGCATGGGATGGTCCACCCACTGCGGGTCGGCCGGACCCCAATAGGGTGGGGTGAAGGAGATGCGGGTCTGCGGGCTGGTCTGCTTCACCGCGTCGCGCAGCCGGTAGAACTGCTCGGTCAGCACCTGGCGTTTGTACTGGAGGCTCTCCCCGGCCGTGATCTGGGACGCCTCCTCGGGCATGGGCCGGCCGATGATCCGCGCAAAGGGTTCCTTGACGAACCAGTAGGGCTGCACCTGGAAGTCGGTTTTCAGGTCGCCGTAGCAGAACCAGTCGAACATCAGCCAGTCCACCGGGTACTCGCGCAAAAACTCGCGCACCCGAGCGCAGAGCAGATCGGTCCAGGGGCTTTCGGGGCCGAGGAATCCGTGGCTCCAGGTGCGCCGGCTGCCGGGGATCACCCATTCGCCGTGGTACCCGTTGGTGGCCACGTCGGCCCCCACGCAGAAATACGAGCAGAAGGGCAGCCCGGCCCGGCGGGATAACTCGAAGACCTTGGGCAGCAAGTGCTGGCCCGGCCCGGGCGGCACCGGCCCCAGGCGGGTGGGGTAGAAGGCGTACCCGCCGTAGGTGTAGGCCTGCAGAAAGATGGTGTTGTTGCCCACCCCCACCTGCCAGTCGAAATAGGCCTGCGGGTCCACCCAGGCCCAATCTTGCGGGCTGCTGGGCAAGTTGCACTGGTGGGGCCTATCGTGTTTGGACCAGTTCAGATCGAACATCATCATCTTGATGATATCCATCTCAGCCTCCCTCCCGGTTGACGATGGCGATGCCCACCGCCACCAGCGCCATACTTGCCCAGAGGAAGGGGGAGATGGCTTCGTTCAGCACAAGTGCACCAAGGAGCACCCCGGCCGGCGGGGTGGCGAAGCTGAACGCCCCCAGGCGGCTGGCGCTGTGGCGTTGCAGGAGCGAGACCCAGACGATGAAACACAATCCCGCTACGATCACCCCCTGATAGAGCAGCGCGCCGACCACCACCGCGTCGAGGTGGTACTCGGCTCCGCGCTCCCAGATCAGGCTCATCACCGCAAAGATCGGCAAGCTGAGGGCGGCCTGCCAGAAGAGCACCTGGAAAGGATGTAGACCCCGCACCAGGCGTTTGAGCACCACCTGGCGCAGGCCCAGAAAGAGGCCGCTTCCCAGTACCAACACGTCGCCCAACAGGTAACTGGTGTCCAGCAGGATCAGGGATTCGGCGAAGAGCAGGACCACCCCGGCAAAGGAACAGAGCAGGCCGAGGATCTTGACCGGGCTGAGCCGGTCGGCGGGCAACAGGAAATGGGCGAAGAGGGCGGTGAAGAAGGGATAGGTGTTGATCAGCACCGCAGCGCGACTGGCTGTGGTGCCCATGGTGCCGATATTGAGCAGCAGGATCTGAAAGATGAAGACCAGTTGGAGCACCCCCAGCCCCTGCCAGTTGCCGGCCAGGCCGCGCAGGGAGACACCGGCGACCAGAGCACCGACCGCCACGGTCAGGGCGCCGATGGCAAAGCGACCCCAGGCCATGGCGATGGGTGGCATACCCTGTAGGCCTATTTTGATAAATACCGCATTGCCCCCCCATAAGAGGGCAGCAACCACTGCCCAGATGCCGGCGCGCAGGCCGATGGGCTGGTCGGCCGGCGCACTCAAGCCTCCTGCCCGCCGCTCATTTGATCCGGGCAGTCTCTATGTAGTCGAGCTTGGGGAACTTGTCTTCGAGGTACGCGTTGCCCTCGGCCTGGATCTTGCCCTGGCTGGGCTTTTCTCCGTACTCGCTGTTGATCTTGTCGACCACGTCCAGGCCCTCGATGATCTTGCCAAAAGGCGAAAAGCCCATGCCGTCGAGGCGCTCGTTGTCGCGGTAATTGATGAAGAGCTGGGTGGTGCGGGTATTGGGGCCGGCGGTGGCAAAGGTGATGGTGCCGCGCGCGTTGGTGCCTACCACCGGATCATCGGGGATATTGGCATCGCGCCAGGCCGCCGAGATCTGGGGATCGCCGTGCAGGCCGAACTGCACCACGAAACCGGGCACCACCCTAAAGAAACGCTGGCCGTCGAAGAAGCCGTTCTTGACCAGGTTGTAGAAGCGGTCGACTCCGTGCGGGGAGAGGTCGCGGGTCACCTCGATCACAAAATCTCCGGTGCTGGTCTTGAATAGTGCCTGAAAGGATGCAGGGGCTTGTTCATTCATTTTGGGGTGGCCCGGATTGGCGAGGAGTTGGGAGTTTCCGCCCTTCGAGGCGCAGCTGGTGAGGGCGGCGAGGAAAATGATCAAAGCAAATTTCGACATGCGGGATCTGCTCCTGTGAATTGATGATGGCTCTGGGCCGGGCCTAGGGAGGTGTACGCGATGCGTCTCTACAACCCTTTCACAGCCTCGGCCAATGCCTGGGCCGTGAGCCCGAAATAGGCCCAGGTTTCGGGGTGTCCTTCGGAGGGGGCGATACGGGGGTCGGTGATGCCCAGGTGGGCCAAGGGCACCCGCCCCTGTGCGGCGCTGGCCACCAGGCCGGCAAAACCGCGCAGACCGCTGGCCGGCGTGCCGATCAACCCATCCTCGATGGTGACCAGCCCTTGGTCGTACCGCGCGATCCACTTCTCCAGGGCTCCCTGGGGCAGGGGCAGGCTGTTGACGATGTGGACGTCCACCGGCGGTCCTCCCTGTTCCAACTGGGCAGCTGCCTCGCCGGCCAGGTACGCCGGTGCCCCCAGCGCCAGGATGGCCCGCCGCGCGCCGGTATAAGCCCGGTACAGGGTGGTTTCCTCCCAGGCAGCATGGGCTTCCCACAGCGGACCCGAGCCGTCCTGCCGCTCCAGCACCAGCAGGTTGTCGCGCGGGATGGCCAGGATGTGGCCCCCGTAGTGGGCGGCCAGGTCGCGCACTGCCAGAAAGGCGGCGCGGGCGTCGGCCGGGGCGTAGAAGTGCCGCAGGTAGGGCAGGTAGGTCAGGCCGATATTGATCCAGTCCAGGCTCCAGCCCGAGAAGTGATCGCGGCCCGTGCAGGAGCCTACGTGGGAGAGGTGGAAGGTGACATTGAGCCCCTCGTTGATGCCGTTGAGATTGCGCTGGTACCGCCATAGCTCAAAACCCTCGCGGGCGATGCCCTCGAAGAAGGCGGCAAAAGTGGAGACCACGTTGAGTTGGGGCTGGCGGGTGCTCATCGCCAAACCGTCGGCCATCAGGGTGGCGGCCTGCTCCTCGATGCTCATCTCAAAGCGGTGGCCCTTGGGCAGGTGCGCCCCGGCTTTGGCCAGGCGGGTGGAGACATCCAGATCGCAGCTGACCACAAAGACCCGCTCGGGGAAGGCCTTGGCCACTGCCTCGTACCCGGCTTCGGAGCCGAGCCGGGGACTGGCCTTGGCGCCGGCGGCCGGCAGCTTGACTGCCTCCAGGGCCTCGCCGGGCAGGACCAGGTTGGGGGCGCCCGGAGAGGGCCGGGGCTGGGTGACCACGATCCGGGGCGACTGGCGGCGCAGGGCGGCCAGGGCCTGCTGCTGAGCCGGGCTCTGCTGGAGCAGGGGGCCGGCCAGCACCTCCTCCTCCTTGCGGCCCTTCATGTGGCCGTCGTGGTGCCCCTCGCCTCCGGGCAACTGGTTCACCAGAAAGACACACTCGATCATCGGGATCGCGTCGCGGAAACTCATCAGCGAGCCGGGGATCCACACCTCCTGGCCCATCGGCACCTGGTGTTTGTCGGCAAAGGCCTCCACCTCGGCGAGTATGCCATAACGCTCGCCAAAGGTCTTGAGGGTGACCTTGTCGGCGCCCCTGGAGTGCCAGCCCACCGGGTAGATCAGCGAGGGTTTGCCCTCCTGGGCCAGGGCAAAGGCCTGGCGGTAGACCTGGTAGAGAGCGGCGGTGTCCAGCAGGGTGGGGATTTCGAGGATCTCGATGCCCAGGGCCCCGATGATGCGGCGCGGGTCCCGGTCCATGATGCTGCGGGTGGTCCCCGAGAGTTGGATGCCGTTGCGGTGCATGACAAAGGTGATGGGTGCCCCGTGGAAGGAAGCCCCGTTGAAACCGTTGAGGGCCTGGCCCGAGATCCAGCCCGCGTCCCCGCAGTGGGTCAACACCCAGCTTCCCTGGCCATAGAAGGCGCGTTTGCCCAGGGCCTGCCCCACGGCCACCGGCACCATCACCCCCAGGCGGCCGCCGTTGAGCTGGGTGCCGCCCGGCAACCACGACACATGGCCGGGGATATCCAGACTGCGGCGGAAACCGTCTACCACCAGCTGGGCATCGACAAAACCCAGGGCAGCCAGGCAGGAGAAATAGCCGATGCTGGTATGGGCGTGTTCGATGGTGTACTCGACCCGCTCATAGTCGCTCACCGCCAGGCTCATCAGCAGCGAGGGGATCAGCTCCAGGCCGCCGCCCAGGTGGTCCAGCTCGTTGATCTTGGCCAGCGACGCCAGGGAGCGGATGGCGATGCGGGCCGCCTCGATCTGCAACCCCTCCAAGGCGTGGACCTGCTCGGCGCTCAGTTGCTCCACGGCGGCGATGTCCAGGTGCAGGGGCAACACCTGGGAGGTGATGCTCTCGTCTTTGAGGTGGCGGGCCGCGTCTAGCAGGGACTGGTTGCGCTGCTGCTGGGCGGCGTCGAGGGTGTGCAAACTCTTCACTTGGCTACTCCTGTCAGAAGGAATACAAACTCAGATTAAGAATACCGCCGCGCCTTCTTTTTGACAAGGAGGATCACCCTTGCACTAGGGGAGGAATTGCTCGGCCAACTTCGCGGCCCAGGCCTGGTTGGCGTCGATGGTGCGGCCCGCGTTGTGGGGGGTATGGACCACGTTGGGCCGGCCCAGGAGCGGGTCGTCCAGGGGCAAAGGCTCCACGTCCCACACGTCGGCGGCCAGACTCAGTTCGTCGGCCAGCACCCGCCGCCGCAGGGCCTCGGTGTCGCAGATCCGGGCCCGGGTCACCAGCACCACCAGGCAGCCCTTGGGCAGCGCGTCGATGTGCTGGGCCTTGACCAGATCGCGGGTGGAATCGGTGAGCGGCACCATGGGGGCAAAGATCTCGGCGTCCTCGACCAGCCGCTCCAGGTACCACTCGCGGCGGGCCCCGGCGCGGTGGAAGCAGGGCTCAGAGGCAAAGGGGTCCCAGGCAACCACCTCAGCGCCCAAAAAGTGGGCAAAGCTGGCGTAGCGACTGGCGATATTGCCGGCCCCCACCACCCGCACCCGTTTGCCGGCCAGGGTGCCGCTGGTGAAACGCGCGTCGTCGCCGAACTGCTGCCCCCGCACCCCGGGACGACCCAACCCTCCGGGCGGCTCGTAGTCCCAGGGCGCCAGCGAAGTGAGGATCTGGTGGTGGAGCTGGGGGATGCGGCGCAGGCCGCACAGGGTGAGGGCCAGGCCGTACTCGGCCACCGTCTGCCCCCAGAAACCCTCGCTGGGGTGATGGTAGACCCGCACCCCGGCTTTTTCCAGATGATCGCGGCATTCCCAATCGAGGTTGCCGCTGTACCCGCCCTGAAAGGTGGCCTCGCGCAGGGCGGAAAAAACGCGCAGGCACTCCAGCTCCACGCGCACTCCCAGGCAGGCCAGGCGCCGGATGCGGCCCGGCTGGCTGGCGATCTGGCACAGCGGGCGTTGGTCGCCGTCCCCGACGCGGATGAATTCCACCTCCCCCTGCTGCTGCCAAAGCTGGCGGAAGTGGTCGCCGGCAAAGGGCCAGATGTGGTCGAAGTCGGGGTGGACGGCGATCAGGCTGCTCATTGTTCTCCCTCCCAATAACCCACGGCGTCCTTTTTGCGGAAGATGCCCCAGCCGGACAGCGCCTTGGTGAGCACCTTCTGCGAATTGGGGTACTCGCCCAGATCATGGGGCAGTTCGTTGCCTACGGCCAGCAGCACACAAGGGGCGCTGCCCTCGTTCCTGAATTGGTGTGCCCCCCTAGGTCCCGGTGGAAAGGCGACGACATCGCCCTGGCGCACCGCAAACTCCCCGCGATCACTGACCAAGGTGCCATTGCCTTCCAGCACGTAGAACATCTCTTCACCGAAGTGGTGGAAATGCAGCGGGAAAGTCGCCATGCCCGGAGGCAGGCGAATGAGGCGGTATCCCAGGTGCCTAGCGCCGACCAGCACATCGAGGTTCTTGTCGTCCCAGTGGTAGTGGGCGGGCCGGCCCTTGCTGCTAACCCGGCCGGTGCGCGCGGTGGGCACCCATTCCACTTCGTCCACATTGATCTTGTTGATAAAGATGTCGCGCCGTTCTTCTAGGCATTCGAGCAGGCGCTCGCGGCCCTGGTGCAGGACGGCGTGGCCGTCGCCCACCAGCAGATGGGCAAAGTCCAGGGCCAGGAGTTTGCGCAATTCGAGGGCGGCGCGCGGCGGGTCCTGCAATTTCTCGTCCATCAACAGGCTGATGCGCCCCACCGGGGCGCCGACCACCAGGTCGCCGGCCAGCACCAGCTTCTTCTGCGGCCAGTACAGGGCCACCTCGCCGGGGCTCTTGCCGTGGCGCAGGTGGACGGCCCGCAGCCCCGGCACGATCTCCTCCTCGTCGGCCAGGCGGCGATCTACCGGAAGGGCTAACTGACCGGCGTCCAGATCGTGAACGGCGACCTTGGCCCCGGTGTGTTCGCGGAAGAAGGCCGCCTGGCGCTCGTGGTCGGCATTGGTGAGCGCGATCCAGGCCGCTCCCCCCAGGCGCTCCAGATGCTCCAGGTCAGAGGGGATCATCGCCACCGGATCGATCAGCACGTTACCCTCGGGCCGCACCCACAGATGGCCGTTGAAATCGAGCTGCCTAGTCTCGTTGAACACCGACCACAAGTACAAGTCGTCGAAAACCTTTTTCATCTGCGCCTCCAACTAGTGAGAGACCATCGCCTCCAAGGCTCCTCGCACTGCCCACCACCCAACCCTCGCAACGCCCCAACGTATGGGGCGCTGCAGGTCGTCGAAATCTTTTTCATCTGCGCCTCCGCTTACCGGCTGCCCGCCAACACATAGCGCACGGCCACGCTGCCGCTCTGCCCATCGCCGAGACTGTCGAGGAAGGCGTAGAGATGGCTGGTCAGATAGCGCGGCTTGTTGGTGTGGGCGATATAGGCCCCGATCAACCCGGAAGCACCGGCCAGGGTGGTGGTCAGGGTATATGTCCGGCCTGCGGCGCGCAGCGCCACCGAACCTTGCAGCGCCTCGGGCGCTTGGGTCTGCGGATTCCAGTCCTGGCGCAACAGCAGGTAGTCTGTCAACTTCCGGGCCTGGGCCTCGGCCAGAAAATCGGCATAGGGGCGCAGCGGCCGCCGCACCTTCTCGGCGGTGGATACCTGCTCCACCCATTGCTGGTTGGCAAACCCCGGAAAACCGACCATCATATACGGGCTGAGCAGGGGTTGTCCAGAATGGTTGCGAATGGTGTACTCGGCCGTGATTTCGGGGCGGCGGGCGTCCAGGTGATACCTCACCTCGACCTCGATCCCGCGCCGCAGCACGTCCCGGCGGCGGAAGCGGAGCACCACCCCGGTGTCGCTGCGCGCCACCTCCGGGGTCTGCCAGCGCTGCTCGAGCAGTTTGACCTTGGCCTGGCTGCGCTCAGAGTCGCTGAACCAGAACCACTCCCAATCACCCAGAGGAAGGGAAGGGTGGGCAAAATCCACGGACTGGCCGACCAGGCGCAGGGAGGAGATACCAAAGGGATTGGCGTTGTGGATGGCGACGGTGTATCCGGTGAGATGCACCGCCGTGGTATGCCGGGTGGTGGTGACAGCGTAATAGGCAACTGGAACCGATTGGAAGGGGCGCGCGCTGTCGGGCAGCACCACCGCGCCCTCTGGCAACAGCGGGGGAGGGGGAGCCGGTGGTAAAGGCGAAACAGAGGACTCAGTGGGGACCGTGTCGAGGTGATCGGGGGGGGGCAGCACTGCGCTGAGTCGCTGAGGGTCCATGTTGGCCGGCAGTTGCGCTCGGGAGGGGAGAAGCACTGCCGCAGAGTCGGGGCGAGGGGGGGAAGCGGCAGTATCCACAGGCAGGACCGCGGCGACCGACGAATCGGCGACCACAACCACCGTATCCACAGGCGGGGCCACCGCCTGCGGCGAATCCGGCGGTGCCGGCCCCAAGGCAAGGGTGTCCGTGGGCGAGGGGAGGGCTGCGATGCTGTCTGGAATTGGCGACGCGCCGGCAACCACAGCCACCGTGTCCACAGCCGGGGCCACCACCAGCGGCACCGGCCCCAAGGCAAGGGTGTCCGTGGGGGAGGGGAGGGCCGCGATGCTGTCTGGAGGTGCCGTTGAATCGGGCGCTGAGGCGAAGGCCGGGGCCGCTTCGAGGTGGTCGGCCCAGCGGAAGAAATCCTCCAGGTCCACCCGACCATCGACATTAAGATCAAAAAGCGGATCGGCGCTGCCCACTGCCGCCAGCAACAGGGCCAGGTCGGCCTGGTCCAGTTGCTGGTCCTGGTTGAAATCCCCCGCCACTGGTTCGACCGGGCCAGCCGGAACTACACTACACAGGGCCAGCCCCAGCCCCAGGCATATTCCCAGGTTCATGCCGCTTTCAGGCGCTGAAGAAGGGTTGGGTCCAGGCAAAAGTCTCGCCGGTGCCCCAGCACTCGAAACGCGCGTAGCGCAGCTCAGCCGGCACCTCCACCTCGATGCGGCTGGCGTCCACCTGGGCAAAACGCTTGGCCCCGTGGCCCAGGGCCACGATGCGGGCGGCGTTTTCGGTTTCCAGCCGGATGCGCCGACCCTCCACCTCGATGCGGCTGATCACCACCCCGGTGGAGGCGTAGAAGCGCCCCTGGCGCAGGGCCTCCACCACCCCAGCGGCCGTGGGCTCATTCACATAGACCACGTTCCACCCTAGCTCCACGTCGCCGATGGCCGCATGGCTGTCGTCGTTGGCAAAACCCCAAAGCCGGCGGCCCTTGGTCAGCAAGATATCCCAGCGGTTGGTGGCGTAGGGGCTGCCTTCGAGCCGGCAGATGACCCCGTTGTAGATCTCCAAGCCCAGGTAGCCCTGGCAGGCATCCAGCAGCTCCTGGGGGCAGTGGTTGAAGTTGGCGTGCCAGTTGGGGTGGTTGAAAACCGCAAAACCGCCCTTGGTGCCCACCTCGTCGATGACCTGCTGCCGGTCGGCGTGGGGAGGCACCAGGTCGGTGGCCCCGACGTGTAACATATGCGGCCCCTGGGCACTGATCTCGTTGCCCGGGATCAGGACCAGCCCGCGGGGGTCAAAGGCGCGGTAGTCCCGTTCCGAGGTGTGGATGTCGTGATCGGAGATCATCAGGAATCCGTACCCGCGCCGGGCGTAGTCGTCGATGACCTCCTGGTGGGGCCGCTGGCCATCGCTGCTGGTGGTGTGGGTATGCAGATTGCCCTTGATCCATTTGCCGCCGCTCAATTCCCGATAAGGATGGTCTAGGCCCGCCACGTCGCCTCCTCTGCGCGTTAGGTGTTTCACTCCTCCCGCACCACTGCCAGGGAGCGGGAAGCCCTGAAGCCGTCGCCTTCCAAAACGTAGTAATAGATGCCCGAACCCACCGGCTGTCCTTCCTCGTTGGTCCCGTCCCAGACCTCGGTGTGGGTGCGCGCAGCGCGCACCCCCAGGTACCTGCGCCAGACCAGGCGGCCCTCGGCTGTAAAAATGGAAAGGGCGGTATTGGTGCTGGGCTGACTCAGGCCAAAGGCAATGGCGGTGAGATCCTGCTGGCTTGGCCGGAAGGGATTGGGGTAGTTCTGGGCCAAGGTGGAGGCCTGGGGCACAGGTTCGTCGATCAGATCTGGATCGTACTGGGCAGAAACAGTGTACTCATAGTTGTTGCCGCTCTGCTCAGTGACGGCCAGCACCACCACCACCTGATCGTAGCGGTCCCAGCCGGCCAGGCGCAACTGGCCGCCGGCCAGGGAGCGGACCTCGACGCTGTCGCGCGAGACCAGCAGCACCTGCCGGCTCCACTGGCCCCGCATGGTCTGTACTTCGAGCACCGCGCCCCCCGGCTGCAGGCGCGGTTCCAGCACCACGTAGGTGCTGCCCAGGTGGTCCACCTCGCCGCTGTCAGCCGCCACAACCTTGGCCAGGGCATTCAGGGAGGTGGTCCCCACCTGGGGATAGGCCTCGCCGTCGGGGTAGCGCGAGGGCAGGCGGTAACGGCTGCCGGTGAAGTAATTCCACACCGCAAATTCCCCCATCACCCCGCTGAAGCCGCCCGGCACCTCCTGGCGGAGGGCCCGGTCGAAATGCTCGAGGCCGGCGCTGTTGCGGTTGCCCAACTCCTCCCAGATGGCGCGGATCAAACCGCGGCCGTAGCGCAGGTCGAGGAAGTGGGCAAAGAGGCAGGCCCCGTAGATGTGGTAGTCGGCGGAAAAGCTGCTGCCGCTGTCGAGGGCTTTCTCGGGCTGGCGCAGAAAGCCAGAGAGGTACTGGAGGTAGTCGTTCACCTCGGGGTAGGCCACCTCCTCCATCCAGGTGCTGCTGGCTTCCTGCCACCAGACCCCATCGCTTCCCTGGTAGTACCCAAACTGTACCGCGTGGAAAAACTCGTGGGCCACCGTGGCGTGTAGGGCGTCCAGTCCGCGGGTCTGGAGGTAGATGGTGTCGGTGTAGTCGTTGTCCAGTTCGAGGTAACTGGAGGATCGGTTGCCCCCCTGCTCCGGGTAGGTGAAGCCGTACGCTCCCCCCGAACCCAGCTGGACGATATACACATCGTATTCGTCACCCCCCCCAGCCCCCCCGTCGACCGGCGGCGCCTGGTACCCAAGTTGTCCCACCTCCAGATCCCAGGCCCGGTCGAGGGCGGCCGCCACGGTGTCGATGTAGTCGGGAACCTGGTTGGCATCCCCGTCGGCGGGGTCCACCCGGTTGCGGCCGCTCAGGTCATAGTGGATGCGGAAGTTTCCCGACGGACTGAGGTGTTCCCGGGGGAGGGCGGGCCGCTGCAGGGCCTTGGCCAACCGCTGCTGCCCGGCAGGGCTCAGGGCTGCGCGCGCCTCCACCAGTAGCGGTGTGCCGCAGAAAGGATGCGCCGGCGCGTGTGTTTCTTCCTGGCCCAGGGCCGCGCGAACCTGGGAGAGCAGGACCTGTTCAGCTTCGAGGGTGAGGGCGCTGGCCGGCAGGGCCCAGCAGAGGATCACCAGCAAAAACATCTAAGCGTCAGACTCCTTTTTCAACAAATGCCTGCCCTTCCACCCCAGGCCCAGGGCGACCAGTACCGCGCCAAAGGTGCAGACCACGGTGGCGCCGGTGGGCAGGTCGGCGGCATAGGAGAGGCTGCAACCCAAAGCGCTGGCGGCAAAACCCACCCCCCAGCTGATGGCCAGGCGCCAGCCCAGACGCTGGGCCAGCAGGGTGCCGCAGACCGCCGGCACGATCAGAAAGGAGAAGACCAGCAGCACGCCGGCCACCTGGACCGAACTGGTGATCACCAAACCAAACGACGCGTAGAAGATAAAGTCCCAGCAGCGCACGGACCACCCCCGGCGCAGGGCCTCTCCCTCGTCGAAGGAGATCACCAGAAAACGCTCGCGGAAGATCCAGTGAAAGAGTCCTACCAGGGCATAGAGGCCGCTGACCTCCAGCACCTGGGGCCAGGTGACCCAGAGGATGGAGCCCACCAACAGCTCTTTGAGGTGCTCGGCCCCGTGAGGGGCGCGGTCGATGGCCAGCACCCCGGCGGCGGCGGCCACGGCATAGGCGATGCCGATCACCGCCTCCTGGGGGATCTGCCGCTGGCGCAGCCGGGTCAGCGAAAACACCGCCGCGCCGGCGAAGGCAGCGCCCAGGGAGCTCAGGTACGCCTCCACACTATTCAACTCGTACCCTGCCAGGAAAGCCAGCGTCCGCCCCAGGGCCGCGATCTGGGCCAGGGCCAGATCGACAAAGATCACCCCCCGCGCCAGCACGTGTATACCCAGGTACGCGTGCATGCCCACCAGCACCAGGCAGGCGGCAAAGGGCGCGGCCATGAAGAACAGAAAGTCTTCCATGGTTCAGCCTCCCCCGAACCCCGCCTCCAGGCGGGTGAGGATCGCGTCGAACAAGTCCGTATAGGTGGCGATCCCCGGCTCCCCGCCCACTGAAATGGGCAGGGCCACGGCCAGGGCCTTAGCCTGGGCCGCTACCCGCCCGGGTGCGGCGGCATCCTGGAATTCGGCGTACAGGATCACCTGTATCCCGTCGCGTTTCATCTGCTCCACCAGTCCGGCGAGGTGGCGCGGGCTGGGCGGCACCCCAGGTTTGTCCTCGATGTAGGCGGCGATCTTCAGGCCCAACCAGTTGGCCAGGTACTCCAAGTTTTTGTGATAGGTGACCGCCCGGTGGTCGCGCAGGTCCCTGGCCCGCACCTCCCAGCCGGCGATGCACTGCTGCAGTTGCTGCTCGAACTCTTTCAGGTTGCGGGCATAACCCTCCGCCCCACCCGGGTCGAGGACCTGGAGCCGGGCGGCAATGGCCTCGGCGATGAGCAACCCGTTGCGCGGGTCGAGGGTATAGTGCGGGTTGCCCAGAGGATGGATATCCCCCTGCGAGCGATCGACCTCCACTGCGGGGATCTCCAGGGCCGGGATACCCGCCGAGGCATCCAGGTTCCCCGGCTGCCCGGGCAACACCGCGGGGTTGCGCCCGCCCTGCACCAGCAGGGGCAACCAGCCGATCTCCAACTCTAGCCCGTTGTAGATCAACAGATCCGCCTTGTTGACCAGGCTCATATAACTGGGCTTGGCCTCCAAAAAGTGCGGGTCCTGGTCCCCCCGGGCGATGGCCTTTACCTCCACCCTTCCTCCACCCACCGCCCGGGCGATAGCCGCCAGATCGGGGGTAGTGGTCACCACGCGCAGGCTCTCGGCTCCTGTCTGGCTGGCCAGGGCACAGAGCCCGGCCAGCAGCACTATCCATGTGTGCCTCATCTCCCTGTTCCTCCCTAGTAGCGGTGGGCCGGATGGGAACCGATGGTGAAGTTGAACTGCAGGAGCACCTGATCCACCGCCTCGGCGCCGGCGTCCAGCCGGCTGTACTGGAGGCGCAGGGCCGAGAACTCGCTGGGCACCAAGGCCAGCAGGCCGCTGACCCGATGCTCCCGCTCGCCGCCCTCCGGCCGGGGCAAACCAAAGAGGTCGTAGCGGGCCTGGACCCACCAGCGCCGGCTGCACTGGTACTGCACCAGGGAATAGAGACCGCCCTGCGCGTCGGTACCCTCCGGCAATTCCCGCCGGGCGCGCAGGTATTCGGCCTGCCAGACCAGGGCGCGCTGCCCACTGCCGCCGGCCCGCCACTTCAGGGTGAGGTCGGCTCCGGTCAGGGTGCTGGTCCGGCGGTCCTGGTTGGTCCCCCCGGCCCACGAGCCGCCCAGTTCCAGGGTGGCCCTCTCGCCCAGATCCCAAAAGTTTTTCAGATGGCCCACATAGAGCAGATCCCGCCCTTTGGGACTGGCGAAGAGTTCGTGGTCGCCGTTGAGCACCTGGCCGCTCAGTTCCGCGTACCAGGGGGCCGGCAGCAGGGTGCTGAGCCCCAGCCCGGTCTCATTCAACCCTTCCTCTCCCAGCAGCCGCTCCAGGACCAGCGGTGCATCGACGAAGGGAAAAGCGTGGGCGTGCAGGGTATTGTGGCGGCCCAGGTCGGCGTAGAACTTGCCCGCTTTGAGGATGAGGTTGTAGGGCAGTCCCTGGGTGGTGACAAAACCCTCCTCCACCTCGATCCCCTCCCCGCCGGGCAGGGCCAGGATCAGATCGGCCTTGAGGTAGGCGTCGACACTAGAAGCCAACTGCACCTCCATCTCCTCGAAGTGCAGCCCAGTAGCAGGTTCGGCCCCTTCTTCCTCGCCGGAGAGGTAGTTCCCCAGAAAGAGGCCGTTGGCGCTGATGGCCGGATTAAAGGCCCGCGACAGGCCGGTGGCAGTGCTCTGCCCCTGCCCGCTGTGGGCAGAGGCGGCGGTCGCCATCAGGATCGGGCAGGCGACGGCGGCGACAAAACGCATGGTGGGGCGCATGGAGTCCTCCTGTCAAAGGAATTTCGGTCAGCCGGAACCGCCACCAGGCGCAATGCTAGCGCCCGGCGTGGCCGGCAGTGACAAACAGGGGTGGAGAACTCAGCGGTGGGGCGGCGCGCGGGCGGGGTGAAGCGCAGCGGAAAGGGAGAACCCCCCGGAGAAGGGCGCACAGGGGAGGTGCTGTAGGGCGAAGCCGACCAGCAGCACCAGGGCGGCGGCGGTCCAACCCTTGAAGTGGAACCAGACGCAGATCGCGCAGGAGGCGGGCTCGTGGCTGTGGTCCGCCCAGGCCAGATGGCAGGATACACCCAGCAGGGCGCCGGCCACCAGGGCGACCAGCAGGAGCAGCAGAAAGGGGCGTTTGGACAATCGATTTATCATCAGCCAGGAATATACCCCGATTCAGGCAGAAGTCAATTTTAGAGCCTATCCGAGAACCTGCTTTGTCGGCGAGCCCGAGCGAAAGCAGCGCAGACAAGGCGCCCGAAGAAGGCGTATTGGCTCAGAAATACGCCGATTGAGGGCAACGCCGTCTGCGCCGCTTGCAGCCGGGCGCAGCTCAAATGGGGTTTTCGGATAGGCTCTTATTGGGCCACCACTTCGATTTCAAAGAGTTTGGGCCACCACTTGCCAGTGACAAAGAGCCGTTTGCCTGCCGCGTCGTAGGCGATGCCGTTGAGCACATCCACCTGCCGCGCCCGGTCGGCAGCGGCGAGCAGCCCGCGCAGATCGATCCAGCCCAGCACCTGGCCGGTCTTGGGCGAGATCCGCGCGATGCGATCGGTCGACCAGACATTGGCCCAGACCTCGCCCTCCACGTACTCCAGTTCGTTGAGCCTGGTCACTGCCCCCCGCTCGTCGCGCACCTCCACGTTGGCGGCCTGGGTGAGTTTGTCCGGATCGAGAAAGTAGAGGGTGGCGGTCCCGTCGCTCATGATCAGGCGTTTGCCGTCGTGGGTGAGGCCCCAACCCTCGGTGGGGTACGCAAACTCCCGCTGTTTGTCGAATTTCTCCCGCCCGTACACAAACCCCACGTGTGAACGCCAGGTCAACTGAAAGATCCGCTGCCCCAGCACCGCGATGCCCTCGCCGAAGTACTGCGCCGGCAGCTGGTACTGCTGCAGCACCTCGCCCGTTTCCAGGTCCACCTTCCTCAGGCTCGAATGCCCTTCCAGCCCAGTGCCTTCATACAGGGTACCGTCCAGATAGACCAGCCCCTGGGTAAAGGCCCCTGGGTCGTGCGGGTACACGTTGAGCACCCTGTAGGTGTAGAGAGGCGTGGGCCGCGCGCTGGCCGGCGGGTTGGTGGAGGCCGGGGCCTCGGGCCGCGACTCGGAGGGACCACAGGCCGCCAGGGCCAGGATGAGCAGGAGGGAGCGGAAGGTCTTCATCCCCAAAAATCTACACGCGCCCCTCGCCTCCGTCCAACTGCGGCGATCTGTGGCGGCGCTTTCGACCTCGCCGCCCCCCCTGAGAGATGTTATCTTTAGCCCGACTTCTAGCAGGAGGAATACTATGAAACTCAGCGGCAAGGTGGCCCTGGTCACTGGCGGAGCGCGCGGCCTGGGGCGGGCCTATGTGTTGCACCTGGCCGGCCTGGGCGCCGACGTGGTGGTCAACGACATCGACCTGGATGCGGCGCAGGAGTACGGCGAGGAGCTGAACGCCCCCACGGTGATGGCCGAGGTGGAGGCCCTGGGTCGTCGCAGCCTGGGGATCGAGGCCGATGTGACGGATCAAAAAGCCGTAGACCGCATGGTGGCACAGACCCTCGATACCTTCGGACGGCTCGACATCCTGGTCACCAACGCGGGCGGCAACCTGCGCTCCCACGAGGAGCAGGCCGCCAGCCTCGCCTCTGAGAGCCCCTACCGCTCCATCATGGGGAGCACCCTGACCGGCACCCTGCTCTGCGGCCAGGCGGCCAGCCGGCCCATGAAGGCGCAGCGCTCGGGCAAGATCGTCAACGTGGCCTCCCAGGCCGGCATGTGGAGCGGCAGGGATGGCGGCGGCATGCCCTACAAGGTGGCCAAGGCCGGCATCATCCAGTACACCCGGGTGCTGGCCGCCGAGTTGGGCCCCAGCAACGTCCAGGTAAACTGCATTGCCCCCGGCCTCATCCTCTCCTCCCGCGCCATTGCCCAGGGCCGCAACGACCCCGAGACCCGCGCCCGCCTGGAGGCGCAGATCCCCCTGCGCCGGCTGGGCACCCCGGAGGACTGCGCCCGGGTGGTGGAGTTCCTGGTCACCGATTTATCCGATTACGTGACCGGGCAGTGTATCCCCGTCTGCGGCGGGTTTGTGGCGTTTTGAACTAGGCCGCCCGCACCGGCCCAAAAGCCTCCACCCTCTCCCTGACCCGCTCCAGCCGGCCCAAGCTGGCCGCCGGGGGCACGTTGTCCGAGACCCCCAGGATCAGCCGCTCGCCCGTGCCCAACTCGGCGAAGACCTGATCCAGGTACGCCTCGAACTGGGCCTCCCCCATCGACTCCTCCAGCAGCGCCACCGAGGGAATGCCGCCCCACACGGTCGTCTTCGGCCCCATGCCCTCCCGCACCTGGGCCAGGGTGCAGCGGGTCATGGGCGCCGGACACACGGACTCGGCCACATCGAAGTTGCAGGCCGGGTACATGGGCAGCAGCGCTTCGTTCTCCCCGTCGGTGTGGGTGAGCAGGTACTGGCCCTGCTGGTGTAACCGCGCCCCCACCCGTTGCAACCACGGGGCGATCTCGGCGTTGAAGAAAGCCGGCCAGGTCAGATCCTGGTCGTAGTTGGCGCCCCATAACACCACCTCGGCACCGCAGCTGGCCAGGGCCTCGATCATCGCCTCAAAAACGGGCGTCATCTGCGCCGCCAGCCGCTCCACCGCTTTGCGGTCATCGTGGTAGAAGTAGAAGAACTGGTCCATGGGCATCAGGTCGTGCAACATTAGGTGCACCGGTGAGGCCACCCCCGGACCACTGGCCACGGCCAGCCCCTGTTCGCCGATCCGCTCGTGGAAGGCGGCGTACGCCTGCGGGGTGGGGATCACCTCGATATGCTCAAAGACCTGTCCCACCGCCTCCAGGTCGGCGGCCGAGCGAATGGGATAGGATTTGACGAAGGGCAGGGAGATGCCGTCGCGGGCCATCTGTGCCGACTGGTACAGGTGGATGGGCACCGGGCCGGCCGGGGTGTGGATGGTGGTCCACAGGTTTTCCTGGTCGTGCTGGAAATCCACCTTCAGCCCGCGCAGCTCCACCCGGTAGGGATAGTCAGGGTGGTTGTCGATGCCCAGGCCCCTCAGGGCCAGGTCCTCGGGCGGGCGCTTGAGGGTGTAGTCGGCGCGCACCGCATGGCAGGCCACCCCCAGCTCGCGGGCGATCTGGGCGGTGTTCAGGTTCTGAAAACGGGGCGGCAGCTCCCCCCGCGCCCGCAGCGCGATGTACCACAGGTCCATACGCGGGGCCCAGGGGATCTGGTCGGTGGGCTGGCCGGCGATGGTGGCCAGCATACGTTGGCGGAAGGTCATGGCGCAGGCCTTTCTGTAGAGAGGGCAACAACACCAGGCTCTGCTCTTGAAATGTAGAAAAGTGACCCTGCGCAGAGGAAACCGCGCCTGGGCGACGGCCGGTGCAGCCCCTATCTTTGGACTACACCCCAGCTAGATATGCCTGCCCATGAACGGCCCGGAACTCAAATCCCTCCTGCCCACCCTCGCCCTGATCGGCCTGGCTGCCTACCTCGGGCTGGGCGCGCTGCTCTACTTCTTCCAACACCGCCTGGTGTACGTGCCCACCTCGGACCGGATCAGTACCCCCGCCAGTCTGGGCCTGCCCTATCGCGAGGTGCCCCTCACCACGGCCGACGGCCTGCGGCTCTCGGCCTGGTTGGTGCAGGCACCAGTCAGCCGCGGCACGGTGCTCTTCTGCCACGGCAACTACGGCAACATCTCGCACCTGCTCGACCCCATCCGGGTCTTCACCGGCCTGGGTTTCGACATCCTGGTTTTCGACTATAGGGGATACGGGCAGAGCGAGGGAAAACCCAGCGAGGAGGGCACCGATCTGGACGCGGAATCTGCGTGGACCTACCTGGTGCAGGAGGAAGGGGTGGACCCGGCGCGCCTGGTGATCTGCGGCCGCTCCCTGGGCGGCCCCATCGCCGCCCGCCTGGCCCGGCAACATCCACCCGGCGCCCTGCTGCTCGAATCCACCTTCACCTCGTTGCCCGCGCTGGGCAGCCAGCGCTACCCCTTCTTCCCGGTGCACTGGCTGGCCCGCTACACCTACGACACCCTAGGCCAACTGCCGGGCATCCACTGCCCGGTGTTGGTGGTCCACAGCCGAGAGGATGGCCTCATCCCCTTTGCTCAGGGCCAGAAACTGTGCGCCGCCGCCAATCCACCAAAGGAGTTCCTCGAAATCTCCGGAGGCCACGGCAACGCCTTCGCCCTCTCCGAACCCCAGTACCGCGCCGGCCTGGAGCGTTTCTTCGCCACTCATTTGCCCTAACGCAGCGACGGGGAGAAGGCCCCAGCGGGGCTGGCCGCGAGGGTTAGCGCAGCGGCAGGTGGGGGGTATTCCTCCTTCATGGAGCGGCCGGGAAGGGAAGTCCGCGTGGCGGGGGCCGGGTAGCGGAGCTGTGCGAGCGAGGGGACGCAACGCCCCAACCTAGGGGGCGTTGCGGGGGACGTGCGGTGGGGAGAGGCGCGCCTTGGGAAAGACCGGAGTGGGCCTCTTCCCGGCGCGCCCCATCAATTAGTTAGCCCCCGATCCCCACCTTCTTCAGATGCGCCACGCAGCTAGCCACCTTCTGGGCCAGCTCGTCGGGTTTGCCTGGGTCGAAGGTGCCGCCCTCCAGCTCCATGGCATAGGCCCCGGTGTACCCCCCCTCGCGCAGCACCTTGTCCGCCGCCGCAAAGTCCACGATGCCCTCGCCGAAAACCGGGAATTTGCCGTCGCGGTACCCGCCAAAGGTGTCTTTTAAGTGTACACCCCGCACAGCAGCGACCGCTTTCTTCAGCTCGGCGATGGTGTCCACCTTTTCGTTGTAGTAATAGATATTGGCGGTGTCGTAATTGACCCCCACCCAGGGGTGGTTGACCCCCTGCATGGTCTCGGCCATCTGGTCGCCGTTCTGGCACAGGTCCGGGTGGGTTTCCATGGCCAGGAAGACCTCGTGGGCCCCCACCGCGTCCCCCACCCGGCGCAGCCGGTCGTAGGCCTCGGTCTTAGACATTTTCTCGCCGGCATGGGCGCTGACAAACAGATACTTTGCGCCCAACTCAGCTGCCAGCGCAGCCTGGGCGCCGATGGCCTTGGGCAGGTTTTCGTCTTCCAGAGGGCAGGGCACCTGGAGGGAGGTGACGGACAGCTTGCAGGAACCCAGGGCAGCCTTGACCGCAGCCGCGGTGGTATCCTGATCCCATACCAATTCAAGTCCCTGAATGCCCATCTCCGCCACCTGCGAATAAGGCAGGTAGGGTTTCTTCAGCGAGCCAATGCGGTAGGAAAGGGTATTCGACATAAAACTGCTCCTCACGTAAAAGTGACGATGACAAGACCCGTGGCGGAGTGAATTTTCACCATTATTCCCCCTCGGCGCAAGGGCGCAGCCCCCGTCCCACTGAGCCACCCCTGTCGCAGATTGTGCGGCCATCAGGACCGTCTCCAAGAGGCCCACAGATGTATGGACTCCGTGGCATACCACTTGCTGCTTTTTTCTCGTCCCGACCTCGCCACCGGAGCCTGCCCCATGCCCAAGACCTCGATGACCTCCAGAGAACGGGTGCGCGCCGTGCTCGGCGGCCGGGTGCCCGACCGCGTTCCCTACCAGGATTCATACTGGCTGAGCACCCTCCAGCGCTGGCGGGGCGAAGGTCTGCCCGCCAATGTGGACCCCTCCACATACTTCGGCTGCGAGATCACCCGACTGGGCGGCGACTACACCCTGCAACTGCCGGTGCGCCAGCTCGAGGACAACCCCCGTTACCGGCTCTACGTGGACGCCAACGGGGCCACCCGCCGCGACCTGGCCGAAGGCGACGACTGGACCCCCCAGTGGCTCGACTTCTCGATCAAAGGCCGCGATGACTGGCAGCGCCTCAAGGACCAGGCCGAGTACCACCCCAGCCGCATCCCGGCCGGCATCCTCGACTTCTACCGCGCCGAGCAGGCCCACGGGCGTTTCATCTGCTACTCGGCGCACGCCTGTTTCCATCCCACCTGGCAGAAGATCGGCATGGAAACCCTGCTGATGTGGATGCTGGACGACCCCCAATTGATCGCGGAGATGTTCGCGGCCCATACCCGGCTCATCCTCGGCCTGTACGACGGGCTCAAAGCCCTGGGCATCGAATTCGACGGGGCCTTCCTGGCCGACGATCTGGGCTACCGCAGCGCCCCGCTCATCTCGCCGCAGCTCTATGGCGAGCTGGTGCAGCCCTACCACCGCCAGATGTGCGCCCACTTCGCCAGAGACGGGATCAAAACCATCCTCCATTCCGACGGCAACGTGGGCCCGCTCATCCCCCATTTCCTGGAGGCCGGCTTCTCGGGACTCCACCCCCTCGAAACCAAGGCCGGCCTAGACGTGCGCCAGCTCAAGCCGCGCTACGGCAAGGCCCTGACCCTCTTCGGCAACATCGACGTGCGCCAGCTGGCCGCCAGCCCCGAGGAAGCCGCCGAGGAGGTGCGCCTCAAGGTGGAGGCCGCCAAACCGGGCGGCGGGTACCTCTTCCATTCGGACCACTCGGTTCCCTCCGACGTGCCCCTGGCCAACTACCGGGCGGCCCTGGCGGCCCTCGAAAGGCACGGGCGTTATGACTGAACCAGCCCTCACCCCCCGCCGGCGCTTTATGCACGCCCTGGAACGCCGCCCCCCCCTGCCCGGCATGCGGGTGCCCCATTTCGAGTTGGTCTTCTTCCTGACCATGGAGGCCTTCGGCAAGGTCCATCCCTCCCACCGCAACTACCACCAGTGGGACCAGATGGAGGAGAAGGAGCGGCAGCTGCACCGCCGCGACATGGCCGAACTCTACCTCGCCACCGCCCGTCGCTTTGAACACGATGCCATATTCCTCCACCCCAACCCGGGCCGCGAGGACGAGGTATTGCGCCTGATCGAGTTGGTGCGCCAACTGAGCGGCGAGGACTACTTCCTGATGTTGCACGGCGACGCCACCTACAGCATCCCCTCGGGCACCTCGATGGAGGCCTGGTGTGCCCGGCTGGTGGAGGAGCCAGAAAAGGTCAAGGAGGAGGCCGAACGCATGGTGGACCAAGCCCTGGAGCGCGGGGCGCGCCTGAAAGCCCACGGCGGCCTCGACGGCTTTGCCCTGTGCGCCGACTATTGCTTCAACACCGGCCCCTTCCTGCGCCCCGAGTGGTTCGAGGAGTTCGTCACCCCCTACCTGGCCCGGTTGATCCGCGGCTACCGCCAGCAGGGCCACTACGTGATCAAACACACCGACGGCAACATCATGCCCATCCTCGACCAGCTCCTGGAGGGCAAACCACACGCGCTGCATTCCCTCGACCCGCAGGGCGAGGTGGACCTGGCGGTGGTGAAAAAACAGGTGGGCGACCAGGTCTGCCTGATCGGCAACGTCAACTGCGGCCTGCTCGATTCGGGGACCGACGAGGAATGTGTGGCGTCGGCCCACTACGCCCTGAAAAGCGGCATGCCAGGAGGCGGGTACATCTTCTCCACCAGCAACTGCGTATACACCGGCATGGCCCTCAGCCGTTACGAGTTGATCCTGGACCTGTGGCGGCGCGAGGGCAACTACTGAACCCTGTGCGGATGCCCAAGTCATGGCCCCTCCCAGCTCCCTGCTCTCCGATCCTCGACCGCTACTGGCCGAACTGCAGCAACTGCGCCAGGCCGTGCTGTCCGAAGGCGAGACCACCCTGGCCCGCTGGCAGCCCCTGATCCGGCGGCGCTCCTTCAGGGCCAGCGCCCTGAACCTGGCCCACTACCTGGCGCTGCGCAAACGCGACATCCGCCCCCTACAGCAGGCCCTGATGCCCTGGGGCCTCTCCTCCCTGGGCCGCAGCGAGGGCCGGGTGCTGCCCAACCTCGACGCGGTCATCGACACCCTGGGCGCCCTTTGCCAGGCACCCGCCTCCGCCCTGCCCCCGCGCCCGCTGCCCTCCGCCTTCTTCCGGGGGGAACGCTGCCTGCGCCACAACACCCGCCTGCTTTTGGGCCAGGCCCCGGCCGAACGCGCCGTGCGCATCATGGTGACCCTGCCCACCGAGGCGGCCAGCGATCCAGGCATGCTGCGCGGCCTGCTGGAGGCAGGCATGAACTGCGCGCGTATCAACTGCGCCCACGACGATCCCCGGATCTGGGCGGCGATGATCGCCCGCCTGCGCCAGACCCAGCGCGACCTGGGCCGGTCCTGCCAGGTGCTGATGGACCTGGCCGGCCCCAAGATCCGCACCGAGCAGGTGACCACCCCCCTGGGCCAGGAACGGCTCTTCCGGGGTGACCGCCTGTTGCTGGTGCGGGGCCAACCCCCCGTCGGCGATCACTACTCCTTTCAGGCCAGTTGCACCCATCCGGTGGTCCTCGACCATTTGCAGGTAGGTTCGGCGGTGTGGCTCGACGAGGGCCGGCTGGGCTGCCGGGTGGAGGCGTTGGGGCCGCAGGGGGCGGTGCTCCAGGTGACCGTGGCCCGGCCCAAGGGCGAGAAGCTGCGCCCGGGCAAGGGCCTCAATTTCCCCGACGTCGAGCTGCCCCTGCAGCCTTTGACCAGCAAGGACCTGCTCGACCTGGATTTTGTCGCCGCCCACACCGATCTGGTCGGCTACTCCTTTGTGCAGCGCCCGGCGGATCTGGATCTGCTGATCGGCGAACTACAGGGGCGGGCAGGGGCGCGGGCAGGGGCCATCGGCATCGTCGCCAAGATCGAGACCGCACACGCCCTCTGCAACCTGCCCGAGCTGATCGCCCGGGCCGCCGGCCGCCAGCCCTTTGGGGTGATGATCGCCCGGGGCGACCTGGCGGTGGAGATCAGCTTCCCGCGCCTGGCCGAGATCCAGGAGGAGATCCTCTGGGTGTGCGAGGCGGCCCACATCCCCGTGATCTGGGCCACCCAGGTGCTGGAGAATCTCTCGCAGAAGGGTATCCCCTCGCGGGCCGAGATCACCGACGCGGCCATGGCTGAGCGGGCCGAATGTGTGATGCTCAACAAGGGCCCCTATGTGACCGAGGCGGTGCGGCTGCTCGACGACGTGCTGCGGCGGATGGAAGCCCACCAGCGGAAAAAGACCTCACAATTGCGCGCCCTGCGCCTGTGGTAACCGGCAGGGCTGGAAGAACCAACCCGTGAAAACCACCTCCACAGCAGGGGGCTGCCGCGCTACCGCCCTTGTTGCCTGGTGGAGAAGCGAGTTTATTTGGGGGGCCCCCTCCAATGAGGTCCTCCATGCGCCCCACTGCTGTCCCGCTCCTCCTCCTGCTCCTGTGCGGCGCCCTCGGCGCCCAGGCGCCCCCACCGAGCCGGCTCTACGCCGCTTTTGGCCTGGGGTTTGTCAACCTCGAGGAAAAAGGGCTGGGCATCGATCTGCCCCTGGGGTTTCAGCTGGTCTTGCCCCGCTACCGGTTGGTCGCCTCCATCCAGCTGCTCGACCTGGCGCTCCTGCAGCAGCAGGATCCCACCAACCAGCGTTTCGTGCGCACCGTCAACGCCTACGGCGAGCTGATCTGCTACGACACCCAGACCGGCTACCGGGCCTCCTCCTTCAGCTGCGGCGGCGACACCAAGGCGCTCTTCTCCACGGGGGCCGATCTGAGTTTCACCCCGGTGCAGACCTCCTTCTTCGGCGGCAAACCGGGCCAGCTGGCCCTGGGCCTGGGGCTGCGCGGCTTCCGACCGCGCACCGTCTACGGCACCGTGGGTCTGCTCTTCAATGGCCCCAATGGGAGCGGCAACAGCATCCGGATCGCCCTGGGGAGGCGCTACGTCTTCCTGGGCGCCCACTGGGCCTTCCTTCCCAAGAGGCTGCTGGGCCGGCGCTGAAACCAGGGCGCCCCTCCTGCTCCCACCAGACAACGCCCAGCCCCATCCACCAAAGCTCCCTTCTGTACTCCCGCGAATACTCCGCCTACAGCCGCGATCGCCGCCTGCCCTGCCGCCGCGGCATTCAGCCGTCCCTACACGGGAGCGTTTATCTATGCCTGCAGCAATGAGCAAACGCGAGCGCGTGCACAGGACCCTGGCCGGCCAGGAGACCGACCAGGTCCCCCTCTACGACCTCTTGCGCAACGACGCGGCCTTTGCCCATTTCAGCGGCCAGGCCCTGCCGCCCCTGGCCGGCGACGAGGCCACCCTGACCCGGCTCAACCAATTGGCCGGGCAGGCCGTGGGTGCCTTTCTGGACATGACCCGCAGCGTGGGTTTCGGGCCGGCCGTCGAGTGCGAGACCACCGACGAGTTCGGCTTTGTCCACCACCATGCCCCTTTCGAGAAAACCAGCTGGATCAGCCGCCGGCCCTTTGACGACGAGGCCGGGGCAACCCGCTTTCTGCAGCAGTGGGTGGTCCGCATGCAGGAGCAGGCCCGCGCCATCGACGCCAATCCGGCCGCCCACCGGGAGCGGTACCATCACGCCTTTCTCCAGACCAACAGCCGCACCCTGGAAAACCTCCTGGCCATGTGCCAGGTGGCCCACGAGGCCCGCTAGAAAGGACCCGCCATGAACGGCCGCGAGCGCTTCTTGCGCGTGATGAACTTCGAGCAGCCAGACCACGTCCCCAATTACGAACTAGGCCTGTGGGGCCAGACCGTGGAGCGCTGGTACGGGGAGGGCATGCCCCAGGACACCTTGTACCACACTTGGTTCGAGGGTGAGCCGTACTTCCACATCGAGCGGCGCGCCTTTGCTACCCTCAACACCACCCTCCTGCCCCCCTATGACGTGGAGACCCTTGAAGAGGACGAGCGCTATATCGTGTACCGCCACGCCGACGGCATCGTCAGCCGGGCCCTCAAGGAGGGCGCTGCCCGCGGCACCCGCTCATCCATGGATCAGTATCTCTCCTTCCCAGTGACCGATCGCCAGAGCTTTCAACAGCTGAAGAAACGCTTCGATCCCGCCTCGCCGGCCCGCTACCCCCTGTGGTGGGACGAAATGGTCAAGCGCTGGCAGGTGCGCGACTATCCCCTGTGCCTGCTGGGCAACGGCACCATCGGCCTCTATGCCCAGTTGCGCCGCTGGGTGGGTACCGAGGAGGTCTCCTACCTCTTCTTCGACGACCCCGCCTTTGTGGAGGAGATGCTCGACTTCACCGTGGACTTCACCCTGGCCCTCACCGAGCGGGCGCGCGGCGAATTGCGCTTCGACTACTTCAATTTCTTCGAGGACTTTGCCGGCAAGGGCGGCCCCCTGATCTCCCCCGCGCTCTTCCGCAAGTTCCTGCTGCCCCGGTACCGCCGGATCATCGACGCCTTCCGCGCCAGCGGCATCGAGCACATCTGGCTCGACTCGGACGGGGACACCCGCGTGCTCATCCCCCTGCTCATCGAGGCAGGCATCACCTGCCACTGGCCCCTGGAGCAGGCCTCGGACATGGACCCTCGCCCCCTGCGCAAAGAGTACGGAAAGGATCTGGTCTTCTGCGGCGGTATCGACAAGCGGGAACTGACCAAGGGAAAGAAGGAAGTGGAGGTCGAGGTGTGCGCCAAGATCCCCCCCATGCTCGACAGCGGCGGCTTCATCCCCCACCTCGACCACACCTTCCCCCCGGACATCCCGTACGAGCACTTCCTCTATTACCTGGAACTCAAGGAGAAGCTGCTGTGAACGCGCCTGTCTCTGACTTCCTCCACTTGCCCCTCGCCGAGATGGAAGCCCGCCTGGACCGCTTCGAGACGCAGGTCAACGCGGCTCTGCGCGCCGCCCCGCCCAGCAAGGCCTGGGTGCGCCAGGCCCTCGAGCGCCAGGGAACCGGCCGCTGCCCGGTGCGGCTCAAACGCCTCTCCCTCGACGTGGTCCTGCGCCACGACCAGGCCCTGGCCGACCTCTTCTGCCAGTACCCCGACGACGTGGTGGTGCTGATCCCTTACGATTTCGCCATCGGCTACCAGCCGCCCCAGCGCCAGCCCCGTGTCAACGCCGTCGAGGCCCTGACCCGCCAGGCCGAATGGGTGGACGAATGGGGCACCCGCTGGGGCCACGCCTTTGGCGGGGTGGGCGCCACCCCCCTGGATCACCCCCTCAAGAGCTGGGACCAGCTCGACGAATTCCTCGAACACCTGCCCGATCCCCTCGCCCCCGGCCGCCTCGATTCCATCGTGCCCACCTTCGAGATGCACCGGGACCAGCACTACTGCGTCGGGGCCATCCACCTGATCCTCTTCGAAAGGCTGCACTGCCTGCGCCACATGGAAGAGCTCTTCGCCGACTTCTACACCAACGAAAGACCCCTGCGCCGCCTGCTCGACGCCCTGGCCGATTATGCGCTGAAACTGATACGCCGCTGGGGCGAACTGGGGGCCGACGCCATCTTCATGAGTGACGACTGGGGCTCGCAGACCGGGCTGATGATCTCGCCGGCCATGTGGGCGGACTTCTTTCGCGAGCACTACCGGGCCCTTTTTGCCGAGGTCCACCGCCACGGCATGCAGGTGATCTTCCACAGCTGCGGCCAGGTCACCGACATCGTCGACGAGTTGATCGATCTGGGCATGGATGTGCTCGACCCGGTGCAGCCGGGGGCCATGGATCTGGAGGAGGTGGCCCGGCGCTTCGGCGGCCGGGTCTCCTTCAGCGGCGCCGTGGACCTGCAGCGGCTCTTCCTCTCCACCCCCGACCAGATCCGCGACGAGGTGCGCCACACCCTCGACCTGCTGGGCCGGGATTTCGGCGGCGGTTTTCTGGCCGGCCCGGCCAACGTGCTCACCCCCGAGGTGCCCATCGAGAACCTGCAGGCCCTCTTCGCCGCCTGCCACGAGGACTGAATGGTTGAGCGAGGCTTCCCTGGTGCAAAAACAAATAACGCCCCCTCAACCACTGTATACTCTCGCCCACACTGTATAACCTGCTGCACAATCTCTGCGGTGCTTCTAAGCCTCGCACTGCCGCCTGTTTGGACCCTGGCGCTTCCTGGATAGCGCGAAAACTGTATATCCACGACAACACCTGTGCCCTCTTCCCGCCAGGGACAACACCGGGGTCTGGAAGAAAGACAACTCATTGTTTAACTATTCTTTAAGATGCCTGCTAGCAGAGACCAGGGCCGCGGGCACAGCCCTTGCTTATCTCCACTGCGCACCTTCATTCCACCTAATCAGAGGAGAGATGCAATGCGAACCCTCGCTGCAATGGGCCTAGTGCTCCTGCTGGCCACCACCGGTCTGCAGGCTTCGGATCACCGGGACGCGCCCCTGGCCAAAGCCAATGCGGCTGCGGATATCAACGATCTGTACGCCTTTGTCAGAGGCCAGAGCCTGGTCGTCGCGGTCACCGTCAATCCCTTCCTGGCGTCCGAAGCGCGGCTCTTCGACCCGAACGTGCGCTACCAAATCCATGTAGATACCGACGGCGATGCCCTGGCGGATATGAACCTGGAGCTGCGCTTCAACCGCTTCGGCAGGGTCAGCACCACGGGCAACCTCAAGTCCCTGGTCACTCAACTCTTCACTGGCCGGCGCGAGGACCCCTTCTTCTTCGATCTGGATCTGCTCAGCCAGGGCTCCATCGGCCAGGACACCTTTGCCGGGGCCGACGTGGCTGCCATTGTCGTGGAGCTGAATCTCAAGAGACTCACCCGCAGAGGGACCACCCTGGGTATCTGGGCCTCTACCCACAAGCAGGGGGTGGGCACCGTGGACCGCAAGGGAAGGCCGGCGATCAACACCCTCTTCATCGCCGCGGAGATGAAGGACACCTTTAACAAGGCGCAGCCCGTCCAGGACAAGGGCAAATACGGCCAGTTCATCCCCCTGGACATCCTCACTCCAGACATCCTCACCATCGACACCTCCAAACCGACGCTCTATCCCAACGGCAGGGGGCTGGCCGACGATGTGATCGACATCTCCCTTGGACTCTTGGGAGGGGGGACCGACGACGTAGATGGCAACGATGCGGAGTACCTCACCACCTTCCCCTATCTGGCGCCACCGCACGCCGCCGCGGCCAAACCTGCCGCCGAAGCAGCCGCCCTTCCTGCGGGCCTGGTCCTGGAGCCAGCCTACCCCAATCCCTTCAACCCCAGTACCCAGATCCCCTATACCCTGCCCGGAGCAGGAACCGCAGTCCTCAAAATCTACGACCTGCTCGGCCAGGAAGTGCGCACCCTGGTGGACGGGGCCCAGGCCCCCGGCCGCTACCTGGTCACCTGGGACGGCACCGATCATGCCGGACTTCCGGTGGCCTCCGGGATCTATCTCTACCGCCTCCAGATGCGCAGTACTGCCGAAAGTGTGCCTTTTACCCTGACGCGCCAGTTGACCCTGCTGCGCTGAGAGAGGGGTAGCCGGGGATCGGAGGCCCGCCCAGCCTCCGATCCCCACCCCGCAAACAAGGTGCCCTATGAACCTCTATATCCTCCTCTGCGCCGCTTTTGTCTTCCTGTACAGCAGGTCGGTTCAGGCTCATATTCCCGATCTCGACCAGGACCTCGAAGTGGCCAGCCAACAGGTGCGGACCTGCGAACTTCAGGTATTGCGCGACGCCGGTGATCCGGCGGCCCGTGCCCGCCTCATCATCGCCTACCTCACCAGGGCGCGCCTGGTTGGCGACTGGTCGGACGTGGACCAGGCCGAGGCCGTGCTGGCCAGAGCCAAGACCCTGGCGCCGGGGCACCCAGAGTTGCTGTGGGCCGAGAGCAGCCTGTGTGCGTACCAGCACCACTTCCGCGCTGCCTGGCTGGCTGCCAAAAAACTCATCCGCGCCTGCCCGGGGGACCCGCGCGGCCACCGCGCGGCCGGGGATGCCCTGCTGGAATTGGGGGATATAGGGGGCGCGGCAGCCCACTATGCGCGGCTAGCGCAACTGAACCGGGATTTCGACACCCTGGTGCGCCAGGCCTACCTCTTCCAGGCCCAGGGCCACCTGGATGAGGCGGTGTCCACCCTCCAGCAGGCCATCGCCGCAGCGGATGATCCAGGGCGACGCAACTGGGCCAGGGTAGTGTTGGCCTCCTGCGAAACGGCCCGGGGCGAGCTCACCCTGGCCGAGACCATCCTCAGGGAGGTACTCCAGGAACGCCACAACGACGATTTCGCCCTCAAGCATCTGGGACAGGTCTTAGTCGCAAAGGGGAAGGATGAGGAAGCTGCCGACCTGTATGGCAGGGCCTTCAGCATCCGACCGGACCCTGTCGGTGCGGGAACCTGGGCGGCGGTGGAGCGCCGGCTGGGCCACCACCCCCTGGCCGATACCCTTGATCAGGTGGCAGAGCAGGCCCTGCGCACTTATGTGACCAGTGGTAGGGTGGCGTACCTGAGAGAACTGGCCACCTTTTACCTGCGGCGGGAAAAGAATCCAGAGGAGGCCCTGCGGCTGGCCCTCCAGGATATAGGTATCCGCCGCGATACCAGGGGCATCGAAATCCTGGCCTGGGCACACGAGCAAAACCGCCAGCATCTCCAAGCCTGGGAGATGATCCAGCAGGCCCTGGTCCGTCCGGATGCAGACGCCCAGACCTGGTGCCGTGCGGGCCAGATCGCGCGGGAAATGGGGAAAGAAAAAACTGCCCGGAGGTACTGGGCCAAGGCCTTCCAGCTCAACCCCAGCCAGCCAGAGGTGCATCAGCTCAGGGCCCTGCTGCCCGGCACCTGAGCTGTTCAGGATGAGGGAAGGAAGTCCCCCCGCTGGATCTGGTAGCGCTCCAATTTGTTGTACAGGGTGCGGCGGTTGATCCCGGCCAGCCGGGCAGCCTGGCTGATATTGCCTCTGACGCGGGTCAGCAGGCGGCGCAGGTACTCTCGCTCGGCCTGCTCCAGGGCGATCCTGCACACCTCTTTCAAAGCCATCTCCTCCGCGGCATCGGAGAGCGAACCGCCGGCCGCGGCGCGGCCCTGCCCGACGATGGGGAGATGTACCTGGGCCAGGCACTGGGTCTGCTCCAGCAGCACTGCCCTGGCGATGGTGTTCTCCAACTCCCGCACATTGCCGGGCCAGGTATGGGCCATCAGGGCCGAGAGCACCGGCGGGGCGATGGAACTGATCTGTTTGCCGGACTTGGCGCAGGCATGGCGCAGGAAATGCGCGGCCAGCAGCGGGATATCCTCCTGGCGTTCCCGCAGCGGCGGCAGGTGAACCTGCACGGCATTGAGGCGGAAGTAGAGATCGCGGCGGAACCGCCCCTGGCGCTCCAGTTCCTCCAACGACTGGTTAGTGGCCGAGAGGATACGCACGTCCACCTTGATCTCCTTTTCCCCTCCCACGCGGGTGAAGCGCCGGCTCTCCACCGCCCGCAGCAGTTTGGCCTGCAGGGTCTAGGGGATCTCGGCCACTTCGTC
>SXGS01435161.1_pt1 | contig 34312 bp, 35 predicted proteins | sample 3174681 | NCBI WGS metagenome assembly SXGS01 (sample SAMN11356861, study PRJNA531348) | freshwater metagenome | isolation source: freshwater sample F1-80 | place: China: Fuxian Lake, Yuxi | collected 2017-12-25
AGGCGGGAACCGTGATCACCGCGTCGGTGACCTTTTCGCCCAAGTAGGACTCGGCGTCGTTCTTGAGCTTCATCAGGGTGCGGGCGGAGATTTCCTGCGCGGTGTACTTCTTGTCGTCGATGCCGACGGTCCAGTCGGTGCCCATGTGGCGCTTGACCGAGGCGATGGTGCGATCGATGTTGTTGACGGCCTGGCGCTTGGCGATTTCGCCGACCAGGACTTCACCGCTCTTGGAGAACGCGACGACTGAGGGGGTGGTGCGGCCGCCTTCGGCGTTCGCAATGACGACGGGCTCGCCGCCTTCGAGGACGGAAACCACCGAGTTGGTGGTTCCGAGGTCGATGCCTACTGCACGTGACATGTTTTTTCCTTTCGGGATTTCTTACAAGTTGAGTGTTCTGATATCAACTTTACGCTTGAGCCGACCAATGTCAAGTCTAAGTTGAGCCACCTGTGCTCAACTTTGGAAAAAGCTGTGCGGCGACCATCGATCGCGCTGCGGCGTGGTCCCACTGAGTCGACCGCGTGACTGGGACAGAACGGGGTTGTCCCACTCAGTTGGCGAGCTCAGTGGGACCGGGTCGAACCCGGTTCAGCGCGGTGCGATGCCCTTCAAGCGCATCACTGCACGCACCACGTGGACATTCGCCGTTGGCAGCAGCCTGGCCAGCAAATCCTGCGCTCGTCCGTCGCTGATGAAAATCCGCGCCCGGTTGCGCAGCACACCGTCCAGGATGATCCGCGCCGCCCGGGCCGGCTGCGTCCCCTTCTGGAGCATTTCATGGAACCGCTGGCTGGAACCGTCCTGGTAATCGGCATGCAGCGTGATATCGGTGGCCACCGCGCCCGGGTGGACCGTATGCACCGTGACATTGCGGATGCCGCGGATCCGGTGTTCGGCCCGCAGGCTGTCGGTGAATCCGCGCACCGCGAACTTGGTGGTGCAGTAAGGCACCAGATAGGGCGCTCCGAGGATGCCCTGGCTGCTGGAGATGTTCACGATCGCGGCCTCGGGACGACTCAGCAAATGCGGATAGCAGAGCTGAGTGGTGTGCACCACGCCCCAGTAGTTCACCCCGGTGATCCGTTCGAAGTCGTCCGCCGTGACATCGCCGAACGTCCGATCGCCCAACGCGATTCCGGCATTGTTGATCAGCAAGTCGATCTGGCCGAAGCGGGCCAGCACCCCCTCGAGGAAGCGGTCCACGGCCCGACGGTCCGAGATGTCGACCCGCTCGGCGAGGAACTCGGCCCGCTTGCCGGCCAGCTGCTCCTCGGTCTGCTCCAGCCCGGTGATATCACAGAACGCGACGATGGCGCCCCGGCTGGCGAGTTCGTTGGCCAGTGCGTTCCCGATGCCGGTGCCGCCGGCTCCGGTGACGATCGCCACCTTGCCCTTGAGATTCTTCATGCCAGCCCCCTGCCCTGCCGTCGGTTCCTGCTCAAGAACTCCAGATAATCCTCCGCGGCCCGGCCCGGCGCTTCGAGCATCGGCATATGGCCGAGGTCTTCGTAGAGATTGAGTTCCGCACCCGGTATCCGGCGGTGCAGCAGATGGGCCGCACTGACGTCTACCAGTTGGTCGCGGGCTCCCCAGACCACCAGCGTCGGTGCGGCCAGCCCGGCGAGATCCGCCTCGCCGAGCGGCTCAAAACCGTGGAAATCGGCGAAGATTTCCGCGTAGGACTGCTTCCGGTCGATGTAGTCCCGGGCCAAGCCGGCCCGCGCCGGGGCCGGATTGAACGGGGGCCGGTGCATGGTCATCGGATACAGGCGGCTGAAACCCGCCGGCGAGTCGAGCAGGAACGGATTGTCCCCCGCAGCCACCAGCCGGTCCAACCGGCTCGGCTCCCGCCCGTCGACCCCTGCCGCATCGCTCAACCCGATACTGGCGACCCGCCCGGCATGGCCCAGACCCAGATGGGCGGCGATGAAACCACCCATCGAATTGCCGTAGACATGCGCGGTCGGAATCCCCAGCGCGTCGAGCATCGCCACGACCCGGCGCGCCTGGTCCCGGGGCGAATACCCGAGTCCGGGCCGGAACGGCGTCTGCCCGTGGCCCGGAAGGTCCGGGATCAATACCCGGTAGGAATTCAGCAGCCGCCCGGCGAATCGGATCCAAATCCGCTTGTCCGCGGTGAAACCGTGCAACAGCACCACCGCCTCGGCCTCGCGGTCCCCGCCGTCAAAATAGCTGAGCGGAAGACCCTCGACCGGGACCACCCCGGTCGCCAGGCCGCGCAGCCGCGCTTCCGCCTGCCAATTGGCGGTGTAGAGCAGCTGGCCGAACCGCTCATAGGTTCGGCGCAGCGCACCGGCCGCGCTCATGCTTCACCATCGGACCGACGCGCGGCAAGCCAGGCCGAAGCCGGGTAGGCAGAGCGGTCCAGGACCGGCGCCAGATCCCGGGCGGTCAACCGGCCCATGAGCCGCTGCGGCAAGAGCCGGGCGCCCAGCCAGGTGGTCCGGGCACGATGCCCGCAGACAATCCGGGTCCGGGAACTGCCCAACCGGTCGAAGACCAAACGAGCCACCTCCGCCGGATCAGTCTTCAGGTACCTGCGCTGGAACGCCTGGGTGGCTTGATGCCGGTTGATCCTGGTGTCGACGCCGCCGGGGTGCACGGTGTACACCCGCACCGGCGTGCCGAGCAGCTCCGCCGCGAGGCTCTCGGTGAAACCGCGCACCGCGAACTTCGCCGAGCTGTAATCGGTATTGTGCGGAGGGCCGACCAGCCCGAACAGGCTGGAGACATTCACCAGGAAACTCTGCTCGCGGCCCAGCAACTGCGGCAAAAACGCGCGAGTGCCGTTCACCACGCCCCAAAAGTCGACCTTCATCACCCGGTCGAACGACTCCTGCGAGGTTGCCCAGAACGGCTGTCCCTCGCCTTCGATCCCGGCGTTGTTGATGAGCACGTCGGCTGGGCCGAGTTGCGCCGAAACCGCGTCGGCGAATGCCGCGAAGTCGGCCGCGGAGGAGACGTCGAAAGCCTCGGCCAAGACCTTGGCCGGCGCGCAAAGACGTACGGTCTCGGCCAGATCCCCGGGGTCGACGTCGTTCAGCGCCACCCGCGCACCGCGCCGCACCGCTGCCAAGGCGTAAGCCCTGCCCATACCGGATCCGGCCCCGGTGACCACCACGACTTTCCCGTTCAACGATTTCACGCCGCGACCTCCGCCTCGGGAACCGCGCCCGGCGCCTGGTCCGATCCGCCGCGCCAGGTCAGCAAGTGGTCGGACCGTTGCAGCCGTTTCGCCCAGCGCCGGTAGGTGAAGGTGAATCCGGGGAACATCGCGGTGACATGCCCGTCCCGGGACTGGTACCAGGAATTGCAGCCGCCGCGTTTCCAAACGGTCTGCTCCATCTCCGCGTGGATCCGTCGGGTGTACTTGGCCTCGGCCGCTTCGCTGACTTCGATCGCCGTCGCGCCCCGGGCACGGACCTCGCCGATGCAGCGCATGATGTATTCCATTTGGGCCTCGATCACGAAAATCGCACTGGTGTGGCCGATTCCGGTGTTCGGCCCGGTGACCAGGAACAGGTTGGGGAACCCCGGCACCGTGGTGCCCAGGTAGGCGCGCGGGAAATCAGCCCAGAAGGCGGCCAGACCGCGCCCGGCGCGCCCGGTCACCGGGTACGGGATGAGACCGTCCGTCGCGTCGTAGCCGGTAGACCAGACGATCGCGTCCACTGGGATGCGCCGGCCGGAAACGGTCCAGATTCCTTCCCGGTCAATCCGGTCGATCCCATCCGCGGCGTCGTGCAATGTGGTGTTGCCGGCCGCCAACGCCGGATAGTAGGCATTCGAAAGGATGATCCGTTTGCAGCCGATGGTGTACCCGGGCGTCACTTTGCGCCGCAGCTCCGGGTCGGCCACCTGCGAGCCGATGAGTTTCAATGCCCGGCGCCTGGCCACCAGATTGAGCATCCGTTCGGAGTACTTGAACCCGATGATCCGGGTTTCCAACCCCGCGTAGATAGCGGCCCGGACCACTCGGCGGAGCACCGGAGCATTGACCAGCCGGCGCTGGAACGGGCTGAATTCCCGATCCGGCCGGGGCATCACCCAGTGCGGGCTGCGTTGGAAGACGTGCAGTTCGGCGACTTCCGGCTGGATCGCCGGGATCACCTGGGCCGCGCTCGCACCGGAACCGACCACTGCGATCCGGGCTCCTGCCAGCGGAACCGAATGGTCCCAGTCATTGGTGTGGAAGGCCGGGCCGGCAAAGCTGTCCTTCCCAGGGAAATCGGGCACCACGGGGGTGCTCAGCGGGCCGGTGGCGTTGATCACGAATTGGCCGCGGAATTCCCCGCTCTGCCGGGTCTTGATCAACCATTCGCCCGCCGGCTCGTCCCATTCCAGCCCGGTCACCTCGGCACCGAGCACCGTGCGTTCGGCCAAGCCGTGCCGGGCGATGACCCGTTCGGTGTAGCCGGCGAGCTCCGGTTGCCCGGCGAACATCCGGGACCAGGGGTACGGCTCGAAAGAAAGCGAATACAGCGGAGATTGCACATCGACCGCAGCGCCGGGATAGCTGTTCTGCTGCCACGTCCCGCCCATGAAACTGCGTCGTTCCAGGAGCAGGAAATCGTCGATGCCACGCCGTCGGAGGTTCGCCGCGGCGGCCATCGCCCCAAAACCGGTCCCGATGATGACGACGGCGGCCTGCCGGATCTGTTCGGACATCGAGCCTCCCCCAAAGTGGTAACGATTGTGACCAGATTATCAAAAAAGTGTGCCCGGGGTCACACTTTTTCGGATTATTCGCTCGGGCGCTCCGGTAGCGTCTCGTCCAGCTGCACCAACATTGCGGCGCAGGCCTCCAACAACCGCACGATGGCCTCGGCGATCTGCGCTTGCGGCTCCTCGAAACCCTGCTTCACCCAGACCATCGAGACATGGCTGATTCCGCCGGTGAGCATGCGGAGGATCACGGTACGCGTCACCGGAGCCACCTGAAAGGTAAGCCCCCAAGCATCCAGGAGCCCGCCGAAGAACGCCGTGAATTCCTCCATCCGGCCCAGATAGGCCGCTTCCACCCGCTCGCTGACCCCGAGCACTTCGAACCAGACCACCCGGGCCAGGCGGGGGTCCGCCCGGATCTCGGAGAGGAAGGCATCCACGCCACTGCGGAAGGTGCCGGTCAGATCTGGCGCATCGAGCGGAATCGCCGCAACCACGACCTCGACCAGCCGGTCCAAACACGATGCATAGACGGCCAGCAACAAGTCTTCGGTGCTGGCGAACTCCTGGTAGAACGTGCGGTGCGAAACCCGCGCCGCAGAACACAATTCCCGCACCGTCGTCGCCCGGTAGCCGCGGGTGCCGAACAGCTCGAGGCCGGATTCGAGCAGCCGCAGCCGGCGCCGCGCCGCACGCGTCGAATCGGGTTCACCGGCATATCTGCGCCCCTGGCTTTCCACCTGCCACCCTTTCTCCGACCGGGGCGGCCTCGGCAGCCCCACTGTTGACACCCCACCTTCGAGAATAGTGGCCACCAGGCCCGTCCAATCGCACCCTTCACCGGGCTCAGCCGTCCCTGCCCACCGAAAACCCGAATTGGACGGGCGTGCGGGCGAAGCGCGAGGTGAGGGCGGTTCGAATTCGGCGAATTCGGCGAAAGGGGTTGACGTGGAATCCGCATGAGGTGTAGTTTCCATATATGGAAAGTTCCAAGTTTGGAAAATACGAGGCCGAACCGGTGCAAGAAGCCCGGCTCGACGCGATTTTCTCCGCCTTGGCGCACCCTGTCCGCAGACACCTCATCGATTTGCTGCATCAAGGCGATGCCACGGTCAATGAGCTGGCGGCTCCGTTCGAGTTGGGCACTCCCGCCATCTCGAAACACCTGACCATCCTGGAAAAAGCCGGGTTGATCAAACGCACGGTGAAGCAACAATGGCGCACCTGCAGCCTCGAACCGACCGGCTTCGTGCACCTCAAAGACTGGACCGAACACTATGCCAATCTTTGGGAAGGCAGCCTCCAGCGCCTTGACACCCTCCTCGAAAAACTCCAAGCAACGACACCTGAAAAGGAACCGGAAAATGACTGAAGTACGCAAGGAAATCATTGAGCACGGCATCATCCTCAGCTGCGATTTCAACGCTCCGCGGGAACTGGTTTTCCGCACCCTCTCGGAATCCGACCTCATCCAGCAGTGGTGGGGCCCGGAAGGCTTCCCGGTCAACAACTCGACCATGGACTTCCGCCCGGGCGGCCAGTGGCTGTACAGCATGCGCAGCGACGAAAGCGGCGAAGAGTTCTGGTCGAAGGCCAGCTACGTCGAGATCGTGGCGCCGGAGAAGATCGTCTGGACCGACGCCTTCTGCGATGCGGAGGGGAATGTCAATGAAGATCTGCCCCAGGGCAGCATGACCATTACGCTGACCGAGCAGGACGGCGTGACCACCTTCCGCAACGAGGTCGCTTTCACCAGCAATGAAGAGCGCGATCAGATCGTCGCGATGGGCATGATCGAAGGCATGACCATGACGCTCAACCAGTTGGAAGGCCTGTTGGCCGAGCTGGAAAACGCCTGAACCGCGGCCGGAGCCGGGCGGCACGGAGATCCGGGGAGTGTAAAGATTTCGCAAAGACCGATTACTCTCCGGTAACTTTCCTTCCGCCCGGCTCCGCCCACCAGGGACGATAGATGCATGCGCATTGAAATCGTGATTTTCGACGGATTCGACGATCTGGACGCGCTGGCCCCGGCCGAGGTTTTGAACATCGCAGCCAGGGAGGGCGCCCCCTTCGACGTCGAGTTGGTCGGTGTGCGCAGCCCGGGCCTGGTTCAATCCGCCTGGAAGACCCAGATCTTCGTGGAAAACGTACTCGGCAAGCCGGACGCGGTGATCATCCCCGGCGGCGGCTGGGTGGCCAAACCCGCCCACGGCACCTGGGCCCAGGTGCAGGATGGATTCCTGCCCCGGAAACTCGCCGAAATCGCACCCGGCCTGCAGTGGGCAGGATCGGTGAGCACCGGTGCGATGGTGCTGGCGGCAGCAGGCATGCTGCACGGCCGGGCGGCCACCGCGAGCCAAGGCGTCTTGGAGGAGTTGCGGGCGGCCGGAAGTTTTGTGGTCCCGCAGAAAGTGGCCGACGACGGGGACCGGATTACCGCAGCCGGCCTCACCTCGAGTCTGGACCTGGCGTTGTGGATCACCGACCGGTTCGCCGGGGCCGAGATCGCAGCCCGGACTTCAGTGGCCATCGGCTACCGGCCCTGGGATGAAGTGTGGACCAGGGGCACTGCGGCCTAGACTTGGCGGACCAGAAGCACAACACAATATTGGGGGGAATTCATGTCGCCGAGCATTGCGGAGCTGACTGGACAAGGAAAGAAACTGCGCGGCAGCCTGCCACGTGCGGCGCAGGCCGATTTCGCAGCCTTGGACCGGGACCCGGTGAGCATCCTGCAGGACCAGAACCGCAGCCGGCTGCCTGAGCTGGTGCCAGTGCGGATCGGCCGGATGCTGCAATCGCCGTTCGCCTACTACCGGGGCACTGCCTCGGTGATGGCCGCGGATTTGGCGCAGAACCAGCACACTGGAGTATTGCTGCCTTCCTGCGGCGATGCGCACATTTCCAATTTCGGGCTTTTCGCATCGGCCGAGCGGCAGTTGATTTTCGACCTCAACGACTTCGACGAAGCTGGCTTGGCGCCTTGGGAATGGGATCTGAAACGACTCGCTGCGAGCGTCATGGTCGGCGCCCGGGACAACTCGATGAGCGAGGAGCAGGCCACCAGCGCCACCCGGTCCGCGGTAGCCGGCTATCGGCAGACACTGCTGCGGCTGATGGCTTTGACCGCCCTGGAACGCTATTACTTCCAAGTCAACACCGACGGGGTCCAGGACCAGCTCAACTCCGACGAACAGAAGCTGTTGCGCAAGGCCAGCCAAAAAGCCCGTGGACGCACGTCGGACCAGGTACTCGGCAAAATCGTTGCCCGGCATGAGGACGGCGTCTCCCGGATCGTCGACCAACCGCCGATCATGCGCCATGTGCCGCATGCCGAGCCGCACGAATTCGCCCGGCTGTTCCAGGAGTACAGCAGCACGGTGCGCCCGGACATCGCGGTGCTCCTGCAGCAATTCACTCTGGTGGACTACGTGCTGCGGGTGGTCGGCGTCGGCTCGGTGGGCACCCGCTGCTATGTGATGCTGCTCGAAGGGCCCGCGGGCGAACCGTTGTTCCTGCAGGCCAAGGAGGCACCGCCCTCAGTGCTGCAGGTTTACGGCGGAATGCCCAGCGGACTGCCGCCCGGAGTGGATCCGCACCGGGGCGGCTCGGAGGGGCACCGGGTGGTCGCCAACCAGAAGATCCTGCAGGCCTCCTCAGACCCCTTCCTCGGTTGGATCCAAGGTTTCGCCGGTGACGACGGCGGTCGCCGCCGGGTCGATTACTACTGGCGCCAGTTCCGCGATATGAAGGGTTCGGTGGAGACCAACGGCTTGTCCGCCGCCAACTTCACCAGCTACGTCGAGTGGTGCGCCCGGCTCCGGGCCCGGGCGCACAGCCAGACCGGGGCCGGCGCGGTCGCGGCCGGTTATCTGGGGCGCAGCGAGCGGTTCGACGAAGCGATCGTGGCTTGGTCGGCCAGTTACGCCGACCAGTGCGAAAAGGACTACGCCGCCTTGCAGTCGGCGGTGAAAACCGGCCGGATGCCGGCCGAATTCGGCGTCTGATCCTCCGGAGATGCATCTTCAACATGCTGATACTCGTTTGACGGCTGAAAGGCCCTCTGAATGCAGAAGATGCATCTCTGCACGAGGACTGCAAGATTCCGGCTCAGAACTCCAGCAGGACCTTGCCCGAGCGGGACGGATCACCGGCCAGCTCGAACGCCTCCAGCATCTGCGCGACCGGAAAGACCTGGGTCACCACCGGATCCGCCCGCAACGAGCCGTCGGCCAGCGCGCCGAGCACACGGTCCAGTTCGCCGTTGAACCGGAACGAACCGGCCAACTGCAATTCCCGGCTCACCGCGAGTGAAATATCCACCGGTTGCGGACCGGCCGGCAGCAAACCCACCATCACCACTTTCCCGCCGCGGGTTGCGCCGCGCAACGCCAGGCCCAACCCGCTGTGATGCCCGGAGGATTCGAAAACCACGTCGGCATGGATCGCGCTGATCTGCTCCTCGGTCGCGGCCTGCAAGGTCCCGGTGGCGCCGAGCTCGCGCGCGATCTGCAGCGGCTTGGCCTGCAAATCGACGGCTATCACCTCCCGTGCACCCAGCGTCCTGGCTACCGCGACGACGAGCGAACCGATCGGCCCGGCCCCGATCACCAACACCTTGGCCCCGCCGAGCACACTGCCGCCGTCGGGCCGGAGTCCGGCCTGCTCCACGGCGTGCCACGCCACTGAAGCCGGCTCGGCAATCGCCGCCGAACGCAGCGGCAGGCCGTCCGGCAACCGGCGCAGCATCCGCCCGGGCAGCGCGACATAACGGGCGAAGGCGCCCTGGGTGTGCGGGAAACGGGCGGCACTGCCCAGGTAAGTCCCGCCGGGCGCCAGGTTCGGCCGGTCCGCCGGGTACGGGGTGCCGTCGGCATCGGCATGCGGCGTCGCGGGGTGGACTGCCACCTGGGTGCCGGCAGCGGGCGAGCTGCCGTCCGCGGCGGCTTCCAGCACGGTGCCCACCACTTCGTGGCCCAGCAGCATCGGCTCGCGGAGAATCGACTGGCCCGCCGCGCCGTGCCGCCAATAATGCAGATCGGACCCGCAAATCCCACCGTAGGCGATCTGCAGCAAGGCCTCGTCCGGGCCGGGTTCCGGCATCGGCAATTCGACCAAACGCAGATCGCCCTTGGCGTGGATCTGCACTGCGAGGTTTGCATCCATGGTTGCTCCCGATGGTTCCGGCGGCCGCTCGGCCGACCGATTCAGACGACGGCGGTCATACCGCCGTCGATGAAAATGGTTTGCCCGTTGACGAAATCCGAGGCGCCCGAGGCAAGCCATACGGCCGGCCCGACCAAATCCTGCACGGTCCCCCAGCGGGCAGCCGGGGTACGGCCCAACACCCAGGAATTGAACGCGGCGTCATCGACCAGGCCCTGGGTCATTTCGGTGTGGATGTAACCGGGGGCCAGGGAATTGATCTGCAAGCCGTGCTTGGCCCATTCCGCGGCCATCGCCCGGGTCAGGTTCCGCACCCCGCCCTTGGCCGCGGTGTAGGCCGCAATCGTCGGCCTGGCCAGTTCGCTCTGCACCGAGCCGATGTTGATGATCTTCCCACTCCCGCGGTCGATCATCGGCGCGGCCAGCGCTTGGCCGATCAGGAACAGGCTGCTCAAATCGGTTTTCAACACGCGTTCCCAATCCGCGAATTCCAACTCCAACAACGGCACCCGGTGCTGCAGGCCCGCATTGTTGACCAAGACGTCCGGTACGCCGGCCGCCGCCATGATTGCGGCGATCCCGGTTGAAACCTGTTCCGGATCGGTGACGTCGAAGGCACTGGTGTGGACTCGTCCGGCTCCGAATCTGGCCCGGAACTCCGCCGCAGCAGCCTCGACCCGCTCAGCCTGCCGGCCGTGCAGCACCACCGTGGCACCGGCCTCGGCCAGCCCTTCCGCGATCGCCCGGCCGATGCCCCGGCTGGATCCGGTGACCAGGGCCAATTGGCCGGTCAGATCGAACATCATTCCCGTCCTTCCACGACAGTCCGCACCACTGCGAGGTCCTGGGCCCCGAGTCCCTGCTCCACCAGCGCCGCATACCGGTCGCGGGCGGCACGGCTCAGTGCAGCGTCGGTTCCGCTCTGTTCCGCGGCGTCCAGGAAGAAGCCGAGGTCCTTGAGCATGAATTGCGCAGCACCGCGGACCCGGAAATCCCGGGCCGCGATCCGCGGCCCGATCTGGCGCAGCACTGCAGAATCCGCCAAGCCTCCGGAGAGGACCTCGAGCAGCTGCTGGCCGTCCAGGCCGGAGCGTTCGGCGACCACCACGGCTTCGGCGAGCGCCGCCGTGGTCAATCCGACCAGCACTTGGTTGCAGGCCTTGGCCAGCGAGCCGGCGCCGAGTCCGCCGAGCCGTTGCGCCCTGCCCATTGCGTCGAAGACCGGCTTGACCCGCTGGAACGCTGCTTCAGAACCGCCGGCCATGATCGCGAGCGTGCCCTGTTCTGCGCCTTCGGTACCGCCGCTGACCGGAGCGTCGATCAGTTCCGCGAGCCGCTCGAGCCGCGCGCCGAACCGGACCACGGCGGAGGGCGAGACGGTGCTCATCACCACGAGGGTGCGTGGCCGGGCCGCCGGCGCCCCGCTCCAGCGGACGATCAGCGGGGCGAGCAGCTCCTCGATCTGCGGCAAATCCGGCAGCATCGCGATCACGACGTCGGCGTCGGCCGCTTCCGCAGGATCCCCGAGCAGCTGGGCACCCGCCTCCCGCAACCGCTCGGCGGCCGGCCGGGACCGGTTCCACACCGAGGTTTCGAACCCGGCCCGCAGCAGGTTCCGCGCCATCGGTTCGCCCATTTTGCCCAGACCGAGGAAGGCGATCCGTGGTCGTTGCTCCGATGCATCCATAATGTCCAACATACTAGCCACCTTTCAGTATGATGAACAGATGTCGACTTTCAGCACCGCGACCACCGACCCCACGATCGCCATCTGCGTGCCTCTGGAGGCGGAACTCGTGGCGCAGATCCAGCGATCGGCACCCGGGACGACCGTGTTGTACGACGCCGGGTTGCTGCCCCCGGAGCGCTACCCGGCCGATCACCACGGCGATCCGGATTTCCGGCGCAGTCCGGAACAGGAAGCCCGCTATTGGGCCAACATCCTCGCCGCCGACGTGCTGTACGGGATCCCCAACGAATCACCGGCCGATCTGGCCCGGGCGATCCGGGAAAATCCCCGGCTGCGCTGGGTGCACGCGATGGCGGCCGGAGCCGGCGGAGCGGTCCGCGCCGCCGGGCTGAGCTCCGCTGAGCTGTCCCGGGTGCGGGTGACCACCTCGGCCGGGGTGCATGCCCTGCCCTTGGCCGAATTCGCCCTGCTGGGACTGCTGAGCGGCTTCAAACGGGTGGCCGAGATGCAAGCCGACCAGCAAGCCAAGCACTGGCCCACGCTCCGCGTGCCGACCCGGCTGCTCGCCGGCTCCCGGCTGGTGATCTCCGGACTGGGCGAAATCGGCCTGGAAACCGCGCGGCTGGCCAAGGCGTTGGGCATGACGGTCAGCGGCAGCAAACGCGAGGTGGCCCCGATCGACGGGATCGAATCGGTGGTCGACAACAGCGGCCTGCCCGGACTGCTGGCCGGCGCCGACGCGGTGGTCAACACGCTGCCCGGCACACCGCAGACCGAGCACCTCTTCGACGCCGAAATGTTCGCTGCGTTCGCACCGGGAACCATCTTCGTCAATGTCGGCCGCGGCTCCGTCGTCGACGAGTCCGCGCTCTTGGCCGCGCTGACCGACGGCACAGTTTCCTATGCCTGCCTGGACGTCTTCGAACAGGAACCGCTGCCGGCCGCGAGCCCGCTCTGGACGCACCCGCGGGTCCTGGTCTCGCCGCATTCGGCCGCCTTGAGCGCAGCGGAGAACAAACTCATCGCGGAGCGGTTCATCGCGAACCTCGCCCGGTTCCGGGCCGGCGAAGCGATGCCGCACACCGTCGATCCGGTGCACTTCTACTGAGTGCCGGCCGGGCTGAGCGTCTGCCGGGCTGAGCGCCTGCCGGGCCGGTCGGCCCGGGAACGAAGCGCCCGGGAACGGACAGATCAGCGGGTGCTCAGAACCGCGCGGAGAATCCGCCGTCCACGTTGAGCAACTGGCCCGAGATCCAGCGCCCTTCCGTGGAGAGCAGGAAGGCCACGACTCCGGCGATGTCCCGGGGCAGGCCCATCCGGCCCAAAGGGTATCCGGCGGTCAGCGTTTCCCGCACTTCGTCATCCATCCAGCCGGTGTCGATCGGGCCGGGATTGAGCACATTCGCGGACACCCCGAGCGGGCCGAGCTCCCGGGCCGCGGAAATCACCATCCGGTCCAAGGCGCCCTTCGAAGCGCCATAAGGCAGATTCCCAGTCGTATGGTCGCTGGTGAGCGCGACGATCGCTCCGCCACCGTCCGGGACTTGCCGGGCGAAGGCCGCGATCAGCAACAGGCTGGCCCGCGCGTTCACCGCGATGTGCCGGTCGAAACTTTCCGCAGTGGTGTCCAAGATCCCGGACTCGACGTCGTGGGCATGGCTGAGCACGAGCGCGTCGATCGGGCCGCGGTCCGCCGCGACGGCTCCGATCAGGGCTTCCGGACCGGTCGGCGTGGCCAAATCGCAGGGATAGTCCGTGCCCTGCAGATCGCTGGTGACCACGTCCCAGCCGTCCGCGGCGAGGCGCGGCACGATGCCGGCCGCAATGCTGTTGGCACGGGCGGCCCCGGTGACTAAAACGAGAGGCATTGCCCCAGGGTACCCCGTTGCCGCGCTCCCGCTCAGGCGTCCTGGGTGCTGCGCAGATCCCGCCCCGCGGTCTCCGGCAGCACGAACGTCGTCGCGAAGCTGATCAAGGACAGGATCAGCGAAGCGCCGGCCATCACGAGCCAGGAGTTTCCGGTCGCCGCGAGCAGCGCCGCCACCAGCACCGGGATCAGGCCGCTGGCCAGCATCGCGGAGATCTCCCGGCTCAACGCCACCCCGGTGAAGCGGTGCGTGGAACCGAAGAGTTCCGGCAGCAAGGCGCACTGCGGGCCCAGCATGGATTGCACCCCGATCGCGACGCCGACCACGACGACCACGATCACCAGCCAGGACTGGCCAAGGGTCATCAGATAGAACGCCGGAACCGCCACCACCGCCTGGAACAACGCACCCCATTTGTACACCGGAACCCGGCCGACCCGATCGGAGAGCCAGCCGAAGAAGACCACCATCACGGCAGCCGCGCCGGCCGCGACCAGCAACGCCGTCGGGCCCAGGCTGTTGTTGCTCTGATACGCGGCGATCCCCCCGATGAAGCTGACCATGACCGCCGAATACAGACTGGAGTTGCCGTTTTCGGCCATCCGGATGCCGATCCCTTTGAGGATGTTCCAACGCGAGGTCCGCCAAACCGCGCTCACCGGGTTCTTGACCACGGTCTTGTGCGCTTCCATTTCCCGGAAGACCGGGGTTTCCTTGAGTTTGAGCCGGATCACCACGGCGACGATGATCAGGATGAAGCTCGCCAGGAACGGTACCCGCCAGACCCAGGTGGTCAGGGCCGTCCGGTCCACTAGGCCGAGGATCGCGAAGGTCCCGGCGCCCAGCAAGGTGCCGAGCTGGATGCCGACGAAAGGCAGGGCCGCGAAGAAACCGCGGCGCTTGGGCGGGGCGAATTCCGAGATCAACGTGGTCGCACCGGCCTGCTCCGCCCCGGCACCGAGCCCTTGCAGGATGCGCAGCGCCACGAGCATGATCGGCGCAGCAGCCCCGATCGATTCGTAGGTGGGCAGCAATCCGATCAGGAAACTTGCCGCGCCCATCAGCGCCACGGTGCTGAGCAGCACTACCTTGCGCCCGTAGCGGTCCCCGATGAAGCCGAAGAGCACGCCGCCGAGCGGGCGCGCGATATAGGCGATGCCGAACGTCGCGAAGGATGCGATGACCTTCGCGTCGCCGAACGGCTCGAAGAACAACGGGCCGAAGATCAGCGCCGTGGCGAGGCCGAAGATGTAGAAGTCGTAATACTCCAAGGCCGAGCCGATGGAGCTGGCGAGCGTGGCGCGGCGCAACTGCTCCGGTTCGACCGGAGCCTCGTCATGCGCGGTTCCTGCGGCCTGCTGCGCCGCTGCCGGTTGTTCGGTGTTCATGCCGGTGTGCACCTGCCCCCTTGTTCCATTCCGGGACCCCCTTGGCCTGGAAAGCGGCGATCAGTGCGAGCTTGATCACCCTATTGCACACCGTACAGCATGTTGAACAAAGGTGGAAGAGGTCAAGGTGCGGGAATGCCGCGGGCTAACGGGCCAGCGACATCGGCGCGCCGAGCGAACGGGCGAGCTCCTGCAGCTCGGTCACCAATTTCCGCTCCAGCTCACGGGTGAAGGTGGCCTTCAATGCGGTCACCGAGAGGCCCAGGCTGGGCCCGTGCGTGCCCCTGGTGGGAATCGCGACGCCGACGCAGACCACGCCCAAAGTGGATTCTTCGTCTTCGAAGGCATAGCCGCGCTGCTGCGCTTCGGCCAGGGCAGCCCGCAGCGTCACCGGGTCGATGATCGAATGCGGGGTCAGGGCCGGGAGCTGCTTGCCGTCCGGGAACATCGCCTCGAGGTCTTTGGCGTGCAACCGCGCGAGCAGGGCCTTGCCGACGGCACAGAGCGAGGCCGGCATCTTGTCGCCGATGTTCGAGGTGAACCGAACCGCCGGATGCCCCTCATAACGCGCCAGATAGATCACGTTTTCACCGTCCAGCATTGCGATCCGGACGGTTTCGTTGACCAAGGCGGGCGACTCCTCGCAGAACCGGTAGAACTCCCGGACGTCGTCCTGCCGGTCCAGATAGGCCGCGCCGAGTTCCACGAGTTTGCGGCCCAGGCCGTAGCCGGCCCCCTGTTTGCGGACCAGGTTCGCTTCCTCGAGCGCCTGCAGCAGGTTCGACGCCGATGACTTCGGAATGTCCAGCTCGCGGGCCAGATCGCTCAAAGTCATCACGCCGCTAGCCGAGGCCGCCAAGGCGTCGAGGGCGGCTGCGGCACGGGTCACCGCCGGGGCCGGAGAGGGTGTGCTCACGGAAGCCTCACATTCAAGGTCGCTCAGTCTGCGATTCCGTTCGGTCCGCAGTTCCGTTCAGCATAGTGAACGGGATTCGAAAGCGCATCCGACAGCCGGCCCGAACAGGCTTCCGGGCATGGTGCAATCGATTCGGCTGGACTACCCTGGAGGCCATGCCTGCTGAGCGTTCGACCCATGTCCTGGTGGTCGGAATCGACGGAGTCCGCTTCGATTCCCTGCAAGAAGCGGAGACCCCGAACCTCGATCTGATTGCCGCTGCCGGTTTCCTGACCCCGATCCAAGTGGCCGGCGCCAATCCCACGATTTCGGCACCGGTGTGGTCCAGTGTGGCCACCGGCGTCGATGCCGATCAGCACGGGGTTCTGGACAACTCCGGACGACCGGCCGCCCTGGACCGGTTCGACGACTTTGCCGCGGTGCTGCAACGGGCCCGCCCCGGCAGCACGGCCCTGATCGCCGCCTCCTGGCACCCACTGGTCCGGAGCTCCGGGAACGGACCGCTCTTCTCCTCGGGCGGATGGGCATCGCCCACCGATCCGGATGCTTCCGGTTCGGTGGCGGACGCCTATGCCGCCGACGCCGAGGTGGCCGAGTACGCGGCCCAACGGTTGCGGGCCGAACCGGTCGATCTGGCCTTCGTCTATTTCGGGGTCCCCGATGTGGTGTGCCACGACGTGGGCACCGGCGTGGATTACCAGCGGGCGATCGAATCCAGCGATGCCAGATTGGGCCAGTTGCTGGATGCGGTCGCCGCGCGGCCGAACCGGTCGCGCGAAGCCTGGACCGTCTTCGTGGTCACCGACCACGGCCACTTGGCCGACGGCGGCCATGGCGGCGATTCCGCCGAAGAACGGACTGCCTGGCTTGCAGCTTCCGGGCCGGGCTTCAGCGGGCCGGCCCGGGATCTGAGCCACGCGGACATCCCGGTCCAGGTGCTGGCGAGTTTCGGGGTAGCCCACCCGGCGGCGTCGGGTCGGGTTTTCGACGCCGTCTGAGCCACCGTCCGCGTCTCGCACCGCCGGTAGCACTCCTCCGCAACAGGCTGGGGGATCTGCTGCTTTCCACACATTCAGCCGACTCTCCTGGCGTCCGGCCGATCATCCCGGCAACCATGTTCACATGACAAATCACCCGCCCAACTACTGGGTAGAACCGATCGAATTCGAAGTTGACCAACTAGACTTGGTCAACATGGGCCAATACAACGTTCAGGAGACCAAGACCCGGCTTTCCGAGCTGCTCAGCCTGGTGGCGAACGGCGAAGACGTCGTCATCGCGAAGGCCGGCCGCCCGGTGGCCCGGATCGTTCCGATTGCACCGCCGGCCAAGCGCAGGCTCGGGTTCCTGAAACTGGACATCCCGGACGACGTTTTCCGCGATCCGTGGACCGCCGACGAGCTGGGGCTGTCAGATGACAAGCTATCTCTGTGACACCCAGGTCCTGATCTGGGCATTGACCTCGCCCAAACTGCTGTCCGTCAAAGCCCGCAATGCGATTCTCAAAGCGGACCACGAAATCTGGGTTTCCGCGGCCAGCGCTTACGAGATCGCCTTCAAATACCAAGTGGGGAAACTCCCGGCGGTGGAGCCGTTGATCTCGTCGTTTTCCCGGCAAGTGGCCAACCTGCGGGCCTCGGAACTGGCCGTCGATTCGACCCATGCCATCGAAGCCGGGCGTCTGGATTGGCAGCATCGGGACCCCTTCGACCGGATCCTCCTGGCCCAGGCGACGATCGAAGGCCTCACTCTGATCACCGCGGATGACACCCTGCGTGACTTCGCCCCGCTGAACACGTTCTGGTGACCGCAGAGCCGATCTGACCCGGCCGGCGAGAACGGATGCACTGCAAGTCCGCGCGTCTCCGTTCCCAACCCGCCGGCTCCGGCAGTTGCGCGATGAACAATTGACCCGGAGCAGCTTAACACCGGGCTTAACTCTCGGAAACACTTGTCGAGGGCCCGGCCGGTCCGGGGTGATCTGGGTAAGCTGACAATATGACCCTGCCTTATCGGATCATTACCGTATGCACCGGAAACATCTGCCGATCCCCGATGGCCGAGCTGATGCTGCGGCATGCGGTTGCCGGAAACGAAGGCATCCGCATCGACTCTGCGGGCACCACGCAGTGGGAGGAGGGGAACCCGATCGATCCCCGAGCCGCTGCGGTGCTCCGCGAGCGCGGCATCCCCGACGGCACTGAGGCACACTCGTCGTCCGGCCTGCACCGGGCCCGGAAAATCGCGGCCGCCGACTTCATCGACAACGATTTGATCCTGGCCATGGACACCGATCATTTCGATTGGCTGCGCGAGCACGCACCGACCCCGGCGGCCCGGGCGAAGGTCCAGTTGATCCGCGAGTTCGATCCGGCCGCCGAACCCGGCGAGCTGGGCATCGCCGACCCCTGGTACGGCGGCAGTGAAGACTTCGAAGAGGCTTACCGGCTCATTGATGCGGCCATCCCCGGAATCCTCGAACACATAGGCGCCGCTGATCCGCGGCACCATGTCTGAAGCCATTCCGGCAGAACCAGCAGTATCTGGAGCATCGGGCGGCGGAGCCGCCCGCCGGCCGGTGATCATCGCGGTCGACGGCCGGTCCGGAAGCGGCAAGACCTCCTTGGCGGTGGAACTGGCCTCGCTGCTGCGGGAGCACCGCAAAGTCTCGGTTTTCCACCTGGAGGATGTCTACCCCGGATGGAACGGCTTGTCTGCCGGAGTCGACCGCTATCTGCAAACCGTGCTCAGCCCGCTGCACCGCGGAGCGGATGCCCAGTGGACCAGTTGGGATTGGGCCGCGCACTTCGACGGGGAGGCCCGGCAGACCACGGCCTCGGACGTGGTCATCGTCGAAGGCGTCGGTGCCGCGCAGGCTCCGGCCCGGCCGATGCTGGACGCGGTGATCTGGGTGGAAGCCGCCGAGGCCCTGCGCAAGGAGCGGGCGCTGGCCCGGGACGGCGAGACCTACGCCCCCTACTGGGATCTTTGGGCCGCTCAGGAAGCCGAGTTGCTGGCCGCCGACCACCCTGCAGAACATGCGGACCTGCGGTTGGACTCGCCGGTGCTGCCGTCCGACGTGCTGCAGGCGCTGGGCCTGTTGCCGCAGCTGAAGAACCTGTTGGCCCCGGAGTTGCAACGCGAGCACGCCCGCGCCACGCTGGCCGTCCCGGTCCCGTTCACCGGTGATCCGGCAGGGCTTTTCGAGGCGCTTTTCGGCCATTCGGAGCACGCGGTCTGGCTGGACAGTTCGGATGCGCAGCAGCGCGGCGAGCGCAGCCGGTTCTCCATCATGGCCGATGACGGCGGCGACTTCGGCCAGATCGCCTGGCACCGCGACGGCGTGACGCGGCACAGCTTCCGCGGGATCACGGTCGAGGTCCCGGGACCGTTCTTCCGTTGGCTCGACGCGCAATGGCCGGGAACCTCCGCGCCGATCGCCGGAGGACTGCCGTTCAGCCTGGGCTGGATCGGGTATCTGGGTTATGAACTCAAGCGGGAAACCGGCGGCAGCCGGCAAAGCCCGGACACCCCTGACGCCGGCCTGCTGCATGCCGGGCGGGCCGTCGTCGTCGACCATCAGGAGCAGCTGGCCTGGGCGCTCAGCCTGGCCGACGACGGATGGCCGGAAACCGTGGCCCGGGCCGCCGCCAAGCCCGCGCCCGGGACGGCGGCCAGGCCCGACCCGACCACGGTCTCGGTCCGCGACGACCGTTCTGCTTACAAAACCAAAATCGGTCTGGCCCAAGCGCAGATCTTCGAAGGCAACAGTTACGAAATCTGCCTCACCACCGGCCTCGCCTTCCGCACCGATGCGGACCCGCTCGGGCTCTACCGCACGCTCCGGCAGGCGAATCCCGCGCCCTTCGCGGCCTTTCTGGCTTTCGGCGGACTGAGCATTTTGAGCACTTCGCCGGAACGGCTGCTCCGGATGAGCCCCGGCGGCGCGCTCACCGCCGAGCCGATCAAAGGAACCCGGCGCCGGGATCCGGATCCGGGCAAGGATGCGGAGTTGCGGTCCGAGCTGGCGGCTTCGGTCAAAGACCGGGCGGAAAACCTGATGATCGTGGACTTGATGCGCAACGACCTCTCGCATTTCGCCCTGCCCGGCAGCGTCCGGGTGAGCCGGCTGTGCGCCATCGAAAGCTATGCCACGGTGCACCAGATGGTCAGCACCGTGGAAGCCCAGCTGCGGCCCGGCACGTCCCGGTCGGAAGCGATCGCTGCGGCCTTCCCGGCCGGCTCGATGACCGGGGCACCGAAAATCAGCACCATGCGGATCCTGGACCAGCTCGAAGCGACGCCCCGGGGCGCCTACTCCGGAGCCATCGGCTACTTCTCCCGGGACGGCGGCAGCGATTTGTCCGTGTTGATCCGCACGCTGGTCCTGGACCACGGGCAGGCGACCCTGGGCGTGGGCGGGGCGATCACCGCGGATTCGGCTCCGGAGGAGGAATGGCAGGAAGTCCGGGCCAAGGCCTTCGGCGTGCTGGACGCGCTCGGCCTGGCCTTCCCCGACGACTGAGCCGGCGGGAGCCGGCCGGGAATAATACATGCAAACGCATAGTTCTAGCCGGCATGAAAGGTTTTGGATTCTTATCATTCGGACACTACGGACCAGGCCGCGGATCGCAGACCGTGACCGCGAAAGATTCATTGCAGCAGGCCATCGAGCTCTCCGTCGAAGCTGACCGGATCGGCGTGAACGGGGCCTATTTCCGGGTCCACCACTTCGCCACCCAGCAATCCGCACCGTTTCCGCTGCTGAGCGCGATCGCCGCCCGCACCAAGCACATCGAGGTGGGCACCGGGGTGATCGATCTGCGCTACGAAAACCCGCTGTATTTGGCCGAGGAGACCGCCTCGCTGGATCTGATCAGCGACGGCCGGCTGGCGTTGGGCATGAGCCGGGGATCGCCCGAGACCGCATTGCGCGGCTACGAATCCTTCGGCTACACCGGCAGCGAGGACCCGCGCGGCGGCGACATCGCCCGGCAGAAGTTCGAGCTGTTCCTGCGGGCGATCGATGGCGAAGGCGTCGCCCCGGCGGACCCGCGGATGACCGGGCAGAACGGCCTGCTCCGCGTCGAGCCGCACGCACCAGGACTGCGGCAACGGATCTGGTGGGGTTCCGGCAGCCGGGACACCGCGGAATGGGCCGGCACGATGGGCGTCAACATGATGTCCTCGACGCTGCTCACCGAAGACGCCGGCGTCCCGTTCCACGAGCTGCAGGCGGAACAGATCCAGCGCTACCGGGCGGCCTGGACCGCAGCCGGGCATGCAGGCACCCCGCGGGTATCGGTGAGCCGGAGCGTGTTCCCGATCATGAACGATCTGGACCGCAGGTATTTCGGCCGCAGCGACGCAGACCAGGTCGGCATGATCGACGGATTCCGCTCCACTTTCGGCAAGACCTACGCGGGCGAACCGGACCAATTGGTGCAGGAACTGCGCAACGACTCGGCAGTGATGTCCGCCGACACCCTGATGCTGACCATCCCGACCCAGCTGGGCGTGGAGTACAACATGCACGTGCTCTCCGCCTTCGCCGAACACGTGGCCCCGGAGCTGGGTTGGCAGCCGAACACCGCCGGACGCGTCGAAGGGTACCCGATCGCCTGATCCGGGAGCCGCTTCGCCAGGGGTCCGCCCGGTCTGGAACACTGGTGCCATGCGCATCCGGCCATTCCGCCCCGAAGACACCGATGCGGTCGTCGCACTCTGGACGGCCGCCGGGCTGACCCGGCCGTGGAACGATCCGCGCAAGGACATCGTGCGGAAGGCTTCGGTGCAGCCGGAGCTTTTCGTGGTTGCCGAGGACGGCTCGGGAAACCTCGTCGGCTCGGTGATGGCAGGCTACGACGGGCACCGCGGCTGGCTGAATTATCTCGCGGCCAGTCCCGGCGCCCGTGGCCTCGGGGTCGGCCGGGCGCTCGTCGAACACGCCGAGCAAGTCTTGCACGGGCTAGGCTGCCCCAAAGTCTCCCTCCAGGTCCGAGCCGGCAACCAGGACGCGGTCGACTTCTACCGGCACCTGGGTTACACCATCGACGACACGGTCGACCTCGGCAAACGGCTGATCGCCGACTAGGCTCCAGCCCAAGATCCACCCCCGGTTCCGGGGCAGAAGCGCCCCAGCCCCGCTTTGCGGCGTGGAAGTTGGGCTGGGGCATTATTCTGAACTCATGCCTCAGACCATCCTGGTGTTCCTCGACCCCGCCCACCCTGCCGGCCGGTTGGCCGATTCCCGGCAACCGCAGCTCTTCGCCACCGATCTGGGCGCGACCCGCGGCGACGGGATCTTCGAATCCCTGCTGGCTTTGGACGGCCGGCCGCGCAAGGTCCAGGCGCATCTGGACCGCCTGGCCTCCTCGGCGGAACTGCTCGAACTCGAGCTTCCGGCGGCAGCTGCCTGGCTGGCCGCAATCCAGACCGGACTGGCCGAGTTCGCGCAACCGGAAGCCATTGTGAAGCTCCTGGTCACCCGTGGCGTCGAAGATGCCGGGCAGCCCACCGCCTGGGTCCAGGTTTCGGCACTGCCGGAAAGCAGCAAAGCCCTGCGCGAAAAAGGCCTGGACGTGCTGCTCCTGGACCGCGGCTACGATTCCGGCCTGGCCGAACGCGCACCCTGGCTGCTGCTGGGCGCGAAGACGCTCTCCTACGCGGTGAACATGGCGGCCTTGCGCTATGCGCACCAGCACGACGCCGACGACGTGATCTTCACCAGTGCCGACGGCCGGGTCCTGGAGGGCCCGACCTCCTCGGTGCTGATCGCGCACCGCGACGGTGCCGTGAAGCGGTTGATCACCACCCAACTGGATTCCGGCATCCTGCCCGGCACCACTCAGGGCGCCTTGTTCGCGGCGGCGAAGGATGCCGGTTGGGAATTGGGCTACGGCCCACTGGTCCCGGCGGACCTGTTCGACGCGGACGCGGTCTGGCTGGTCTCCAGCATCCGCCTGCTGGCTCCGGTCAACCGGATCGATGGCACCGAAATCAACCACGATGCGGAATTGACTGCGGAACTGAACGCCCTGCTCGCCACCATTCGCTGAAACAACTCCTCGCCATTCGTATCTCGCTTCGACTACGCTGGACAGGTTAGATCCTCCAGCTCCCGGAGAGGCCAAGCAGATGACTCCGTTCTCCGCCGAATCGATCGGCGACCAACAAGGCCGTCAGGTGATCGTGACCGGCGCCAACATCGGCCTCGGCTTCCGCACCGCGGTCGCCTTGGCGCAGCGTGGCGCAGTGGTCACCCTGGCTTGCCGGGACCGGGAACGCGGCTTGGCGGCGCAGTCCCGGGTGCGGGAGCTTTCCGGGAACCACGCGGCCCGATTCGAGCAGCTGGACCTGGCCGATTTGGCGAGCGTCCGGGATTTCGCCGAGCGGTGGGACCGGCCGCTGGATCTGGTGATCAACAATGCCGGCGTCATGGCGACCCCCTTCAGCCGGACCAAAGACGGCTTCGAGCAGCAACTCGGAATCAACCACCTCGGCCACTTCGCGCTCAACGGGCTGTTGCTGCCCCGACTGCGGCAGAGCAACCACGCTTTGGGCCCGCGCATCGTCGTGGTTTCCTCCTTGGCGCATTTGCGCGGCAAGGTCGACTTCGCGAATCTGCACGGCGAACGGTCCTACCGCGCCAGCACCGCGTATTCGCAGAGCAAACTGGCCAATCTCTTCTTTGCCCGGGAATTCGACCGCCGGCTCAAAGCGCGCGGCGAACGGCTGGCGGTTGTCGCGGCGCATCCCGGAATCGCCAAGACCAATCTGATGGCCGGAATGGCAGCCGGGCCAGTGGTCCGGATCGGCGGAAATGCCTTGCGGGTCTTCTTCCAGAGCGACGCGGCGGGCGCGCTCCCGCAGCTTTTCGCGGCCACCGATCCGGAGCTCTCCGGCGGCGAGTACTTCGGCCCCGGGGGGCTCTTCGAGATGCGCGGCAATGTGGCCCGGGCCAGAGTCCGCGGCTACGTCTCGGACCGCGGCGTAGCGGCTCGGCTCTGGTCCGCGAGCGAGGAGCTGACCGGCGTCGCCTACCCTGATCTGCCCGCGGTCGCCTGATGCCCGGAACCGAGTCCGTGCAGATCCCCACCGACGACGGCGTCACCCTGAACGGACGTTGGTTCCGGCCGGACGGGCCACCGCGCCGGATCGTGCTGGTCGCCGCGGCGATGGCCACCAAGGCCCGTTTTTACACGCCGTTGGCCGAATGGCTCAGCGGGCAGGGCATCGCAGCACTGGTCTTCGATTACCGCGGCTACGGCGATTCCGGCGACGGCGACCTGCGCAAAGTGCGCAATGACCTGATGCGTTGGGCGCAGGACGCGGCGGACACTCTGGATTGGCTGCTCGACGGCGCCGACGGCGTACCGGTCACCTGGCTGGGCCACAGCCTGGGCGGCCAGGTGCTCCCCTTGGCGGAGCACCGGCGCTTGGCCTCCGCGATCACGGTGGCATCCGGCAGCGGGTACTGGCGGAGCAATCCGGGCGCCCTGCGGTTCATCGCGCCGCTGCTCTGGAAAGGCATCGGCCCGGCTGCGATCAGGCTGACCGGCTACTACCCGGGGGCCAAGCTAAAGCTGCTCGGCGACCTGCCGCCGAATGTGATGCGGCAATGGTCCCGCTGGTGCATGCACCCGGATTACCTGATCGGCGAGTTTCCGGAGTTGCGGGCCCGGTTCGCCGGGTTCCAGGCACCGCTGACCTCGATTTCCTTCACCGACGACGAATTGCTCTCCGGTGCGAGCATCAGCACGCTGCACGATCTGTATCCGCTCCGGAACCGGCGGATGCTGCGCTATGCCCCGGCGGACCTGGGCGTTTCCCGGATCGGCCACTTCGGTTTCTTCCGGGCCGGCAACGAATCGATCTGGGCGAAAACCCTGGGCCCGCTGCTGGACTGAGGCTCATTTCACCGCAGTGCCCATCGAACGCCCGCGGATCCAATAGCCTTGGCTTTTCAGCAACCGCTTTTGCGCCCCGCGTGCCAGCAGCTCCTTGCGCACCGATCGCACCATCGAGGTTTCTCCGGCGATGAAGCAGGCGCATCCGGACAGGTCCCGTTTCGGCAACGCGGCCAAGGTGTTGGCGCTGTCGACGCGCTGCTCCAGCCACAGCGGACGGTCCACCTCGGTGGGGAACGATTCGTCTCCGGGAGCCGTGGCCTCGAGGATCACAGTCTTCGGCAACTCGGTGCTCGCGCAGATCTCATTGATCGCCGGCAGGGACGTCGGATCCCCGACCAGGAGCACTTCCGCAGCCTCACCCGGATCGAAAACGCTTTTGCCTTCGTAGAGCGCCGCCTCGATCCGCATACCGGGCCGGGCAGCGCGGGCCCACGTCTCCGCCACTCCGCCACTGCCGTGCAAGTAGAACTCCAGACTGAACGTCCCGGCCTCGCGGTCGGCCCCGGTCACGGTATAGGCGCGCTGGAATTTCCCTTGCGGGCCCGGAATCCACAACCGGAGCCAGAGCCCGGGATGGATCTCCGCGGCTTCGATGAAATCCGGGCAGTCGACGTCCAGCTTCAGCAACCTCGGCGCCAGCTGCTCGGTGCCGACCACCCGCAGCTCGAAACTCGGCGCCCGGAAGGCACGCAGCAGTGCCCGCTCCAATCGTTCGCCCACAGAAGCCCTCCTAAGTTAGGTAAGCCTAAGTTAGCACGGGTCGACTTCCGGGAGCGCTAATCGGACCCCGCGACCGTTCCGTCCAGGCGGTACCGGACTCCGTATTCCGGCAGCAAGGTCGGCACGTCCACCCGCAGGGCTTCCGGCCGGAAGCCGTGGATCGGCACCACGACCCCGGGGTGGATGTCCATGGTCATCTTGTGCAGCGACTCCCCCGTGGCGTGCCCCGAAGACCCGGCGGCCACGAAATCGATGCCCAACTTCGCCAGCCAGTCCAGCCATGGCGCCCAGTCCGCCATGAACGGCCCGAGCGGCTCGCCCTGGGAGTGGATGAACGGCGTGGCCCCCGCAACGATCGGCAGGTCCAACAGCGCGGGCACGTCGCGCACATCCGGCTGCACCGCGAACCCACCGGGAGCGGCGCGCACCGAGGCCAGGCCCACCAGCTCCGGCAGCCGCTCCGGCGCAGCCTCCGCCAGCCGCTGGATGGCGAGCCGGTGGGCCGGACGCTGCGGCCGCGAAGCGTCCCAGCTCACGACGCCCTGGACCCCGAAGCCGGCCAGGAAAGCTGCTTGTTGGCCGGGCCAGACCAGGCTCCGCCTCTTCGCCCGGGCCAGGTCGATGAGCCGTTGCGCCCGCTCGACGTCGCGCTCGTACATGCTCAGCAAGGCCAAACCGTCGGTTGCCGTCAAGGCGGCGCCGATCAGCTGCACCACCTCGGCTTCGCTGCGCGGCGGCGGGCTGCTGCCTTCGGCGTCGAAACTGAGCATCGTGGTTTCGGTGACCAGCATCTCCACACCGGCCGCCGCCTGGACGAAGCCGGCCGAACGCAGCGCCCCGTCCCGGTGGAAATTCAAATCGCCGGTATAGGCCAAGCTGCCTTCCGGGGTGTGCACCAGGAACCCGCAGGCGCCGGGGATGTCGTGGTCCACCGGAATGGCTTCGACCCGCAAATCCCCCACCTGCACCGGCCCGGCCATGGCCTGGACCGGGAAAACTGCGCCCAGCCCGGCCAGCGCGACGCAATCCTCCAACCGGGCGGTCTCCGGATGGGCGTAAACCGGCAGCCCGGGGCGCAGGAAATCCAGTCCGCCGTCGTGGTCGATGTGGGCGTGGGAGAGGAAGACCGCGCTGGGCCGCGGATCGGCGAGCGCCAACGGCGAATCCGCGGGCAGCTGCAACGGATCGTAGACCCCCGGGATTTCCGGCGCGAAGCCGACCGCCAACCGGTCGCGCAGCCGGAAGTCCTTCCGTTCCTGCACCGGAGCCCGGAACAGGTCGGCTTCGCCGGGGATGTCCAGGCCCACGTCCAGCAGCACCCGGGCCTGCTCGGTGGCGACCATGATCTTGGACGATCCGATCACCCGCAGACCGCCGAAGAACTCGACCGTCACCTGCTTCGAGGGCTTCATCCGCGCACACTCCCCTGGGTCCCGTAAGCTCCGCTCACGAAGTATTTCTGCAAGAACAGGAACAAGATGATGATCGGCAAGGTGGTGAAGGAAACCGCCGCGCACAAACCGGTCCAGTCGGTGCCCTCGCCGCCGTAAAAGGTCTTCAGCCCGACTTCGATCGGTCGCACCGCATCGGACTTGGTCATGATGTACGGCCAGATGAAGGAATTCCAGGTGCCCATGAACGAGTTCAAACCGACCAGCACCAGCGAGGGCGCGGCCAGCGGCGCGGCGACCGAGAACAGCATCCGGAACGGGCCGGCGCCGTCGATCTCCGCGGCTTCGAACAATTCGGCCGGCAAAGTGGCGAAAAACTGCCGGAGCAGGAAGATCCCGAACACCGAAGCACCCCAGGGCACGATCTGGATCAGGTAGGTGTCGTACCAGCCGATCTGCTGGGCGATCAGGAAATTGGGGATCAGCAGCACGGTCTGCGGCACCATCATCACCGACATCACCACCAGGAACAGCACCGACCGCCCTTTGAACCGCATCACCGCGAACGCGAAGCCGGCCAACAACGAGGTCAGCAGCACCAAAACGATCACCCAGACCGCGATGAACACGGTGTTGCCGAAGTACTGCAGCCACGGACTGGCATTCCAGGCCCGCGAATAGTTCGACCAGTCCCAGGCCGGCCAGAGCTTGGGCGGGAACTGGAACACGTCCGAGGCGCTGGAGACACTGGTCAGCAACATCCACAGGATCGGCAGCAGGAACAGCAAACCGATCACGACGGCGGCCAGCACCCGGAGGCCGCGGCCTACCTGCTGGGCGGGCCGGAGCGGCCGACGCCGGCGCAACGCCGCCAGCGTTTCGGACCGCCCGGCTCCGGCCGCCGCGGTGCGGACGCTCATTTCAGGACGCGTCCTGCTGCGCCTTCACGGCAGCATCTTGCGCTTTCTGCAAGGCTTCCTTGGCCTCGGTGCCGTTGTTCACGGCGTCTTGGATGGCCAGCGCCAAGAGGCCGGAGGCCTTGCTGATCCAAGACTTCGCCGGCAGCGAGGTGGCCGAGTCGAGCTGCTTGGTGGCGTCCTGGACCCAGGGGTTCTTCGCCACATAATCCTGGAACACCGGCTGGTTCAGGGTGTCTTTGGAAACCGGAAGATAGCCCGTAGTGGACGACCAGTACGCCATTTGCTCCGGCGAGGTCAGGAACTGCATGAACTTCCAGGCCGCGGCTTTCTGCGCATCGGTGCTCTTGTCGAACAACGCGATATTGGTGCCGGCCAGCTGGTTCGCCGCACCGGACGGACCGCTGGGCAGCGCGGCGACACCCATGCTGAACTTGTCGCCGACGGCCTTTTTGTTGAACTGGTAGCTCGCCACGGTCGAAATGTCGAAAGCCCCGGTCTGTCCGCCCAACGCCACCTGGCCCGGGTAGTTGGTGCCCAGCGAGAGCGCTCCGGCCCGCTTGAGGTCTTTGAAGTAATCCAGCGCCTTCACCGCACCGTCTTTGGTGAATTGCGGGGTGCCGTCGTCGGCGAACACCGGATCGCCGAAGGACTGGGCCAGGATTTCGAACCACGCGGTTCCGCCGGCCGGGCCGGAAGAGTTCCCCGGGTCGATGGATAGCCCCACCACGTTCCCGGCAGTCGCCTGCTTCGCGGCAACCGCGAACTCGTCCCAGGTTTTCGGCGCGGTCGGCACCATCGTGGAGTTGAAATACTGCACCACCACCGACTTGTTGAACGGCCACATCCAGGTTTTGCCGTCGGAGAGCTTGAGGTCCTTTTTGACCCCGTCGAAGAAATTGCCGTAGTCCTTGCTCTGCGCGGCATAGTCTTCCAGCGGCACGATCACCTTGGAGTTGGCGAATTCATCGGCCCAGTTGCCGTAGACCTGGGCGATCGTCGGCGGGGTACCGGCCGCGGTCTGCGCATTGATCTTGGTCTGCAAAGTGGCGTAGTCCGGTTGCTCCTGCAGATCGACCGTGATGTTCGGATTCTTCGCCATGAAATCCTTGGTGATCTTGGCCAACGAGTCCTTCAATGCGCCCGAAGACATCGCCTCCATGAAGCTGATCGTCACCGGGTCGGTGGAATCGGCGGGCACCGAAGCCGAACTCGGCGCGGCAGAACCGCCGCCGCAGGCCGTGGCGAGCAGCGCGGCGCTGAGTATCGTGGCGAGCAACCCGGCCTTCGCGGTGGCTCGTGGTGTGGAACGGAACATTTTTTCTCCCTAAGCGGTGATTGGCTAAACGGTGCTGGATCGCCGGCCGGGTGATGGCCGGCCGGTCGGGTGGTTGGTGCGCAGTTGCAGGATGGACAGGGCAACGGTGATCGCGAAGAGCACGACGGCGAGCGCGGCTGCGTACCCGGTCTTCCGGAAGACGAACGCCTGCTGGTAGAGCTGGAAGCCGAGCGTGGCCACATCCGGCCCGCCGTTGGTCATCACGAAGAACTGGGTGAACGCCTGCAGCGAAGACACCGAGGAGATCACCACCACGAACAAAACGAAGGGCCGCAATTGCGGGAAGGTGATGTTCCAGAACTCCTGCCAACGGTTGCAGCCGTCGAGTTTGGCCGCCTCGGAGAGCTCGGTGGAGATCGTGGTCAGCCCGCCGAGGAAAATCACCGTGACGAATCCGACTTCATGCCACAGCGAGTAGAGGATCACTGCGGGCATCGCGTAGCTCGAATTGCCCAACCAGTCGATATTGGGAATCCCGAACCAGCTGAGCACCAGATTCGCCAGTCCGTAGCGGGGGTTGAAAATCCAGACCCAGACGATCGAGGTCGCGACCAGCGGCGTCGCGTGTGCCAGGAACACCGCGGTACGGGCCGCGACGAAGACCCTGGCCGCGCTGCGCAGCAATAACGCCAAGCCCAGCGAAATGGCGGTTCCGCCGACCACCATGGCCAGCACGAAGTACGCGCTGACGCCGAGGGTCTGGAAGAACGGCGGATCGGCCGAACCGTCCAGCATGTCCTGGTAGTTCTGCAGGCCGATGAATTTGTTCTGCGAAGCGTTGAGCCAGTTCCACTTGAACGTGCTCATCACGAAGGTGAAGACCGTGGGCCCGATGGTGAAGGCCGTGAAGATCGCCAACGCCGGGAAGACGAAAAGGTAGGCCACCGGGGAACGCAGCCCCGAGGCACCCCGCTTCCTGGTCAATACCGCAGCCACACTGCACTCCAAGCCAGAGCATCCAGACCCGACGGGCACGGCCGGGACCTTGGCGGTCGGCCAAGATTTCAGTCTCCGCCCGGGACCTTTCGCGGGGAAGGCTTCCCGGTGAATTCAGGGGAAACAAAACCGCGCGGGCCTGCCGGCGGGCCCGCGCGTCAGCCCACCGGCAGCAAAGCCGGTTTGGCGGTCACGCTGGACATCGTCTGCAGGTCGAAGAAGGCGATTTGCGCCGAGGTCAAGCAGAGTTTGCGCGCTTGGAACGGATTGTCCAGGACCGTGGACACGTCCAGGTAGACGATTCCGGTGGCCGGATCGTTCCAGCCGCCCAAGTAGTATCCCGGCTTGGCCAGCAAATCGTTGTTCTGCGTGGCGTAGTCACGCACCGCGGCAATGATCTGGACGTCGCTCATCCCGGCCAGGTCGACGGTCTTCGAGCGCTGCGGGAACGGCGAAACCGCGAAACCCAGGGTCGGCACGATTCCGGTCACCGGGCTCCAGGTGAATCCGCCGTCCGGCTCGCGCATGGTCTTGACCACCGCTTCGATGGTCGCGTGCTGGTCCGGACCGGCTTGGATCTTCAGCCATTGGTAGAGCGCTGCCCGCAAGGGGTCGACTGCGGGTGAATTCGGGTCCTTGGCAGCCGTGATCCGGCCCTTGAGCCAATCGGCGATGTAATCCCGGTGCGCTGCAGCATTGGCGGCAGGCGTCTGCGCCACCGGCGCAGCAGCGGGCGCGGGTGCGGCCTGCGCAGCGGCACCGCCGGCCAGGAGCGAAACGGACAGTGCGGTTGCGGTGGCAACGGAGCGCCACAGGGACAGCGTCTTCACGGGTGGGGTCCTTAGCGAATCGGAAAGCAAGAGGCCGGTGCCGGGCGGCGTCGGGCCACGCGAGCAGCGATGCTCAAAATCCTATGCATCCGAGGCATGCTGCGGCCAGGGACTTTCAGGCAACTCAAAGTGCCACGCCTGGGCACCGCCGGTTCCGCTCTGCAGGATAGGCTCAGCACCATGAGCGGGATGCGAGCAGCAGCCGGCGGCCGGGGACGGCTCAGCGGCAGCGACGAAGAGGCACAACGCGCGGCGAATGCCCAGGCCCCGGTGATCGAGCATTTGTTCCGCCGGGTCTACGGCCTTTTCGCGCCGCACCGCCGGGCACTGATCGTCACTGCGATCCTGGTTCTGATCGGTGCCGCGCTCTCCGTGGTACCGCCGCTGCTCACCCAACGGGCCTTCGACGACGGCCTGTTCCCAGCCTCCGGCCGGCCGGACCTTCCGGTGCTGAGCCTGATCGTGGGCCTGATGATCCTGGTCTACATCGGTTCCGCGCTGCTCGGCGTCTGGCAGACCTATCTCACCGCTTCGGTGGGCAACCAGGTGATGGGCGCGCTCCGCGTGCGATTGTTCGGGCATCTGCAGGCCATGGATTTGAGTTTCTTCACCCGGACCAAGACCGGGGTGATCCAATCCCGCTTGCAGAACGACGTCGGCGGCGTGGCGAGTGTGCTGACCAATACCGTTTCCTCGATCCTGGGCAATACCGTCACCGTGATCGCGGCTTTCGTCGCGATGCTGCTGTTGAACTGGCAATTGACCGTGGTCGCAGTGGTGCTGATGCCGATTCTGGTGATCGCGCAGCGCCGGGTCGGCCGGGTACGGGCCCGGATCGCGACCAAGACCCAGGAATCGCTCTCCGAGATGTCCGCGATCACCCAGGAGACCCTGAGCGTCTCCGGAATCCTGCTCGCCAAGAGCTTCAACATGCAGGGCGCCGAGGTGCAACGCTATTCGGCGGAGAACAAGAACCAGATCCGGCTGCAGCTGAGCCAGGCGATGAGCGGCCAATGGTTCTTCGCGATCGTCACGATCTTCTTGTCCTCGATTCCGGCGATCGTCTACTTCGTGGCCGGCTTGCTGGTCGACGGCGGCGCGCAGGCGATCACGGCCGGAACCATCGTCGCGTTCACCACGGTCCAGGCGCGGTTGCTGTTCCCGCTGACCAGCCTGATGCGGGTGGCGCTGGACGTGCAGACCTCCGGCGCGCTGTTCGCCCGGATCTTCGAATACCTCGACCTGAAACCGGCCATCGAAGACCGGCCCGGCGCCGGACCGCTCCGCGACCTGGGCCAGCTGGGCCGGATCGAGTTCGACGGCGTGGGCTTCTCCTATCCGGATGCCCAACCGGGGGAACGTCCCACTCTGGACGGAGTTTCGTTCCGGATCGAGCCGGGGCAATTCGCTGCCTTCGTCGGATCGTCCGGAGCCGGGAAAACCACGATTTCCTATCTGATCCCACGGCTCTACGAGGCCAGTTCCGGCCGGATCGAGTTCAGCGGAAGCGACGTCAAGGACCTTTTGCAGGAATCCCTGGTAGCCCACATCGGCATCGTGAGCCAGGAAACCTACCTTTTCCACGCCACGATCGCCGACAATTTGCGCTATGCGAAGCCGGACGCCAGCCAGGCCGAACTGGAAGAAGCCACCCGTCGGGCCAATATCTACCAAACCATCATGAGCTTTCCGGACGGCTTCGGCACCTTGGTCGGCGAACGCGGGTACCGGCTGTCCGGCGGTGAAAAGCAACGGATCGCGATTGCCCGCGTGTTGTTGAAAGATCCCGCGGTATTGGTCTTGGACGAAGCCACGAGCGCGTTGGACTCGATCTCCGAGCGCGTGGTCCAGTCCGCGCTGGAGACCGCGGCGCACGGGCGGACCACGGTGGCCATCGCGCACCGGTTGTCCACCGTGGTCGCCGCAGACGTGATTTTCGTCGTCGAACAGGGCCGGATCGTGGAACGCGGCACGCACCACGAGTTGCTGGCGCTCAACGGGCGCTATGCCGCCCTGTATGCGGAACAAGTCAATTCCGCGCTGCCGGAGACTCCGGCCTGAGCGCGAAACAAAGTCACACCCATGCCACCCGGACGGGCGGATTGTGCTAATTTTGCTCTCGAGTAACGAGCGCCAGCACGCTCCGGAATTCCCCCAGGGGAGGCTTCCGTCGCACTGCCCTGACTTGCTGGCCGGCAACCCTCTCTTCCGGCGGGGTGCCTCAGGTGAATACTCGGCAACGTCAACGGGTTGCAAGCGGGTTCGCTCCCTTTTGCACCCACTGCAAAAGGAGTTTCCGATGGCTGAAAACCGCCTGACCTACCGGTTGCTGACCGGTCCCGACGATTCATCGTTCTGTCAGCGGGTGTCCGATGCGATCGCCGAGGGCTATGTGCTCCACGGCAGCCCGGCGATCACCGCGAATGGCGGCAAAATCGTCGTGGCACAAGCCGTGATCCTGCCCAGCTTCGACCCGGCCGACGCGCGATGAGCTACGCGGGAGACCTCAGCCCGGAGGCAGCCTGGCAGAAGGTCGCCGACGGCGCGACCCTGGTCGATGTGCGCACCGAAGCCGAATGGCAGGTGATCGGAGTGCCGGACACCGGCTCGATCGCCGTCGAACCGGTGTTCGTGCAGTGGAACCTGGCCGGGAACGTCTGGAATTCCGAATTCCTGGCGCAACTGGCGGAAGCGGTTCCGGCCGGGGCGGACCTGGTCTTCCTGTGCCGCTCCGGAGCCAGATCGATTTCCGCCGCCGAAGCCGCCACCGAGGCCGGGTTCACCGCCTACAACGTGCTCGAAGGGTTCGAAGGCGTGCCGAACTCCTATGGCGACCGCACCGTGAACGGCTGGAAGAACCGCAAACTGCCCTGGAAAACGCTCGCCGGCCAGAACCGCCTGGAGGCATAAAGCGATGGCTTTCAACCCCTTGGCTGCCGAATGGGCCGCGGACACCCAGGCGGTGCGCGGCGGCTTGGACCGGACCGGTTTCTTCGAAACCTCGGAGGCGATATTCACCAACTCCGGTTTCGTCTACGACTCCGCCGAAGCCGCCGAACGCGCCTTCACCGGGGAAGACGAACGATTCGTCTACTCGCGCTACGGCAATCCGACCGTGGCGACCTTCCAGGAAAGGCTCCGGCTGCTCGAAGGCACCGAAGCCTGCTTCGCCACGGCCTCCGGGATGTCAGCGGTGTTCGTGGCTTTGGGTGCGCTGCTCGCAGCCGGTGACCGGGTGGTCGCCTCGCGGTCGCTCTTCGGATCGTGTTTCGTGATTTTGAACGAGATCCTGCCCCGATGGGGAGTCGAAACGGTCTTCGTCGACGGGCCGGATCTGGCGCAATGGCGCGAGGCGCTGTCGGTGCCGACCACCGCGGTGTTCTTCGAGTCGCCGTCCAATCCGATGCAGGAAATCGTCGACATCCGAGCGGTCTGCGATTTGGCGCATGCGGCCGGCGCCACCGTGGTCGCGGACAATGTCTTCGCCACCCCGTTGCTGCAGCGCTGCACCGAGCTCGGCGCCGACGTCGTGGTCTATTCCGGGAC
>SXGS01207365.1_pt1 | contig 34305 bp, 21 predicted proteins | sample 3174681 | NCBI WGS metagenome assembly SXGS01 (sample SAMN11356861, study PRJNA531348) | freshwater metagenome | isolation source: freshwater sample F1-80 | place: China: Fuxian Lake, Yuxi | collected 2017-12-25
CAGCAACAACCGAATGATCGCCTGCGCTTCAGGCGATTGTCTCGCAATCAGTTCTTCCGTGACGACCGACGACATCACACACTGATCGCAGAAAAACCCAAATGACGCGAGATCGTTTTTAGACTCCGTGAACGATTACGGGCACAGGCACCTTGGAACTATGTCGTTCCCAAACACCTGTGGCGTGTGGCCGGAATCTTGTTCGTGGCATTCAATTTTCTGGGACCGACCGGTCGCGCGGTGATCGAAATGAAAACCTCCAATGAGTTTTCGCTGGTATTCACTCTTCTCCTCAACGGCTTCGACGGCATCATTTCCGGCATCGTCTGCTGGTCAATCGCCAAGCGGATGTCCGCTCAGTCCGTGGATGAAGCGCTGGCTCAAGATCCTCGGCCACCAGTCGTCTATCTGCGTTCCTTTGAGGACGACGGCAAACAATTGGAAGGCGAAGGAGTCGGGTACGAATTGGCTGACGCGTTCCGAGCGCTTACTCGCAAATCCAAGGAACAGCGATTGTGCAAAGTGCTCAGCAAGTTGGGACCATTAGTCGCTATCGGTCGCCCCGGCGAACAGCTCGCGGAGCTGGGAGCCGCGAGGATGTATGTCAGTGACGATGATTGGCAAGCCGTCGTCGAAGACTTGGTGGATAAGTCCGGTGCAGTCGTCCTGCAAGCCGGGCAAAGCGCTGGATTGAAATGGGAATTCAGTAAAGTGGTCAGCAGCCTCGACCCTTCGCGGATTTTATTGTTTCTGCCATTCCACCTAGTAAATGCCCGCAAGCGAGAGGCGATGTACCAATCGTTTCTGTCATGGGCGCAGTCGTGTTTTCCAGTCAAATTCCCGGAGAAGATCAACCGATCCTACTTCGTCTATTTTCTCTCAGAACCTGCTTGGAACCCGGTCCTTCTGGTACCGAGAGCACGTCATCTCGCGCCGCACACGTTGCTTCCGATACTGAAGCGATTCGCTCGGGACAGTGCCTTCCATCGCTCGCGAGCCTTCTTCTGGATCATTATTGCCTTTTTATTGATGATGACCATTACAGTCCTGATTCTCACTGGGCTGATTACCTACATGATTTAGGTAACATGGCAGAGTCACGTTCGTCACTCGAAGCGTCAGCGAGGACGTCATCACGACGGCCGGTCCCCGTCATTCGAACGGAAACAGCGTGCTGAATGCCTCGACAATCTCGGTCTGAAGGCCGGCAATGACATCGCCCGGATCGCTCAGGCTGTTGCCTCCGCGCGCCGCGTTGCCTTGGCCACCGAGGACTTTGTCTGTCCCCCCTTCGCCGTCCACATTGTCTTCACCGGCACCGCCAATGACGGTGTCGCTGAGGTCTCCGCCGCGCAGGAGGTCATTTCCCTCACCGCCGATGATCGTGTCTGATCCGCCGCGCCCGAAGATCATGTCGCCGCCGCCGCGTCCGGACAAACCGTTGCCGGCCGCGTTGCCAGTGATGGCGTCTCCCGCTGAACCACCGATGACATTTTCGAAGTTGGGAGCTTGCTTGGCCGCGATGGTCCCGCCGGTCTTGATGGTGCGATGAGCGTGCGTCGCCAGCAGCGTCTCGCTATTGAGATCGACGACGACCGCGGTGGTCAACTCTCCGAAATCGAGTGTGTCCGTCCCCTCGCTTCCCTTTTCGATGAGCGTGTCGATTTCGTCGGTGGCATCCGTGCTCAGGTCTACGAAGCGATAGGTGTCGTTTCCTTTCGCACCGCTGAGTTGATCATTGCCAGCAGCGCCCGTCAGCGTGTCGTTTCCGCCGCTCCCTTGAACCAAGTCGTCTCCGTCGCCGCCGTCAAACGTCACGCCGATCTTGGCGGCGGTGCCGATGTATTTGCTGGCGTCGAAGGAATCGAAGCCGGCGTTGCCGTTGAACTGGATGTGGCCATTGAAACGGAATCTCGCCGGGCCGGACGTATTCAACGAGGCATCCAAAATCACCGAGTCCCCGCCGCTGCCACCGTTGATGGTCAGCGTGCCGACATCTTCCACTCTGGTCGGCGGAACAAGGTCGGTGCTGCCACGCCGCACAACGAGATTGTTGCCGTCGCGCAGCACGGTCACGGAATCACCGCTGTCCAGCAACGCGGCAGTGAGGTCAAACGACTGATCGGTCACCGTGATCGTGAAGGTTTGAGCGGCGCTGGTGTCGATTCCGCCGTTGGCCTTTCCGCCGTTGTCACTGAGCCTCACGGTCACCGTTGCGATGCCCGCGACTTCTAGATTCGGCCTGAATGTCAGCGTTCCGTTCGCAGAGATCGCAGGTTGAGTGGCGAACAAAGCCCGGTTGTCTGCCGTCACCATAAATCTGAGCGTCTGGCTCGACTCATTCGCGGCTACGGGATTGAGGAGCGTGGCCCAATTGGTGATGGCCAGCACGCCATCGTTGTCGTCCACAATTTGATCGGCACCTTTGGTGAAGCTAGGAACGTCGTTGACCGATCTGACCGTGATCGCAACCGTCTTGCTCGCCGTCAAAACGTTGCCGGTTCCTGTGGCTCCGAGATCGGAAACCGTCGCGGTCAAGGTATCGCTGCCGTTGAAATTCTGGTCCGGCAAGTAATTGATGGTGGCCAGCGCGGCGTTCAAATCCGCTTTGCTCCCTTGAACCTCGACCGTCGCGCTGCCGTTGGTCGTGCCATTTTGGAAAGTCAGTCCGGTGACGGTGCCCAAAGTGATCCGACCTTGAGCCACAGCCAACGTGACGTTCAGCGTCGTCGCGTCGAGATCCGCCACGACGATTGCCGGGATCAGTTTGATGGTGTCCTCGTTCGTTATCTGGACTCTGGGAACGGTGATCGTCGGAGCGTCGTTCACCGCGGTCACGTTGATGGTAAAAGTCTGGTCCGCGCTGGTATTGCTGCCGCCGTTGGCGATGCCACCGTTGTCCTGCAGACACACCGTCACGAGCGCCGAGCCATTGGCATTCGCGGCGGGCCTGTAGGTCAGCACTCCAGCCGCTGAGATTGTCGGCTGAGTGGCAAATAGGCTGTTGTTGTTGTTCGTGACCACAAACGTAAGCGTCTGGCTCGACTCATTCGCCGCACCTCTGTTGATGGACGTGGCCCAGTTCGTGACCGACTGAGCGGCGGCATCTTCCAAAACGGTTTGATCGGCTCCCTTCGTGAAACTGGGAGCGTCGTTGACTGGAGTGGCCGTAATCTGAAAGGTCTGAGGCGTGCTGCTTTCCCTGGCTGCGGCCCCGCCCAGTCTAAGGCCATTGTCGCGCAGGATGACCGTCACGGTCGCCGCGCCGTTGGCATTATCGGCGAGCGTGTAAGTCAGAGTTCCCTCGGCTGAGACCGCCGGCCGTCCCTGAGCTGTGAACAACGAGTTGTTGTTGTTCGCCACCGCGAAAGTGAGCACTTGGCCGATTGTCGCTTCGCCGATTCCCGGACTGATGGCGGTTGCCCAATTCGTGACGGTGCGCAGTCCAGAATCTTCGAGCACAAGAGGCTGGCCGGGCGCGGGTTGATTCGGCCCCTTGGTGAAACTCGGAGCCTTGTTCAAGCCGGTCAGGGTGATCGTGAAAGTCTGCGGCTCGCTGCGATCCACTCCGTTGCGCTCGACGCCACCGCTGTCGTGGACACGAACGGTCACGGTCGAGGAACCGGTCCCCGGCGCTCCCGCCTTGGGCGTGTAGATCAAAGTGCCGTTGGAGGAGACGGTCGGTGCCACGGTAAACAGCGCGGCATTGGTTACGTTGGTAATCTGGAAGTCGATCCCCTGCCCCGCTTCGTTCTCCGGGCCGGCGCTGATGTTCGTGGCCCAACCGGCGAACGTCTTTTGCACTCCGTCACCAAGCGTGACGACATTCGGCCCTTTCGTGAAACTCGGCGCATCGTTGACCGGCAGGATACTGATCCGAAACGTATCGCTGACGGCCGCCAGGCCAACGTCCGTCGCCGTGACCTGAATGTCGAAAGGGCCGACATCGTTGTCAGACGGCGTGCCGGCGAATGTCCGCGTCGTCGCCGAAAACGTCAGCCAGCTTGGCAATGTTCCCGTCGTGAATGTCAGCGTGTCGCCTGCATCGACATCCTCGAACGCGTTCGCGGGAACCTGGAATGAAAACGCCAAGTTCTCGGTCGCGCTCTGATCGGCGATGGGATTGGCCAGCGTCGGTGCGGAATTGGTGTCGGTCACGACAAGGTCGAAGGTGTCGCTCACGGTGGCGCTGCTGCCGTCCGTCGCCGTGACACGGATCGACAAAGTTCCGAGGTCGGCGATGAGTGGAGTGCCAGAAAACGTGCGTGTCTGCGCCGTGAACGTCAGCCAGCTTGGCAACGCAGACCCATTCGATCTCGTTGCAGTGAAGGCCAGCGAATCTCCGACATCCTCATCGGCGAACGTGTTCGCCGCAAACTGAAACGTGAACGCCGTATCGACCCTCGCGTTCCGATCGGGAATCGGGTTGGCCACCGTCGGCGTGTCGTTGGTGTTGGCCACGATGATGTCAAACGTGTCGGTCGCCGAGTTGCTCGTGTCTGTCGCGGTGACAATGATCGACAGTGTGCCAACGTTTGCGTTCAACGGCGTGCCAGAGAAAGTGCGCGTCGCCGAAGTGAACGTCAGCCAGCTTGGCAGCGCGCTGCCGTCTGACTTCGTCGCCGTATAGCTCAGCGAACCTGCCGCATTCACAAACGTGTTCTCGGCGAAGGCAAACGCAAACGCCGAATCTTCCGTGGCGTTTTGATCTTCAATCGCGTTAGCCAGCATAAGAGTCGGACCTGACGATTCGACTTCCCAACCGACGTCGCTCAGCGCGGCATCATCCAAGCTCGTGAACAGCGCGCGTGTGCCGTTCAACAGAATCGGATTCATCGCGGCGACCTGACCGTTCGACATGGTGTCGTCGTCCCAATGCGACAAATCACCGAAGAGCGGAACATTGCCGCCGAACGAGGCCACGGAGGCCGCTCCCGTGAAGTTGCTGCCGGCCACCTGATTCTGCCAAGAACTCGAGGTGCCGATACCCAGCAGATGTCCGATCTCATGCTGAGCGACCGAGAGAAAGTCGGTCTCGTCCGAGTCCAGGCCGTCGATCGTCAGCCCGAAGTGCCAGTCGGTGTCGGTATCGAAGGTGATCGTACCGCCCCAAAGACTGAAGTCTGTTTCCGTCGCCAACAGCGCACCGGCCTGACCGCGCGCGGCGACCGTGTTGACGAACTCGGTCGTACCCGAAGCGCTGAAGCCACCAGGGCCGCCCTGTCCGACAGTCGATCCCGGCAGATCACGACCGCCGGCGTAGATGATGATTGTATCCGCTGGCACCATCATGTTCTCAAAAGTCTCTTCGTCTCCCGTGCCGGGATGATCGAAAATCGCGACCCAAGTGTTACCAGATTGCCCCAGCGAGATCGCCAGCAGATTGTCATTCAGCCGGTTGCCCAAAGAATCGGCTGCGGTTTGCAGCAGATCCTTCTTGGCCTGAGTGTCAAAGAAATTGTTGGTGTCCAACGAGTAGTCGATCACCACAGTCGTGAGTAGCTCTCTCGTCTCCAAGCACTCCAGCCAATGTTGACGAGATGCCAACGCGAATCTGCCACGTCGAGTCACCAAACATGCTTTACGGATGCGCGAGTCAGGATTCCGGAGAAACACCCGCTGGAGCCAGTTGGTCAGTTGCACTTGATCGCCTTTTGACAGCAGTTAACGCCAACTCGTGGGAGGTCGCATCTTGCGATACGCGAAACAATGGACCTGTTGAGAAATGCGTCGTGAGTTAATCGGGCAGCTTGATGTCACGCAAGTGCGACTTTTCGACAATCAACATCGGGCGTTCGATCTCGGTCGTCATCGCCACACGCACGTGCTTATTCCGCCATCGCTTCCAGCGCGCGGGCGAAGGCTCCGAAGCTACCACCGTCGAACAGGACAAAGCGGACGAGTTCCGGCTGCTGATGTTGCAATAAGAACCCACGAACGGTTGCCAGCGAACGTTCGGCAGCCAAGTCCATCGGATAGCCGTAGACACCGGTGCTGATCGCGGGAAATGCGATGCTGCGGCATGCCTGTTCGACGGCCAACTCCAGACAGCGGTGATAGGCCCCTGCCAACAAGTCCGCTTCACCCGCCACGCCACCGCGCCAGATCGGGCCGACCGCGTGAAAGACAAACTTCGCAGAGAGTCGCCCGGCCGATGTCGCGACGGCCGAGCCGGTCGGACAGCCCTCCGGATATTTGACGCGACTCACCTCCATCAGCATCGGTCCGGCGGCACGATGAATCGCACCGTCCACGCCACCTCCACCACCCAAGCGTGAATTCGCCGCGTTCACGATCGCATCCACTCGCTGTGACGTGATGTCCCCTTGAGCGAGTTCAATGCGACACGATCCAAATTGAACTTGCATGGTGCAATCTCCGGCGACTGGTTGCGAAAGTTGGGTGGAAAACAGAATCATGTTTCAAAGAATCATGAAAACGCAGGCTTGGGCCAATCGAGGATAACGTCGAGAATCAGCTCCCTCTGCCTTCATGATTTTGTGAAACATGATTCTGTCGACTTGCTGATTCTGTCATTCCAAACGGAGTGCTTTCACCGCGCCAAGGCAGGCACTACAAGTCGCCTTCCGTTGGCGATGCTGCCAACGCCATCAATTGGAGACGAAAGAAATGCACTGTTGGCACGACGTGACGCCTGGCGAACACCTGCCGCGCGAATTCATCACGGTCATTGAAATCCCGATGGGGTCGAGCGTGAAGTACGAACTCGACAAAGCGACCGGGCTGTTGAAGCTCGACAGGATTCTGTACTCGGCCGTGTATTACCCGGCGAGCTACGGCTTCATCCCGCAGACGCTGGCCGAGGATGACGACCCGCTCGATGTGCTGGTGCTCTGCCAGGAGCCGGTCGCGCCGCTGACGCTGGTTCGGGCGCGAGCCATTGGGCTGATGACGATGGTCGATAGTGGCAAGAAGGATCACAAAGTCATCGCCGTCGCGATGGACGATCCCGAATACGCCAGCTTCCAAGAAGCGGCGGAGCTACCGGTGCATCGCCTGACGATGGTTCGCCGATTTTTCCAGGACTACAAGCTGCTCGAAGGCAAGTCGGTCGAGGTCGATGATATTCAGCCCTGCGAAGCGTCGGCGCGAGTCATCGAAGAGGCACTGGAACGCTACACCAAGAAGCGCCGCCGAGGGTTTCGATAGGGCGTAGGTTGGGACGCCCGAGGGTTTGATTCGACGGCTGCCCAGATAGAATCCCGGCCCCGCCCGATGACTCCAACCTCAAGGAACCCTTATGTCGGAAGCCTCCGCCCCGCCCGCCTCGTTCAAACTCACCTCAACTCAATGGCTGATTTGCGTGATCGCGTCGATCGGCTTTGCGTTCGATATCTATGAATTGCTGATGTTACCGCTGATCGTCGGGCCTGCGTTGCAGGAACTCATCGGAGCCGCGCCGGGATCACCAGAGTTCAACACCTGGGTCGGACGACTGTTCTACATCCCCGCCATTGCGGGAGGCGTCTTTGGTTTGGTTGGCGGCTATTTGACGGATCGCTTAGGCCGTCGTCGCGTGCTGACGTGGTCGATTTTGATTTACGCCTTCGCGGCGTTGGCGGCGGGGTTCTCGACCAATGTGTGGATGCTGCTGACGTTTCGCTGCTTCGTTTTCATCGGCGTGTGCGTCGAGTTCGTTGCGGCCGTCGCGTGGCTGGCAGAACTCTTCGCCGATCCACATCAGCGTGAGAAAGTGTTGGGCTACACGCAGGCGTTTTCTTCGGTCGGCGGACTGCTCGTTGCCGTTGCCAATGGGTTGGCGCTCGCGTATGGCTCCAAGTTGCCAGCGATTCACGCCATCTTCGGCGGCGTGATCACCGACGAGAACGCTCACGCCGCTTGGCGGTACACGTTGATGTCGGGCGTGATCCCCGCGATTCCCTTGATCTGCATTCGCCCGTTCCTGCCGGAGTCTCCCGTTTGGGCTCAGAAGAAAGAATCCGGAACGCTCAAGCGGCCGAGCATTGCTCAACTGTTTGCACCGGACCTTCGCCGGACGACGATCGTCACCACAATCATGTTCGCGTGCAGTTTCGGCGGCGCGTTCGGAGCGATTCAGCACATTCAACGGATCATTCCCGGATTGCCCGAAACGAAAGAGAAGATCAAAGTCGCGCTGGAGGCTCCAGCGATCGCGGAGAAAGTCGCCAAACGGCTGGCATCGGCGGAAGTTCAAGACAAGCTCAAGGACAAGTCTGAGGCCGAGCAGAAGAAGATCCTGGCGGCCGAGAAGGGGAAGATCGAAGGCCCCGTGAAAGGGAAAGTGACGCAAGAGGTCGCCTCCAGCGTCACGAAAGTCCAAGAGGTCGGTGGACTGCTGGGACGATTTGCTCTGGCGGCGTTGGCGCTGGTGATTGTCGGCCGGCGCAAGTTGCTGCGTATCTTCCAAGTTCCCGGTTTGATTTTGATGCCGATCATCTTTGCCTACTTCGCGACGACCAGTCTGTCGCTGACCTACATCGGATTGTTTCTTGCGGGGTTTGTGACCGTGGCTCAGTTCAGCTTCTGGGGGAACTACCTGCCTCGTGTGTACCCGCTGCACTTGCGAGGCACCGGTGAGAGTTTCGCCGCCAACATCGGAGGCCGTTTGATCGGCACTTCGTTCGCCTGGGTCACAGCGACGCTAGCAGCGACCGACGACATCGCGAATGCGCCGCTCAAACTGGCTTACACCGCGGCGGCGGTTGGTTTCGGAGTCTATTTGGCCGGATTCATCGCCTCGTTCTGGCTGCCGGAGCCTCCGCAAGAAGAGCTGTCGTAACACTCGTCCGCGCCGCGTAAGATCACGGTGACACGGCGGTCTCCGTGCGTTCGTGGTTCTCGACGACAGGAAGCGGATCATGCAGAGTTCCCAATCGGCACGGATGCTGAATCTGCTCGTCCTGATGCTGGCGTTGACCGCTGCGCTGGATGTGTCGGCTCAGGCACCGGCTCCTCCGATTAGCGAGGCCGACAATCCCGGCCCCGCGCGCGAGCGGCGGTTGGTGCAGAGACTCGAACAGGCAAGGCAACTGCTGGCCCCGCGCGAACCGAATGACAAGCCGGATGAGTCGCAGGCACTGCGGCTTCTGCAATCGTTGCTCGATGATGGATCGGAAACCGAGGACGCTCCGGAAACCGACGATGTCTTCTTAGAGCCCCCTGCTGGCGAGCGGCGTGTTGTGGGACACAGCTTAAAAGGGGAAGCTCGGCGGTTGATCGGTGGGATGTCGGCTCAAGGTCGGCAAGCCTACGAGGTGCTGGTCGGAAAAGGGGCGCGAGTGCAATTGAGCGCCGCGGTCGCTGACGCCGATTGGCTGGAAGTCGAAGAAGTCGCGCGGCGGTTCTTTCACACGTCAGCCGGTTACGACGCGACGATCACGTTGGGGCTGCGCGAACTGGATCTCGGCGAACCGCTGGCGGCGGCGTCACGATTTCAGGAAGTCCGCGATTGGCCGCACTCGCGTGCGGTGCGTGAGCCGTTGTTGTCACTGCGTCTCGCACTGGCTTGGAGATTGGCGGGGCAAGACGAGCGCTGCCGCTCGGTGCTGATCGAGTTGAAGAAGTCACTCGGCGAGCGATCAGTCGAGCGGCGTGATGGTGGCGAACTGACACTCTTCAAGAGCGATGCCGAGGCGTTGGATTGGTTCGATCGCTGGGCCGGAGTCCCCGTCCGTCCGCTGCGAGCCACCGGCGAACGGCGTGATGAGTGGCCGCTCGTTGCCGGCAACGCGGCGCGAAACGCGCTCGCGGCGGCGGCAGTCCCGGCCGAGCATGTCGCATGGTCGCACATGTTGCTGGATGACGACGACGAACCGTCGGCGGAAGAGAGCACGGACACCCCCAACGAACTGAATTCGGATCGTTCGCCAACGCTGCTGCGGGGCGCGTGGGGGCATGCTCGCACCGAAGTTCGTTCGGAGATTGAACGGCGTCGGCAGATGGAACGGCCAGCGATCATCGCCGCGCAGCCGATCGTCGTCGGCGATACGGTCGTCGTGCGGACGCTTTCGCAGTTGCGAGCCTTCCGCCTTTCGGACGGTCAACCGCTGTGGCATTCGGCGATGGTCGAGCCTGAGTTGGCGGAGATGCTGACCGACAGTCGTCGCGGCCGAACATCCCGAAAGATCTCGTCGGAACTGGAAAGCTGGCTGCACGAGCGGGTGTGGGAAGATGTCGGTAACGGAACGCTCAGCAGTAACGGTGAGTTGGTCTTCGCGCTGCAAGAACGAGAAGCCAGCTTGCGTGCCCCGCAGGCGGCGTGGCGGGGCATGTTCGTGACGCGCGAGTTCAACAAGTTGATCGCCATCGAAGCGGCGACCGGGCGACTCCGCTGGGAGATTGGTGGACCGCGCGGCGACTATGAACTGCTCGGTTCGGGAGCATTCTTTCTCGGCCCGCCGTTGCCGTGGCGCGGACGGTTGTATGTGCTGACGGACGACGGCATCGACTTGCGATTGGCGGTGCTCGATCCGCGCGACGGCAAGCTGTTGTGGATGCAAACGCTCGCCCCCAGCGACCCGATCTGGAGCGGCTTGGTGCATGATGTCGGGCTGAGTCCAACGATTGCTGGCGACTGCGTGATCTGCCCGACCGGAGCGGGAACCATCGTCGCCGTTGATCCCATGCGGCGCGAGTTGCGTTGGCAGAGCGTGCATCGTGACCCGGTCGAGCGACTCCCTCGGAATCCATTCCCTCGCCCCCAAATCCAATTCTCACCGTTTCAACCGCCGGCTATGGCTTTCGAGTCGTCGTGGCATCAAAGCGTGTTGGTGGCGGTTCGAGATCACTTGCTGGTCGCTCCGCCCGATGCGGACGTGCTGCTGTGTCTCGACGCACGCGACGGCCATGTGCTGTGGCAACAACCGCGTGACGAAGGATTGTTTCTGGCGGGGATCGCCGACGTAGCGACAGGCGGCTCGCCTGTCGAAGGTTCGAAAGCCACAGGCGAGCCGCCTGTGGCTACGGTCTTGATCGTCGGCCCCAATGAAGTCCGCGCGGTGCGACTGTCGGATGGCAAACCCGCCTGGCCGCGAACAGTGTCGATCGCGGCTCCGTTGGGACACGGCGTGATGATGGACGGGGTGCTGCACCTGCCGCAACTCAACGGCGAAGTGGTGAGCATCGAGGCTGCCACCGGCCGCACATTGGCGCGGCGCGAGGTCGCCGTCAAAGAGCTGCTCGGCAACCTGATCGCCGCGAATGGCCGGCTGGTGTCGCAATCCGCCACGCACGTCGCCGCGTTTCCCGAATTGAGCAAGCAGCAGCGGGCCCTTGCCGCCGACCTGCTGAAGAACCCGGACAACGCGCGAGCCTTGGAAGAACGGGGGCGGATGAATTTGCATCTGGGGCTGCGATCGCGTGGCCTGGAAGACTTGCGTCGCGCCATCGCGATCAGCCCGACCTCGGAAGCCAAACAGGCGCTGGCCGGCATCCTGCTGGAAGAAGTCCGATTCGGACAAGCGACCCATCTCGAATCGACGATCCGCGAATTGGAATCGCTGCTGGATGATCCGAAGCAACGACTGTTGTTTGCTCGGCTGCGAGCGGCCAGCTTTCAACGTCGTGGCGAGTGGCTGTTGGGGGCTCGCGAACTGCTCAAGCTCGCCGATGCGTGGGAACCGTCGAGCGAATTGGAAATCGACAACGGCGCGACGTCCGCTCGCCAGGATCGCTGGATCGCGGCCGAGCTACTCGAACTGCACGCCGCGATGCCGGACAAAGACCGCGACATCTTGCGAAAGGAAATCGAATCACGCTTGCGCATCGCGCTGGAGAGTTCCGGTCCCGCACGCTTGCGCGATTTCCTCGCGTTGTTTGGCTGGAGCAACTCGGCGAGTGCCGCGCGGCAATCGCTTATCGGGCGGATTGATCCGCGCAGACATCGGCATAAATTCGAGTCGCTGCTGCTGACGGAAGGCGGAGCATTCGGAACCGCACGGCTGGCTCAGCAATGGTTGTCGCTGGGACAAGTCGAGATGGCTCGGCCGTTGCTCGACTCGCTGGCGACTCGCTTCGCCGCCGAACCGTGCCTTGACGGAAAGACCGGGCGCGAGTTGGCCGCTCAATGGCGCGCGGAATTCTCCGATCGCTTGGCCACCGACTGGCCCGCTCAGCCGCTGACATCCGAACGGGTCGGGACCAACGAACCATTGAATGCGTGGGCTCATTGGGAATGGTCCGCGCCTCTCGATGCGGCTCACGAGAACTGGCAGTTGTGGCGCGACGCGGTCGGCCGAGCATTAGTCGCTCGCGACAGCTTCGGCCGCGAGCAATGGCGAACGAAACTGCCGTTCGAGAACCACTCGACCCAATTGGTCCTGGGAATGTCGGCCGCATGGCATGGTCGCTGGCTGGTGCTGAACCTTGGCGAGCGATTCCTGGTGCTCGACACCGTGCCGCCGGCGCCGGGGAAGGAGAACGAAAAGAATTCGTCCGCCGAAAAATCAGACGCAACTGAACCGCTCGAGCCGCGACTGATGTGGCAAAACGTGCTCTTTGACCGCCGGCTCGAATCGCAGGTCGCGCCCGGAGCACGCCGTTATCCGGTGCCGATACCGGGGATGCCGGATCAGTTCCGTATAAAAGATTCTTCCGATCGCCCCTTCGGCCGCGTCGCGTTCATTGGCCACGATGTTGTCTGCCATCAAGCCGGTCATCGCTTGATCGCCTCCGAACTCGCGACTGGCGAGCCGCACTGGATATTCGACGGATTGCCCTTGGGCTGCGAGTTGTCTGGCGATGATCGTGCCGTGATCGCAACCAGCCAGGACACTCGCGACGTCTATGTACTCAGCGCGCTCGACGGCCGGCTGCTGTCGCGTCAGGCGGGAGCCGCCGCCACGCAGATCGCAACCGTCGGCCGACTGATGCTGACATGGACGCCGCTCGAAGAGGATCGCCAGCTCCGGCTGTTTGATCCGTTACTCAACACAGACTTGCTGACGCAACGCTTCCCGCGCGGCTCGCTGCCGTGTGTGTCGCTGGGCGACATCGTCGCGGTGCTCGAACCGAACGGCCGCTTCACGCTGTGGTCGCTGCGCAACGGAGAACGGTTGCTCGAACAAAACCTGCCGCCGATCGAACACGTCACGCATTTCGTGGTGCTCCGCGACCGCGAGCGTTGGCTGCTGCTGACACACACCGACGAACCGCTCGCGCCGGACAAATCACGGCCTCGCATCAGTGTGCTGTATCTCGACCAGTGGAGCGTGCATGGCCCCGCCTTCGCCTTCGACCGCGCGACGGGAAAACAGTTGTGGACGACGAAGCTCGAATGGCAGGGAGTCCAAGCCGCTCAGCCAGCGGATTCGCCGGCCCTTCTGCTCGCCGCGCGTGTGCATAACTTCGTCGGACTGGAACAGCGGCCGGGAGATGTCGCGAAGTTCCATGTCTCGGTCTTGGACAAACGCAACGGACGAGTCCTGCCGCTGGAGACTGGCCTCCGTCCCGATCGCAACAACTACGCCGACATTCGCCCGAACTTCGCCGACAAAACCATCGACGTCCAAATTGAACGCGACCTGCACCGGCTGACGTTTGAAGGGATCAAGTAAGAGAAAATCATGTTTCACAAAATCATGAAAACAGACGGAATCAGTCGCCGGCGACGAAAACGATCCGCGGCGGTTTTGGCTTTTATGATTTTGTGTCACATGATTCTGTCGACACTCCCCGCCGCCGAGCCGCCGAACTTCTCACGGGACATTCTGCCAATCCTGTCGGACACTTGTTTTGCCTGTCACGGCCCGGACGCGAAGTCGCGCGAGGCGGACTTACGGCTCGATCAGCAAGAGAGCGCACTGCGGACCGAGAAGCCGATCATTCTGCCGGGCAAGAGCGGCGACAGTGAGTTGATGAAACGCATCCTCTCAACCGATCCAGATGCGGTGATGCCGCCGCCGAAGTCGGGACGCAAGTTGACGTCAAAGCAAAGGGAATTGCTCGCCGCCTGGATCGACAGCGGAGCGAAATGGGGCAAGCACTGGGCGTTCGAACCAATCCGCCGACCAGCGGTGCCGCAGTTCGTAGTTCCGCCTTTAGGCGGTTCGAAAGCACCGCCGAAAGGCGGAACTACGAACAATCCCATCGACGCCTTCGTCCGTACGCGTTTGGAGAAAGAAGGACTCGCGCCTTCGCCGGAAGCAGCCAAGCAAACGTTGCTGCGCCGCGTCACGCTCGATCTGACCGGCCTGCCGCCGACGTTGGAGGAACTCGAGGCTTTTCACGCCGATCAATCGCCGGACGCCTATGAGAGAGTGGTCGATCGCCTGCTCAAATCGCCGCGTTTTGGCGAGCGGATGGTTTGGGAATGGCTCGACGCTGCCCGCTACGCCGACACGAATGGCTATCAGGGCGACCCCACCCGCACGATGTATTTCTGGCGCGACTGGGTCATCGACGCGCTCAACAACAACCTGCCGTTCGACCAATTCACGATCGAGCAACTGGCCGGTGATCAGTTGCCGAATCCCACACAGCCCCAACTCATCGCGACCGGCTTTCATCGCAACCACATGATCAACGGCGAAGGAGGCCGCATCGCCGAAGAGTCGCGTGTCGATTACGTCCAAGACCGCGTCGAGACCACAGGCACCATCTGGATGGGGCTGACGTTTAACTGCTGTCGCTGCCACGACCACAAATTCGATCCGCTTGCTCAGAAGGAGTACTACCAGCTTTCGGCATTCTTCAACTCGATCGAAGAGAGCGGCGCAAACGACGCTGGCGGACTCGCGAATCCGATCATCACGTTCGCTGGACCGGAACAGCAGAAGAAGCTCGACGAACTTCGCGCCTCCGAGACTGCCGCGAACACATCACGCGACGAACTCGACCGCAAGCTGCGCGAGTCGCAAGCCGAATGGGAAAAGTCGCTCGTCGCCTCCGGCAGCGTGGCCGAGCCGATATGGACGGTGCTGGACATTGAGTCCTTGAAGTCTGAAGGGGGTGCAACGCTCAAGAAGCTGGAGGACAACAGCTTGCTCGCGAGTGGCGACAACCCCGCGAAGGATGCATTCGAGCTGTCTTTGAAAACAAAACTGAGCGGGCTGACCGGGATTCAACTCGAAGCCCTGCCCGATGACTCGCTGGTCAACAAAGGCCCCGGCCGAGCCGACAACGGCAATTTCGTACTGTCCGAACTGAAACTATTCCTCAACGACAAGCCGGTCGAGTTGTCCGCGATCCGAGCCGACTACGAGCAACCCACCTTCCCGCCCGCCAACGCCGTTGACGGCCGCAACGACACCGGCTGGGCCATCGCCAACGAGTTCGGCAAGCCTCATGTCGCCCTCTTCGAACCGCGCGCACTCATTGCCGCGAATGACGCTGAGACAACGATTCGCATCCGCTTGGAGTTTCAATCAATCCACGTCGCGCATGTGCTCGGCCGATTCCGATTGTCGCTAACGACATCGCCAGTCGCGTCTTTGCGACCGATGCCGGCCGCGGTCCGCGAGGCACTCAAGATCGCCGCCGACAAACGGAATGACGCCCAAAAGAAAGCGGTCTCCGAGTTCTATCTCAACAACGAACCAACGCTGCTGACAGCTCGGCGAACGGCCGACGATGCCAAGAAAGCTCGCGAGGGATTTGAACGCGGACTGCCGCGCACAATGGTGATGCGCGAACGAGCACAGCCGCGAGACACGTTCATCCTCGTTCGCGGCGCATACGACAAGTACGCCGACAAGGTCACACACGGCTTACCCGCCGTCCTGCCGCAACCGGTCGAGCCCGCCACGAATCGTTTGGCTCTCGCTCGCTGGCTGATGTCGCCCGATCATCCGCTGACCGCGCGCGTCACCGTCAATCGGTACTGGCAGACGTTCTTCGGCATAGGGCTCGTGAAGACGACTGAGGACTTTGGTGTTCAAGGCGAGAAGCCCGCACACCCCGAATTGCTCGACTGGCTGGCCACGGAGTTCGCCGAAAGCCGAGAGCCGTTGGCCGAAAGCCCCGATCCCAACCTCGCCGTTCAGTTGGCGAACCCGCGTTGGAACGTCAAACGACTGATCCGCTTGATCGTGACCAGCGCGACGTATCGGCAGGCGAGTAGGATGAGCACTCTTGCCCGTCCATCCGACGAGGCTGCGGCAAACGCCAACGACGACACGCGAACGGGCAAGAGTGCCCATCCTACGAATGCCTCTGAGCGTGATCCCGACAACCGCCTGCTCGCGCGCGGGCCGCGATACCGGCTGCCAAGCTGGATGATTCGGGATCAAGCGCTCGCCATCAGCGGCCTGTTGGTCGAGAAACAAGGAGGCCCGCCGGTGAAGGGCTATCAGCCTCCCGGCATCTGGGAGGAAGCGACCTTCGGCCGGATCGGCTATCAGCAAGACACCGGCGAGGCGTTGTATCGCCGCAGCCTCTACCAATTCTGGCGACGCATCGTCGGCCCGACGCTCTTCTTTGATGTCGCCACTCGCCAGACTTGCCAAGTCAAAGTCGCGCGGACCAACACGCCGCTGCATGCGCTGGTGACGCTCAACGATGTCACGTTCGTCGAAGCCGCACGCTCGCTCGCTCAACGAGTGCTGCTCGGCCCCGCGGCCGATGACGAGTCGCGGCTGAGCGAAGCCTTCCGTCGTTGCACGTCTCGCGCTCCAACTCCGAATGAGCTGGCAATTTTGTCGCGCCGCTTGCAGTCACTCCGCGCATTGTTCACGGCAGATGACGCTGCAGCCAAGAAGCTGATCGCTGTCGGCGAATCGAAGGCCAACGACAAGCTCAAGCCGGCGGACCTCGCGGCGTTCACCAGCCTGGCGTCGTTGCTGCTCAACTTGGACGAGACGATCTCGAAGGAATGACTCAGCCGTACCGCGTCGTGCTAACGGTCGCTGTACAGTTCACGCCGCTCGCCAACGAAACGGTTCGCCGGTTACTTCATATCCGGGACGCATTCCAACATTCAGCAGCAGGCCAATTCCGACCGCTGTCATCAGCAAACTCGATCCGCCGTAACTGGCCAGAGGCAGCGTGATGCCCGTGACAGGCATCAGACCGCAGGTCATGCCGGTGTTGATGATCGTCTGCGAAGCCAGCAGCGTGACGATGCCGACCGCCAACAGTCGGCCGAACGGCTCGCGCGTGGAGTGAGCGATCATCAGGCCGCGAGCAACCAGCAGCACATACAACAGCAGCGTCAGTCCGCAGCCGACGAAGCCCCAGCGTTCGCCGATCAGGCAGAAGATGAAATCGGTACGCGATTCCGGCAGCGTGTACTCAGAATGATCGGGCAACGGCGCAACCTTCTGGCAACTCGGACAAGTGGCCGACTGACCGAGACCGAAATCGGTTTTCACTCCAAAGTGACTCGCGCAATGCGGACACGCGACGATCTCGAATGACTCGCCAGTCAGTTCGCTTCCCCAGATGCCGCCGCGCGCGAGGACTCGCTTGGCCTGATGTTGTTGGTAAGCATCGCCGCGCGGTGCCTCGCCGCTGTCCCGCTGTTGGAACAGAGACACGATGCGCGACTTCTGCTCGGCATTCATTGCCAGCCATAAGCCCGGTGATGCGAGCATCCCCAGCGTCACGATCATCGCCAAGTGCCGAGGCCGTGCGCCCGCCGCAAAGAGCATCGCGAACAGCGTCGGAATGAAGAGCAATGCGGTCCCCAAATCCGGTTCGCGCAGGATCAGGGCGACCGGAATCAGCGTCAGCACGAACGGCACGAGCAGTCCGGTCAACCGGCGAAAGTTGTCGCGGTACATCAAGTAGTGCGCGAGCGCCAGCACATAGACCAGCTTCGCCAACTCGGACGGCTGAAAGTTCATGAAGCCCAGCGGTATCCAGCAGCGAGCCCCATTGACGCTCGGCATCAGCAGCACGACGACCAGCAACAGCAGACTGCCGGCAAATGCCGGATAGCTCAGCGACCGCAGCGAGCGATACGGCACGACCATCGCCAGTCCCATCGCCGGCAGCGATAAGCAGACCCACATCAATTGCCGAGGAAAACAAAAGAAGACGCCCCGGCTAAACAGCTCATCCCCGCGCGCAATACCGGTCAGCCCCAGTCCCATCAGCAGGACCGAGCAGACAATCACCAACCACGGCACACGACGCCACATGGATTCCATTCCTCAGGTAATCCGACTCTCCGAGTCGGGCGGCGGTCTTGTAGATCAAATCGGCGATGCCTGAAAACGCCGATCTTTCAGAGTTCATTCCTCTGACCCCATTCCTCTTCCAAAGTCCCTTGGCAGAGGAATGGAGCCAAAGGAATGAATCAGGCCAGCGGATGATGTCGCTCGGACAGCGGAATCGGCAGACGGCTACCGTCGGCAAAGTGTGAGGCGTAGGTGCCCTGAACCATTTCCGTGATGAGCTGCGCGTGTCGGATTGGCGAGAGCGGTTCGCGGTTCTGCTCGATCGCGTCGAGCAGATCGTTTGCCAGCGTGCGGTTGCCCAGCGATAACCACTCTTGGCGGATAGGGCGTGGCTGATGCTCTGGAGTGAAGTGCCAATCCTCGACCCACAGCTTCTTCCATTGAAGCTGCTCGAAGTCGGGGAGCACTCCGTTGGCCGGATAAACGTAGACATCTCCTGGCTGGCGGAGTTGCAGGACGGCCTCTTCGCACTCGATCGTCAGGCCGTAGACGCTGTCCCACACTGGTTTCGGCTGATCGCTATTGGTCGGCCGCCGCGAACTGGGGGACGTGTTGGCCGTGGAATCGAACGTGCCGAGCACTCCGTCCTCGAAACCGAAGACGGCCAGTATCGAGTCACCACAGGTCGGCCCGACCGGCTCCGAGCCTTCGCGCCGATCGGCTCTCGTCGCGTCGCGGCCTTTGACGCGCAGATGACCGCTGACCCAGCGCGGAGATCCAGCGATCGCGATCATCAAGTCGAACCAGTGCGTGCCGTGAACCAGCAGCTCTTCACCACCGCCGCGAGCGTCATCCTTCGGCCGAGCACGCATTCGCAATACGCGGCCGTATTTCCCGGATCGAATGTCGGTCAACGCGCGTTGCACCGGCGGCAAGGCTCGCCACTGATGAGCCATCGCCAGTCTCACACGATGAGTTTGAAATGCAGCGGCAATCCCATCGGCCGACGCGAGGTCCGCGACGAACGGTTTCTCGCAGTAGACATGACAGCCCACCTTCGCGACCGCTTGCAACATCGCCGCGCGATCGGTCACCCAACGTGGGCAGATACAGACCACCTCCGGCTTCACGCGGTCGAGCATCTCGCGATAGTCGGCGAACGTCGCATCGACCTTTAATCGTTGCGCCGCGAGCTTTAATCCTGCTGCGTTACTGTCAGTCACCGCGACGATCTCGGCCCGTTGGAGATCTCGAAAGGCAGTGTCGATTCCATGGCCGTAATCCCCTTGGCCGGTCGCTCCGATGACGGCGACGCGGTAACGCTTGGAGGGCATGGCAGGCTCCCATGTAGACCGGTCACTCCGTGACCGGAAGGTTCGAGTCACGGAGTGACTCGTCTACGATCATTCGGCGACCGGCGATGACTCGGCAATCGATTCGAACACCAGCGGGTGTTCGCTGTCGCGGTCGCCGACACGGAAACGGACTTTGCCATCGAGCACATCGGCGAGCAAGTCGCCACAGACTTCGGCACGCCAGCCTTGAGCCAGTCGCGGCGGCGGTTGCTTCGAGTTCTTCTTGCCATGCCAGCGCACAAGGTTCTTCAAATCGGCGGACGTCCCCACCAGGCCGAGCGCGACTTTCATCTCAGCGCAGCGGTTGGCCAAGACAATCTGCAACAGCTTGCTGAGGATGTGATCTTCGGAATTGGAATCCGGCATCGGTGCGGGCTTGGGCCATTGCGATTCCGGCAGAGCGGCACCGCGCACGATGCAAGCTGCCAGCTCAGCAGCATGTTTCTTGTAGCCGGGACGGTTCATGTCGCGCGTCGCCAACACGGCTTCGGCTGTCTTCGGCTGCCGCATCGCGAGGTCCACGATCAAGTCGTCTCGCAGGATGCGGCGGAGCGGTTGATTCCGTTCGGTGGCAACTTTTTCTCGCCATTGGAACAGCTCGCGCGCGACGACGAGCTGCCGTGGTTTCATCTTTTGCAGGCCGCCGAAGCGTCGCCAACTGTCTTCGTTTCGCTCGTGTTCTAGTTCGTCGATCAGGCGTGTGAATTCGGTCTCCGCCCAGTCGAGCCGTTTGACTCGCTTCAGCGACGAGTGCTGCTTCTTCCAGACGTCGATGAGATACCGCACATCGTCGACCGCGTACTCCAATTGCTCCGGCGTGAGCGGTCGATGCCGCCATTCGGTGCGAGTGGCATGATGCCCCAGGCGTTCGCCGAGCACGCGGGTGACGAGCGATTCATATCCGACCGGGTAAGTCGTGGACCGCAATCCCTCGGCGAGTTGCGTGTCGAACACCCGTTGCGGTCGGCATCCTCCCAAGTGCAAGCAAAAGCGGATTTCCTCGCGGCCGGCATGGACGATGACCGTGGTCGCGTCGTCCGCCATGATTTTCCACCAGGCGGACAAGTCGGGAACGCCGAACGGATCGACGGCGACGGCTCGTTCCGGAGTGGCCAGTTGCAGCAGGCAAAGCTCCGGCAGATAGGTGTGCTCGGAGACGAACTCGGTATCGAACGCCACGATCCCGGCGGTGCGAATATGCTCGCACAGTTCGTCGAACTGAGCTTGGTTGTTGATCAGCAATGAGGTTGTCGTCCCGGACATTCGCGGCCACTCCGTTGGGGCGTCATGGTACCGGAGCGGCAGTCACTGGCAAGGGCGACGAAGCGTTGAAACTGTCTCTCAATTGTGACGGGCAGTCCTGTTTCTCGTGGCGTTCCCTGTAGCCTGTCCGCCTCAGCCGTTAGCTTACAGGACGTTCCGCTCGGCCGCTGGGAAGAGCCGAGTCACGTCGTTTCGATCCCTTCAGAATTGTCAGGAGAACGCCGGCATGTTGCCTCGGCGAGAGTTGTTTCCCCACGTCATCGAGATGAACCACCAAGCCCGTCGGCGGCTGGGATGCTGTGTCTATTTGGTCGGAGATACCCGCGAGTGGCTGCTGGTCGACATCGGCTATGCCGACACCACCGACGAGATCGTCGAACTGATCCGCCAGATGGATTTCCCGCTGGCTAACTGCAAAACGCTGATTGCGACTCACGCCGACGTGGACCACATCCAGGGGCTGAAGCGGGCTCGCGAGCTATTCCCAAATGCCGAGACGGTCGGGCATCCCGAATGCCAGCAACTGCTCGCGGCTGGCGACCGAGTGCGAACCTACGCCGAGGTCAGCGCCCAAGGCATTTCGATCGACTTGCCAAACATCACCATCGACCGAGCCATCAACGAAGGGGACGTGCTGATTGTCGGCGATCTGACGCTGGAGGTCTGGCACACTCCCGGCCACACGAACAGCCAATTGTCGTTTCGGTTGGGAAATCTGCTGTTCTCTGGCGACAACATTTATCGGGACGGCTGCGTCGGGCACATCGACGCACACCACGGCAGCGACATCCCGGATTTCATCGACTCGCTGAAACGCATCCAAACCAGTGACGTCGAATGGCTGCTCCCCAGTCACGGTCCCACTTTCCGCAAGGATCCGAAGCTGCTGCAAAAGGCGATTGACCGGCTCGATCAGTACCAGCACATGGCCGACTTCGGCACCTGCGCGATCGACTGGCCGCTGCTCGACGAATGGGAAGCCGAGATCGTCAAAGGGGTCGTGCCAAAGTAGGTCAGGCTTTCCAGCCTGACCCGACGATGCTGGCGGCGTGAGTCTTCGATCTGCGTCGTTGGCGAAGACAGTCAGCCTGGAAAGGCTGACCTACGTAGTCGGCGAAGGTGCCGCCGCCGCCGGAGCCATCGCCGAATTGCTCGCCAGCGAGCACCGATTCCGCGCCGTCCGCGCATCACATGCAGCATACGTTTGACCGTTTGCTTGATCGCCGACAGCCTGGCCCGCGTCGCCTGATACAGCGGCATCGCTCGAATCGCCGAATACAGCCGATCGCGCGTCCTCGTCAGCCAGTCATGCAGCCGTGCGAACCAACCGATCGTCATCAGCTTGGGTTGGCAGATCACATACAACCGCGCGACCACCGCCGTCCCGATGACTTTCGCCGCCACGATCACGCCGATTCCCGGCAGCACATGACCGTGAGTCATCAGCCACACCGCCCCCAGCTTCACCGGAAAGAGCACGGCTCCCGGCAACAGGAACACCGCCATCGTCGGATAGGGGGGCAGACGCTGAATGAGCCGCTCGGCCCACTTGAACAAGGGGAACTTGGCGACCCAAGCCGTGAGAACTTTCAGTTGCTCCCACAGCAACTCCTCGATCCACATCAGGAGCGCCGCGAGCACAATCAACGGCGGAGTCAGCAGTCGTTTCAACCACAGCATGAGGATCCCAGCCGAATCTGTCTGTCAAAGTCTGAAGCGCGTCACTTGGAGGCGAGGTTAAACAAGTTCGTAGTTCCGCCTTTAGGCGGTCCCGGAAGCCGATGCCGCCTAAAGGCGGAACTACGAACGAATTCCTGCCCGGCTCCTTTGCTCACGGTAATTCCGGCGCGGCGCGAACGCCATCTTCGGAAGCCCGATCACAATAGGGGAGCCGCGATCGCTGTGCCGATCCCTGTCGCTCCATAGCCGTTGCCGCAGTAGAACAACCGCAGATGGTCTCCCTCGCGGACGACGTGAGGATATTCAGTCATCTTGCTTTCCCAACCTTTGCCGGTCGGCGGCAATGCAAGGTTTTCTCCCGGAGCGCCGCGCTGCCAGTTGACACCATCGGAACTGGCGGCTTCGCAGATCGAATACGCTCCGAACGTCGTGCCGATCCCGGCGTAGATCGCGCGATAGCCGGATTTGGTTCTCCACACGTTGAGCGCGATCGTCGCGGCGTTCTCGTAGTCCGCCTCACGACGTGGGCGGAGTTCGACGCGCTTGTCGAACCACGTCAGCCCATCGAACGAATGCGCGACGACCGATTGCTTGGCCTGATCGACGAGCAAATCTTTGCTCGGCGTGCCAGTCGGGAGCGTGTAGTGCATCCGGTACAGCGTGTGGCCGTCGGGCTGCGGCAGTTCTTCGATCGGACCACCTCCCGCGATGCCGCGATTCTTTGGCCAGTCGGCGAAGCCGTCGCCCGTCAGAATCGGATCGGACGAGTGCTTCGTCCAATTCAGCAAGTCGTCGCTGGTGGCGAGTCCCATTCCCCAGAAGCCTTGCAGACCGACACCGCTTTGAGCGCTCCGGCCGGTGTAGTACAGATGCCACTTGCCTCCGATGCGATGCACGCACGGCAGCACGCACCACGTTTCGTCGAAGCTCCCTTTGTCGCCAAGATCAAACAGTGTCCCGCGTCGATCCCACTTCGTGACATCCTCGATCGGACAAGTCGCGAGACAGATTCGTCGCCGCCCCTTCGCGTCGCCTCCGGCGTAGAACAACCAGTACTCCCCCTCACGAGTCACGACGAACGGATTCATGCAACAGGACTTGTCGAACTCACCGCCACCCGGAGGCAGCACAGGATTGCGAGCGTCGCGTTGCCAAGCATGAACTCGAAACGGCGGCGGTGCGGAGTCGTCGGCAAGGCTTACGCGCGGCAGCGAATAGGCGGACGCTGCCAAGGTCACCAAAAACGCTCGCCGAGAATTTGGGTTGTCGATCATCACATGAGTGCCATTCTTGATGAGAAAAACGAGGACAGGGCAATCAGCTTTATTTCGACAGTCTGACTTGCGACGAGGTAGGGTGGGACAAGCTCGCTTCGAGGGCCCGCCCACCAGAACGCCCGCTGAAAATACCTGGTGGGCCGGCGCGGCGAAGCGCCGCTTGTCCCACCCTACGGTAGATTCAGACAGTCGAACTATTAACTCAGCGAGCGTTGAAATTCGGCACGAACGGTTCAGGCGAAGTGGAATCGGCCAGCCAACTGATCGGAACGCGGGCGAAGTGTAGCTCCGGCCGATATGTCTGCCCCGCGCGCGATAGCTCGTACAATAAACCGATTTGACCATCCGGCAGCCACACCAAGCTCGAATACTCGGTCGGCCCGGCATCGATCAGCTTTGCGATTGGCCAGGACTGCCCTTCATCGCGGCTGACACGCAGCGTCAGATTGCGACGTGTCGCGCCGGGCGGATTGCAGAACAGCCAGTAGGATGAGTTTCCAACCCGTCCGCCGTTGTCCTCCGCGAGCAGCGACGCCTGGCACGCCGGCTCCGGCAAGTTCCGATCGAGTTGCGGTTCGCTCCACGATTGCCCGCCGTCACGGCTGATCGCGATCGAGCGAAAGAATTGTTTGTTCGTCCCGCGCATGTTGAGCACGACCGCTCCGTCGTGTCGCTCAATCGCCTGACACTCGGCCGTGTGTTCACCGACGGTCTCACCGAGCTTCCACGTTGCCCCGCGATCGTCGCTGAAGATCGCGTGGCTGCGGTACATCCCGGAGCCGGGTTCCGTGTGATAGCTCGGAATCAGCAACCGGCCGTTGGCGAGCTGAATGCCAATGCCCGGTCCCGTGCCGTACCAGCCCCATTTCTCTTGCCGAGTGGTCGCCGAGATATCGCGCGGCTCGGACCACGTCGCTCCGTCATCATCGCTGCGAGTCACCCACACGGCCGTTGGTCCGCTGCTCTGACCGGCAACGATTTGCGCTTCGTTGAATTTGCCGGGACTGCGTGTGAACGGCAGCCAGATCGTGCCGGTCTCGCGGTCCACGACCGGACACGGATTCCCCAGCGTGTCATCGCCGAGGTCCGCGATCTTCTGCAACGGCTGCCAGGTGAGACCCGCATCGAGGCTTCGCCGCAGCACAAGGTCGATGTTTCCGGTCAGCCCACCGCCATCGACTCGTCCTTCGCAGATCGCCAGCAGCGTTCCTTTTTTTGTCACCAGCAGCGACGGAATGCGATACCGTTTGAAGCTGCCGTCATTGGAAACAAACAACGCCTGCGTCGAGCGTGTGCCCGACATCGCCGCGTCACGCTGTGGCGTGACGAGTTCGCGTTTGAGCACCGCGAACCACATCTCCGCCGCGCGACGCTGGCCGATCCCGCTGAAGTGCCGGCATGACTTCGCATCGCCACGGTTCTCGCCGGTGAGCGTGTCGGTATCAGGACCGGCTCGAAAGCCCGGCAGTTTGACCAGTTCGTCAATGGCACCGCGAATGCGGCTCTCGCCGGCCGGGTCGTTGTAGACGGTCGGATGCAGCGTCGATTTCGCCAGCAACCACGGTGGCTCGAAGCCCCATGCTTTTGCAGCGGTCTCGCGGATCGTCTTGAGGTTCGCGACGTAGGTTTCCGCCGTCGTCTTGGCGATTACGTCCGATTCTCCCTGCTGCCAGAGGACCGCGCGGAAGCGGCCGAGCGACTTTCCCGCTTGAACCAATCGCGGATGCAAGGTTCCCTCCGGCATCCATTGCAGGGAGGAGGTCGCTCCGACCGCGACGTTTGCGAAACCGATCGGCACCTGAAACTCTTTCAGCAAAGCATCGCCGAGCGGAGGCCAGATCGAACCGCCATCGCTGCCATCCGGAGCCGGTTGCGGATCGTTCGCAACGCCCCAGGATTCTTTCGCCGAATCGAACGCGACGACTCGGCCGAGCGGATCGGCCACCTTGAACCGCTCGTCATTGCAGTTGGTCGCATACGACTGCCCCGCCACGACGAACACTTCGCCAACACCGATCGGCTCCACCGCACCGCGGGCGATTACATCGTTGTTCGATCGGCCTCGAATCTCCAACCGATACCAACCGCCGGCCGCAATGCGCGCGGTCGCTTCAAATTTTGCGTCCGCCACCCGGATCTCCAGCTTGGCCCAATCGGTTTCTCGGCCAGTCGACTCTTTCGAGGGGACGATGCGGTACTCCCACATCGCTCGCTCTGTTCCGTTCGGCAGGTTGCCGCGCACCGCGACGTCTGCGAATCCCAACGCAGCCGTCTCAGGTTTCTTCTGCGCTGTGGCGAGATCAAACCCGACACGTTGAACAACTTGATTTGCTTTGGGAGCAGTCAGCACGATCGCGGCGGGCTCCGCACCATCAACGTTTAGCCCAGACGCGACAATGCTCACCAGCGAGAACAGGACACGGACAATGCAAAATCCGAAGGCACGTTTCATCACGAATCAAGCTTTCAAAATCGGGCCGAGAGACTCGCAAGCAGTCGTTGTTTTTCGCCAGCTCTCCCGAATTTGGACCGAAGGCTGGCGGAAAATGAAGGGCAAAAAATGAAGTCATCCAGATCGCTACTTGAAAGTTGTGGTCGGTGTTAAGCCAGGATGCCGTCGATCAACTCGCCATGCACGTTGGTCAGTCGGCGTTGGATGCCGTTGTGGTAATACGTCAGCCGCTCGTGTTCGATACCTAGCAGATGCAGGACCGTCGCATGGAAGTCGTGCCACGAGACGCGGTTCTCGACCGCCTTCCAACCGACGTCATCCGTCGCGCCATACGCGAGCCCTGGCTTGAGGCCCGCTCCGCACATCCACACGCTGAAGCCGTATTGATTGTGATCGCGACCGGCTCCAATGACCCCGGCAGCCGACTGCGAGAACGGCGTGCGGCCGAATTCGGAGGTGAATAGCACCAGCGTGTCGTCCAGCATTCCGCGCAACTTGAGATCGCGAATCAATGCGGCAATCGGCTGGTCGATGCGGCCCGCCTCGCGAGCGTGGTTCTCGCGCATGTCTTCGTGGCCGTCCCAATTGATACGCGGCGAGCCGAACGCTCCGCCGGACATCATCTGAATGAAACGCACGCCCCGTTCGAGCAACCGCCGAGCAAGCAAACAACCGCGGCCGAAGTCGACAGTCGTCTTGTCGTTCAGGCCGTAGGCATCTTGTGTCGCGGCGGTCTCGGCCGCCAAGTCGGCGACTTCCGGAACGGTGAGCTGCATCTTCGCGGCCAACTCATAGCTGCGAATCCGCGCGACGAGCGCATCATGTCCGGGAACTTTGGCCAACTCTTCTTCCGCGACATCGCTGAGCCCGGCCGGTGCCGTCCGCCGCAAATGCCTTTCATTGAGTTGCCGCAGCAAGGCCCGCGATGCCAACTCTGTCCGCGAGTCAATCGGCCGAGCCGGTTGCAGGTCGTCGATCGGAGTTCCTCGGCTGCGGATCACAACCCCTTGATGTCTCGCCGGCAAAAAACCATTCGACCAATTGATCGACCCACCCGCCGGCAAGCCGCGAGTGTCCGGGATCACCACATAGGTTGGCAAATTGTCGGTGTCGTTGCCGAGTCCATACGACAGCCATGCCCCCATCGTCGGGAAGCCATTCAAGCGAAAACCCGATTGCTCCTGAAACGTGGCCGGCGTGTGATTGCTGGTCTCGGCCCACATCGAGCGAACCACCGTCAGTTCATCCGCAACCGTCGCGAGGTACGGCAACAACTCCGAGACCCACAAGCCGCTCTCACCGCGCTGCCGAAACTCCCAATCGTTCTTCCGCAGCAAGCCGACCTGTCCAAAGAACACATCCGGCCGCTCATCGCCACCGAGCGTCTGGCCATGCCGCTTGGCCAACTCAGGCTTGTAATCCAGCGTGTCGATCTGACTGACTCCACCGCACGCCACGATGTGAATCACACGCTTCGCCTTCGCCGCAAAATGCGGAGGGGGATCGCTTGCCTCACCCGGCACGACCGCCGCGCGAGCATCGCCGCTCCGCATAAGGAGACTCGCCAACGCCGCACCCCCGAGGCCGGTCTTCGTCCATGAGAAGAAGCCGCGACGATTAAGAAGAGCTGAGTTGTCGGAAGCAAGGCTCATGGGGGTTTTCTCAAGGGCGTTCGTATTCCACAGTGAATAGGTTCCGCAGGACCAAGATTGAGACGGGCGCGCGGGGCGGCGTCAGCCCCCCGGTCCTGTTGCGAATTCAGCGGGGAGCTGACGCCGCCCCGCTCGCCTGAATCTGTCAGGAACTCACACCGTAAACGTGACTGGGTTCGACTTCCACCGCAAGGGTTGTGTGTTCGCATCGAGCAATCGCGCCGGGATGTTGTCGTCCGTCAGTTGGCGATAGCCAAGATAGCTGCTCGTCAGTCGCGGGTTGATCTCGATCAGAATTGGTTCTGGTGGCAATGCATCGGGCAGCACGAGATCGCAGCCGACATAACCCGTCAGGCCAGGAATCGCGCGGCAGGCTCGCTCGGCCAGTTGTTGCACGGCGAGTGTCGCCTCTGGAGAGATTTCGGCGGGAATGCGACCGCCCTGATATTTGAAATGGCCATCGTCGCTCAAATGCTGCTCGGCCACGGGAAAGACCTCCAGGACAGAGCCGTCCTCGGAGATCAGCAGGGCGACAGAGAGTGCTCGGCCGGAAATGTAGGTCTGTTGGATGAACGTCTCAGGCTCGTTCAAGCGACCTAACTCGTGGCGAGCATTCCAAAGATCAAACCCGTCTCGCACCAAAAACATATCTTGCGAGCCGGCACCATCGCGTCGCTTGATGACGGTCGGTTCGGGCCAGCGCACCGCTTGTCGATCCGCCGGATTGAACGGCAATGTTTCCGGTGTCGAAATGCCTCGCTCTTGAAGCCATGTCGCGAGCGGCAGCTTGTCCGAGGTCAGAAGGATCGCTCGATCGGACGCTCCCAGGAATCGGCGAGGTGATGATCGCGGAGGCTCGGTGTCATTCACGAGTTGAACCTGCAACGCCCGCTTGAGCAATTCGCCGTTGGTCTCCGGCGCGATGACCCACACGGCATCGCTGTCACGAATCAGTTCGCGGAACAACGACAGCTCATCCGAAGCCGTATCAACGATCCGCACTTCGCAATCTCTCAGCGGACACGGCCCCAGCCGAGCATCCCAAGTCGTCACCACTTCGCAGCCGGGAACCCGCGCGATGTCTTCCGTCAGCGCGGCCAGCATCGCTCGGCCTTCGCGAGCCAGCGAGGTCTCAAGCTGCTTCTGCGGCCATGCTCCGCCGCAGACGTATTCGGATACGAAGACTCGCATAGGACTTTCTCAGAATGGAACGCACGCGAACCGCGTGCGCTACGACTCGCTCACTCGATGCTCGTGGTTGCGAAGGTGCTGAGAGCAATACTCGAATGTGCCGGCGTCGCATTTGGAACAAATCCGAAAATCTTCGTTCGGCTCGTCATGTTCGGTCAGGCCGCAGATGACGCAGTTGTGAAACGGCTTGTCTCCAATCGCCGACTTGCGAATCGCCGCCTCCATTTGAAACTTGTTGGATCGCATCCGTCGCCAGATGTCGCCACCAAAGAAGAGCAGAAAGTTAAAGATCGACGCTAAGACGTAAGCGCGAGCCGACCAACCTCCCGCAATGAGGATCAACGCATAGCTCAGCCAAGTCAGCAGAGCGAACCACTTAATCCGCACCGGCAAGATGAAGTAAATCGAGAGCGTGAAATTCGGAAACAGGTAGGCGAACGCCAGAAAGACGGACGAGTCAATAAACATGTTCGTCGCCGGCCCGCCGTTCGGCAGCAATAACGCCGCCACAATGGTCGCGATCACGGCAATCAGCACATAAAAGTTGTACCGCAGCGTCCCCCACTGCCCTTCGAGCGCGGTGCCCATCAGCCAGAACAGGTAGATACCGAAGATCGCCAAGATGCCATAGCCCGGCGGCAGGAACACAAACGTCACCAGCCGCCAAACTTCACCTTCCATCACTTTCGCGGGGTCCAATAGGAATCCATCGAGAACCAGTCCAACCCCTTGCCGAGGCGGCATGAGCATCGACAGCACCCACAGGGCCGCCTGAAACCCTGCGAGATATCCCGTGAGGTTCGGGATCGCATATCTCCGCAGGCGTCGTTCGAGTTGATCCAGCAACTTCATATCGATTGTTCTTTCACTCCAGCGAGTCGATGCACCGCCTGCCATTCCGCCGCGGTTACCGGTTGAATCGACAGCCTGGCTCCCCGACGCAGTACCATCATGTCATTCAAAGCGGGGCACGCTTTGAGATCGTCCCGCGTCACCGGCTTCGAGAAGACTTGCCGCAGCTTGATATCCACCATGAACCACGTCGGCTGATCGGGTTTGCTCTTCGGATCGAAGTGATGATCGTGAGGATCGAACGCCGTGTGATCTGGATAGCCGGTCCGCACGACTTCCGCCGTGCCGACAATCGCCATCGGCTCGGCATTGCTGTGATAGAACAGCACTCGATCGCCCCGTTGGATTGTGTCGCGGAGAAAGTTCCGAGCCTGATAATTGCGGACACCGTCCCAGAACGTCGTCTTCGTCGGCTCGCGCGCCAGATCGGCAATCGAGTACGCCTCCGGCTCGGACTTGAAGAGCCAATACTGTCGCGCGATCGGAGCAGGTTTCTTTTTGGTCGCCATGAATGTTTCCTTCGGCGAGATTCTGGCGGCGTTGATGAGTTTGCTCTAGCGACAATTCGATCTCCGTACCGCGACCGTTAGGGAGCGGCCACGCTCAGGTGACGACAGGCCGCTCCCTGACGGTCGCGGTACGGTGATCTCTCGGAGCTTTCGGCCGAACTCCCATCTTTGGCCGTGCCTGATATGCTTCGTCCGCCTCGGTTCCCCAACTACTCAGGAGAGTTCACTCATGCCCAAGGTTCTGCTCGTCATCGGCGACGCGACCGAAGTCCTCGACACGATGTACCCGTTTTTCCGACTGCCCGAAGATGGCTTTGAGGTCGTCGTCGCAGGACCGGAGAAGAAGCTTTACCACATGGTGCTGCACGAAGTCCCGCCGGGCTCGACCTGGGACATCACGCAAGAGACCGCCGGCTATCACTTGAAAGCCGACATCGCCTTTCGCGATGTGAACCCGGACGAATACGCCGGCCTGTTCCTCTCCGGCGGCCGAGCCCCCGAATACCTGCGCTACGATCAAGACCTGCTGAAGATCACGCGGCACTTCTTCGAAAAGAACAAGCCAGTCGCCTCAGTCTGCCACGGCATCGAGATCGCTGCCGCCGCCGATTGTCTGAAGGGCCGCACGGCCACGACCGTCGCGAAGTGTGCGCTCGACATCACGCAAGTCGGCGGCAAGTACGTCAATCAGCAAGTCGTGGTCGATGGCAATTTCGTGACGGCTCGCGTCTGGATGGACAACACGCCGTTCGTCAAAGAATTCATCAAGCTGCTGAAGGCAGCCCAGTAATCGTGGGGCAGGTTTTCAACCTGCCCGTCTTCCCCTGGCAGGTTGAAAACCTGCCCCACGAACAATGGAGTCCGCTCGTGCGCAATCAGTTCTTATTAGCGTTGTCCGTCCTCGCCTTCTCAACAAACACGCTTCTGGCCGGCAATTGGCCGCAGATTCTCGGCCCCAACCGCGACGGCCTCGCCGCAGCAGACGAAAAACTCGCCGATTCGTGGCCGAAGGACGGCCCGCCCGTTCTGTGGCAGCGTGAGGTCGGCGGAGGGTTCTCCGGATTGGCAGTCGCTGGCAATACGGCGGTGTTGTTTCATCGCGTCGATGACGACGAGGTTGCCGAAGCGATCGACACAACGACTGGCAAGACGAAATGGAAGGACGGCAGTCCAACCAAGTTTTCCACCGGCTTCTCCGATGACCAAGGCCCGCGTTGTGTGCCAGTCATTCAGGGCGATCGAGTCTTCGTGTACGGCGCTCAAGGGACGCTGCGCTGTCTCGATTTGAAAACCGGAAAACGAATCTGGAAGCGAGACACGCATACCGAGTTCAAAGCTCCCGAAGGTTATTTCGGCGCGGGGAGCACGCCGATCGCGATTGGTGACAAGCTGCTCGTCAACGTCGGAGCCGGCCGAGCCGGTGCGGGGATCGTCGCGTTTGAATTGGCGACCGGAAAAACCATTTGGCAAGCCGTCAATGACGACGCCAGCTATTCCTCACCGGTGCTCGCAACGGTGACCAACACCAAGCACGCGATCTTTGTCACGCGATTGAAGACCGTGTCGCTCGATCCCGACACCGGCAAGGTCCGTTTCGAGTTTCCGTTTGGCAAGCGCGGTCCGACGGTCAATGGTGCCTCGCCAATCGTGTTGGATGGAAATCTGTTTGTCTCGGCCCACTACGGAGTCGGCGCAGTCTTCGCCAAGATTGGTGCGACATCGGCCGACGAAACTTGGAACAGCGACGACCTGATCTCCAGCCAATACATGACACCGTTGGTTCACGAGGGTTTGCTCTTCGGCATCCACGGCCAGGAACGAGTCGAGGAATCCGAACTGCGTTGTCTCGACCCACGCTCGCAGAAAGTGCTGTGGTCGAAGCCCGGCTTCGGCTTCGGAACAATGATCGCCGCTGATGGCAAGATGCTGATGCAAACGACCGACGGCGAATTGATTCTGTGGAAGCCCGATGCGAAGCGCTATCAGGAACTCGCCCGCGCCCGCGTGTTCCGCACAACCACTCGAGCGCTCCCGGCTCTGTCGAACGGACGGCTCTTGGTCCGCGACTCGCGCACGCTCAAGTGCCTGCAAGTCGGAAAGTAGTTCGCTCATGGTGCAACGAAAAACCCCCGGTCGATTTGACCGGGGGTTTCTTGTTTCGTGAGATCGCTCGGCTACAAAACCTCAGCCGTTCGGCTCGCTGATTTTGCCGATGGCTTTGAACGTCACCGGGGCCGGCCGGCCATTGACGGTCACGGTAAATTCTTCCGAGAGATTGCCCGGCTTATCCGGCGCGGTGATCGTCATCGGCAGCACATGCACCTGAGCGGCATTCTGCGGCAAGCGAACTTTGAATAACCCGGTGTCCGAATCGCATTCGATCTTGTCGATCTGGAACGGTTGCCGACCCTTGATGACGATGTTGAATTGCTTCGCCTCGCCCGGCTTCAGCACTCCCAGCGACACGATGGCGGGGGTGACGACCACATCCGCTTCCACATTCGCTTCAACGAGCAGCGGTACATGCGGGCTGGTCTGGTCGTCGGTAACGATCGTCAGTTGCTCGCGAATGCTCCCTGGCGGAGTGTTCGGGGCAAGCGTCACTTGAATGTCGTAATCGACTCGGCCGTTCCCGCGAGCCGTTTCGACCGTCTTGGCGACAACAGATTCCGAGCGGCTCTTGATCTCTTTGATTTGCCAATCATTGCGCCCAGCGTATTGCAGCTTGACGGTGCGAGTCGCCTCTTTGCCGAAATCGACCGCTCCGAAGTTCACCGAACCAGGATCGAACACCACGTCGGTCCGAATGTAGGCGGTGATCGGGATGCGAACTTCCGCAGCCCACGGCGTATCGAACACGATGATGACGTTGGAGTCCTTGCGTCGCGTGAACTTTTTGGTGTCCATCGTGACTTCGATGTAGCCTTCTTCAAGCGGTTCCAGCGAAGTCTTGGTCGGCTTACCGGCCGAGCAACCGCAGGTCGTGCGGACGTCGGCGATGTGGATTGCCCGATTCCACTTGTTCGTGATCTTCACGCGAGCAATCGCGTCCGAACCGCGGGCCACGACGCCAAAGTCGATATTTCGTTGATCGAACATCTGCTCGGCCCAGCTCAATTGCTGCTGCTGAGCCGACGCCGAAGCGGCGCAATACAAACCAACGATCAAGCCAAGACAAACGCGGGGCAAATGGGAATTCAACATAATGGTCACTCGCTCGTTGTGTGTGACCTGGTCCAGCCCAGCGTCACGCAGAGAATTCGGCTCACGCAACCTCCTAGTGAGCCAGAAACGACGACCCTCGCACGAGGGAGAGACGGTACGAAACCCAAACGGAGGGTGGGGGGAGCATCGCCAACGGCGGCCGCCTGGAATCGGTTCCAGGCTCGGACGTCCTCGATGCCTGTCCCCATCGGCAGATCTTGCCGCGCGAGGTTAGTTGTGACTTTCCGAAATGTCAACGAGCGGTTTTCTGCACCGCACAACCCTTGCGCGACCCGCAGAACCCCCGCGACCGGACGACTCGCGAGGCAGTACCGCGACCGTCAGGAAGCCGCCTGAGTCGACGTCGCAGACCACTCCCTGACGGTCGCGGTACTGTTTCTATCCCTTCGCATAAAACGCATTCGCGGCGGCGACACTCGCTCCGGGCGAGAGCTTGTACCCACGATCCGAAAGACAGCGCTCCAGCGCGGCGAGGAACAGCAGCACGTTGCGCGGCGAACTGGCTTCTCCCATCAGGCCGATGCGCCAAGTCTTGCCCTTCATTGGGCCGAGGCCGCCGCCGATTTCGATGCCGAACTCGCTGAGCAATTGCCCGCGCACCGCCGCGTCATCAATGCCCTCCGGGATCAAGACCGCGTTGAGCATCGGTAACTGCTGGCCTTCGGCAACGGCGTACTTGATGCCGATCGCGGCCAGTCCCGCCTTCAAAGCCTTGTGGTTCTTCATGTGCCGAGCGTGCCGTGCCTCCAACCCTTCTTCCAAAACGAGTCGCAGCGCTTCGTGCAGACCG
>SXGS01115736.1_pt1 | contig 34301 bp, 28 predicted proteins | sample 3174681 | NCBI WGS metagenome assembly SXGS01 (sample SAMN11356861, study PRJNA531348) | freshwater metagenome | isolation source: freshwater sample F1-80 | place: China: Fuxian Lake, Yuxi | collected 2017-12-25
CGATGGTCTCTTGCACATCACCGACATGAGCTGGGGCCGTATCAATCACCCCTCCGAAATGTTCAAAGTGGGTGATGAGATCAAAGTCAAAGTGCTTAAGTTTGATGCCGAGAGCGAACGCGTATCGCTCGGCTACAAGCAAATCACCGAAGATCCATGGGCCAATGCTTCTGAGAAGTACCCCATCGGCAAACATGTGTCCGGCAAAGTCGTGAGCATGACCGATTACGGCGCGTTCATCGAAGTGGAGCCAGGTGTTGAAGGTTTGGTACACGTTTCAGAAATGAGCTGGACGGCACGCGTGAAGCACCCATCCAAACTTGTGAACGTGGGCGACGAAGTCGAAGCCAAGGTGCTCGATGTCGACCTCAGCCAAAAGCGCATCAGCCTCGGCATGAAGCAGTGCGAACCCAATCCATGGACACTCATCAGCGAGCGTTATCCAGTGGGCGCGGTTCTCGAAGGCGTTGTGCGCAATATCACCGACTTCGGTATCTTCGTCGGTGTGGAAGATGGCATCGATGGTTTGGTGCACGTGTCCGACTTGAGCTGGACCCATCGTGTGAAGCATCCAAGCGAGTTGTTCAACAAGGGCGATCGTGTTGAAGCGGTTGTTCTCAATATTGATGTTGACAATGAGCGTTTCAGCCTCGGCATCAAGCAGTTGACCGATGATCCATGGGAAACGTTACCACGACGCTTCCCACGCGGCACCAAAGTGACGGGCACAGTCATCAAACTTACCGATTTCGGTGCGTTTGTTGAAATCGAGCCAGGTATCGACGGCCTCTGTCATATTTCCGAGCTTTCGGAAAGCCGTGTAGAAAAAGCCAGCGATGTTCTTAAAGCCGGTGATCAAGTGGAAGTCCTTGTGCTTGATCTTGATCCCGCAGAACGCCGCATTTCGTTGTCCATCAAGGCAGCGCAAGAGGGCACGAGCGATTATCGCGCGTACATGCAAGATCACGCAGCGGCTGCAACAAGCGGCACACCGAGTGCCGCCGCAAGCGGTTCGGGCTTAGGCTCATTGGGTGCTGCACTTGCAGGCAAACTCGGCAATATCGGCGGCACAGATCGTCAATAATAGTTTCTAATATTTGTCGGGGCGGATTTTACATCCGCTCCGACAAATCACACACCTTACGCACTTCTTCTCCGATAATTCTAAATGCCCCCGTACCGCTCTTAACGATTGGGGAGAGGTATGGCTTCGGTCCGCAGCAGATCCGCAAGTCCCCGGCTTCTATTGGCGAATACGCACAATGATGATGCGCCAAGATCGCCGTCTACGAATTCCGCTTTTTTTCCTGACGATGCGTCAGGAACCGGGGACCAATTCTTTGATGCGAGTTCAAATTCAGGTTCTCGGCCATCGTCGCCCGTGCGGGCTCCTCATGTTCGTGTGGAAAATACACATACGATCAAATTGATATTCCCGAATTCCGAAGAACATGAAGAATCGGGTGCGTCTTGGATCAGGAAATCGATGGATCAATGGCGTACGCGTGGTGGTGATCACGTACGCGTACGTCAAACATCGATAAGTTCGCTTGATGCGTGTGAAAATCTGTGGGGTGACGCATATCGCAATCGAGTGATGGCGGACGATGATGAAAGTCTGCAGCTTGGAAGCGATTATGGTGCTGATGCGCTTGTTGATTTAGTCCCTCAGCTGCAGGATGGGATTGAATCATTGCAGCAGGAAATCGCATGGGCCGGTGGATCCATCGGTTGCAGCACGCACATTGATCGAGATTTTGGGGGACTGAGAACGGCCATTTGGGGTGTTGCCCATATGGCCCAGGATTTTGCAGTCTCCGGCAGCGCTTGGGTGTCCATGAATAGCCGCGATGCGGTTCAGCTTTTAGGAAAAGATCCGTCACAAGACAGATGGCGTGCGCGCATGAGCACGGTGGTGTCGCGGGCCGGTGGATTTTCGGCAGGCTTTGTGACGGTAGGTGGGTTAGGCCTTAAGGGCTCGATGGGCCTTGCCAAACATCGCGCGGTGATTGTTGAACGCTGGTTGAGTCAAGAAGAACTGCATGCCATGAGTGATGCCAAAGGGCATCATCTTTCCAATGGTGTGGCATCACGCAAAGAATGGGGCATTGCTGCCGATTTACGCAATCCCGATACTGTTCCCATGGATGGTGTGGTGCGCACACAAACATCAGGGACATTGAGCGGCGCATTGTGTTTTACGGCAGGACCCACCACGGTGGGGCTGACAGGATCCGTCAAAGGGTCCTTTGAACGCAGTGTCCGAAAAATTGCACTCTCCGATGGATACGCCATGGAGGTGGCGTATCGTCCGCTTCGATTGTACGGCAAGGGTGTTTTTACTAATGTCAAAGGTCTTGCTGATGCATCTGTCGCCGATGTGGCGGTGATGGCAGGAACCCAGGTTTTCCGTTTTAATATGAACAATCCTGCCGCACGCGATAGTTACGCCATGGCATTGCATGGGCAACTTCCTGGGCGGTTGGAACTTCGTCCTGAAAACGGGAAAGAAGAATCGGAAGCACTGCTGCAGGCGTGGGGCCAAGAAGCCGGCAAATTGAGTGGACTTGGGATTGAACGACGTTATTTAGAAAAAGTAGAAATCCACAGACGGCGTGTGCGATGGGGTTTTGGCGTTTTGTTTCGCCTCTTTGGATGGCAACGTGAGCGGGAAGTGCGTGGTTTTGTCGCAAGCGATGGGCATCGTGTGATGGAACGCCGAACTCGTGCCAATACCAAGACGACTGAGACTGTGCATAGCGGTGATGAATCATACGCTGTGACGAGTACCATTGAACGTGCCATGGGTGATGGGCGCGTGGCTGAAGGTGACCCATTCAAATGTGTTGTGGTGGGGATCACCTTTTCCGATACGAAGGTAACAGGCAATGAGATCTCAGAGGTGCTTGAGCGCTTAAGCCGTGCACTCAAAATTCAATTTCCTAAAATGTCCCGTGAAGGTGGATCCGACAGTGCAAAAATGCGTCTTGAATACCGTATTGAACGCAATCATTTTGCAACCATTTCAAGTTTGACGGTCGAACAACTTGAGGAGCTTTGCGACGAGTTTGAATATGCAATACCGCCTTGGCGTTTGCCTGAGGCATTTGTTGAACTTGGAAAACGCATCCGAACACATGGCTATACGGATAGCGAGCGCGGCGAAGCAATACAAACATTTATACGATCCACCGACAAAACGGGGCTATTCGTATTGTATCGTCTTTTTCAAAGCGACAAAGCACGGACACCACCTCCCAAGCTGACAGGGTTTGAAGAACGTGGTGTGTATGACCGTCTGGAACCCGAGGTATTGGCCTTGGTTGCGGATTATCCGGATGTGATGTCTGCGTCGGATCCTGGTTTAAAAGAAAGGTTTCGTCGTGCCTATGATGTTCTTGAACTTGTAGAACAGGCGCTTCTTGAACATGACGATTCGGTGGCAAGCCAAACACTTATGCCGCATGAGTGGCGTGCGCGCCATCGTCGATTTAAAGAATTGGGTGAGACCGCTTTGCGTGTGATTGATTTAAACGCGGTAGTCTCTGAGTACGAACGCAACATGATTTTGAGTCAAATTAAACCACGTTGGGCAAGTCACAAAGTATTGCAGATGAAACAGATTTATCCTGAACCGGTACGTGTGAATGAAAGTCTTTCATCTGTGTTGTTGCGATTAAAACGTATTGGATGCTTGGAAAATGCCATTGATTGCGAGAAAAAACATTTACGAAAGCATGCCAGTCGTGAGGGTGAACATTTTGTAAGTATGCGCATTGCCTCGCTTGATGAAATGCGAAACGATGTGAGGAGCATGGTAAGTTTGGGTTCGGTTCCTGAATCGAAACTTAATATGTGGCTTGATTATCTCACGGGAAGTGAACGTCAGGCATGGCCTTGGTGGCAGCGATGGCATCCTAAGTTTTTGACATTTCGCCCCTCACGCGTTTTGCTTCAATCACGGTTGATCGAAAAAATTCGTGATGAATTGATGCTGCGATCGACGGCAGCGTAGAAATGCATAAAATGAAATAATAAAAAGAAAAGGGTTGTACGCGGTTCCTAAAGTACAGCCTCCGCCTGATTTCGAGGGAATGGCCGTGCAGGTGTTCCCATTGCCGCTGTAACCTTCAAGGCATGTGCATGTAAAACTTCCAAGAATGTTGCTGCATAGGGCATGGGGATCGCAGGGCGCGTGACCCTGTGTGCATTCATTGATATCATCGGCACAAATATCTCCGTGAAAACCTGATGTGCACTCACAGCTGAAATCTCCGCCATTGGCGGTGCATGTCCCATTATTTTGACAGGGATTGGATGTACGTGGGTCGTGGTATATTTCGCAGGTTTCGCCTGTGTAGCCCGATGGGCATGTGCATGTAAAATCATCACCGTCGTTGGTACAGAATCCATGGTGAAGACATGGGTTGGGTTCACAATAACCGATGTCCACGGCGCATGTCATTCCGGTGTATCGCGTGGGGCATGTGCAGGTAAAATCGTTTTCTTGATCGACGCATGTCCCCCCGTTGAGACACGGATGGTTTGCACAATCGTCAAGATTTGTATCACATAAATTGCCTGAGAAATTGATGGCGCATTGGCATGTAAATGTATTGATGCCATCCACGCATGTGCCTCCATTGTGGCATGGATGGTTTGCGCAGTCGTCGATATTTGCACATGTGGGTCCTGAAGATCCTGGTGGGCATTGGCAGGTGTCGCCAGTATACCCATTGATGCATGTGCAACTGAATGCGTTGATGCCATCGTTGCATGTTCCTCCATTTGCACACGGATTGTTTGCGCAATCGTTGACGTTGGTTTCGCAGGTTATTCCTATGAATCCTTCGACTTGTTTCTGGGTGTGATCTCACTGGGACAACTGCAATTGGGCGAGTCGGTAGATGCACCGCATAGAAGAGGGATATGGAGATCAATCCGTGAGTAGAGTTGGATATAAAAATCTTTGTTGGGAATATTGGAACAATCGCTTGTGCTTCCTGCATGGGAAACACCCGCGATAAAATATTGATTGTTGGGATCGCGCCACATCACAGGGCCGCCTGAATCACCAGGGCATGAACCCCCGATGTGGTTCGGATCGTAGTTGGATTTAAAAAGCAAATATGCGGGTTCAGGACTGGTGTCATCGGCCGATAGTTTCGCGAAATCATAAATTTTTGTGACAAATTTTCGTTTCGTTCCGCCGGGTACGATGTTTGTGGGTTGTTCGGTTCTTCCGAAGCCTACCATGGTGATTTCGGCTCTTTTCCATTGTTCATATCCAGAAGTGCGGGAGCCAATACAGGGACAGGGACAATGCCTTGAATGAATTTTGCAGGTTCTTGTGCTAGATCTAAGAAAGCGATGTCGTAGGTGGATGATCCCCCTGCGGCGATGACACGAAATCGGCGGGCGGAAGTGCCTGGTGTGCTGGGGACGATAGTGGTGCCATTCACCTCGCCATACGCTGCATTGGTGCTAGGGGTCGTTGCATTTACAGCACCAAGAAGAAAATATTTGGGTGGATTACTCGTAATATTGGGATCCACGCAATGATTGGCGGTGATCACCAAGTTGTCACCGATCAAGGTGCCGGTGCAATGATGGTTATTGTCTTTATCGAGGACAGCACCCACTGCCGGAAACTCGGTGGCGGCGATGAGGATGCCGCCACGGATAGGTTGTGCATCGTTGTGATGTGGCGCAATGAGATCGTCTGTCACAGAATTTGTGCATGCGATGAGTGTGCATAATAAAAAACAACAACGAAAGTGCATATTTTATTATCGCACGAGATTTTTATTTACGCGCGATTGGCTGATAGGCCTTGTGATGCGTTCGCACTCTTTTCTGCGATATCATGTGTTATCTGAAATATACGGCGGCAGATCTCATACACCACAAAACTTGCGACCATCCCGGGCAACACTTCGTACACATTGCCCGACCATTGCAGCACGCTGCGCCAGAGGATCACGGTGACGAGGCCTGTCATGGAGGTTGCCATGGCGATGGGACCGGTAAGCGGGGCACCGAGGCAGCGCAAGATCACAAGCGGTCCGATGCTTGCGGCAAGAACCGACCATGAGAAGACCACCATGGTGAAGACACTGTTACCGAGAAGTGCGATGATGAGTACCACGGAGGATACCGTCAGGGTGCTTGCTTTGAGCGCTTTGACGCTGCGTGACCATTTTGGGACCAAGTCTTGGGTGATGGCCGCGGAGCATGAAAGAATTTGTGAATCGGCGGTGGACATGGTGGCGGCAAAAAGGCCGGCGAGGGTGAATCCGATCAACACATCAGGCAGTAACTTTTGTGCAATGACAGGAAGCGCAAGTTCTGCATCAAATCCTGCGGTCATGGGCAACAGCGCGCGTGCGCACAAGCCCACCATGATGGCCGATGCGGTGAACAAAACATACCAAATAAAATAAATCGTGCGTGTTGCGGCGATGTCTTTTTCCGATCGGACGGTCATGACGCAAACCATGATATGGGGTTGGCCCACCACGCCCATCCCTGCGGCAAGCCATCCTAAAACAAAGAAAATAAATGCCGTGGTTGAATCGGTGGGGTTGAATGAAAGCAAGCTAGGATCAATTTGGCGCAGTGTTTCCCATAAACCGCCAAATCCACCGCATGCGATCAATGCGGTGGTCATGATAATGCCCATGGACAACATCATCACAAAGGATTGTGCGACATTGGTCCAAATGGATGCGCGAATGCCACCGGCAAAACAATAGATGGTCACGATGATAGCACCGATGATGGCGCCGGCATAATCGTGCCATCCAAAAATAACATGCAAAGCCTTGCTGCCTGCTTTGAGTTGTGCGGCAGCGTACGTGCCTAAAAAGATGACGGTGATGATGGCGATGCTGGCCGAGACAAGACGTTTGTTTTTAAGTCCGTGACTTATAAATCCACCAATGGTCTCGGTATTGGTTTCTTCGGATTTTTTACGAAGGGCTTGGTGAATGCCTGAATGCCACATAATGTAATCGCCCACGATCCATCCGATCATAATCCAAATGGATGACAGTCCTTTGGTATAAGTTTCACCAATCAAACCAATAAACATAAATCCCGAAGCATTGGTGGCAATGCCTGCAAGCGCTGCAAACACAGGATGAATGTCGCGCGAGGCGAGCAGATAATCGCTGGATGTATTTTGTTTACCGCGTGATGCGAGCATGCCGACAAAAACGAAACCCAATAAAAAAAGAATAAAACTTGTTGCGACCACGTGCGGCCTCCCCAAGGCGTATGCGGCAAACGAGGTGGGTTTTAGTCTATGCCATGGTGAATCAGAATAATCTATTGTGTACTATACATTCTTGCCTCGTCTTTTTCTTGTGTAGGGGCGCTTCACGAAGCGCCCTTCCAACATTTGAATCAACGTTTTATCGCGCGGGTCACGAACCGCCCCTACGATGGAACACTTGAACACGTCTTTCGTCGCTTGAGGATCATGGCAGCAGCCCACACGATTAACCATGCGGCCGATCCGTGACCTGCACATCCATTGCAGCCGGATGATGGGGGATTGTCGAGGGACAATCCGATGGGGATGGGTTCAATGGCATATTTATCATAGGCCTTGTCTTCGCTGCTCAACTGAATGCCCATCATCACGGTGATGTTTTGTGTTGCATAGAGTGTGAGTGCTTTGCTGATGGCAACGGCTTGGGGTTGGTTCCAATTGGACGCATCAAACACCAATGTATTGGGCGTAAGCGTTATCAAGGTTCCTGCATCCAATGTGACCGTGACCGGATCGGTGGGCTCGGTGCTTAAATGCATGTGAAATGTTGATGCGGTGTTATTGATGGTGATGGAACCACCATCGCGACCGCTGATGAGATCGCCCTCGGGTGTTGTGATATTTACACCGGCTGATGCTTCGACGACGGGTTCGGTGCCGGTGATGTGAATATCAAGGCTTGCCATGGCCGCTGCGGGATTTCCAAGTGCATCTTGATAACTCAATTGTACGGCATAGACTCCGGTGATCAAGGGTGTTGGCGTTGCATGCTCCACACCGACCGCGGTGTCAGGCACTGTGGTTTGTGTGAAGTCCCAATTGATACTGCGTGTGGTGAGATTATCCATGGTCCATGTGACGCTTACAGGCCCTACGAACCACAAACGAACGCTACCACTTAAAGGTTCTTCAGGAAGAATATATGAAATGTGCATAGGATGCGTGTTCGATTGCTGAGCGGGAGTGAGTAAGGTCGGTGGCAATGTTTGTGTGTCGATAAAGAATGTAAGGGCTTCACTGGTGGCTTCTGGGTGATTATCTGAGTCACGATAACTGAGTGTTATGCTGTATGTTCCATCGGGCAAGGAAGCGATATTGGTGTTTGTGACGTGATTGCTGGTCGCGAGGCTTTTCGGATTGAGCGTCAATGTTTCGATACTATCTTCGACTGTGATATGGGCCGTCACAAGTTCATTGTTGATCGTAAGCGTGACGGATCCTGGTAGCGCCTCTTCTGGGAGTTCGAAAGATACAGGAATTTGATTGTAGGCGGCTCTTTCTGGTTCGAGAAGTTCAGGTATTGTGGTGCGAAGATCCAACGTGACGTTGCTGACGATTGTGGTTGCGGGGGCGTTTCCTAAAGCATCTTGGTATGTGAGGATAAAGCTGTACACGCCATCTGCGAGTTGCACGTTGGTGGGTGTGAAACTTAAGTCTTCTCCACGCTCATTGGGCAATGTCCATTCGGTATTACTGGGCTGTGCAATTATTTTTGCGCTTCCAGGCAGGGCATCCACAGGCAGGGTATAGCGAAATAGGAGTGTGCTTTCTCGTGTATTACTCAAGGGCCAGCTGATGGTTGGGCTCGGTGTAACCGTGCGCACCGTAACGTTACTGCTGGATGTACTTGTCGATGGATGATTGGAAGTATCGGTGTATTGGAGTGTCACAGTGTAAACGCCGTCGGGGAGCGTTGTACTTGTTGCGCTCAGGATGACCACATTCGAAATATTGGTCGTGTCCAAATTAAAGGCAACGGTTTTGGCGGTACTCATGGTGAGATCCACCGTGGTATTTTGATTTTGGAAGATCAGGTGCGTGCTGTTGCTTTGGGGTGTTTCAGGTAGCTCGTAGTCGATCGCGATTGTGCGCCCCGAGGTAGAATTTGTCGCAGGGGAAGTGAGCGTGGGGATCACGGTGCTTGTGTCTGTTTTTACGTTAGTTTTTGTGGTGCTGCTTACGGTTGCTCCCCCAACACTTGCCGGGCGCATATAGCGAATGAGTATATTGTAGGTTCCATCGGGCAGATTGGTGTTGGGGCTCACGGAAGAAAAATTTGTGTCGCTTGTGACGGCCGATGGGTTAAACGAAAAACTCGTCGAAGAGTTGGTTGTTGTGAGTGTGAGGACCCAAACCTGACCGACCGTGACACCCGGAACGGACGATGCGGTAAGTGTCCACTGCATGCTAATGCTTTGAGGTGTGCCATTGGGTTCGCTGATGCTGTAGCTGACGGGCATATTATTGACGTACGTTTGGTTTGAGACGGGTAAACTTAATGTGATGGATTGTGCTTGCGCCTTGCAGGAAAGAGCAAGCATGAGTAGCACTGCAAAAGCACAATAAGAGGTCCGGTTAAGCATGGGATGATTGTGCCATAAACAAGAAGTCGAATATACTTTTGGATCGATGCGCATCAATAGATTGGTTGCGTTCCACAAGCCAATTGCTGCACAACATAGGTTATGGATCGACAGTACAATATCGGTGTCATTGGGGCGACGGGTATTACAGGTCAGAAGATTGTACAGGCGCTGTGTGTGCGTGGTTATTCGGTGTTGATAGGGGGACGTGACCACAAAGCATTGCAACGCATGTCCTCTGTATTCGGGGATGCTTGCGTGGCACAACCTGTGGATTTAACATCCCGCGAAAGTTTGTTGGATTTTCTGCAACGTGTTCCTGTGGTGATCCAATGCGTTGGGCCGTTTGTGCGATGGGGACTTCCTATCGTTGATGCTGCGATCGAAGCAAAAACACACGTGGTCGATATTTCGGGGGAACAGGCCTATGCACTCGCATGCATGCAAAACTTTCATACGCTGGCGCTTGATGCGGGCGTTTGTATTGTGAATGGTGCCGCCGTCGAAGGGGGTGTCGCCGATGCGTTGGCTACGCAGATCTGTAAAAATCGAAAATTGCGTCCACGTAATATCACGGTGTTGACCAAAATGCGTGGTGTTCTGCCAAGCCCCGCAAGTATCGCATCGTTTGCTGGTGTTCTTCATGGACCGATGTGGGATCTTCGCGGTGGGATACTTCAGGAAAAAGAATTTGGTTATCGTCAAGAGCGATGCCGAGGGCCCGAGGGCAAACGTCGGCGTGGTTTGTGGATCCCAGGTATTGAAACGATATTGATTTCACGTCATTTGCCTGCACGCAATGTGGGGTCGTTTTTTGATGTCAGTGGTTTTCCTCGTGTGTTGTTGGCTAAATTCGCTGCACGGCTGCTTCACGATTCTCCTGAGCGCGTGATTGAAATACTTGCGAAATTGATGCCACGCTGGTTGCCTGTGGGGGCGCCTTCTTTTTCCATCACAGTAACCGTCGAAGGGGATCTTGAAACGACACCCGGAAAATGCGCATCACGCAGTGAAACCCTTGTGGGTTTAGATCCCTACGTGGCTACCGCACGCATTGCGATGACAGTGGCTGAACATCTTTGCCAGAAGGGTGAAGCAGAATCACACGGGATTGTGTCGCCCGCTATGGTTGTTTCAGCGGAAGCGCTTGTGGCGGCTGCGCTTTCATAGAAGTTTGATACTTCGCATCGGCAGCCCATGCTGCAGTCAAATACTTAGAGAAATATTTTTCTTCACTAGGGGCAAGTAGTGCAGAAATTTGAGACTCTGCAGGTATGGCGCACCATGATGGATGGCTGACGCACAACATGCACCATGCTTCTGTGGCCGTACGTTGCAATCCATGCCATGAATCATGGTTTGCACCGGCAATCACTGTGGGGAGGCTGCTCAGCTCCATTCGTGAGTTACCGAAAAATGCGCCTTGGTGTCCGATGGTCGCTGTTTTTAATTCAAATCTTACGGTGATATTTTTCTGGGCGTTGGGAAATTCAGCAGTCGTTTCCAAGGTGAAATGGTCTGGTTTTCGAAAGATACGCCCATTCCATTGGGGCTTGTCTTGAACCATGTTGGCACGACTGCTCACGGCGGCCATGATGCTTTGTCGATCTTCGTCTTTATTTCGTATGATGATGCTCATTGTGTTTCCTTTAAATATTCTGTTTATCGCGCCAAGCGCTCCGCCATGCGTAAACCAAACACATGAGCATCGCCTGGCCAGCGTGCGGTGATAATATTTTCATCTTCAACTATAAAACCTGCGCCCATGTCATCAAGTGAGTCACGTCGCAAAGGCATGGGCCCAGCAATAAAATGTTTAGAATGACCGAGATGTCGAATGACCTCCGCCTGCACTGTTTCTGGGTATGTTCGGTAATAATTTTTTAGCCACAAGCACGTGAATGCCCATGCCATCATTTCTTGCGAGCGCAGAAGTGCAGTTACTTTTCGCCCGGCAAGCACACTGCGTCCCGAGGCATCTGTGCTGCGTGCTGCCAAAACAACCCCATGACAAATGGCACCCACAAGCCTCGAGGCAGTACAAAATTCTGCTACGATTCTTTGCAACGTATTCGATTCTAAATAGGGTCGCATCCCTGGGGCATGTCCGCCCGCCAATGCAATACCATCGAAATCATTGCTCTTGATATCATGCCAATGAAGTGGATTTTGAAATGCTTGGGAGGCGATCATTTCATCATAGGCGAGAAGACCGTTTCGGTTGGCTTTGAGAAAACATGACCACGGGCCAAGACCCGCACCCGTGAGCATCCTATGATCACCTGCTGCCGCTTTGGCGTTCGGTGTGGCAAACACCACGTCGACACCGTTTTGGTGAAGCATTTTCCAAGTGACACCGGCCTCTGTTGGGTCGAAGTCAGAAGCAGGAAGAGGGATCACTATTCTGCGCATGCTATGCCTCTAAATGCGCAATAAATTTCCCACTTAACATGGGATGTGTGATCGACAAACGTTTGATTCTCCCAAAGGCATCTGCAAATTCTTCGGGCTTAAGTGTTGGGGTTTCTGTCGCTTCGCTTGCACGCTCAATGCTTGCTTTGACCGCACTGCCATCGACATTTTGTAATAAATAATACGTTGCGCCCAAGGATGGGCAGCATGGACAGCGTGTTCGTATATCTTGCATGACATCCCATACATTACGACTGGCCCCCACATGGAGTGCGACGCGATGCATGCCATCACGGCTTGGGAGCATGAGCGTTGCTCCACCACTTGCAGCCCATTGGTCTTGATGTTCAAAATCAATGTCTCTTAATTTTGTGCCACCGGAGTTTCCGTACCAATGATGTGTGGGACGCGTAAACGAAGCATTGATTACAGACGCCCATGCATCGTCAGAAACGTCGTTGTAGATCCAATGTGATCTTTCTATATTGCGTGTGATGTGTACGTTGCTTTGCGCTGCGATGATATCAAGCAACTGATTGGTCTCAGTGGCAACTTCTGCAACGGGTGCGGTGAGAAATACCATAGGTGTATATCGTATAAATCCTGACCAAAGACCGATGTGTTGGGCAGTCGCTTCCATGACATCAGTGGAAATAGAATGGTAAGGCATGGGCACTGTGAGATGGGCAGTATAGATCTGATCAACAAGCCATGCTGCATTTCTGCGTTGGTGTGAAGACCAGCTTTGGATCCCAAATGTATGCGTTGCTTGGATATCGAAATTATCATCTGGAATACGCGTTATATCTTGGAGGATGGAGAGCGCAGGCGGTGCACACCACTGCATGCGTGTGACACAGAGATCAAGCCATGCATCAAGCGCCACGGCTTGCAATGTGTTGCGCATTGCAGGATTTGTTTCACCTGCAATAATTTCTGGAACTGTTTCAAGCATGGCCCGTGTTAGTTTGGATGAATTTTCTCGGTCGACAACGGGAGCGCGTTTTAATGTCAGCTTCACCGTGATATTGATTGCAGGATCTGGAAGGCGTGTTGTGACTTCGAGGCCGAAGCGGGAATTACCTCTTGGGGTGTAGTTGTCCCATTGGGATTGATGATTGTATGTGATCTGATGACGTGCGATGGCGTCGGCGATGGGCTGTCGGTATGTGTTTGTTATGTTTATAAAAGAACTCATTGCATTGGCTTTCGGGCGGTCGTGTCGCTTTTGATGTCGTATGGGTTTTTATCTGCGATTGTAAAGTATTTGCGTGCGGCTATAACGTATTTCTCCTTTCAACGATCATCCAAAACTGCCTCTACCCATCCCCCCTCATCTTTGATACGCGGCCTTCATGAGTAGCCTCCCCGGGTCGTCGCGTAAACTTACGCCCATGCTCAAGCAATATCTTGAGGCCAAGGCGGCGTGCCCTGATGCCATTTTGATGTTTCGCATGGGTGACTTTTTTGAGCTATTTTTCGATGACGCAAAAATCGCTTCACACGAACTTGAAATTACGCTGACAGCCCGCGACAAAAGCGACGATCCTATTCCCATGGCCGGTGTCCCGCACCACGCGGTCTCGGGGTATATCGCGCGTTTGGTCGAGAAGGGCTACAGTGTTGCGCTGTGCGATCAGGTGGAAGATCCCAAATTCGCCAAAGGACTGGTACGTCGTGAAATTACGCAACTGATCACACCGGGGACGGTGTGTGATCTCGATGCGCTTGATCCTACGTCGAGTCATTATCTCGCATGGATTTCGGAAATCACGCGTGGTGGTTTTCTGCTGTGTCTGCTTGATGTGCTTGCGGGCGAACTGCTGCTTACAACCGTTGCCGATGATGAACTGCGTGACGAATGCACACGCATGAACGTGCGCGAAGTGCTCACCGTGGCCGATCTCCGCGATACGTTGGTGGGCGAGTTGCAATCGGCACGTATTCCCGTGCGGGTGCCTCCACTGGATGACGTGCCCGATGCCGCATCCATGCGTGCGCGTTTTGGTGCCGAACGGATGGACAGTTTGGATGCCACCATGCCCGGCGCGACGCTCGCTTTGTCGCGCATTATTGCATTTGCCGAAAGCACCCAGCGTCGCGTCATGCCCCATCTGCGGGTGCCGCAGATCTACAGGCGTGATGCCTCCGTGATCATCGATGCCTCAACACGTCGTAATCTCGAATTGTTGCAATCGGGTCCTGAAGCACGCAAACAGGGCAGTGTGTTGTGGCATATTGATCGCTGCAAAACGGCTTTGGGAAGTCGTATGCTTCGTCGTTGGATGTTGTTCCCTTTGCGCGACATGTCTGCCATCGATCATCGCCTCGATACCGTGGCATGGCTCATGAATGACAGACCACGCCGTGAATCGGTGCAAGAGCATCTTCGTCTTGTGCGCGATTTAGAACGACTTGCAGGGCGGATCTCGCTTCAACGCGCAACGCCCCGTGACTTGGGCGCACTGCGCGCATCGTTGCAAGCGGTCCCAACCTTACACGCCATGTTAGAAACGGCACCTGAGGTTTTTGCAGGCCGTTGGCGATCGCTTGATGTGTGTGAAGATGTTCGCATACTTTTAGAAAAAGCATTGGTGGACGAACCCCCTCAAAATTTTTCTGATGCAAGTGTCTTTGCCAAGGGCTATTGTGATCAACTCGATGAGTGGATTGATTTGTCCACCGAAGGTCACGGCTTCCTAGAAGATCTTGAAACCCGTGAACGTGCGCGCACAGGGCTTAATACGCTTAAAGTGCGTTACAATAAAATATTTGGATTTTACATCGAGGTAAGCCGTGCACAAGCTGCCTCTGTGCCTGCCGACTATGAGCGCAAACAAACCTTGGTGAATGCCGAGCGTTATATCAGCGCTGAACTCAAAGTGCATGAAGAGCGTGTTCTTAAAGCAGACGATCGTCGCAAACGTCGCGAAACGGTTTTGTATGCCGAATTGATGACACAGCTTTCGGGGCGTGTGTCGGCACTGCGCCGTTTGGCGCGTATGGTTGGCGAATTGGATGCCGTACAAAGCTTGGGTGAGGCGGCCGAAGTCCATCGTTATGTGCGTCCTGTCTTGTTGCAAGAACCTGTGCTGCATATTGTCGGCGGGCGTCATCCTGTGATCGAACGCTTGATGCCAGGGGGAGAACGTTTTGTGCCTGTTGATGTGTCGCTTGATACGAGCACGCGTCAAATTTTGATGCTCACGGGGCCCAACATGGCGGGAAAAAGTACGGTGATGCGTCAGACCGCATTGATTGCGCTTCTTGCACATATGGGTTCGTTCGTTCCTGCGGATGAAGCGAGGGTGGGTGTCTGCGATCGTATTTTCACCCGCGTAGGGGCCAGCGACAATTTGGGTGAAGGGCAGAGCACCTTCATGGTGGAAATGCTTGAAACAGCAACAATTCTTCGACACGCCACATCGCAAAGTTTGGTGTTGCTCGATGAAATTGGTCGGGGAACAAGCACGTACGACGGCGTGTCTATTGCGTGGGCTGTGGCCGAACATATTCACGACAGCGTAGGGTGTCGTACCTTGTTTGCGACGCACTATCACGAACTCACCGCGCTCTCCGATGAAAAATCCCGCATTCACAACGTGCAAATGGCTGTGGTTGAGCAAAACGGTGAGATTGTTTTTCTAAGACGACTTCTTGAAGGTGCCGTGGGGCGCAGTTATGGTATCGAAGTGGCCCGTTTGGCACACTTGCCTTCATCGGTGCTTTCCCGTGCACGTCAAATGCTTGCAAGTCTCGAACAAGGCGCACGCCCTAACATGCATGCATTGCCTGAAGAATCTATTTTTGTGCCTATGCTTGATCCTATACGTGCGCAATTACGTCATATGGATCCGCTGCGTTTAAGTCCCATGGAAGCCTTGGCGATGTTGCAAAAACTGTGCGGGGAAGCACACAATATGGATCCTTCAAGCAGAGCTGCATAGACACACCTAAAACGACCGTGGTATGTGTGCTTAGGGACCCCATGGCAATACATCGTTCCTAAGGTCGTTTTTGGGAGAAAAGTGGGTGTGATGGGAAGCAGCAAAAGTACAATGCTTCATAGTACAGGCAATACCGGAAATCGGTCGATTCCGCCGATCCAAGGGGAGGCGTCGCGTGACCACCAGGGCTCCCCAAACGCACGCACGGGCCTGCCAACACCCGCAAAATTAAAAGACCGCATTGATAAATTAATTGTGCGTATCGAGCAGCATCGTGCTTTGATTGTACACAATGTCCATTTGCTGTTTGCCCATGCAGAAAACGCAAGTCTTGCAGGCGTGGTGCGGATTTTGCAACATCAATTGGATGCCATCCCCAATGAAACGGTATTGCTTGGGGCTTTGGCGAACTATCTCGATGAAATCGAACATGCGCTTGAAACTTTGCAAGGCAATGATCCCGACGAACGTATTATACAACTGGGGCGTTGGATTTACAGCAGCCTCAGACAGCGTTCAGCGCTTGATCAACGCATTACGCGCATGTGCAGCTTCTTGCGCACTATGCGGGAGGATGCTGAACTTCTCACCATCGTGTTGGATGATGCCGGTGACGATGTCATTTCCGAATGGATTGCTGACCGTTAGACCGGTTTTAATTTCGTTTAGGGGGCCACAGTGACCGATTTAGTCGACCGATCTCGCACAGAACCCGAAGGCGTGCGTGAAGCGCGGCGGCGTGGTTTGCCGCATGGTGATGCCTTGCAACGCTTTGCGGCGCTTCGTATTGCACTGACCGGCGAGTCGGTGGTGGATTTAAAACGGGCATGGTTTACTGAACGTTCGCAGGTTGATCGCTTTTTGCGTTTGCTTGGTTTTGATACCGACAGTACATTGGATATGTCGCGTTTGAGTGAATTTTTGCGTGAGGCATGCGATTATCTTACCGAGCTCCATGGCTATCAGATACCGCATGAAGTCACGCAACCGAAAGATGTGCATGATATTTTTTTGATGGCCGCATCGCCTTATGACGATTTGCAGCGTGCCGCATGCATGGTGCTTAAAGTGATGCATATTATGGCCCACGTGGCAGGCCGCGAACTGGGTCATAGCTCCAATGTGTCGGAAGCGGCACTTTTAGGCCGTTTGACCGAACGTGTTTTTGGTACGGTGGATGCCATGCGTCACGCAGGGTTTGTGATCCGTGAATTTGCGGTAGGAAAAAAAGCCCGCAACTCGGTGGTTACAAAATTGCTTGCAAGCCGAGGAACCCATGCGGCAACCGTGTTTGATCGTTTGCGGTTTCGCATCGTGCTCGAAGAACCAAGCGAAGTCGCAAAGGCACTTTTGTTTCTTACCGAAAATTTGATCCCGTTCAATTATGTCGTTCCAGGACAATCGCAAAATGCGTTGTTGGGCGAAGACGATCTGCTTTTGGCAAGCGGTTTGTCACGTGAGGATCTTGAAACGTTTTGGCCCGAAGCCAAAGGGCATTACAATTTGGGGCAAGCGGCGCCCGTGAATGAATTTAGCGGGAAATCCTATCGTGCGATCAATTTCGTGGCTGATATTCCCATTCGTGTGGATGATTTGGTGGACACATGCCCTGCGGTTGCATTCGTACAAGCGGAAATCCAACTTCTGGATCATCAGACCGCGCTGGCCAACGAATCGGGTGAAAATGCCCATGGGCTTTACAAGCAACGGCAGCGAGAGCGCGTGAGATTTAGGCTCGAAGGACGCTGGAAGCCTGTTTAGGGTTCGAGCAACAATGCTTGTGAATGGTTCTTTATAGGCGCAGACTGATTAAGTTAACATTACATCAAAAATTTAAACGAAGTGGGGGCCCCGATGTTGTGGACTATTTCAGTGCTGACGCTTATCTTGTGGATACTTGGGATCGTCAGCAACCGTACGATGGGCGGATATATTCACATCCTTCTGGTTGTTGCGATTGTCGTGGCGCTTGTGAGTTTTATCTCAAAACGTTAGCGCCTGCCGTTACGGTGGCCACTACCAAAACCATGGTGACGGCTGCCCCAGCCATGATGCGAAAAGCCATGGTGGTGGTTTCGATAATGCGGCGGCATCACGATGATGGGTGCGGGTCGATAATTGAATCCCAAGCCATACCCGCCATAGTTCGATCGATACCCACCGTAGCCATAGCGGCCGATGCTGGATTGGCCCCATGGGGCATAAGGACGTGGTGACACACCCACGTTGATCCCAGGCCCATAGCCATAGATGCCGGGGACGCAGGCGGATGTGAAAGCCAGTACAAAACCGATCACAAGAATTTTTTTGAGACGAAGGCGTATTCCATTCATTGGATAGATCCTCACCTCAAAAGATACACCCATATGGGTTCTATTTTCCAGGGAGAATTACGTTGGATAGGTAGGATAGCAGCGCTACGCTGTTTTTATTTGTTGGAAGCGTTGAGCGCGAGGTGCAAGCGCGACACGCAACGTGAAGCCGTACGGCTATGGATCACACCCTTGGAGGCAGCACAGCGCAGCTCACGTGTGGCGACATTGAACGCTTCTGTTACTACGCTGGCGTCACCGCCGGTAAGTGCTTCACGGAATTTGCGAACGGCAGTTCGCATGCGGCTACGAAGGGCCACATTGCGTGCGGTACGTTTAATAGTTTGTGTATTGCGCTTCTCAGCAGATCGATTGTTAGCCACGTCTTCTCCTCGTGTCCCGCCAACATTAATATGCTGGAGCGTGGACTCCCATGGGGACCTCTGGTAGCAAAGGCCATTGAATTGGCCCGAAGTAGCAGGGGAGGACCTTTGCTGTCAAGCTGTCGGGCCGGTGGAGAGCACGGTGGGCGACGATTCCATACCTCAAGAAAAAAGACCCTCAGCGCCAGCCGATGATCGAAAACAGAGCCAAACCATCGCGCGTCATACCGGAACCGTTTCGTTCTTTACCATGCTCAGCCGTGTGGGTGGCCTTGTGCGTGATGCTGTTTTTACCCACATTTATGGGGCAGGTGCTGTGGCCGATGCCTTTGTGGTTGCCCTGACCATCCCCAATACCTTCCGGAACTTGGTGGCCGAGGGCTCGCTGACGGTCGCATTTTTGCCTGTCTTTGATGCGACACTGAAGGAAAAAGGGGAGGCACGTGCGCGGGAAGTGATGGCTTCGGCGCTTTATGTCTTTCCACTGATTGGATTGTTTCTTACCTTTTTAGGAATTATTTTTGCAGGGCCTTTGGTGGACCTTTTTGCGTCAGGGTATCGGCGCACACCAGGTCAGCATGAGCTCACCAAGCACATGACCCAGATCATGTTTCCCTATTTGGCGATGATCAGTTTTGTGGCACTTGCCATGGGGGCACTCAATGCCCGACGACGTTTTGCAAGCTCTGCAGCATCGCCTGTTCTGTACAACATCGTGCAAACGATTGTGATGGTCCTTTTGGCAAAATATTTGGCCATTCCCATTTATGCAGCGGCCATTGGTGTTGTACTGGGCGGCATTGCGCAAGTGTGGATGCAGATCGACGAGATGAAACGCGTAGGATTGTGGGTCAAACCAAGTTACAAAATCGAGCCCGAAGTGCGCCGTATTTTAAGTTTAATGGTACCAGGTTTGGCGTCTCTTGCGGTGTATCAGATCAACATTGTGGCCTTGCGCCATTTTGGAAGTTACTTGCCCCAAGGTTCCATTACCTATTTGTACGCTGCCGATCGTTTTGTACAATTGCCGCTGGGTGTTTTTAGTGTGGCGATTGCAACTGCGTCGCTTCCAATTCTTGCAGGGGCTTTTCGCGAGGGTGGCAAAGAAGGCTTGCGTGCGGTCACGTTGCAATCGCTTCGCTTGACGCACGTGGTGGTGGTGCCATCGACGATTGCGCTGGCGGTACTTGCAGTGCCGTTGGTCTCTACAGCCTTTCAGCACGGGGCATTTACGTGGCCTATGACACAATCCACTGCACAAGCGACCATGGCATTTGCGATGGGGCTTGTGCCGCTGAGTGGTATTCGTGTGTTCAGTCAGGGTTTTTTCGCGATGCAAAACACACGGGCACCGGTGTTGTGCAGTGTGGTGGGGGTTTCAACCAATCTGATTGCGGCACCCCTTCTTGCACAGCAATTCAGTTTTATGGGCCTTGCCATGAGCGTGAGTTTGGCGGCGTGGATGCAATGGACTGTGGCCGGTTTGTGGCTTGGACGTCATGTCGGATTTTCGGGTGTCGCGCGGACAATGCTTGCCATGCTGCGCGATGCTGCATGTGCGGCGCTCATGGGCCTTGCGGTGTGGCGTATTGTTCAATACGGGCGCTGGGAGCAAGGCTTAAGTGCTTACAATACGATAATATTGATGGCCAGTGTGCTTGTTGGGTCGATCATTTATATCGCGTTGCAACTCATGCTGCGCGGTGCTGAAATGCAAGATCTGCTGCAGTCGGTGGCGAAAAGATTCAAGCGAAAATAATGCGGGCCGTTCGCGAACGGCCCCTACATCATGATGCTATCTTTGTAGGGGCGGTTCGTGAACCGCCCGCTATTTTATGAATTGATCTTGGCTTTCTGCCACAACGCTTCTTGTGCATTGAGATCAAGATCCGAAATCGATTGACCTTGTGCTATGGCGGCCTGTTCCATGTGTTTGAATCGTTCGGTAAATTTGGCAACGGCACTTCGCAAACATGATTCTACATCGATATTCAAATGGCGTGCGACGCTTGAGATCGCAAAAAGATGATCGCCCAATTCTTCGCTGATGCGTTCGGGTGATTCGCCAGCGGCCAATGCCGAAGTGAACTCGTCCCATTCTTCTTCGGCTTTGAGCAATGCACCGTTGACATCAGGCCAATCAAATCCGGTTGCAGCCGCTTTTTCACCGGTGCGTTGGGCGGCAAGCAATGCGGGCAAGGCTTTGGGTACGCCGTGAAGGCGACTTTTTTGTGTGCCACGTTCTTCTGATTTGATCTGTTCCCAATTTTTGAGTGCTTCCGACGCGTTGTCGGCTTTTGCATCACCAAACACGTGGGGATGACGGCGGATCAATTTGTCCGTGATGGTATTGGCGATGGATTCGAAATTAAAATCGGGTTGGGTTTCTTGCAAAATCTCAGCTTGGAAAACAATTTGCAACAGCAAGTCGCCGAGTTCTTCAAGATGGGCATCGCTGCCTGGCGCGTCGTCCAAAGCATCGAGGACTTCGTAGGTTTCTTCAATGAGATATTGGCGCAGGGAGGTGATGGTTTGCTCAGCATCCCATGCACATCCGCCGGGGGCGCGCAGGGTATGCATGATTTCGGAAAGACGCTGTAGGGCCTTCGCGGCAGTTTCGTGTCGATTCATGGGGCATGGTATAGCGATAAAACTCGCAAAACGTTAATAGACTTTTTATGCCCCACATAGATATTGCCAATCGCCGGAAAATGCCTCGTGTGAATACGATGTGGGTAAAAAATATCGCAAAACAAATTCTGCTGGGGCTTGATTTGGCTGACGCGGAGTTGTCGGTTTCGTTGGTGGGCGATGCGGAAATTCATGCGCTTAATAAACAGTGGCGCCACAAAGACAAACCGACCGATGTACTTTCGTTTGCACACGCCGAAGCAGGCATGCCAGGGCCTTCGCATCATTTGGGGGATGTGGTGGTTTCCATGGACACCGCAGCCGTTCAGGCCGAGCGTATTGGGCACAGCCTCGAAGATGAGGTGGTGCGTTTGCTTATCCATGGTGTGCTTCACTTGGTGGGGTATGACCATGTGCATGGGGGTGTGCAAGCGCGGAATATGAAACGTGAAGAAGAACGTTTGCTCTTGGCCTGCTGTAAGTGAATTTATATGCGACGGTAAATAATGAATGAAATAAACCCACATACACCTTATTTCGCTTGACGATTTCTCACAGACATGGAGAGACTCATCTCTTTGCTAACGTTGTACAACGTAGGTCTATTTGGAGCATGTTATGAGCGCCACCAAAACTGAATCGCTGCAGTCAATCCACCCAAGCACCGGATGGAGGTTACCGCCTCCAGACGATCGATCGGGTTGGTTCGCTGTCGTCAATGGTTGTTGGGCCGAACACAATAAAGATTTGATGGATGTGCTCGATGGTGCTCCTTCTTACCCGAGCCGTGACTGGCTTGTGCAGTCGCTTCATGCTGGCCTGCTCGCATGCCGTGGCACTGCACCAACGCTCCAAATCGGTTTGTTTTCGAGCAATATTCCGCCAGAAATAGACCAACAGGTGCTGACTCTTACGTCTGATTTGCATACCGTTTGGGCCGCAAAGCATGGCATGAATGCTGCTCTGCCTGCCAATGTCCGTCAGTCATGGGTGCCTGTGTGTTATGTAGATGGCTTAGAAGGTGTTGATGTTTCGCGGGCATGGGTGATTGCACACGAAAAAATGCCAGAGGGCTTGGGTGCGTTGGTGACGCTTTCGCGTGAGGAAGCCGATCCTGCGCGATTGCGTGATTTATCCGTTTCACGTTGGCCTGAAAAAATTGTTGTGTTGTCGAGAGACGGCGATGTTCGCCCGAATACAGCTTCGTGTGCCGATGCGTTGATGGGAGTTCCGGCTGTGGTCGGCAGCATCCAGGCGCTGCGCGATGTACGGTTTGCCGATTGGTCAGGGGCCATCAATGGGTGCTGGTTGCCGGCACGCACGTCTGCCCATGATGGTGTCTGGGCAGAGCAGAGTGGGTTGCCGTCGTTTGGCTTTGACACGGATCTCTTTCAAGAATGGGGTACGAAAGAGGGGAATCATAAATTATTCCGTCTTGCCGGTGTGCCTCGTCCCGAAGGGACTGAAGATCTTGTCCATACACAGGATGCTTTGCTTGACGCCATCGATGCCTTTATCCTTCGAACCGGTTCGTTCAAAGTGGTGGCCAAGGCCAGCGACAATGCTTCGGGTATGGGCAATGCCATGCTTGATTTTTCACCCTTGAAACCCCTGTTTGACGACAAAGACACAATGCCAGCAATGCGCAAAGACGCCATGCTGAGATGTTTGTGCGAAAATGCGCACAAAAATTACGTAGCAGGCGATGCAAAAGAGAACCTGACGTTTGATGATTACGTACGCAATATCGTTGCGCGTGGTGGTGTGGTGCTTGAAGCATTTATTCATGCTCCCGTTGGCGGACGAACGTACGACGCAAGTGTGCAGTTTATTGTGTCTCCCATAGGTTCAGGGCGTACGTCGGATGTTGTGGGCATTCATAAACCGGTGGTGACCGAATCAGGTGTGTACAACGGTGCATTTGCGCCACCGCCGCAATATCTCGAAGAAATGCTGCGTGAGATTGGCCAAAAAGTGGGCGTGTTTTTGCATGAAAAAGGTCTTGCGGGTCCTATGGGCATCGATGTCTTCATCCAAGAAGGACCGATGGGAATCGACGGCAAACCCTCTTTTGTGAATGCCTTCTGCGTGGATGCCAATTTGCGCCAACCCGGCACGCTTCATGGATTGCATCTTAGATCGATCACGGAGCAGGTCCTTGGGATCCCACTGTCGAGTACCAGCACAGACAGCTATCATCCTCCGATAGGTTTAACACGCGCAGACATTGTGGCGGTGGCAGAGTCTGATGCGTTTCGTTTCAATCCTGAAACAGGAACGGGTGTTTCCTTGCACTTGGTGAGCAACGTGGATCCCTATAATAAACTAGGATTTTCATGTTTGGCACCTGCGGATCTTACCTCACAGACCGAACCCTTCGGGCCTGCGCGTGATTTAGAAATACGATTCAAAAAGGCGTTGGAAGACCGTGCAGGGGTTTCGTAATGAGTACCACACCTGTCGTGTCAAACCACGGATTGCGACTCCCCGTGCCTGGAGAAGCATCTGGATTTTTTGCGGTGGACAATGGCTGCCAGGGATCTCATAACATTGAATTGATCAATCGGATCTCCGGCATTAAGGCGTATGGTGCGCGCGAGTGGGTTGGATGGGCTGTGGGTGCCGGTTTGCGTGCATGCCGCGATGTGGCGCCTGTGCTTCAAATTGGACTCCTCCCTTGCGATGCACCTCCTGCAATGGATCAACAGGCACTGCGTCTTACGTCTGATCTGCATGGGATGTGGGCGAGTAAGCATGATGTGAGTGCGCGCGTTCCTGATAAAGTGCGGCAATCGTGGGTGCCTGTGTGTTATGTCCCGAATTTGGATGGCATCGATATTTCGCGCGCATGGGTGATTGCACACGAAAAAATACCGGCCGATATGCACGCTCTGGCGACACTTGCACGTGAAGACGCGGATCCTGCGAGATTGCGCGACTTGGCGCTTTCAAGTTGGCCTGACAAAATCGTTGTTGTGGAAAAAAAAGGCGATAACCTCCCTAATATAGGTGCATGTGCTCATGCGCTGATGGCCATTCCAGCGGTCGTGCAAAGCATCCATGCTTTGCACGATGTGTGTTTTAAGGGTTGGACCGGCTCCGTAGAGGGATGCTGGTGGCCTTTGCGTGCATCGACGGAAGATTTTTCATGGGGAAAATCGTTTGGATTGCCTGTGCTGGGGTCTCAACCCGCGTCGTTTGCAACATGGGGAACCAAGCAAGGGAATCATAAGCTGTTTGAATCGGCTGGTATTCCGCGTCCCCTAGGGACTGAAGAACCGATGCACACGCAGGATGCGTTGCTTGGCGCCATTGACCTATTCATGCGTCAACATGATGTTTTCAAATTGGTTGTGAAGGCATGTGACAGTGCGTCAGGGATGGGCAATGCCACGCTTGATTTTTCAAGCTTGAAAGCATTGTTGTCCGATGAGCTCATAACGCCTGCAGCGCGCAAGGAAGCCATGCTGGCATGCTTGCGAACGAATGCCACCAAGAATTTTGCGCCAGGCGATGCCGATCATGTGACGTTTGGTGATTACGTGCGCAATATTGTCGAAAAAGGCGGTGTGGTGCTTGAAGCATTCATTCATGCTCCCGAAGGCGGACGAACCTATGATGCCAGCGTGCAGTTCGTGGTGTTGCCTCAAGGTTCAGAAAAACCCGTGGATGTGGTGGCCGTCCATAAACCGGTGGTGAGTGCCGATGGCGTGTATGGTGGGGCGCAGTCACCATCGCCTCAATACATTGTCGAGCGTTTGCAGGAGATTGGACAAAAAGCGGGCGCGTTTCTGTATTCCCAAGGCCTTTCAGGTCCTATGGGGATCGATGTGTTTGTCAAAGAGGGTCCGCTTGGACCTGATGGCATTCCCGTTTTTGCAGAGCTCTATTGCGTGGATGCCAATTTACGTCTTCCCGGCACGTTTCCTGCGCTTCGTCTTAAAACGATGATGGAGCAGGTGTTGGATAGAAAACTATCAAGCACAAGCACCGAGGGTTACCATCCTCCTGCAACTCTTACTTTACGTGATATCATGACTGTCGTGGAATCTGACGCGTTTCGATTTGATCCGAAAACAGGGACGGGTGTTGTGCTACACATGGTGGGCCTCGTCGAAAGTCACAACAAACTCGGCGTGTCGTGTTTTGCACCCATGGACCATGCGTCACAGGCTGAACCATTTGGACCTGCGGTTGCATTGGAAACAAAGTTCAAACAGGCGTTAACCGATCTTGCGATCGCAAAAGCATCCGCTTGACTCTCGCTGTCTACCTGATAACCAGCGTCAATCATGACTGAACGAAAAGCTGTGCAACAAGACCTGACGTCACGGATGTCCCTTCTACGGAGGCATCTTTGACATCGCCAACCATCTTAATCGTCTTGAAGAATTAAACAGACGCTCGGAAGATCCTGATCTTTGGACCGACGCGGAAGCCGCAGCAGCGGTGCAGCGCGAAAAAAGCCAACTTGAAAAAATTACAGGGACGTTTGGTCGCCTTGAAACGACGGTGAACGATCTTGCGGACACGATCGCATTGGCCGAAGAAGATCCTGACTTTGCACGCGAAGTGGATGCCGAATTTGCCAAGGCCGAGAAGGCCGTCAGCGAACTTGAATTGCAGCGTATGCTCGGTGGCAAGTACGATGGCAACGACGCCATTGTGACGGTCAACGCGGGTGCAGGCGGCACCGAAAGCCAAGACTGGGCAGAGATGATCTTACGGATGCTCACCCGATGGTGTGAACGCCGTGGTTACGAAATGACCATGATGGATCTGCAAGCGGGTGAAGAAGCAGGGATCAAAAGTGCCACCATTGAAGTGCGTGGCATGTATGCCTATGGCTATTTGCAGGCCGAAGCGGGTGTGCATCGCTTGGTGCGTATAAGTCCCTACGATTCGCAAAAACGGCGGCATACCTCATTTGCCTCGGTGGGTGTTGCCCCTTTGGTGGAAGACGATGTGACAGTCGATATTCGCGATGAAGATCTGCGTGTGGACACCTATCGCGCAAGCGGTGCTGGCGGGCAGCACGTGAATAAAACCGATTCGGCTGTGCGTATGACCCATATTCCCACGGGTGTCGTGGTGGCATGCCAGGCTGAGCGCAGCCAACATAAAAATCGCGCCAAAGCCATGAAGATGCTTAAAGCGAAGCTGCTTGTGCTTGAGATTGAAAAGAAAGCGGCCGAAACAGCCTCTGTGGTGGGCGAAAAGAAAAAAATTGAGTGGGGCAGCCAGATCAGATCCTACGTGCTTCATCCCTATCGCATGGTGAAAGATCATCGAACGGATTATGAAGTGGGCAATACCGATGCAGTGCTTGATGGCGATTTGGACGGATTTGTTCAAGCCTATTTGATGGCAACCACATAAAACGTGGCGATGCTGTTATTGTAGGGGCGGTTCGCGAACCGCCCTTGATATGAGGAAAACTATGGCAACGCATGTTGAAGAGAGTTTGGTGGATCAGCGTCTTGCCAAGGCCGCAGATCTGCGTGCCATGGGGATCGATCCCTATGCCAATGATTTTCGCGTGGATACCCACGTGGCCGATTTTGTGACACGCTATGGGATGCTTGAAGGCGAGGCCTTGCAGCAGGCTTCCCAAACGCATGCCATCGCGGGCCGTGTGATGGCCATCAACAGTTTTGGAAAAGCAGCGTTTATACGCATTCAGGATGGCAGTACCGATCGCATGGTGGGCGATGTGCCTGCAGGGCGATTGCAGATCTATGTGAGCAAAAACGATCTGTCGGAAACCGATTTCGCGGTTTTTAAAAAACTCGATATGGGCGACATCGTGGGCATTACAGGTACGCCGATGCGTACCAAAACCAACGAACTTTCGGTGCATGCAGCCAGCTTTCGTATGCTTACGAAAAGCATGCGTCCGCTGCCCGAAAAATGGCACGGTCTTACGGATGTTGAGACACGGTATCGACAACGGTATCTCGATTTGATCACCAACGAAGAAGTGCGGCAAACCTTTCGCAAGCGATCGTTGATTTTGTCGGCATTGCGAAAGTTTTTTATTGAACGCGATTTTCTCGAAGTGGAAACGCCCATGATGCAGCCCATCGCGGGTGGCGCCACGGCACGTCCTTTTGTGACCCATCACAATACGCTTGATATGGATCTGTATTTGCGTATTGCGCCTGAACTGTATCTGAAGCGCTTGGTGGTAGGCGGTTTTGATCGGGTTTTTGAACTCAATCGCAACTTTCGTAACGAAGGGATCAGTACGTTTCACAATCCCGAATTTACGATGCTTGAATTTTATCAAGCCTACGCGACCCATCTGGATCTGATGGATATCGGTGAAGCCTTGCTGTCTTCTATCGCGTTGGCAGTGAATGGAAGTACCGAAGTGCAATGGGGTGAGCACGCGATTTCGCTCAAAGCACCGTTTGCGCGCTTGACCATGCGCGATGCGGTTTTGAAATATGCATCATGGGATGCAACGAAGCTTGATGCCGAATTAAATTCGGGTCTTTTCTGTGCATCCATCGGAAAGGCCAAAGAGGCGAAATGCCCAGGCACACGTCTGGTTGCTTTGTTTGAGCATTTTGCAGAATCAAAGTTGATTCAACCTACGTTTATTTACGATTTCCCTTTGGTGGTTTCGCCGCTTTCACGGCGCAAATCGGATACACCCGATCTCACCGAACGTTTCGAACTTTTTGTGGGTGGACACGAACTGGCCAATGCCTTCAGTGAGCTCAATGATCCGGTGGATCAACGCCAACGTTTTGAACATCAACTTCAGGCCAAGGAAGCGGGCGATGATGAAGCCCATGCCATGGATGAAGATTATGTTCTTGCCCTAGAACATGGCATGCCGCCCACCGGAGGGTTTGGCTTGGGGATCGATCGGTTGGTGATGATGCTGACGGGAAGTATTTCGATCAGAGACGTGATCTTATTTCCTCAATTGCGGCCACGGGCGTGATGAAGGGCGGTTCGCGAACCGCCCCTACAAGATGGGTGCTTGATGGTGGTGCTTCTTGGGTTCGCAATTCTTTTCGGATTTGCCCTTGGCTACCGAACACAACGAACCCAAGGATGGGTCTGTTTTGCCATGGCATGGTTTGCGGGCTGCATCTCTGCCTGGACAGGGCCGCGCGGTGTTCAGCAGATCTTTGAAGCCTTGCGTCTTGTGCCACTGGTTTGGGCGTCTGGATATTTTGGAAGTTCTCTCGGATTTTTAGGACGCGATGCCAACGGGGGCTGGGGGTGGGCGTGGCTTGCGGCCCGTCGCTTTATGATAGGAACACGATCACAAGTGATCTCGGTCGCGAGCACCATGTCGGTTGCGGGTGTGGCGTTGGGCGTTTGGTTGGTGATGGTGGCCCTTGCGGTGCTCTCTGGTTTTGAACATGATCTGGCCACAAAAATTGTGGGTGCCCACGGCGATATCATTGTTGAACGTTTGGATGGCGGGTCTTTCGAACTTTCATCTGAAACGCTGCATCGCTTGGAACAACAAAAACATGTGACATCCTTGGCGCCTGTGGTGGGTGTTGAAGTGGCGGCCGCCAGCCGTTCCAATTTTGCAGGGGCGCGTCTTTATGGGATTGATCCCGCAGGTGCGCCACAAACATTGCGCGTTCTGAAGCATCTTGAGGCCGGTGAATTGCGTGATCTTACTCCCGGTGTTCGTGCAGATTTGGATACGGAGGATCCCTATGGGTTTCCTGTACCAGCCGTGCCCGACGGTGTGGTGATCGGTGCACAGATCGCCCATGATTTAAGTGTGGAAGTGGGCGATGTAATAAGAGTGGTCTCCGCCACGGCCCAGGTTCTTACCCCTGCGGGGCTTGTGCCACGGTCTGTTAGTTTGCGCGTGGTCGGACTTTTTAACAGCGGTATGTATGATTACGACAGTGGCTATCTTTATGCCCACGCCGATGTGGTACGGCGTTTTGCACGCAAGGAGGCGGGCTGTGTGACCGCTATCCATCTTTTATCCGATGATCCAGAAACCTCTCTAATAACGGCACAGGGCCTGAGTGATGCGCTTCCTGAAGGGACGGTCGCTCGGGATTGGACCCAGCGCAATAGCAGCTTGTTTGCGGCATTGAAGCTTGAGCGGTCTGTGGCAATGATTGTTTTGACGTTTGTTATTTTGGTTGCAAGCTTTTCGATTGTGACCACGCTTACCATGTCGATTCTTGAACGCAAAGGTGACATCGCAACGCTCAAAACCATGGGCGCGAGCAATTCGTCGGTGGTGCGTGTGTTTTTGTTGCAAGGCATTTTGTTGGGCGGTGCAGGGCTTGTGCTGGGTGTTGTGCTGGGCCTTGCGAGTATCTGGGCGCTTGACCGCTTCGGTCTGGCTATCCCAAGCGATGTTTATTACATACCTTCCTTACCGGTGGCTTTTTCGTGGGCCGACGGTGTTCCAGTGGTGTTTGCGGCGTTGCTCATCGTGTGGAACTTTTCGGTATTTCCTGCGGTGCGTGGTTCGCAGTTTCGTCCTGTTGAGGGGTTGCGTGGTTAGTTTGCTTACAGCCAAGGGACTCACCAAGCGGTATCGCAAGGCGGGCATCGATATCGACGTACTTCGAGGCGCATCGCTTTGCGTTGACGAAGGCGAAGCCATCGCCATCGTTGGGGCATCGGGCGCCGGCAAAAGTACACTTCTGCATATTTTGGGAACACTCGATACGCCTGATGCGGGCGATGTGTTGTATCGAGGCCAGTCGCTGTTTGCGATGAACGCCTCGGCGTTGGCCGCATTTCGCAACCGCGAACTTGGCTTTGTTTTTCAATTTCATCATCTGCTTCCCGAATTTACGGCCCTCGAAAATGCCATGATGCCGGGACTCATTGGCGGACTTGCGCGCGATATCGCCACCGCGAAGGCCACCGCCAATTTAGAGCGCGTGGGTTTGGCCGACAGGCTTCATCATAGGCCTTCGGAACTTTCGGGCGGTGAACAACAGCGCGTTGCGCTTGCGCGCGCTATCATGATGGACCCGCCGCTTTTGCTGGCCGACGAGGTGACAGGAAACCTGGATGCGGCCACGGGTGAAGCCATTCATGATTTGTTATTTTCTATCAATCGCGAACGTGGCACTACGCTGATTGTGGTCACCCATAGCCAAGTTCTTGCCGAACGGATGCCGCGCCGGTTGCGTTTGGTGGATGGTGAGTTGCGCGGGTTATGATCAACGTCTTTCTTTTATGGATGACGATTGCCACAAGTGGGCAGGCTGACGATGCAGTGGTGAGATCCGTGCGTGTCGAAGGCTTAACCCGTGTGAGCCCCAGGGCCACCTTGCTTGGCTTGAGCACCAAAGAGGGCGAGGTGTTTGATGAATCACTTGTCACGGCCGATTTGCGGCACCTTTGGGCCAAAGGTTTTTTTCGTGATGTGCAAGCATTCAAAGAACCTCATGAGGGCGGGGGCGGCGTCGATATTATTTTCCAGGTGCGTGAGAAACCAAGCATTGCGCGCATTGTCTATGAGGGGCGCAGTTCCCTGTCCGAAGACGACGTCAAAGAAGTGGTGGATGTTCATGTCCACACCATCTTGGACGAAAAAAAGCTGACTCTCAATGAAGGCAAAATAAAAAAACTTTACAGTGACGAAGGCTATTATCTGGCCGAAGTGCGTCACGAAGTTCGACCCGTCATAGGCAAGGACAATGAAGTCGAAGTGGCTTTTGTGATCCAAGAAAACATCAAGGTGATGGTGGGGGCGATCACGTTTGTGGGCAATCACAACATGCTCACGGATACCCTCAAAAACAGCATTTCAACCCGTGTGGGTAATTTGCTGTCGCTTGTAACCCAATCGGGCAAATTCAAAGAAGAAGAGTTTCAAGTCGATCTGATGCGTATTCAGGCGATGTATTTTGACAATGGGTATATCACCGCCAAGGTGGCAACGCCCGAGGTGAATCTCTCGCAAGATCGTCGTTATGTGTACATCACGATCCCCATTGAAGAAGGCAAGCAATACCGTGTTGGGGAAATCACATTTGCGGGCGATATTGATCTTCCTACCGATGAAAAGACCAAAGGCCCTGCCGTTGGCAGCGCATCGCTTACGAAGCTTCTTACACTCAAGAAGGGTGAAGTTTTCAGTCGTTCGGTTTTGCAGACCAACATTACACGCATCACCGACGTTTATCGCGATCGTGGATTTGCCTACGCCAATATCAATCCCAACTCCAAACTGCACGACACCGAAGATGTGGTGGACTTTGAGCTGGAAATACAACGTGGTGAGGTGGTTCGTATTGGCCGGGTGGAAGTCACAGGAAACACCCGTACACGTGATCGGGTGATTCGTCGGCAGATGCGTATCGATGAAACCGAATTGTTCAGCGCCGCACGGATTGCCGAGTCCAAAGCCCGAATTTTTCAATTGGGTTTTTTTGAGACCGTTGAAGTCAATAGCCAAGCGACGGACATACCCGGCGTGATGAACGTGATTGTGGAAGTCAAAGAAAAACAAACGGGAACTTTTCAAATCGGTGCCGGCTTTTCCAGTCTTGAAAAGTTTATTGCCACCGCACAAATTGCACAAAATAACTTTTTGGGTCGTGGACAATCGTTGTCTCTTTCGGCCCAATTGTCGTTTGGTAACTTTGCGCGACAATTGGTGACGTTGAACTTTTTTGAACCCTATTGTTTTGATACGTTGTTTTCGTGCGGTGTGAATGCCTACGTGAACCAACAACTCTTGCAAGATTTTCAACGCAATGCGCGCGGTGGTTCCCCATCCTTTGGCTATCAGATCAACCCCGATTTGCGTGTGCAGTTTTCATGGACTCTTGAGCAGATAAGTCTTCAAAGCGGCGTGTCGTCCACGGCAACGGCGCAGATCCGCGATTTGCTTTTGCAGGGATTTAATTCGGCACCGAGACTTTCGATTTCATATGATACCCGTGACAATCGTTTGTTTCCCACCAAAGGCCAGTATCATCTTTTGACGGGTGAGGTTTCCGATCGCGGGATAGGTTCTTCTCATGGGCTTGAATACCGTCGCTTGGATATGACAAGCCGCTTTTATCGGCCGCTGTTTTGGGAATTTGTTTTGCGTGTGAATGCGCAGCTTGGACTTGCGTGGGGGCGTGGTGAAAATCCTGTGCCTATCAGTGAGCGTTATTTCCCTGGCGGTATCTTTTCCGTGCGTGGTTTTCAGCCGCGTGGTTTGGGGCCGAGCAAACCGGTCTCTTTGGGCGGTTACCCAAGCGGTGACACCATCAACTTTATCGTAGGTGGTAACAAACAACTTATTCTTAATGTCGAAATTGAATTTCCTATTTTAAAAGCGGCCGGTATTCGCGGTGTTGTTTTTGCCGATGCTGGCAATGCCTATGCCGAAAATGAAAATATGTTTTACATTGGCGGCGGACCCAATACGCCCAAAGCCTATTTAATAGGCAGCAACAAAGAGATCTCTCCGCCGCTTGGTTTGTATTACTCCTTTGGATTTGGTTTCCGCTGGTTTAGTCCCATTGGCCCGCTGCGCTTTGAGTGGGGTATTCCCATCACCAAACGCAATCTCGATGATCGCGGTGTACTGTTTGCGTTTACGATTGGGAACATGTTTTGATTTTGGGAATTTAAATTATCGGACATTTTTTAGGGCATGCCAAAAGATGCCTTTCACTTATCTTAAGGATAAAATGGACTATGATTAGACTTTGTTTTCTTTTTTTGTGCCTATGTCCCTTCTTTGCTTTTGTTTCCTGTACGACTGCATCGGATGAGCCTTCATGCCATGATGCTGTAAAAAATATTACTGAAACCGATGTGGACTGTGGCGGATCTTGTGACGATTGCGTGGATGGCAAAGTATGCACGTTGGCCGCCGATTGCGTAAGCGGCGTGTGTACGGACAGCATATGCCAAATCCCAAATTGTAGCGATGGGGTGAAAAATGGCACGGAGATTTCGGCGGATTGCGGTGGTGTTTGCATCGGTGGGTGCTTAACCGCAGCAGTCTGTGAAAAAGATTTAGATTGCGCATCGGAGCGCTGTGAACTCACGGGTTCTTCCAAGCAATGTATTGCATTGATAGCTGAAGCGAGTGCTTCAAAAATATCGGATTTTAGCTTTGTAACGGTGAGTGGTGATACACCTGTCGACGGTGCAATTAATAATTCGTCCTACATACTGACGCCTGCAAGTGCAAGTCATCACGGATATTTAATGATGAATGCGGCATCATTGTGTTCTGGCGCACCGGTGTATGTGTCTGCGGAATTGGCGATTGTGGGGAATATCGAATTTGACGGATTTGCCATCAGTTTAAGCAATGTGGCGCTTGTCTCTCTTATTTCATTTCTTCGGTCAGCGGACCGCAATGGCGCTGCATTGGGGGTTTTGCAGAGGAATTCTGATGCACCGTTTGAAAGCAGTGTTGCCCAACACTTGGCGCTCCCATCGGGTAATTATGACGCATTGGCATATGACGATCATATGATCGGTAACGAGGTTGTCCTTCAAAACACGTCGGGTCTTGCTTCTTCTTTACAGGTCGCTTCTGCATCAGATCCCTTTAAAGAAGTGCGTGTCACATTTGGTTTGGGCGATGAACATAAAACAATGCACGTATCTTCAGGGGCAATCAATGCGGATAATACGTTTTCGTTTGCCGCCCCCGATCGATCGCGTATCATTGTGAGTGCGTCGACGGGCGGTGCTGCTCAAGAGCAGAGGGTTAAACGCGTTCGCGTGTGGCAAAATTGTCCGTAGATTTTTTCGGGAGTGATACCTCGATGGTCAAGTTTTTAGGCGGTGAGTCAAGAACAAGTAAGGCAGGTATGATAACCTCTCCCGCAAGCGGGAGAGGTCGCCGAGCGATAGCGAAGGCGGGTGAGGGTTTTGAGATAAGCACCAACATAACAAACGTATGCGCATATCTTGGAACCCCCACCCGTCGCTTACGTCATCTGTAGTCCATCATTGTTTGCGAGAAGAGACGACCACCCCCGCAAGCGGGAGAGGTGAAG
>SXGS01258050.1_pt1 | contig 34285 bp, 24 predicted proteins | sample 3174681 | NCBI WGS metagenome assembly SXGS01 (sample SAMN11356861, study PRJNA531348) | freshwater metagenome | isolation source: freshwater sample F1-80 | place: China: Fuxian Lake, Yuxi | collected 2017-12-25
GTGTGCAAGGCATGGCTTTTCGCCCTAGCCATTTCGTCGTTTAACCCGCAGCCGCTAGGCGAGGATTGGGTTGAGCTTGGCTTTGCAATAAGTTCGAAAGCTCAACCCAATCCTCGCCTAGCGGCTGCGGGTTAAACGATTTTGCTGCAACGACTTGTTCTTTCCAATGCAAATGCAAGTGGCGCTGTCCATCTAGATTGCCTGTTGAGAACTGTGGAACAGATTTACGTCTAACCGAGAGCTCTATGACTATGGATCGTCGAGATTTTCTGACTTGTACTGCGACGGCAGCTACTTCGGCGGCGTTGGTGCCAATGCTCGAAACTGTGAGCGGGGCTCAACAGGGAACTCCGATTACTCGGCGGCCACGTATTGCATCAATCAACTCAATCTACCGGCTTCGTTCACATGCTTACCACATCGCCGGTCGCTTTCTCTTTGGCTATTCCCATAATGGATTTCATCATCAACCTCCCTTTGATCTGGTACGGATGTTCAATGATCAGTATCCGCCAGATGACCTGTCAAAGTCCGTTTGCCCCAAGCACGGAATTCAACTGTGCGAAACTGTCGAGCAAGCTCTGGGGGGCGCATCCTCGCTAGACGTCGATGGAGTTCTGCTGATCATCGAGCATGGTGAATATCCCATGAATGATCGCGGGCAGATACTTTATCCGCGTTTTGAAATGTTCCAGCGAATTGTTGAAGTGTTTCGGCGATCAGGGCGCAGCGTTCCGGTTTTTGTCGATAAACATCTTTCGTACGACCACGAAAAGGCAATCGACATGGTTCGATTGGCCAAGGAATTAAAGTTCCCGTTGATGGCAGGTTCATCGTTGCCGGTCACGTGGCGCATTCCGGAGATCGAACCACCTCTAGACGTTGGTTTCAAAGAAGGGCTGGTCGTGTTTGGTTACGACCGGAGTGCCGAAGAGGTTTACTTCTTTCACGCACTGGAGACGTTGCAGTGCATGCTTGAACGACGACGCGGAGGTGAAACCGGAGTGGCTTCGGTTCGTTTTCTTGTTGGCGACGAGGTCTGGAAAGCCGGTGATGCAGGCCAATGGTCCTGGCGTTTGTTGCAGGCGGCCATCCGGCGGTGCGCCAGCGCCAACTTCGGCGAAGTACGCGAGCAAGTTCTGCGGCCCCAAGCGATCTTAGTTGAATACCAGGATGGAACTCGCGGAGCCGCCTTGAACTTGGTCGAAGCCGTGTCTGATTTTGCGTTTGCAGCAACTGTCGAAGGACAGCCAGAACCGGTTTCGACTTGCTTCTATCTGCCACCGCCACCCGGTGCCAACTTTTTTAATCCACTCACGTACAACATTGAACGATTCTTCGCGGGCGACCAACCGTATCCGATTGAAAGAACATTGTTGACCAGTATTCAATTGGATCTGGCAATGCGAAGTCGCCAGCGACACGGAGAGCGAATTGGTCTGCCAGCGCTGGACATTCAATACCAGCCGCCCGCGAACTCTGGTTTTTTCCGAGGACCCTTCGTCGACGGAGCATAGGTGCATCGACCAGATCCTCACACTCGGTCGCAACTTTCGTTGGAACCAGCCACCACATTGATTTGGCCTCGACCAAGTCGTTCGAACAAACCGCCGAACTGACCGGACCGCTGCCCCTGGCAAAGATCTGCGCACATACGCCGACAAATCATGATGACTCGAGTTCGCATAACCCGCGAACTACTTCAAAGTCTTGCTTGATTAATGTACAGGTCGAGCATCCATTTTACTGTGCTCAGCGCGTCGCTGGTGTGCAGCGTACTAAGCACCGGTAAGTGCCGATTGTACCGCGCGATCACGGCATGTCCGCCGCTTTTGGTTCACTGGTCTGGCCGGCCGAGAATGCGATCGAGTGAATCCGATGTTTGGTAGATCAGGGCTTCGGGATAATGAATATAAGGATGAAAGTACTCGAATGTAACATAGCCGCGATATCCGGCGCTTTCGAGCTGCGACATTACGGCGGGCCAGTTCGTAGTGCCGTCTAGAAGTGGTCGAAAAGTCTCTAGAGAATAATCGGTCCCCTTCTTCGTAAACTCTTTAAAGTGGACATTCTTCGTACGCTTGCCCAAGATTGCGGCCCAATGTTCAGCGTGTTGAAACATCGAGATATTTCCGGTATCGAAATGCACTTGCACGTGCGGGCTGCCAAAACTGTCGACGAAATCGTTCATCTCCATGGGTGTCATCAAGTAACCATTGAAGAAAATATTCTCTATATTGAGCGAGATCTTGGACTTCTCGGCCTGTCGCAGCAAGGTGCCTATCGCCTCGCGAGCTCGGCGGTCACAGATGTCGTTGGGTACCGGCTCGTGATCGTCGCGCCAAGGAATATGAACCGCGCCTGGTACCACCAAGACATTTTCAACTCCCATGTCATGAGCCGCTTGACCGATTTTTCCAGCCAGCTCGATTCCTCGCGCTCGTTTGGCGGGATCATTGCTTGATAACGGGTAGGGCCAAAACAGAAACGAACACAAACCGCTGATTTCGATCCCGATTTCGTCAGCCATCTGGCGAATTGCGACCAGTTCTTTAGTTCCAGCTTTGGGAGAAAGATCGTTATCTAGGTCGTAATTCAGTTCGATCCCATCGAAACCTGCATGCTTGGCCAATAACAAACATTCGCGTAGAGTCATTCGCTGTGGATAAGGAAATGCCCACAGGTTGATCGATTTTTTCATGTCGAAGCGGTGCGGTGACCTTTGGCGATCGTCCGCGCCCTGCGGCTGCAATGTCGCACTGATCGCAGGTTGCGCTACTGCGCAAGAAACAACCGACGCGCCGGTCGCTGCGGCGATTCCGCACCGGATCGCATCACGCCTCGCAATCAATTTATTTTGAGCAAACGGTCCAAGTTCATTTTGCGGTCGCAACATCGCGAAAATTCCCTGTAGCTAGGCTGGTCTAAGTGAGCGGACAGGCTATGCCCTCGACGGGAAACTGTTGAGTACCAACTGGAAGCTCAAGCGAGTTGTTTTGCCTGGATTGCAGGAATCGTCGCAAGTCATTCACGCGCTCGCGCTGCAAATTGGTATACACAGCTTCCCGCGCCGGGGTCTTACATTGTTCAGGCGAAAAGCAAGTCGTCAAATCTATCAGTCTTTCAAGACTAAAGTATATGTATTTTCGCCCTCTTTGACCGTATAGCTCTCGTTGCTGGTAGTGGGTGACCAATATTTTTCTGGAATCTCGTTCCATGCCGGTGGAACGGTCTGCCTGGTGTAAACCATCACGTTTTCGCCCGGTGGCGCGATTCTGAAGTCAATTATCGCTTACGCATATTCGTTGATGAAGACTTTACGCGGTAACCGATCTCTAGCAGCAACTCTTCAATGCGCGAGAGATGTTCGCCTTGGATTTCTAGATTGTCGGCATCGATCGTCCCGCCTGCACCACAACTACTTTTCAGCTTCGACAATAGCTCGTCAAAATCGTTGACAGTCGACGACAATCCACTGACGACAGTTACCAATCGGCCATTTTTCCGTTTCTCGATTCGCAATTGGGCAGTTTGTTTTTGCGGAGCAATGCGAGACTTGAGTTTCGGATCGCAGCGGCATTCCGATTCAAGACTTCCACAGTGTTCGCACTTTGGCGGAATGTCTAACGGAGTCCCTTCAAATAATCGCATCTTGGGACCTGAACTTTCACGGGCATGGCATCACGTTGAGGCAACGATCTAGCGTTGAGGGTCCGCGCGTTCAAAATTCAAAATTGGCGGGGATGAACGTAGCGGTAACCGCAAACTGCCCCGCCAATTTTGAATCTTGAACGCGCGACCCACTCCGATCCTAACTGCGTCGGCGAAATAGCTTGCCGCCGTAGACTGCCGAATCACCAAGGTCCTCTTCGATTCGCAGCAACTGATTGTACTTGGCCATGCGATCGCTGCGTGATGCCGAACCAGTCTTGATCTGGCCAGTTGATAACCCAACTGCCAGGTCCGCGATCGTCGAGTCCTCGGTCTCACCGCTGCGATGACTTGAGATTGAAGTATATCCGTTCCGCGAGGCCAACTGAATCGCATCGATCGTTTCAGACAGAGAACCAATCTGATTGACTTTGATCAAGATACTGTTCGCGATATGTTGGTCGATCCCGCGCTGCAGTCGTTCGACGTTGGTCACGAACAGATCGTCGCCCACCAATTGAACTTTGTTACCGACGCGCTCGGTCAGTAATTTCCAACTCTCCCAATCATCTTCCGCGCATCCGTCTTCGATCGAGCAAATCGGGTATTTAGCGACCCAAGCTGCCAAGAAATCGACCATCTGCGGACCGGTCAGCTTCTTTCCGTCGATTGTATAGTTCTTGGACTGGGCATCATAAAACTCGGTAGCCGCTACGTCGAGCGCGATCCAAATCTGTTTGCCGGCTTCGTAGCCAGCGCGGCCGATGGCCTCCATGATCAAATCGAGCGCTTCTTGATTGCTGCCCAGATCCGGAGCAAATCCCCCTTCGTCACCTACGGCGGTATTCAGTTTTCGCTCGGAGAGAACTTTCTTGAGATTGTGGAAAATCTCGGTCCCGGCGCGCAGGGCGTCGCTAAATCGCTCGAATCCAAGGGGCATTACCATGAACTCCTGAACATCTACGGAATTGTCAGCATGCTGACCTCCGTTAACAATATTCATCATCGGAGCTGGCAGAATGTGCGCACCGGCGCCTCCCAGATAACGATACAGTGGCATTTGGCAGCATACAGCGGCGGCTTTCGCGACAGCCAGCGACGCGCCGAGAATTGCATTGGCACCCAAGTTTTTCTTGTTCGGGGTACCGTCCAGTTCGCACATGACGCGGTCGATTTCGCGCTGTTGCCTTGCGTCCAGACCAATGATCGCATCGGCAATTGGCCCGTTCACGTTATCGACCGCTTTGAGCACACCTTTGCCGAGAAATACTGCTTTGTCTCCGTCTCGCAATTCCCAAGCTTCGTGCGCTCCGGTGCTCGCGCCGCTGGGAACCGCCGCTTGCCCAACGCAACCATCCATCAACTCCACTTCCACTTCGACTGTGGGGTTGCCGCGGCTGTCAAGAATCTGACGTCCATGCACCGATTGAATAATGCTCATAAATTAGTCTCTTTTCTCTCTTGTTCGTTCATGATTTGGGGTTGGAAGCATAAGGTAATGGGCGGATGATAGTTGGCCAAGGCGGCTAACCAGCGTTGTAAAGTATTTGTTTGCCCCGAGAGGTCTAGTTGATGTTTACGGGCTTGGTTGAAGACAAAGTTAAGGTTCAGGAAATAATTCAGCAACCGGGTGGCATTCGACTGGTTATTGCGCAGCCGGCTGCATTCAAGGATGTAACCGTTGGGGACAGTTTGGCGATCAACGGTTGCTGCTTAACTGTGGTCGAGCTTCAAGAATCAAGTCTCGCGTTTCAAGCTGGCCAAGAAACACTATCTCGCACGAACCTCGGAAAATGTTACCCAGGAGGATTTGTGAACATTGAGCGCTCGATGCTGCTTGGCATGCGGCTCGGGGGACACATTGTTTCAGGTCACATTGATGCCGTGGGACGATTAGTCTCGCGAGACGATGCAGACGGTTGGTGCCGGATGATCTTCGAAGTTCCTCAAAACTTGACGCGTCAAATGGCCTCGAAAGGGTCGATCACCGTGGACGGCGTGAGTCTAACCTTGGTCGATGTTTCACCGGTCACCTTTTCGGTAGCCCTGATTCCCCATACTTTGCACGCCACAACGCTTGGAGATTTGCCAATCGGCGGCCAGGTGAATATCGAAACGGACCTGCTGGCCAAATACGTTGAACAACAACTAGTGATGATGGAGAAGATATTGCCGATCGCAACTATGCCAACTGCTCAGACCAAGGTAGGTGAATGAATGTCGGGACGCCAAACCCTATCCTATTTACAAAAGCGCTTCGCGGCCGCCGGGGTCAAACCTCAAACGCGGTTCGGTCAGAATTTCCTGATCGACTTGAACCTGGTTGCGCTGATCGCGAAAACAGCACAATTATCTGCTCGCGATGTGGTGCTGGAAGTCGGCACAGGAACGGGATCGTTGACCACCATCATGGCAGCACAAGCGGGCCATGTAGTGACTATCGAAATCGATCGCTTACTTGCACCAATTGCGCAGCAAGAATTCGCACAACTGGCCAATGTAACGTTGCTAAACCAAGATGCGTTGCGCAACAAAAACCATATTGATGAAATCGTGCTCGAAGCGGTTCGAGCCAGAATGGCTGAGATTCCCGGTGCGCGGTTCAAATTGGTCGCAAACCTGCCGTACAATGTCGCGACTCCAATTATCTCCAATCTATTGGGGTGCGATCCGTGGCCAAATCGCATCGTGGCCACGATCCAAAAGGAACTTGCCGAACGTATCGTAGCTCTGCCGCGCTCCAAAGATTATGGAGCGCTCAGCATCTGGATACAGTGTCAAGCACAAGCGGAAATCGTCCGCGTAATGCCAGCCTCGGTCTTTTGGCCACGCCCGAACGTCGAGTCGGCAATCATCGATATTCGGCCATCGCGGGTTCTGCGCGATCGAATCGGTGATACCGAATTTTTTCACAATTTGATGCGCGGAATCTTTATTCACCGCCGCAAGTTTCTGCGCAGCGCGCTAGTTGCCGCGACCAAAGATCGTCTATCAAAGAGCGATGTTGATGACTTGCTAGCACAACTTGAACTGGAAGAGAATTGCCGCGCGGAGCAACTTCGGGTTGATGATCTTATCGATTTGGCCGAGCATGTTCGAATTCGCATCAACAAAATCGCCCCCAGTTAACGAAACTGGGGGCGTCTTGATGTGCCATTTGGATTGCCGACCCAAGCTTACGAGCCAGGCATTCCCATTCCCATCCCAGAGTCCATGCCGGGCATTCCACCAGGATTCGACGCTGCCCGCTTGGCGGCCTCTTTTTCATCGGCAAATGTGTACATGCGATACTGAAATTGGTCGTCCCAATCGTTATTCACGATCACGTTGCCCGAGCCAGTCACAATTAACACTTCACCCATATCGAACAGAGGATCGTCGCCAGAACTGTTCAACAATGGCTCCGCACCGCGAATATCGGCAATTGTCGAATCTGATTTGACGGAGATCGAGCCCGATTTGGTCGCAGGTTTCAACAGTTTGACGACTTTAGTCAATGGGTTGATGATCTCAACTTCCTTCTTTTCGCCATTTAAGACCGCTCCGCGTCCGACAAGTCGGTCCGTGACCAGGGGCACAATTACTCCATGAAGTCCTAAGGTAGTTACTACTGTCTTGACTTTGGGATCTTTCAGTACCTGAACCGGTCCTTTGGCAGTGGCGATGGTTGTCGGCCGTGCGTTTTGCACTTCACCCACCACAACTTCTGCAGGACCTTCCACTCGAAATAGGTCGCTCGGTTCACTCCAAGCTGACATCAATCTAGTACGCTTGACGCGTTTGTAATTTTTCTTGTCTGCTAGTGAACTCGCTTTAAATTTCGCGTCATCAGCTTTAATTTTCAGATCGTCGGTTCGCTTAATCTTAGATATGCGTTTTAGGACATCATCGTGCAAGTCGCTAAGCATGGGTCCCGGCAAATCTCGCTCGGGAAGATACGGGTCACGATCAGGATAATTGGGGTCATCCATAACAACCGCCACTCGATATCGATACACCCTTTTGATATCGGTTAGATCAAGTGGATCATAGAACCGAATCATTTTGTATTTGGGAACGATTGCACCAGTTCCTGTCGCGGCAAATCCCATCGCACCCATGCCGGACATACCCATATCCATTCCCATTCCAGTCATGCCCATATCCATCCCCATGCCAGCGTCCATACCGGACGCTCCCATACCTGCATCCATTCCGGGCATTCCCATTCCAGGCATTCCCATTCCACCACTGTCCATACCTCCCATTCCCATCCCCATCCCTGCAGCAGGATTAACGGGTATAGCTTCCGTATCTATGTCTTTTTCTACGTAGTTGACCAATCCCTCTTGTTGTCGGCGCATCATCGCCTCCAAACTCCATGGAATATCCGGATGCTTGGTCCAACGCCGATAATCACGCATCAGAACTGGGGGGTTTACTACAACCAAGTAAGGGTCCAATGCGAGAGGATCGGCGAATTCTTGCATCCTGTATTGACCGTAAATAGCCGGGTCGAGACCGGGCGAGTTAATCCAGGCCCTACGTTGACCAATCGGAATTGGTGTTTTCCATTGTTGTCCCGCAAGGATCAAGTTTTGGTCCTTCCGATTGGTAAGCTTCACCCATTCATTTTCCTTGATTTCGCGGTAGGGATTATCCGTCACATCGACACGTTGGACTTCAAACCCACGATAAGTCGGTTGATCACGCATGTATTGGTAGCCGCCCGAAAATCGGAAAATTCTTTCGTACTCCGCCGCCATTTCTTCATGCGGCACCAACGCCATCACAATGTTGAACATCCTGGGAGTTGGCACCATGCGCTTGGGCGGTTGGCGCGGAATGTTGATTACACCAATCAACTCCATAGCTTTTTTCTGGGCTTCCTCAGTCATGCCACCCATGGTTCCGTCGGTTCCGGGCATACCACCGCCACCGTCCATGCCTCCTCCAGGCATTCCCATTCCCATACCAGCATCCATGCCCGACATTCCTCCTCCCATAGCGCTTGAGAAAATCTGGAACCCACGGTCATAAGCGGGAAACAATTTACGAGGTCCTTGCGGAACAGCTCCTACACCTTCCATGCCAGGCATCGATCCATCCATCCCTGGCATTGACCCAGCCCCGGAATCGACGCCCATTCCTTCCATACCTGCACCACGTCCTTTTCGACCGCGATCCGAATTCTTGGATTTCGATTCCAAACGTGGAGCATCCTCATAATCTTTTAGAGGATCCTGCCATGTGTGGTCGCCGACGGTAATAATTGAACCCCAAAACGTGTATCCCATCACCTTAATTGGCGCTTTGATCGTTGGGTCACTGCGCTTGGTTATGTCAATTTCGCTTTTCAGTTCGAGAACTGGTACGACATAGTTGCTTTCCACGACAGGGGCTTTGGCTTCTTCGATGCGCTCTTTGACGATCTTGGGATCAACAGAGCGATTCGGTTCGTCTTTGATCGCATCCCAATGATTGTCGTTACGAACTTGATTCAAGATGTCGCCTGAATCTTTTTTCATTTGGTCGGGAGTTCTCTTCGCATCATAGCCAGTCTTGCCGACGCCTTCAAAGAGCATCACAACAAACAGGAGCAGGACTCCGACAACAACGATCTTTTCGACGTGAGCCGAAAAGAATCCGGGTGCACTATGTGCTGATCCCGACATGCTGCGATCCTTGGCCTTGGCCGCACCGCCTTTTTTCTTCTTGCCAAACATCTTCAACTCCTACCAAACAAACCACGTTAAATTTGAAAAGCCTGGCTCATGCCTGCTCGTTTGCATTAATCGATTCTCGAACGTCCAACAGCATCCACAGCAAGACAATTTGCCGCTATGGAGTTGCGGCCGCCGGAGTGGCAGCCTTAGTTGCATCGTCTGGAGCCTTGGTTGCGTCGGCTTCTTCAGATGGTTTCTCCACAGTATCCGACAACGTCGTATTCTCATCAATCTTGTCGAGGTTCAGTCGTTTGATATCAGGTGGATTGACCAGCGTAACGATGGCAAATATCTCGACTGGCACGTCCATCGTTTGTCCACCGGGAACTGTGCCCATGATTTTGTTAACCAAGCCAGTTGGGTCCATCCCCGATGCTGAACCTCCCATTCCTGGCATACCTCCCATACCACCACCGGGCATGCCACCACCCATACCACCATCCATGCCTGGCATGCCGCCACCCATTCCTGCATCCATACCTGGCATGCCACCACCCATACCTGCATCCATACCTGGCATGCCACCACCCATACCTGCATCCATACCTGGCATTCCCATGCCCATTCCGAATCCTCCCATGGCTGCGACCGGAGCGGGAGATGTATTACCAACACGAACTTGGCGAGGCTCCAAAAGAATATCCGAGTTGCCACACTCAGTTACCAGTTGCTGGATCTTGCGTTGATCCATGATGAATCTCATGCGCACTGGAATTCTCTTGGCGACCGCAAAATATGCGTCGGAGGCTACAGTTGAAAGGACTTTGGTGCGAATATCCTCAGCCGGGATCGCTTCGTAATTGCTGTCCACATAACGGCGGTCTGCCGGATCTACGACGATCATCATGCCCATACCCATACCATCCATGCCAGGCATTCCGCCCTCGCCTCCCGTACCCATTCCCATGCCACCATCGGCACCCATTCCACCATCGGCTCCCATGCCCATTCCCATGCCACCATCCATACCCATACCCATACCGCCATCCATACCCATTCCCATGCCGCCCATACCATCCATTCCAACACCCATTCCCGCAGCCATCAAGGGTGTGATCGTACCAGCTCGACCTGCGGCTGGTTTGCCGATACGTAGAAACTGCACGGATTTGATGGCCGCTTCGTAGTTTTGCCGAGCGTCACCATTGACCTTCTTGATGATCTTGAACAGCTCTTCGAGTATCCAAATATTCTCCTGGGTATACAGAATTTCATGAGCGGTCGGGTATTCGGTCCGCCACAATTGAATCTCTGATATCAATGTATCCTGGACTTGCTTTGGCCAAATTACCACATCGGTCTGCATGGGCATCCCATACATGCCCATACCCATTCCCATCCCGGACATGTCCGATCCTGGCATACCGCCACCCATTCCCATACCCCCAGCATCCATGCCTGGCATACCACCACCAGCACCTCCGGCATCCATACCTGGCATCCCCATGCCGCCACCGCTGTCCATGCCACCCATTCCCCCCGCTGCGGAATTAATAGAAGGCTTGGTTCCTATCCAGGTACAGCCAATTTCTCTAAACAGGGTAGAGAATCGTTCGTGGAAATACCTTGCATATTGCCCGCGTTCACCTTGGGACAAAGGTTCCTTATTAGTTTCATCAAACGGATACTTCAGTTTTTCACTTGGATGGAAGGGTTTGAGCTTTTTGGTCATCGTGTCGAAGCCGAGCTCTTTGTCAGGCCACCGCAGTGTGGGCGCTTGGCGATTAAACAACTCGATCCAACCTTGTTCGACTCCCTTGATCAGCTCAACAGCACGAGCTTGCATCTGGTCATGTGAAAACTGATTAGGGTGCGTCGAAACTGAACCCTTGATAGATTCGATTTCTCCGTACAGCGCATCGAGCTTCGTCGCTTGAGCAGCGTATTGTTTGTCGATGGTGATGCGGGCCAGAATAAATCCGGCCAGCGCGATCGCGATCGTCACGCCTGAGGCTACCCAAAATCCCTGCTTTCCGAAAAACGCGGTTAGCTTTTTCATATTTCTCGCCCGCTAATTCCTATTTCAGATTTGATTTTTCTTAAATCGCAAGTTCGTAGAGCTAAGGCGCCACCAGAGGCAGCAGTACAGTACCGGTCTCTAGTTTGTGAACCATCGTCTTCAGCACATGGTCTTCTAACACGTCACCGCGTGGTTTGCACGACTCAACAGCTAATTCTGAGGCTGAGTTGTGAAAATGGTAACCCTCGATCTCGATTACCCAACCTCTAGTGGAAGGAGCTGGGGCAGTTACAGCAGCCTCATCACCCGCTGACTCAACGCCAATACCTTCCGCCGCTTGAATGGCAGTTTGTTTATCGCTGATCGCGTATTGCTTGTTGGCATTAATACGTGGCTGAAAAAAAACAGCCAATGCGATCGCGAGCATTACGCCGGGAGCGACCCAGAAACGGTGCTTTCCGAAAAACGCGGTTAGCTTTTTCATAGTTCTCGCCCGCTAATTTCTATTTCAGATTTGTTTTTTCGTAGATCGTTCGTTCGTCGAACTATGGCACCAATGCGGCGACAGTTTCGGTGGTAGTTTCTGCTGCAGGCGCTTCTTCCGTGGGCTCGGTTGTTTCTTCTTGGAAGTTCGGATCCGCTTTCTTCTTCACGCGGTTCGTCAAAGTTTTCTCTTGCCAGACAAACTGCAATGTAAAATCGCATCTAGGAGCATTCCAGCCTTTGGGCATATCCTCCGGAATCGGCTTGCCGTCGATTCCCACCAATGGTCCCGTAATTCCGAGCCCGCCCATACCACCACCCATCCCGGCCATGCCTGCTCCGGACATTCCGCCAGCATCCATGCCGCCTCCCATACCGGGCATACCACCACCCATGCCAGGCATACCACCACCCATGCCAGGCATGCCACCTCCCCCCGGCATTCCACCACCCATGCCCGCCATGCCACCTCCCATATCCGCACCCATGCCCGGCATGCCCATGCCACTCGAACCGTCCATTCCTCCCATGCCGCCCATTCCCGATGGCCCCAAATAGGACGCAATTTGTCCAATCGCTCGCAAGTAATCAGGATTCGGCATGTAATAGTTTACGGTATCTGTGTGGCGAACGATCAGAGGAAAGCTAATTCCAAGTTCTGCGTAGGTGAACTCGACTTCTGTTCTTAGTTCGCCGACTTGCAACTCTGGCGGAATCTTGGCGGCGATTGTCTGCTGTTCTTTGGTAACCAGAGGCAGCAATACGGTACCGGTCTCTAGCTTGTGAACCAAGGTCTTCAGCACGTAGTCTTCCAACTCATCACCGTCTTGACGGTAGTGACGATACTTGTCAGGCTCGTCAGCCGTATCTGGGGCTGAGTTGTGAAAATGGTAGCCCTGCACTTCAATTACCCAACCCTTTCCGGAAGGACTAGGCCCCGTGACAACTCCTTCTTCGGCCGCAAGTCCGTCGCCGGTACCGTCGGTGGCCGCTGCGTCCGCAGGAGCTGCTGCCGCGGTATCCGCTGGAGGAGGCTCGGCCGCCGGCGCAGCGGTTGCGTCTGCTGGGGTAGAACCATCCGCCGCAGGGTCGATTGCCGCGGCATCGGCAGGAACGGCATCGCGTTCATCCTTTAAACCCAAGAAATCTAATCGCGTACGTCGGTCCGCTTCGTATTCCTTTGCGACAGTGGGCGTGTACCACGTTGTCAAATCTTCGTAGTACTTGCTCTCAATCGTCTTGACGTAGATTGTCTTTAACTCTTGATAAGGCAACTTTGTCGGCGGTGGCAGTTGGCCATTGGGGAGCACTTGGGACCGATCTACCGCTTGGCCCAACACGTACAACAGCTCAACCCACAACATGCGACGGTCTTTGTTGCCCGCAACTTCGTTGCCCAAGCTGGTCAGCAGTGACAGCGCGTTTTTCTTGCCGTCGTCAGCGCTCTTTTCTGCCGAGCTGCCTGACTTGGTTTCCTCCGCGGAGGACATCGCGTCCTTCCATTTCGTTTCACGAACGTTTACGTATCGACCGTTTGCAAAAATCAGATTGCAAACCATTCCCATCAGCAATGCCGCACATGCCAGCACAACCCAAGGCTTCTTAGCACGAATCTGCCTTTGCTTGAGAATCTCGCGCGGTAGCAAACTGGTGAGTACCGGTCCCTGATTTAGCTGCTGCAAGCACAGACCATAGACCGGCCCGAAGGAAGCGATATTCTCTTTGAAGGCAGGAGCCGACAGTACGTCCGGACCAGTTAACTTCTGGAACGAATCGACGACTTCGACTTCCATGCCGAGGTTCTTTGCTAGAAATTGAGGCAAGCCCGTCAGCTTGACAGAATTACCCAGCATGACGATCGATCCAAGATCCGCTTTCTTATTCAAGCTGCGGAAAAAGCCTATCGACCTTTGAACCTCCGTGACCAAATCGTTGAACACCGGACGCATCGCCTGGAAGACCAGCTTAGGATCGTCCGCCTCTAACGCGTTTCGTTTAAGATGTTCCGCTTTGGCAAAAGTCAGTTTCAAATCTTTGGTCAACTGACGTGTAAAGTGATTACCGCCCAGCGGCATACTGCGCTGCCAAACGCGATAACCATTGGTCACAATCAAGTCAGTTGCGTCGGTTCCCATCGCCAACACCACTGTTGACTTAGGTGGCCGATCCGCGTCGTAGGGCTCGTCCTCGACCAACTCGGGCAGACGATCGTGAGTAATCGCGTTATAAACACTGAGCGGATTGAGCTGAATCAAATCAACTTCGATCTCTCGGTCCAAGAACGGTTTCAGATAACGGTAGACGGCTTCTCGCTTCATCGCGAACAAGCCGACCTCGGTATCCAAAGCAAAACCCTGCTCGATCATTCCTCCAGCCATCTGCTGGAAATCCCAAATCACATCGTTCAAATCAAAAGGTATCTGCTGTTTGGCCTCATACTTGACGATGTCCGGAATTCGCTTCACTTCTACGGGTGGCGGTTTAAAGAACTTGGCCAGACCGCTTTGGCCCGGCACGGTAATGCCTACCTTGCAGTTCTTCAGATCATTGCGGCTGAGAAAAGTTAGAATCGCCTCCTTGATCAGCGTCTCTGGTACCGCGTCCGGTTGGCTGAGTATCTTAGGATACTCGACGTAATCGAAGGCTTCCGCAAAGACCTGATCGCCGTTCATGCGACAGCGCAAAGCCTTCAAGGCGCTTTGTCCAATTTCAATGCCCCAAACCGACAATATCTTCGCCATGAATTTCTTCCCAAAGCTGCTCAGTAGGTACCTTACTGGCAAAAACTGATGTTTCAGCGAGCTTATCCCGCAATGTGTCCGGACGGTCCAACTCGGCACTCACTAGATGAGAACTCAATTTGAGCGCCTGATAATTAGAATCCCTCACCCCATTTACTTTATCGAGTCGCTCCCCCTGATGTCAAATTTTTTGACCTTTCCAACCCCAGGATTGTCCACTTTGTACCCACAGTTGCGCCACGACTCTACCATACTGGGGGTGCAGCAATCCTTTCGTCGGTTGGCAACGGGCGGTTGATGTGCATACTCTAAAGTCCCGCAGTTCAACCGCAGCCATGCTCCTATTTAATTTAACGACGAGCAGAACATTTTATTAGGGAGCCTCGAGGAATTAGGATGATCAATCTCACGATGCTACGCGAATGCACCTTTCTATTGCCGGGTTACGGACTGGATGACTTTCCCAAGTCTCTACCATCCGACCAAGCGGACAATTTGCTGAGTGGATGGATTGCGCTGTGGCATCCGGCCATGTTGGCGAAAACTCGTATTTCACCACGCTGGCAACGCGCCGATCAACCGCCTCAAGAGTTGGCAGGGCATCTGATCATGGTGCCAAGCATCAGTCGCGATCTCTTGCCCAACGACTTCCGCAAAAACGTTGCGGACGGCGGTGGGCTGGTAATCGACGCACAAGCGGGCTGGCGAACGATGCAAACCAAGATTCTCGAACTGTGCCAAGCCCCCGATGTCGCGTCCCACATCGATGGATGGTGCGAAGACTTTGCCGCGCTCGGTTATGCTTATTTGCAAATTCAGTTGCTAACTCGCCAGTTGCGCTACTCCAGTAATCTCGATCAATTTCTGTTTGACGATCAATTGGCTCAAGCCGCAGGGGCGTTGCTAGAAGAAGATCTCGAAAAAGCCGAACGCATGCTGCAATCGTGCTTTGACCAGCTCGGACAAGAACGCGACCATTACTATTCGTCTGAAGTAAATCTCATCGACACTACGCTGCTGGCCTCAACTACACTTGGCTCGGCGTTAACGATGCAGCTTGAAAGAACGGTTCCAACAACCGTGGTCGCTTCGGCCAATCTCTTGCAACAAATGGCTAACGAACAAAGCCAGAATTTTTCGACGATCCGAAATGCCTCGGCTGAAAAACGTATCGCGATCGCGGGCGGGTTGCTGAACGAACGAGCGCATGGACTGATGGCCATGGAAACGCTGATGCGCGACTTGGCGCGTGGAAAAGCTGCGTACCAAGCACTGGGGCTGGCACCTCCCTTGGTGTTTACGAGATTTTCGTATGGCATCACGCCAGAAATGGCCTTGCACTTAAAACGCAGCGGATTCAGCGCCGCGCTAGTCGTGGCATGGTCCAACGGAACTTACCCGCAAGGCAGTCAAGCCAAAATCTCGTGGGAAGCCAGCGATGGAACATTTGTCAGTGCACTCACTCCCAAAATCGTCGACGCTGCCGATATCAGCACTTATCTATCGCTCGGCTGGAAAGTCGGCGAAGCACTCGACCACCAAAACGTGCCGACACTGATATTGGCACATTGGCCCGATCGGTACTCATGCTACTTCGATCTACTCGATCGGATAGCCCGGCGCACACCTGCACTCGGACGCTGGATCAATGTGAACGAGTACTTCGAGAAAACAGATTCACCCTATCACCAAGAACGCTTGCCCGCAAATCAATTTCAAGTCGATTGGCTCAATGATCTACCCAGCAAATCGTCTGCGCGAGACTTGATCGAAGCCGTTGTGGCCTACCATCGATTGCACGTTCAATGTCGCTCGCTGGTGAATCTCGCCAACCTTTGTCGACAGATTGAGATGCTCGTGCATGCCAACGGGGCGAGCATAATTCCTGATGGCCAGGTGGAGCCCTTGCAAACTCCCGATACGGCCTGCCCGCTGGCCGATTGGTATTCTGAATTGCATCAATTATTCGAACAAGTTGACTCGCTGCTCGATTCGCCCAGTACATTGTCGCAGGTGCTTACGTCGATCGAAGAGAATTGTTCGGATATCGGTCAGCAATTGATGTCAAAATTGGCTTGCGCGATTGGTTATCAGCCCAGCGCCGCCACGCGCCAGCCCTCCCACCATACGCTCGTTTTCAATCCGCACAGCAACCCACTGCGAACTCCTTTTAGGACTGAAAAGGACAGCATGCCCATTACCGATGCACGCTGGTGTTATGCTACGGGACGGGTTGGAGACCATCGAACGAGCATGATTGACGTGCCACCTTTCGGCGTGCTGTGTGCGAAATTCGAACCACGAACCGAAAATGCCAACCGCAAAGAGAAACCGCTCGCACAGGTCAATGGTTTGCTGTACAACGATTTCCTCGAAGCTCAAATCGATCCCAAATGTGGGCACCTGCGCAGTCTACATGTGCCTGGCAAGCGAGGAAATCGACTCAGTATCCAAATCGCGAGGCGAGAAACGCATGGAGGTACTTCCGGCGCCCAGTATTCCGAGGTGCGTCACAGCGAAACCAAGATGCTCGGCAGCTCAAATTTGTTTGGACTGATACGGGCCACAGGTGAACTGTGGTTCGATTCGCAGAAAACAGCGAAATTCGAAATCGACTATCAAGTGCTGCGCGGTTCACGTGTACTTGCCATGACCATTCGTCTGGACGCGCTTGCGAAACTGGGGGCTGATCCATGGAAGTCTGCGTACGTTTTGCGTACTGCGTGGCCCAACGAGTCGGCGATAATTACCAGCTTCGTTGGCGGTGAAAAACAAACTTGGTCGCGAGGACAAACCGTCTCGCCATTGCTAGTTGAAATCGACGAAGCCGACTACCGTACTCAACTATTTACAGGTGGATTGGCTTTCCATCGACGAGTCGACATGCGTTTTATGGAGACGCTATTGGCCGTCTCAGGCACGACCGAAATTCAGCGGCGACTGGGCGTGGGGGTTGAGCTGCCCTATCCGCTGCATGCTGCTGAACAGTTCCTCGACAGGCAATACGCGATCGATGTCGAACCACCGTCGCGAAAAATGTCCGAAAGTCAATGGTTCATGCATGTCGACGCCAAGTACGTGCGCATGCAACTAGCCTCACCGCTGGTCGATTCCAATCGGCGAGACATAGGATTGCGTATTCACTTGACGGAGACACAGGGCAAAAGCGCCAACACGATCGTTCGCCTTCCACGCGAAGTCTCCACAGCCCATCGCGTCGATTACCTCGGACAGGAGTTGGGTAAAGTCACCGCTGAATCCGACTCAATTACCATTGTCCTGCGTCCTCACGAAATGACATTCGTAGATGTCTATTGGAAATAAGCACCTGAGCAAAAGTTTCTTGGCTTAATTTACGATAGGGGTAGGGAAGCCACATTGAGTTGCGGCTCCCCTCCCTCCGAACCGTACGGGCGGATTTCCCGCATACGGCTCTCCAGTCGATAGCTAAGCTTTTGGCTGCCTTTGGAAGGATTGACATTCTCGAGCATGGGTGTCCACTAAGCTCAGCAACCCCTGCTCCGCGAAGAAGCTATTAGGATAGCGTTGATGATCTTGGCCTCGGCCACGCCCTTTGCGACCGGCGCGTTTACGTAGAATGCTACGCAATCGTCCACGAATATAACTATCCAGTTCAGGGAACGTGGTTCGCCAACTGTGCTTGAAATATTCGTACCAGCCTTGTAGCGTGGTGTTGAGATCTACAATGATCTTCGAAAGGCTGTCGCCATGCGTTCGATGGGTCTTATGTCGGATCGTGTCCTTGAGTTTCATCAGGCTTTTCTTGCGAGGAAATCGCCAGTGCTTGATGAATCTGTAACCAAGGAATTCGAAACCGTCCACTTCGACGTCGACTATCTTCGTCTTGGTCGGGTGCAGCGTGAGTCTCTCGTTCACAGGTCCACGCCGCTACCTTGGCCAAGGCCGATTGGGCGTCAGCGAGAGACTTGCATTGAATCACCAGGTCATCCGCATATCGAGTCATCTCGAATCCGCAGGACACCATCAGATGGTCGAGCTCATTGAGATACAGGTTACTCAGTAACGGACTGAAAACTGCACCTTGTGGCGCGCCACTTTCTGGTTCCCAGTGGTTTTGTCCATCAAGAATCTCTGCCTTTAGAAACTTCTCGACCAATTCAATCACGCGATTTTAGATAACTGAGAGTTTAGCAGATGCGGACCCAGCCGAACACATGAATCTAAAAACCTGCGGCGACGTACAAACACTAGCTGCAACCGTGGCTCATCTGAACTGTTGATTGAATATCTGGCTAGGCTGACAAGTTACTTTTTTCTCGGCAAATTCTAAACGATTACTCGGTAGAAATCGCTAATCGGTCGACGATTCGAGGTGGACCAAGACGAGCGCTAAATCGGCTGGCGTAATGCCGCTGATACGACCTGCTTGATCGAGGTTGACGGGTTTAATGCGCGAGAGTTTTTGTTTGGCTTCGATCCGCAAACCGACAATTCGTTCGTAATCGAACGTAGTCGGTATCCGCTTCTGTGCGTGTCGACGTTGGCGCGTGATCTGCACTGCTTGGCGAGCGACATAGCCCGAATATTTGACGTCGCGCTGGACTTGTTCTGCGATTTCGGGTTCAAACTTACGCAACGGAGGAATTCGCTCGCACATTTCATCCCAGTTCACTTCGCTGCGGCATAGATATTTGGTTCCGCTCACCTGTTCGATTCGGTTGTCCTCAAGCAACTCGATAGCTTCAGCGATTTTTGCCTCTTTGTGTTTCAACCTGTCGTAGCGCGCGGTCGGTACTAAACCAATTTGGTATCCCACTTCAGTTAATCTGCGGTCCGCGTTGTCATGTCGCAACAACAAGCGATATTCCGCTCGGCTGGTAAACATGCGATACGGTTCGTCGACGCCGCGCGTCACGAGGTCGTCCAGCAATACTCCCATGTAGGCGCAGTCGCGGCTGAGTATCAAGGGTTCTTGTCCGCCGACGAAAAGCGCTGCATTGGCACCGGCGATTAACCCTTGGCTGGCCGCTTCTTCATAGCCCGTAGTGCCATTGATTTGACCGGCAAGAAACAGTCCTGTGACAGCTTTGGTTTGCAGCGACGGCAGCAGTTGATCTGGCGGGCAATAATCATACTCAACCGCATAACCGTAGCGCATTATCTGTGCGTGCTCGAGCCCGGGAATGTAGCGCATCATTTGATCTTGCACATCGCGCGGCAAACTGGTGGAGATACCGTTGACGTAGACTTCCTGAGTTGCGCGTCCTTCAGGCTCAAGGAACAATTGATGCTGTGGTTTCTCGGCGAATCGCACTACTTTGTCCTCGATCGACGGGCAATATCGCGGTCCGCGCGAGAGAATTTGCCCGGTATACATCGGCGCACGATCTAGGTTTGCGCGAATCAAATCGTGAACTTGGTTGTTTGTATACGTAATATGACACGGAATCTGCGGTTGTTCTAATCGATCCGTCAGAAATGAAAATGGTTGTGGTCGGTCGTCACCTGGTTGCACTTCGGTTGCAGCGTAGTCGATGGACTTGCCATTCAAACGAGGAGGAGTTCCTGTCTTGAATCGGTCAAGTCGCAAGCCAAGTCGCTCGAGGCTGCCGCTAAGTCCGGCGGACGTCCCTTCGCCAGCACGTCCACCAGGCGTTTTCGCTTCGCCGGTATGCATGATGGCTTGAAGAAAAGTTCCGGTGGTAAGCACTACAGACGGCGCTAAGTACTGGGCAGACCCGCGGACTTGAACACCGACGATTCTCTGGCCTCCGTCAGGCAATCGTTCGATCAGCAAATCGTCAGCCAATTCCTGACGCAATTCGATGTTCGGATATTCTTCGACAACTCGCTTAATCAAGAATTGGTAGGCTTTCTTGTCCGCCTGCGCTCGGGGACTGTGCATGGCAGGGCCTTTACGAAGATTCAGTAGGCGAAACTGAATCGCGGTCGCATCGATCGCTTGCCCCATCAGTCCACCCAGGGCGTCAATCTCGCGCACAAGTTGTCCTTTGGCTACGCCGCCGATCGCCGGATTGCAACTCATTTGGCCGACGGTATCCAAATTCGTTGTTAGTAGAGCGACTTTTGCTCCGATGCGTGCCGCAGCCGCAGCCGCTTCTGTTCCAGCATGGCCAGCCCCGATTACCACAACATCGAATCGATACTGAATGGATTGCATTGAAGAACTGTGCACTAGGCGATTTGGTGAATATGGCGGTTAACGGTTCGCTCGAGCAATCTAACAACGAGATAAATGCTGGCAATTTGCGGCGAAAAAGTAGCGGGCACATTCCACGTACCGTAGTCTGCAGCAGAAGGCGGTTTTCTGCGGCGGACCACAAGGGACGGCACGTGGAATGTACACGCCACTCCCCAATCATGAAATCATAGCAAAGCCCAGCCGCATCCCAAGGGTGTTTTCGTTACAAGCGGTACAATTGCTAATTCTATTACCATTGCTCAGCCGATGAAATTGACGATGCTCGAATTTCAGAGTTCGCATTCGTACATTTCCGCGACACATTTATGTTTTTGAGTTGAGTAATGGCAAAACGAAATCAGAAGGTGATCGTGGCTCTTGCCACCGCAGCTTTGTCGTTTAGCCCTTGCGCAGGAATCCAAGCTCAAAACGAGTCCGGCTCCTTTACAGCCCCTGAGCCAGTAGCAAGTTCTGCTGATCCGGCACCAAATGGCTGGCTGTTTCTGCCTTACGCTCAATTCAAGATCCCGTTCAATGTCGAACCCGGGGGAGTTGCGCCGGCACAAGTTCAATTGTTTGTGTCGACTGACCAAGGGGCTTCGTGGCAACCCCACAGCAAACTGTCGAGTGACAAGCGATGCTTTGAATTTCGCGCGGCCAGCGAAGGTGCCTATTTGTTTGGCGTACAAACGAAGGACATTTCTGGAAATGCGTTTGTCAATAGCCAGCCTCCCATGCGGGTCATCGTTGATACAACTAAACCTCAGGCGACGATTCAAGCAGACTTGGACTCCTCTGGCAGGTTAATCGCAATTTTCGAAATTAACGATCTATACCTCGACTTGCAAACCGTTCGCCTGCAATACCGCATCGATGCCGAATCCAATTGGACCGATACCGTCGTTGCCGATCTGAATCGCAGCGGCGACGTGTATCGCGGACATGCAATAATTACGCCAGCTCGATGCCGCGAAGTTTGGCTGAGACTGATTTCTTCCGATTGGGCTCAGAACAAGGGTGAAGCACTCTTCAATTATAAGATGCCCAGGACCGCGGCCGTCCCCACGGGTTTAATGGTCAGCCAACGCGACAGTCTCTCTGGTGCAAAAAGTCCGGTTGGATCAACAGCGAATCAATCGTCATCCTCGGTCGTTGCCACACCAGGTGGCATGGTATGGAACAACAGTGCAATTCCTTCCTTGACGCTAAATTCTGACGCCGCTTCGGCTACTTCGGGCAACGCAAACACAGGCGCAATTGGTTCAACATCCGGCATCACATCTGGTAAATCCGATGATATGCAAGCAGAGGTCAAGCCCGTGCGACAAGATCTGAGGGATTGGGTCGACTCCCATCAAAAAGGTTCGTTAAGCCGAAACGCGACCACCAATCCACAACTGCCAAGCGGCTCGATGATTTCGATCGGCAATTCGAACGTTAACACTCAATCCACCGGAACTAGCCGTTCGCCGGCAGAGCAAGTGTCTGGAGGGAAATATCCGGTGCAGCCAATTGGCAAAGCAGAAGAATTACCACGCCCTCGCTCGACGGATACGCCAGACGCCGTTTTCGGAAATGGTTTATCGATCGGTGATGCTAATCCACAGAGCGACATCTCATCAGCAAAGAATGTTATCGCCGAGAAACTCTCGACCGAAGCGGCAGAGGTACGTCGCGCGCCGACACCCTTGAACCAAGCGTACCATAGCCGATCAAGGGCGTTCAGTCTCGATTATTCGGTTGAGTCGCTGAAGGGTTCTCAAGTCGCGGAGATTGAACTTTGGGGTACCGAGGACGGTGGCCGAACATGGGTGCAGTGGGGCAAAGATCCGGATCGAGAGAGCCCGTTTGACATTCAAGTCGCCGATGATGGCTTATTCGGATTTCGGATGGTTGTCGTTGGCAACAATGGCCTGGTGAGCAATCGGCCCAAAAATGGCGACGACGCGGACATGTGGATCAACGTCGACTCTATATCACCTGTCGTAAAGATTACGCGGGCGGTTTACGGTGAAGGACACCAAGTCGGTATGTTAGTGATCGATTACAAGTGCGAAGACAACAATTTGCACGACCAACCCATTTCCCTGTCGTACAGCGATCATCAGGATGGACCTTGGACAACGATCGCCAGCAACTTGCGCAACACGGGAGTCTACCTGTGGAAAGCTGGACCCAATCTACCAAGTAAAGTATATTTGCGCGTCGAAGCTGTAGACCGTGGCGGCAATGCTGGGGCGCATCGCTTGGACATTCCAATTGCCGTCGAGGGACTTGTACCTCGCGGTCGCATCCAAGGATTTCGACCACTCGATTCCAAGTAAAGACCCGAGTCTCCAAGTAAAGACCCGAGTCATTGTGCTGCTCGCACTTATCACGAACAGATCTTAATAATCCAGCGCGGCGCCGCCGTCGGCCTCAATGCCTTGCCCGGTAATGAAACTGGCGTCGTCACTTGCCAAGAACAAACAGACTCGACCAATTTCGGCTGGATCGGCCATTCGGCCCAGTGGCTGAAGTGCTGCAATTCGTTTCAGGGCCGACTCGGGATCGGCCAGCGTCCCAGCCCACGCTCGCATCAGCGGAGTATCAACGTTGCTCGGTAGCACAGCATTGACACGAATGCCGTCGGCGGCCACTTCCAGCGCGAGCGCCTTGGTAAAACTTAGTTGTGCTCCTTTGGTGGCGGCATAAGCGGCCGAGTTCTTCTGGCCTAGTACAGCGGTCATCGAGCTGATATTGACGATCGACCCGCGCGTTGTTCGCAGATGCTGCAAAGCGATTCTTGAGGCAACGTAGGTACTGAAAAAATTGATATCAAACGCACGACGCACTTCATCCATGCTCATCTGTTCAATGGGAGTGTCGGGAGGATGGATTCCGGCGTTGTTAATCAGGCAATCCAGTCGTCCGAAAACTGCCACACAGTGCTCGATTCCCTTTTCCAGTGCAACGGAGTCGGCGACATCGCAGGCATGCAAGATTGCGCTAGCCGATCGGCGTGAATTCAATTCAGCGGCCAGCCCAATCGCTCGCTGTTCATCGCGATCGACAATTGAGACTCGGGCTCCCTCGGCATGAAACACCTCGACGCAGCCGCGTCCAATTCCGGCAGCACCACCAGTGACTAACACAACTTTGTTATTGAATCGCATACGAAAGATTTGATCGATGTCGTTTTGTGGATGCCAGCTTATTCACGCCCCATAACTACCAAGCACATGTCGTCAGCTTGCATCGTCCCTTTGATGAATTCGCGGACCTCCTTGACCATTGCGGAACCGATGACTTCGACGTTGGATTCAGTGCCATGCAACAGTTCGCGTAGTTTTTCAATTCCAAACATAGCACCTGCAGCGTTGGGAGCTTCGTTAATACCGTCGGTGTACAATACCAATCGTTCGCCAGGCGAAAGCGAAATGGTAGCTTGCTCAAATTCGAATTCATCCGTAATGCCGACTGGTAGTCCTGTCTGCTCCTCGCCTGGCTCCTCAATGACGTCGTGGGATCGCTTCCACAGCGGTGCCATGTGCCCTGCGTTGACGATCACGATATGGCCGGTGGCAGGTTCTAAGACCAAGCAAAGGAACGTAATAAACTTCTGTACGCCCAGTGCGTGAATTCGCAGGTTCAGCGAATTGATCGCAGCCGAAGGTAAGGCGTGCGTGGCCAAAGCAAAGCGAGTTTCCGCAGATAATTTGGCCATCAACATCGCAGCCGAAACACCATGGCCGACTACGTCGGCAACGATAATCGCGACTCGTCCATCGGGCAGATCGATGTAGTCGAAGTAATCACCACCGACTTGGTCTGCCGGTTGATAGTAATGGTAAAAGGTGTAACCGGTTAATTGGGGCGCTTGGCTAGGAATGAACGCTAACTGAACTCGCTTGGCAAGTTCCAGGTCTTTTTCCACAAGTTTCTGATAGACTAGTTTCTCGTGGAGTTGAGCGTTTTCAATGGCCACGCCCGCCTGCATAGCAACGGCCGCAAGAATTTCCAGGTCGCTGGGTTCGAATCGCCGACGCTGGTTCAGCGTGTCGAGCTGAATGGCACCAATGGCGTTATCGTCGCTGCCCAGCAACGGTGCAACGATCATCGATCGAATGCGAAAGTCGGAGACGCTTTGCGCCATCTCAAATCGTTCGTCTGCCGAAGCGTCGAGCGTGATCAGCGCTTGTTTCGATTCCATAACTTCGCGCATGATCGTACGACTGATGCGGAAATTCTCTTGCAGGTCCTGCTGGCGCGTGCGCACGGAAATCGGTACCAGTTTGTCGTCTTCCTTGAGCACGATGAAAGCGCGATCCGCTTGCACAAATATCTTGAAGAGGGAATCGAGAACTTTTGGCAGTACTTCATTCAGTACCACAGCTCTACCCAGGCTATGGATAATTTCCAAAACTGCTTGCAAACGCACTTCGGCGGTCGTCGTCAATTGCGACCCATGTCCGCTGGGGCGAATATCAAATCGACTGGTGACGCTCTTAGACGCCGAATCATCGCCGTCGTCGATCATGGTCACGCCGAAAGTTGACGATCCATCTCGGACCACGGACGAATCGTACAATTGCTGAACTTGATCGAGATGAAAAGAAAATTCTAGATCGCACATGCGGATCAAGTCGCCGTCCTGCAAGACAGTGGATTCGGCGATTGAGCGCCCGTTCAGAAATGTACCGTTGCGGCTTTTCAAATCCTCCAGGCGAAATTCGTGGCCAGTGCGAACGATTCGCGCGTGTTGCCGACTAACGGCCCCAACTTCCAGCACCAAGTCGCATTCGGGATGCCTGCCAAAGATCATCGTATCTTTGTGCAATTCGTGCCGCTGGTCGCGTTTGGCACCATTTAATGAAGTGAGAAATGCCATGTTATGAGTCCTGAGTGAATCGTTTGCCCACCAGAGTTTACTTGACGCTGAGAGCTTCCTTCAACATGGCTTCGAGTACTTGGGACGGACGTTTTTCATACGGATCGAACGGAATTTTCTGAGCATCGGCCAGTTGTTGGCCGCGTTTCGAGAATTCTCGCACATGCTCGCCAGTCAAAGGATCTACAACTTCAATTCCTGTGCGATCCGCAGTTCGCTGAATGCACTTATCCAGTGCAAACTCCATATCATTGCGACTGAGTTTTCGCTGGGCAGTCATGCGCAACAAGCGTTGAGCAGTACGCTGCGCGGCTTCGAGCTCGGTATCCGTTAATCCCACATCTTTGCCTTGTCGCAGAATTTCCTCGACGGCCCCCCATAGCAAGGCCGGGTTATCTTCCAAGCAATTCTTCAATCGCGAGAGCTGAATCGTGGTCAACTGCCGCGATCGCACCAGCGTCGTCATATCTTCCAGTTGCCTCACGATGCTGGCCTTGTCTTCGGGCGACAGCGAACTTGCTTGCACCCACGGGATTAGTTGTACTTGGATGCCACGCTCCGCCATCGCGGGCTGATCGCTGAACATGAACCAACTGCCAAACGCGCAAACTATGCAAACCACGGCTAGGGCCAAAATCACGACCACCAAACAAGCTGGTCCCAGTGACGGTTCGGGGGGAAGTTCTGACTTACCACTTTCAGGCTCGCGCGACATGTTGGCTCATTCTGATCGAATCGGCCCGAATCAAATACTCAAGCAGCTTAGGAACCGACAATTTGTAGATCTCTGTAAAACCAACTTGAACGGTCAGCAGCTCGCGGTTAATTGCACACTCGAAACAAAATTTACAGATCGCGATATTCGATCGAAAGGACTTGGAAATTAATTTTGCCCTTCGGTACGGGCACTTCGACCTTTTCGCCAACTTTCTTACCCATTAGCGCCATTCCGAACGGGCTGGTTGAAAGAATTTTTCCAGCGTCATAATCCTCGTCGCCAGCACCAACCAGCGTAAACTCCTCTTCGTCATCGAGGTCAATGTCCAGCACCTTGACAGTTGCACCGAAGGCAACTTCGTCCTTGGGAAGCGAGGCGATATCAATGATGTGTGCGTTCGCTAGTTTATTTTTCAACGCATTAATTTTGGCTTGTACCAGACCTTGGTTCTCACGCTGTGCGTGGTATTCGGCATTCTCTTTCAAATCACCTTCGGCGCGCGCGTCCGCAATTTTCTGGGCAATGTTCGGCATCTCCTCATTTTCCAGCCGATCCACTTCCGCTCGAATGCGGTTGTAGCCATCGCGTGTCATTGGAACTAGACCAGACATTCCTTGATCCCCTAAACCTCGAACTTGCGATCGCAAAAAAAGACGACCTCAATTCTAGGTGAAGAAAAGAGGTCGCCGCAATGTTCCTATTTCAATAAGTCATATGTTGGGGGATCACCGGCAAATGTCAAGCACCACACACTTGTAAATGCGGCCCAACCCCGTAAGAATATCGAAGCATATTGATCAACGATTTTTGTCGCAGGAATCGCATACGAGGACGGAAAAATTATGGTGCGCACGGCCAGTACAATGTTGCCAATTGGGACAGCAGCACCGGATTTTTCACTTCCTAACATCGACCGCAACGTAGTTCGCCGCGACGATTTTCGAGGCAAGCGAGGGTTGTTGGTAATTTTCATGTGCAATCATTGCCCATTCGTCAAACACGTGGCCCAAGAACTTGCAAAAATTGCTGATTCATGCCAAAGCAACGACGTAGCGGTTGTGGGAATCAGCAGCAACGATATCGCTTCGCATCCGGAAGATTCCCCTGAAAAGATGAAACAAGAAGCCGAGATACAAGGTTACCGATTTCCCTACCTTTACGATCAGACTCAATCCGTCGCACAAGCTTATCGCGCCGCTTGTACTCCCGACTTCTTTCTTTTCGACGCGGATCTTTGCCTAATTTACCGCGGCCAGATGGACGACACTCGCCCAAAGCAAGGCGCTGCCGCAACTGGCAAGGATCTTCGCGCGGCCATTAGTGCACTTCTTGCCGGCACCGATCCTCCGTTTCCACAGAAACCCAGCATGGGCTGCAATATCAAATGGAGCCTGGGCAACGAACCCGAGTACTTTAACCCCGCTGGAGTATAAGGCATCAAGCAACGAGAAGGTGCGCGAAACTTGACATTGATCGTGATGGTGACATGCATGGTCAGCGATTCGCTGACCCAGCCACGTTTCTCTGGAGCATAGTTGGCTTTTCTCGACCGAGCACTGTGTCTACAATGAGTGGGTTGCCCTCCCCCACGAAATCCCGCCCTATTGTGCTGCAATCGCTGATTGAACCAACCGCTACTGGATTGAAATGCTGGTTCGAGAGATACTGTTCAATTCTCACCTCCACGTTGCCTGACGTTTGGAATCAAGAACGAGGTTAAATGATGATGCTTCGCAAGGATAAAACTGTATCTAGCTGGTTGCCGGCAGTCTGGCCCAAGTTAGGTCCAATGGTGCTGCTCGCCGGATGGCTGGTAATTCAGCCACATGCTGACCGCGTAATTGCAGGCGACTGGCCACATTGGCGGGGTCCGGAGTTCAACGGTATTTCTCGAGAAAAAAATCTGCCGGACAAATGGTCTCCCACTGGCGAGAATCTTGTATGGTCCAAGCCCGAGTATGCTTCGCGCTGCACACCGATCGTGATGAACGGAAAAGTTTACTTAGTTTGCCGAGCATTTCCTGAATCGACCAAAGAAGGTGAACGAACGGTTTGCCTCAATGCGGACACCGGTGATTTGATTTGGGAGAGCGTACACAATATTTTCCTGTCCGACGCACCTGCCGAACGAATTGGCTGGTCCAGCGTTGTTGGAGACCCATCAACTGGCAATGTCTATGTGCTGGGACTCGGCTGCCAATTTCAATGTTTGAATGGTCAAACTGGCGCAATCATCTGGGAACATTCCATGAGCGAAGAATATGGGATGCTCAGTACCTACGGTGGTCGCACGAATTTTCCTGTCCTCTTCGAAGACTTGGTAATCATCAGCGGCGTGATGACGCAATACGGCGACAATGCGGTTCCCGCGCATCGATTCGTGGCGTTCGACAAACGCACCGGTGCGGCAGTTTGGTTCATCAGCACCAAACCACGACCAGAAGATACTACTTTCAGTACGCCAGTCTTTACAACTTTCAACGGCCAAGCGGCCATGGTTTTTGGAGCAGGCGATGGCGCTGTCTATGCGATTCAGCCACGGACTGGGAAAATCATTTGGAAATATGAAGCATCGGGTCGCGGAATCAACACGCCACCCATCGTTGTCGACAACATTGTCTACTGTGGACATGGCGAGCTAAATAAGAGCGACACCAATGTACTTGGCGCGATATTTGCCCTTGATGGTCGAGCAACCGGCGATATCCCTGAAGATAAATTGCTATGGAAGATTCCCAAGAAGACCATTGGACGCAGTGCTCCACTGATGGTCGACGGACGCCTGTACATGGTAGAAGATGGCGCTGCCGTTATTGTTATCGACCCCAAGTCGGGACAAGTAATAACTGAAAAGAAGATCGGCCGCATCATGCATAGTTCACTCGTATGCGGTGACGGCAAAATATACGCAGCCGAATACAATGGGAACTATTTGGTGCTAAAGCCCTCAGAGAAAGGCTTGGAAGAAGTCGCCCGCGTGAGACTTCGGGAAGAAGAACTAATTGCCTCGCCAGTAATTTCCGGCGGGCGAATCTTTCTTGCAACCAGCAAGTCACTCTATTGCATCGGCAACAAAGGTGCGACGGCCCAGTCCGATCCCATTCCTGAACCGCCTAAGGAATCACCAGTCACCGAAGATTCCGCCGTAGCTCATATTCAGATCGCGCCTGTCGAGGCAATGTTGGCCCCAGGCCAACGAACGCCCTATCAAGTGCGTGCTTACAACAAGAATGGGCGATACTTGAAACTAGCTGATGCACAATTCACGGTCGACGGAGGCGGATCGATCGACGCCACGGGCAATTACACAGCGGCTGCGGACGCTGCCCATACCGTTGTTTCGATCACCGCCAAGGTCGGTGAACTGTCCAGTGTCGCGCGAGTGCGTGTTATCCCGCCGCTTCCCTGGAAATTTACCTTTGATGACAAGAAAGTCCCTGGAACATGGATTGGTGCCGCCTATCGTCACCAACCCAAGGAAATCGAAGGACAATCGGCATTGGTGAAAATCAGCACGATTCCCAGAGGGGCACGCAGTCAATTATGGATGGGCTGGACAACCCTGCACGATTACACGGTTCAGGCCGATGTAAATTCGGCGACTCAGAACAACCAGCGCGCCGATATGGGCCTGATTAATCAACGATATACTTTGGACATGATGGCCAAAGATCAATTGCAGATTCGATCCTGGACTCCTCGTCTAGAATTGCGATTTGCTAAGACCATTCCATTTCAGTGGCAGGCTGGCCAATGGTACACTTTGAAATTCCAAAGCGAAACCAAAGATGGACAGGTAACTCTGCGCGGTAAAGCTTGGAAACGTGGCGAAAAAGAACCAGACACTTGGACCATTGAAGCGACCGATGCAACGCCCAACCTACACGGCAGCCCCGGTTTATTCGGGAACGCCCAATATGCGGAATTCTACCTCGATAACGTTGAAGTTTACCCCAACAAATAAAAGGGCATAGACCAATGCGAATGCTGTTTTCACTAGCGATGTTGTTGGTTGTCGCGATTTGTCATGGTTCCGGCGCCAACGCGCAATCCAATTACAACGCAACCGCGGAGGCGTTGAAGCTGATATCAGAATTGAAGGTTGCCAAGGGCGATTGGCCACAGTGGGCCGGATCGTCATTGCGCAATAATGTGCCGGATACCAAGAACCTTCCGACTGCTTGGGACGTTACAACGGGAAAAAATGTGCGTTGGTCGATGCCACTCGGCTCGGAAACGTATGGCAATCCCGTCATCGCCAATGGCCGCGTCTACGTCGGCACCAATAATGGTGCTGGATATGTCAAACGCTATCCCAGCAATATCGACCTGGGCGTTCTGGTATCGTTCGATGAAAAGACTGGCAAGTTTATGTGGCAACATTCCAGTGAAAAACTACCCACCGGACGCGTTCACGACTGGCCCAATCAAGGCATTTGCTGCTCGCCTTTAGTCGATGGCGATCGGCTGTGGTACGTGACCAGCCGCGGTGAAGTTGTGTGCTTGGACACAGAAGGATTTCACGATGGTGAAAATGATGGTCCGTTCAAGACCGAAGCCAATGAGAGTAAGGACGAAGCGGATGTGATCTGGAACGTGAATATGATGAAGCAGCTCGGTGTATCTCAGCACAACATGTGCAGTTGCTCGGTTACGTGCGCTGGCAATATGCTGTTTGTCAACACGGCCAATGGTGTCGATGAAGGGCATATCAATCTTCCGGCATCCAACGCACCCAGCTTTATCTGCGTCGATCGTGTTTCCGGTTCAGTACTGTGGACTGACAATTCACCGGGCGAAAATGTACTCCACGGACAGTGGTCGTCACCAGCGTATGCTGTACTTGGAGGTGAGGCTCAGGTTTTGTTTGCCGGCGGAGACGGATGGCTGTATAGCTTTGCGGCGGCAGGCGAAAAAGGCAAGAGCAAGTTGCTGTGGAAATTTGACTGCAATCCCAAAGATTCGCTATACGCCCTTGGTGGCGCAGCAACGCGAAACCATTTGATTGGAACTCCAGTCATTTACGACGGGTTGGTGTTCATCGGTGTTGGCGAAGATCCGGAACACGGTGAAGGAGGCGGTCACCTGTGGGCCATCGATCCTACCAAGCGCGGTGATGTCAGTCCAACGATCGTTTACAATTCCAAGGAGCCTAATGTTCCCATCAAGCATAAACGGCTCCAGGCGCTCGTCGCCAAAGACGGCGATCTTCAGCGCGACAATCCCAATTCGGCAGCGGTTTGGCATTATGTAGGCAACAATCCTGAAGATTTCGAAACGACGATGCACCGAACTTGCGGCACGGTAGCCATCAAGAATGGATTGCTGTTCGTGGCAGATTTCAGCGGCGTCTTCCACTGCTTGGACGTAAAAACTGGCAAAGCCCATTGGACTTACGATATGTTCGCCGCGTCCTGGGCCTCGCCCTTGATCGTCGAGGATCGAGTTTACATCAGCGATGAAGATGGCGACATTGCGATTTTCGAAGTCTCCAAGGAAATTAATAAGATCGCCGAGCTGAACATGGACAGTGCGGTTTACACCACTCCCGTCGCCGCCAATGAAACGTTGTTTATCGCAAATCGTAACCGTGTTTTTGCGATTCAAAATGGTGCGCAGAGCGAACCAGGCGAAGTGCCGCGACAATAGCCTAACAAGTTCTAGACTCTAGTACTTTATTAAAGCCGATGCACCAGCGTCGGCTTTTTTCTTGCGCTGATAGTGACACGATATCTGTGATGACACCCACCTGACAAATGAAGTAAAGTCACATTTGCGAATCCGCCGGCTACAATTGGAGTTTCAGCTAGGGGTCGCGCGTTCAAAATGCAAAATTGGCGGGGGCTGCGTTTGGCGTAACGCATGAGTTCAAGTCCCGCCAATTTTGAATTTTGAACGCGCGACCCCAACGCTAGACGTCAACGCCTTTTTTCCGGCAATGTCAAAATCTTAGATCCCTGGCGGAAAATAATCGATGAGAATCAGCTCCATTCCGCAGCTTTATCGCAACGTCCGCCGCTGGCAGGAAATCATCGTGATCCTGCGGCGATATGGTTTGGCCGATTGGCTGAGCCAACTTCGCGTCGATTTCATTCGCGATTGGATCAAGGACGAACAAGGAGTGCCGCTGGCCAGTTACTCGCGGGAAACACGCGTGCGCATGGCACTAACGGACTTGGGCCCGACGTTTATTAAGCTGGGACAAGTACTCAGCCTCCGTCCAGATTTGATCGGTCCTCAACTGGCCAGCGAATTGACAAAACTGCAATCGGATGTACCGGCCGACGGCCCCGAAATAGTTCGCGCTTTGGTCGAAAAGGAATTGGGACTGCCGATCGAACAGTTGTTCGCAAAATTCGACGACAAAGCTGTTGCCTCCGCCTCGATTGGCCAGGTTCACGTGGCGCAATTGCACGATGGAACCGATGTCGTGGTCAAAGTGCAGCATGCGGACATTCAATCGAAAGTGCGCGAAGACTTGGAAGTCATGGCAGGGCTGGCGGCACTGGCCGACCGATTGCCGGAATTGGCTGTCTGGAAACCGAAGGTGCTGGTCGAGCAATTGTCGAAGTCCTTGCGCCGCGAGCTAAACTTTACGCGCGAACAGCAAAACCTGCAATTGTTCGCCCGGGAACTGGGTAAGTTCGAGACGATTAGAATTCCTAAGTCGTTTCCCAGGTTGAGCACTTCGCGCGTGCTGACGATGGAGTTCATTCGAGGCGTCGCGGTCAACAGCATATCCACAGACCAATCCGTCGACAACGATCGCCGTCAGCGATTGGCCAAATTAGCCGCTGAAGTTTACGTCGAGATGATTTTTATGCTCGGCGTTTACCACGCTGATCCGCACCCCGGAAATGTGCTGGTCATCGACGGCGATCGGCTGGGATTGCTGGATTTTGGCATGTGCGGTCGTATCGACGATCGATTGCGCGAGACGATCGAAGAGATGCTGCTGGCCGTGGTGTCTCGCGATGCTTCACTGCTGACCTCGCTGATCAAACGCGTGGGCCGCATGCCTCCTCGATTGGATGAAAGCAATTTGTCGATCGACGTCGCCGACTTGATCGCCACTTACGGCTCGCAGCCACTGGAGTCCTTCGACTTGGCCGGTGCGCTCAACGACGTAACCGACATCTTGCATCGCCATCAGATCTCGTTGCCTCCGCAGACGTCTCTTTTGATCAAGACTCTGATCACGCTGGAAGGCACGCTGCATCAACTGGCGCCCCACTTCAGTTTGATCGAAGTCATGCAGCCATTCTTTCGCCGCATGTGGATGCGACGCTTGTCCCCCACTCGACAAGCCAAGCGGCTGCGCAGACTGTATGTGGAGTTAGAGAATTTGGTCGAGACGCTGCCCGGACAAGTGAGTAATCTGATGCAGATCGTCCAAGAAGGGCGATTGGACGTCCATCTATCGCACCGCGGACTCAGTCCATCAGTAAATCGATTGGTGCTCGGCCTGTTAACCAGTTCGCTCTTTCTAGGTTCGTCGGTGCTGTTGGCGTTCGAGGTTCCGCCACTGTTGTTTCTAGAAACGAATTGGTTCATGGGTCTCCAGCGAATGAGCTTGTTCGGGCTGCTCGGCTACGTCTTCAGCATGCTCGCCGGTATGCGTCTAATGCGTGCTATCAATCGCTCAGGTCACCTCGATCAAACCGAAAGCGATTGAACGGTAGTTACCACATCGATTAGCGATGGATACGCAAGGATTGACCAAGGTTGAAAAGTCCCGTAGGGACATAATGTCGGTAGAACGATATCGAACAATTTCAGCCAACCGTCCCGTAGGGACACAATGTCGGTAGAACGATAGCGAACGATTTCAGCCAACCGTCCCGTAGGGACACAATGTCGGTAGAACGATAGCGAACAATTTCAGCCAACCGTCCCGTAGGGACACAATGTCGGTAGAACGATAGCGAACAATTTCAGCCAACCGTCCCGTAGGGACATAATGTCGGTAGAAC
>SXGS01650057.1_pt1 | contig 34285 bp, 29 predicted proteins | sample 3174681 | NCBI WGS metagenome assembly SXGS01 (sample SAMN11356861, study PRJNA531348) | freshwater metagenome | isolation source: freshwater sample F1-80 | place: China: Fuxian Lake, Yuxi | collected 2017-12-25
GCTAGGCGAGGATTGGGTTGATTTTTCGAACTTATTGCAAAGCCAAGCTCAACCCAATCCTCGCCTAGCGGCTGCGGGTTAAACGACAAAATGGCTAGGGCGAAAAGCCATGCCTTGCACACAAAATGGCGCTGTCCAACTAGATTTAGTGCGATTTCGTAGCTTTTCTGCTTTTTTGTTTTAGGAGTATGATATGAATCGCTTTAACGGCCGGAGGGTGATCGGTTTTACGCTCGTCGAACTATTGGTGGTGATCGCCATCATTGGCGTGTTGGTGGGATTGTTGTTGCCGGCTGTGCAGGCAGCGCTGGAAGCAGCCCGGCGGATGCAGTGTCAGAATAATCTCAAGCAGTTTGGGTTGGCTATTCATAACTTCCACGACACTTACCGGTACTTTCCACCAGCGTACAACTTGCACACTCCGCCGGCCTCTGGCGGCGACGGTCACTTTACGTGGTTCGCGCATTTGCTGCCGTTTATGGAACAAACCAATGCCGCACGACTGTTCGATTTGAAGGTTCGCTTCGCAAGTGCTCCGAATTCGCAGGCCACGCTGGCTCAAATCCACGTACCCGGTTTCTTCTGTCCCTCGCGGCGCGGTGGCGTCAATGTGATGCGAGCCACTTCCTCACGCGGTTTGACGGCGCTGGGCGCTGCTGGTGGCACGACCTCGGATTATGCCTGCGTGGGACTTGGGGATGACCAGCGAATTCCATTGCCCGATGGGTTCGTCGTCAGCGCGAACAATCGCGCCGAAGCAATGCCACCTGCATTGAATCCATGGACGGCGTCGACCGCGATTCTCAATGACCTTAAGGGGAGCACAACCTTCGGTTCAATCATTGACGGCACCAGCAATACTGCGTTGATCGGAGAAAAGCACATCTCCACAACCTGTATCAATATCGGTACGGGGAATGCCGACGTGGGTTGTGCCGACGGGTCCGTGCTCGGCATGCGATTCTATGCCCAGTTGCACTCGGTGCGCTACCTGGAGTTCCCGCTGACTCGCGGTCCTCAGGACGCTATCGCTACGATTACCGCACCAAATTCTGGAGTTCACTGGGCGTCGTTCGGCAGTTGGCATCCGGGCGTCAGCCAGTTTGTTTTCGGCGACGGTTCGGTGCGTTCGCTGGCAACCAACACGGCGCTGCGAGTCCTGTGGCAAGTCGGTGATCGCCGTGACGGACAAGTGCTTAGCCTGGAATGAGGTATTCGGGAAATGTTTCGGTGTTGTCTATTGATCTGCGTAACGGTTGCAACTCTTGGATGCGACGGCAAGTATCCGGTCAGAGGCAAAGTTCAGTTCAGCGATGGTTCACCACTGGCTGGCGGTATGGTCATCTTTACTGATGAAAAGGGAGAGACCGGTGGCTATGGTCCGTTGCAACCCGATGGTTCGTTCGAGATTACCTACGACGATCCTCGCGATGGTTTGCCCAAGGGAACTTACGGCGTCTCCGTGAGGCCGCCCAGTCCTTGGTCGATGACAGAAGAAGAACGTCGTACGGCACCGCCTCGTGGTGGAGTGGCACTGAAGTACTTGCAACCAGAAACATCCGAGATCAAAGTGGTCATTGACAAACAAATGACCAACTTGGTTATCAAGCTGGACAAGGACACTCCTGCGATGCGACCCGGTGGAGGCAGGTAACTAAACACCGGCACGAATCTATGAGATTTTTTCTTACTATTTTCGTGGCTTGCTGCGCACTTGACGATGCGTGGGCTCAGCAAGGCGAATCCTCCGACGTTCGCTTGTCCGTTCAGTTTTTCGAGAATCGCGTGCGACCGATTCTGAGCGAGCACTGCTATCAGTGTCATGGCCCAAAGAAGCAACAAGCGAATCTACGTCTCGATTCGCGGACCGCGATACTAACTGGTGGTGATTCCGGGCCCGCGATAGAACCCGGCAAACCGGATGCAAGTCTATTAGTCAGTGCGATCAATCATGGCGACATCGTGCAAATGCCACCTCAGTACAAGTTGCAAACTGCCGACATTGATGCGCTGACGACATGGGTCAAAGTCGGCTCGCCTTGGCCAGAAACGGCAAGAACGGCGGACGGAGTTGCCGAAGCTGCGGTGAAGAACCGAACAGACTATCGCAATCAACCTGCACATTCTGACACTGAGTCAAAGTCTAGGCATGACCCGCCATCTAAACACTGGTCGATGATTCCGCCCATTCGACCGAAAATTCCGGTGGTGAAGAATGCCCATTGGCCGAAAAATGAAATCGACCGTTTTATTCTCAGCAAATTGGAGCACTTGGGCATCGAGCCAGTAGCGATGGCCGACAAGCGATCGCTGGTACGTCGCATGACGTACGATTTGCACGGCCTACCGCCAACTCCCGAGTCGGTCCAGCAGTTCTTGAACGACGACCATCCTGAAGCCGTCCAACGATTGGTTGAGAGACTCCTGGCAGCACCTCGTTACGGCGAGCATTGGGGACGCCATTGGCTGGATGTTGCTCGTTACGCGGACAGCAACGGTGGTGACGAGAACCGCATTCATGCGCATGCTTGGCGGTATCGAGATTATGTAATTGAGAGTTTCAATCAAGACGTCCCCTTCGATCGATTTGCCGCCGAACAGTTGGCCGGTGATTTACTGGACGCCCAAAGTTCTGAAGAGCGGTATCGGTTGTGGATCGCGACCGGATTACTGGCCATCGGCCCCAAGCCGCTACTGGCTAACGACGCCGCCAAGGTCGAGATGGATGTCGTCGACGAACTGATCGAGACGGTCGGTCGCGCATTCCTCGGATTGTCGCTGGGATGTGCGCGGTGCCACGATCACAAATTCGATCCCATCACGCTTGACGATTACTACGCTCTGGCAGGAATCTTCAAGAGCACGCAAGTTGTCGACCGATTTGATGTCCGCATTTGCCGTACCTGGACCGAAAAAGCACTTGGATCGGAAATGGACGACCAGCATTTTCGCGAGCTAAAGGAAAAGGCTGCGTGGTGCGATGATATGCGTCGGTTGAGTGACGCAAACTCCGATCAACGGAAATACATCAAGCAAATGGAAGAAGTGCGTGCCCAGATGGCACCTCTTCCCGTCGCGATGGCCGTGCGGGACAGTGGCACAATCAGCGATGCACGAGTTCACTTGCGCGGCAATCCGCAGACGCTCGGAAACCTCGTACACCGAGGTTTCCCACAAGCCATCGAATGTGCCAACCAGCCAGCCATCCCGACCTCACAGAGCGGACGACTGGAGTTGGCGCGCTGGATGGTGAATTCCGAGAATCCCTTGACCGCCAGAGTAGTCGTTAATCGTGTTTGGCGGTGGCACATGGGAGAGGGTATCGTCTGGACTCCCGACGATTTCGGAGTCATGGGTGCTCGACCCGACAACCAGCAGCTACTCGACTACTTGGCAATGCGATTCGTTGACAAAGGCTGGTCGATCAAGTGGCTGCATCGGCTGATCATGGGCTCAGCAGCCTATCAATTGAGCAGCCGTGGCGACGCGCGCTCACTGGCGCGCGATCCAGAGAACCGCCTGCGCTGGCGCATGAATCGACGACGACTGGAGGCAGGTGAGATTCGCGACAGTTTGCTGTCGTTAGGCGGGGCACTGGATTTGGCAGTCGGCGGATCGTTGCTACCTCCATTGACCAATCACGAGCAATTCTCCAAGGTGCAGAACCAGCTCAAGCAAGCCTACACTTCACGCCAGCGCGCGGTCTATTTGCCTGTGGTGCGTAGTGGCATGTACGATTTGTTTCAAGCGTTTGATTTCGCAGATCCTAGTGTGACCAGTGGTAGACGAAGTGTAACCACGGTTGCTCCGCAGGCGCTGTTCCTAATGAATAGTGAACTGGTGTGGCAAGCCTGCCAATTCGCCGCCGAGCGCTTGTACAAGGAGGGCAGTGACGAAGGCGAGCGAGTTCGACGATTATACAGCCTGGCGTTCGGACGTACCCCCAATCCATCTGAAGCCGATCAGGCCACCACGTTTCTGCGACAATATCGCGAACAACTTGCAATTCGGCCGACTAATGAAGGAACAGCCAGCGCTACACGGATCGAGGCGCTGGAAGCTTTGTGCCACGCGATTGTGATGACCAATGAGTTCCTTTATGTCCATTGAACATCGTGGAAGTAATGTGATGAGGCATTCACTGCACGGTTGCGCAGAATCGTTGATGGGTACTCGGCCCACGCGGCGGACATTGCTCGAACACATGGGAGCCGGATTCGGTTCGATCGCTTTGGCAGGTCTATTGGCTGAGCAGGCTTCGAGCACCGGACGAGATCCGATGGCAGTCAAGGTGCCTGAGAAGAAAGCTCGGGCGAAGCACGTGATCATGTTGTTCATGGACGGCGGACCATCGCAGCATGACCTGTTTGACCACAAACCATTGCTAGTGCGAGACCAGGGCAAGCCATTGCCGTTGAAGTTGCCGCGCGTGCTGTCGAATACCGATCGCCTGGGCAATATACTTGGACCGCTGGCCAAGTTTCGCCAACGCGGGCAAAGCGGCCAGTGGATCAGCGACTTGCTACCTCATATCGCGACGATAGCTGACGAATTGTGCGTGATCCGTTCGATGCACTGTTCCAATCCTCAGCACGGCGCGGCTTGTTTGGAATGGCACACTGGCAGTCATAACTTGGTTCGCCCCAGTTTGGGTTCTTGGATTCTGTATGGACTTGGGACGGATAACCAAAACCTACCGGGCTATATTACGTTGTCTCAGCCATTGGATTCGGGTGGAGCGGGGATGTTCGGATCCGCGATGTTGCCCGCTGTCTACCAAGGCACGCCACTAGGCTATGGTAAGACACCTGCCAACAAGGCCAAATTTCAATCGATCGAGCGACGGCACGAAGATGCGAGGTTGCAACAAATGGAGCTTGAGTTCGCTCGACGATTCAATGAAGAACAATTGCAGCAAACGGGTTCCGACGGTGAATTGGAAGCGCGTATCAAAAGTTACGAACTGGCATTTCGCATGCAAACCGAGGCTCCCGAAATTCAAGATGTTTCCGAGGAGTCCGACGCAACGCTTGCAGCGTATGGAATCGACCACCCGAAGACAGCCGACTTTGCACGCCAATGCTTGTTGGCTCGTCGTTTCGTCGAGCGCGGTGTGCGTTTTGTCCAGTGCAATACCACGGGCTGGGACCACCACTACGGGATTCGCGGCGCGTTGCCAGGGAATGCTATGGCAGTGGACAAACCGGTTGCCGCGTTGATTCGAGACCTGAAGACACGCGGGCTGTTGGATGACACACTCGTGATTTGGGGCGGCGAATTCGGTCGAACGCCCATGGCCGAAGGCGAGGATGGCCGCGACCACAATCCGTATGGCTATTCAATGTTCCTGGCTGGCGGAGGGGTCAAAGCAGGTTTATCCTACGGGCGCACCGACGACTACGGGTTCTTCGCGGTCGAAGATAAAATGCATGTCCGTGATTTGCACGCCACGATTCTGCTTCTACTCGGCTTGAATCACGAGCGGCTCAGCATCAACTATGCCGGTCTGGACGTGCGACTGACCGGAGTGACCGAGGCCCACATTGCGCACAAATTAATTGCGTGATATCTTGCCTTCGAGGCACAACTCAATCACAACGTGAAAGCAGAAAGGTGTCTCGGTAGATTGGTATCATCGCTCCATCAACCCCGTGTTGGTGGACGCACGACTTTAGGCTGGACGCTCGGCTTGTACTATCGAGTTGCAAATCCACCGAATCGGCCAACACCATAAGCACCGCTCCTGCGACCACCAAAGCCGTCCCACGCTGTAAAGTCGTTCGGAGTACTCGCTCGACATCGATCAGCTCATCAGGATTGTTAGCTCGCTCCAGAATCGACTACAGCAGCTTGAGAAATGCTAACAGATCAGCTTTGTCCTGGTCTGTAAAAATCATTGGCGGGTCTCCGTCGATGTTTGTGTCAGTCGCGATGGCAAAAAACGTCGCATAATGTTCTATGACCTCCTCAAGTGTCTTCGCGGAATTGTCGTGGAAGTAAGGTGCGGTATGCTGGATGCCCCACAAAATCGGAATTTTGAAATTTGAAAACTGGCCGAACGGAAACGGCGTGAAATTCCCGTTGATCAAGGAAATGCCGGGATCGGGGCTACTAATTTCAGTCGTTGAGCTGTCGGGGTTGTGAATCACGAAATCGTAGACGGGATTGTTGGCCGTGTTTAGTTCAGAAACGAGCACGGACTGGAACCGCGTTCCCTTGGGAACGTGGAATGGTGGCACGGGAAGTGGATTGAAGCCGTTGCTTTCGTTCAGCATCGGACCGCTGTGACAGATAGCGCAAATACCTGTGCGCGAACTTCCCGGATTCAACTGCGAGGGAATGGCGAAGTCGTCAAAAAACGCGCGACCACGCTTTTCGGATGCGGTTTTTCCATTGGGCAGTTTTGGCCGAGTGCCCTTTCTGAAAAACTTGCGCAATTCGCTGGAGGAAAAAAAGGATTTCGTGGTTTGGAAAGCGGCGATCAACTGTAACTGCTCGATTGTGGGCTCGATAGTGTTTTGCGTGTGATCGTGTACGGCATCGAGCGCCTGCTCGTCCAAACCTGGCGCGCGACCATCGTACATCAAAACCGGATCGAGTGCGGGTGTGTTCAGTGTGGTCGGAATGCCACGCCGAACGACTATGTGTGTCGCGGATGGATCGTTGAGCAGAGCAACGTTTGGTGGCAAGGGAATTCGAACCAGCACCGTGGCGTCTTGTAACATGCGGCTGACACCGTTTCCCTGAAAGTCATCGCTGCCATCGTGCAGGAACAGCGGATCGTCTGGGTCAGCCAGAAACCTCAGTTGGGCATCCAAAGGCGAAACCGTGCCAAATGGCCCCGGGTGACAAGTCGCACAGGTTCTTCCATTGCCGCCAAACGTTTCTTCCTCGAACAGCCTCCGGCCCTCTACAAATGCCGCATGAGCGCCTGACGAGTCGCCAGGATCGTCCGCGTTAGCGCTCGAACTCCAGGGAAAAAACAGCAAACTGGCTCCTGCGATGAGTAACCAGCGGGTTCTGCTGCAGAATGCCTGCCCGCACCAGACCGATTGATCGAAACTATTCCAACTCATACCTTGCTCCCAGCAAAACGTAAGAATGACAAACTGGCCGGAATAACTAACTCTCAGTTGTTATGTCCTCAAACAATACAACTACGGCGTCAACGGGAACAACTCTCTGAGCTCCCCAAAACGTGTTGGGGTTCAAAGCAAACCAGTTGCCCCTAACAGTTAATTGCCTTGAGAGTTCAAAAGTGTTACACTTTTTTCCCGTGGTCGATGTTTTTTGAACTCTTGACGCTTGCACGCGGCGGTGACCGCGACGCAGGTTTCACGACCGACCTTGGTTTTGTTTCTGTGCTGGTGGTCAGGCAGGCAGGCCCGGGGGGCCGGCCCGGGGCGACGATGTTTCCTGGCTAAAGAACGCCAAAGAAAAAAGCTAGTGATCGAATCGCCCGCGCCGACATTGAGTGCAGCGCTTAGTGTTTTCCGTCCAACGCGGAAAAATAAACGACTCCGTTAGCAACGGAGACTCCGCTGAGCGCGCCAAAACGGCGGCGCGAACCGTCAGGTTGGTTGTCAGTCTACGGGTCCAGCCCACTAGCGCAAACCAATTCCAACCACAAGCCCCTTTGGCGTGAGCCGCACAATGGAAATTATGGTGCCTTCGCCGGAGCCGCTGGTACTCCGCTGACCGGCGCCGAAACGTTGGCTGGCGCTACGGCTGTTGCTGCGTTGGGTTGAGCCGCGTTGGGTGGAATGGCATTGGGTAGGCCAACAGCAGCGTTGGGTTGAGCTGGGGGTCTCACAGCAGCGTTGGGTTGAGCTGGGGGTCTCACAGCAGCATTCGGTTGAACTGCATTCGGTTGAACTGCATTCGGTTGAACTGCATTAGGTTGTTTTGCGGCAGCCGGCACGGCTATGCCGGGAACGGCGGCTGGTGGTACTGCGGGGCCGGGCGCTGGTGAGGGGGCGCCTTTGCCTGCTTCGGGTGATTCAGTATTGGGGACAATAACCCCAGTTACTGGATCCATTTTCATCTTTCGCGGTGGAATAAACTTGGCGAATCCAGGGATCTTTTCAATCTCATTCTTCAGTTCGAGAGTTGGTGTTGGCAGGACCGTTTCCAGTACAGAAACCAAGGCGGCGCCAGTCCCCATCGGATCGGAAAGACTTGATCGATTGACAGCCGTTTGAAATGCTTCCAAAGCACCAATGACTTTTATTTTGGGAACCTCAAATCCGTCTTCAGTCACGCCGTTGAGAACTCCTCCTTGAACAGCCGCGGTGGACGGTTTCTTGTAGTCTTTGTACGGCGCTCCGTCGAGCAGTATGTGGACGGCTTGCGAAAACGCATTCAACTTCTTTCGCGCAATTTGAGTTTCTACATTTTGTCGATCGGTCGCTTTCAATTTCGGCATCCCGGGCGTAGCCCCGTCCATACCGGGCATTCCCATGCCACCTTCCATCCCGGGCATCCCCATGGCACCGTCCATCGCGCCACCACCGGACATTCCCATTCCCATACCTGCGTCCATGCCGGGCATTCCCATCCCGCCACCGCTGTCCATTCCCATGCCCATCCCCATTCCGCCATCCATGGAACCTCGCAGGCTTGCCACGACTTTACGAACATCTAACCAGCCACCACATTCTTGATACAACAACTGCGCACCGCCAATGAATATCTGAGATTTGTTTTCTGGCGTTTCCTTGCTGAGGTCGAATGTGTTGAGATATCTTACGCACTCTAGTCGCAGACTCGGCAGCACCGTGGGATCCAACAACTTGGCGATCGCAAAGTCCTTGGCAGCTTCGGACTTCAAGACTCCGAGAGTACCCATAGCGCGCCGAACCAGCCAAGTGTGCCCTGCTGCGTCAAGATTCGATGTCGGTTGGCTCTGAACGATACTGCTACATAAATCGGTAACTGCCTTTTTCGTGGCAGGAGTCCAGTCCACGTGTTGTAGACGCGTGTGCCGGTCCAAACCCGCCATGGCGATGCAGCGCAAATAAATCGGCGCAGTTTTTGACTGCGCGATTCTCAGTAGTTCAGCGGACGACTTACCAAAAGGCTTCGGGGGCGTATTGGACGTTGCTGCGGACTGGTCCAACTCTGCAATCAACCATAGTGCATTGATCTTCGAGGCTGGGGTAGCTTGTGGAGCAATTACAACTTTCATAGCTTCCCGGAAGATTGATTCGACAATGATCGAACGCATCTCGGGCCCCAACCGTGGATTGAGCGCCAAATATTGTGAAATGCGCTCCTTCGCTTGACCTGCGTTAAAGTTGTCCGCGTTTAGATAGAGCGCGCGCATCAGTCCCAGAATATGCTGATCGATGGCGGCTTTGTCCGTTGCCGACGGAACTCCGCCTCGTTTGACAAGCTGCTCAGCAGCCCGAATTTTGGCATCGGCCGCTTTTCTAGCATCATTGGCTTTTTTGGCAGCTTCCTTATCAGCCTTTGCCTTTTCAGCGGCGGCGGGATCTTGCCCAGCTACATACTTGCCTGACATTGGACCAATGTTCGCCAAGCAATAAGCTGCGAATCCACAGAAAATCCATCGCTTGATGGCTGACATTACAATCTCCAAAAATCGCGACATGCGAACGAAACTAGCTTGAGCAAGCTGAATCCCGAAGTCATGTGAAAAGAAAAGCGCCCACTAATAAACTATCCGGAGGGATAGGCAGTTGTCAACTTTTTACTGGCAATTCAGTTTGCATCTGCCACCGATCCACACAATAAATAACGATTGGGGCCAAGAAATCTTAGCCAGAACCCATCAAATTCGTTTTAGCCCGTTTTAGCCCAATACCGTTCAACGAACGTGGGATAAGCTTCCAGCTTGTCAATATCTTGTGCAAGCAATGGCAAACTCCGCTACAGGTTGACAAGCTGGAAGCTTATCCCACGTTCGTTGAACGGTTTTGCGTTTTAGCCGCAGCCGCAGGCGAGGAACCTGCGACCTTTGGTCATATATTGGTGATCACATAATTTCGCTTATCCACATTGGTCGTTACACGTTGATCCCTGGACACGGTGGATTTCCGGGGGCGGAAAAACGCCGGGGATATCGTCGCGGTACCATCGATCTAGTACTCCAAACCAATCCGCCGACGTACGAACTTTTCCAAATTCGCCGCGAATCGATAGGTAATCTGGATGGCTCGCCGAGTATTTGATGCCAAATTTTCTGAGCAACGGCCCGGTCCGCAAGGGTCCGTAAAGGCTTTCCGCTAATCTCCAGTGTTCTTCCAAAACATTGCGCTGTTGGCCGGTTCTTGGCGGTTGGGGGAGTGGTTCCCCAGAGGCAAGAGTCAGGCACTGCTGAAAAATCCAAGGATTTCCGATAGCACCGCGGGCGACTGTCACCCCATCCACGCCAGTTTGCTGGATCATCCGTAGGCAATCAGCCGCCGAGAACAAATCGCCGCTCCCCAGCATCGTTCGGCTTCCAAGGTGCTGCTTGACCTCTTTTAGAAACTGCCAGTTGCTAGGACCGTTATAGCGCTGCTTCACCGTACGACCGTGCACCGTAACGGCTGAAATGCCAGCCGAGAAGGCGCCATCGAGAATTTCAAAAAAATGATCGCGACTTTCGGCAGTGTCATCGATTCCACGCCTCATTTTGACGGTTACCGGAATGTGGCTGGGCACCATTTCACGTGTTCGCTCGACAATCTCGAGAGCAACCTTCGGTTGACTCAAGTGGAATCCGCCCCGGCAACGGCCGAGAACTTTTTTCACGGGGCAACCAAAGTTGATATCAATCACAGCAAAACCCGCTTCGGCGAGCCGCCGTGCCCCCAATGCAAACTGAGCTGGCTCTGCACCCATTAACTGCCCAGCAACCGGTTGTTCATCAGCCGAATTGAATAGGAAGTGGCGATTTTTCTCCCGGTCTTTGAGGCAAACTAGAAACTGATCCAACATTACTTCGCACAACGAATAGCTGGCACCATGACGCCGTGCCAACAATCGCATTGGCCAGTCGCTGTAACCGCTCAAAGCCGCCTGAACAATCGGAAACCCGATTTCTAATTCGCCTATCTTTAGCGGTCGCAATAGCTTGCGCCAAGATTGGGTAGTTGTCACGGTTTGCTCAGCGGACTCCACACCGAGATCACCGTTCGGTATAATCGACGCATCCGTTAAAGTTTGTAAATTCAACTCAAGTTACCAATCAATTCACGTCGAATGATCTAAATCAAGGGGAGTTCCAACTTGGCAGCGGTTCAATAAGTTTCAAGTAACATTATCGCAGCGGTGCTTCAAACAAGATTAAGCATGAGCTTTTTGGAACAACGCACCTATCCGTTGACGGCAACGGTTCATATGCAGCTAACCATCGTAGCAATATTTCCCCGCAACGCGAAAACTCGCACCGCCCTGAATTGTATCGTCGCAATGCTGACGGCAGTTCTGTTTCCAGCATGTTTGGGCTGCCAAGTACTGGGAATTCCCAGCGCGCGATACAGCGATCAATTTTGCGGTTCAATCTCACCCACCGAAATAGATTCCGCCGAATGCAGCTATTGTCCGCTGCCGCCGACTCCAGCTATGCCAGGTTGGCTGGCGCGTTGGCATTCCGAAAAAGAGTTGCCGAAAGCACCGGGACACCCCAGATTTCATCGGCTGCCGACGCATCCAATGTTTGCAAACCGTTCTCGGTCCGAGGTGCCGGACTATATTGGCGAGCCTAAGGTCAGTTTTGGTGGAATTCCTCGTGGAATCGAATGGGATCAATCGCACGGGGGCGGAATTGGCCAGCCACAACCGATTCCTAGTGACATACTGGCGACTGAGCCTTGATGAAACTATGCGGTGCTGCTACATTGCTCCGTTCCATACTAATGTAGATTACTGGAAACCATCGAACGAGGTTGGAAGTTCATGTCCACTGTGCGTCGTAGTCCCAACGCAAAAAGCCGGGCTCGCAAGCGTTCACGTATTCGCTCTAGGTCGAAGAAACGCGATCCACTGTTCGTCGATGGCAAGCGTCCGCGTCCCATGTACGTTGACTACAAAGACGTCGATTTGCTGCGCAAGTTGGTTAACCGGCACAGTCGCATTGTCGGCCGCCGCAAGACTGGTTGCTCAGCCGTCAGTCAGCATGCGATCACTGCGGCGATCAAACGAGCACGTTTCATGGCGCTGTTGCCCTATAGTGGCGAGTAATGCGCGTGCGTCTGAGTTTGCGAGTCTCGTAATATGCCCGAGATTTTTCGTACGACCAGGCGAGTTGAGTTCTGCGAGACGGACGCTGCCGGAATAGTTCATTTCGCTTGGCTGTTATGCTATATGGAACAAGCTGAGCATCAATTTCAGCGGCATGTCGGAACGTCCGTCATGATCGAGCAAAATGACGGATCGCACTTAAGCTGGCCACGTGTTCGCGTCGAAGCCGACTTTCAAGGACCGGCGCGTTTCGAAGACCAGCTAGATATTACTGTCAGCGTTGAACGATTGGGGTCGAAAAGCATTACCTATGCTTTCGATATTCGTTGCGAGCAGCGCCCCATTGCGACCGGAAAATCAACCGCTGTGTTCAGCCGCGTGAGAATCGGCTCTCCCATGCAGTCCGTGGAAATTCCCGATTGGCTAAGAGAAAAATTCAAACCGTTTGTTCGTTTGTAGGGGTCGCGCGTTCAAAATTCAAATTTGGCGGGAGTTGAACGCAGCGGTCCTTAGAAAGCAGCTCCGCCGGTTTTGAATTTTGAACACGCGACCTCCAACGCTAGATCTTGGCAGGAAGGGTATCCGTGGACGTCGAATCGCTTGGATATCTTGAACGACTTACTTTACGACTAACAATTGGAGCGGCCAACCTACCGCAGCAGATACAGCAATTGCACGCTCGATACATTCTTGATTTACAGCGCGCCGACGGAGGCTGGGCGGGACGCGAAGGCGAAAGTGATCTGTACTACACCAGTTTTGCACTGCGCAGCTTGGCGATTCTAGGGCTGCTTGAGGGCGACTTGGCTCAGCGTGCGACCAACTTTTTACGAGAACGATTCACTTCCCATCAAACTGTTGTGGATCTACTTTCGCTGGTCTATTCTGCAAAGTTAATCGACGCCTCGTGCGGGATCTCGGTATTCGACGCGGCTCGACCCGATTGGGCACGAAGGTTGGCCGAATTGCTCGATACTTTCCGCCGACCCGACGGTGGTTATTCGAAGAGCATCGAAGGTCAAGCGGGGAGCACTTATCAAACATTCTTGATTTTGCTGTGCCACGAATTAATCGAACAGCCCATATCGCACCCCGATCAAATTGCTCAGTTCTTGTTGGCCCAGCGGCAAGCTGACGGAGGATTTCTGGAAGTGCGAGTCGCCAAACGTTCGGGTACAAACCCTACTGCTGCTGCGGTAGGTGCGCTGCGAGTGTTGAACCGGCTGGACAGCCAAATTGCCAACAATGTGGCACATTTCATTTCCCAATTGCAATCCGACGAAGGTGGCTTGCAGGCCAACACGCGCATTCCCATGCCGGATTTGCTGAGCACCTTCACGGGTTGCGTCACGCTGGCAGATCTCGACCAAATTGACTCGATCGATTGCCGCGCTGCCTACGATTTTGGCTTACAGATGCAGCGCCCCGCCGGTGGCTTTTATGGTTTTGAACTCGATCCCGGCGAGGACGTAGAATATACCTTTTACGGATTGGGGCTGTTGGCACTGTTACAGTAACCGCCGAGTTTGCCAGTCATTGATTGTTGTTGTTTCGTTCCCAAACTCTGGCTATCTCGTTCCGCAGCGCTGGATTGTGAACACCAGTTTCAGAAGCTCCGCTCCCGACCGGCGGTCATCCACTCGCCGCAGCCTTCGAGCTGTGCCAATTCCTTGTAAACTCGTTCTGCCCATTTCAAAACAGTCTGGTTAGCTGCATCATCTCGAGGATGCAACTTAAGCGATTGCATTTGCTCAATTGACTTAGAAACCTCACTGGGGTCAAGTTTACCGGCATGTTCTGTGATCACGTGAGCCTCCTTCATTCCGGTCTTTACGATAGTCGCCTCCACCTCCAAAGACACCATTTAGATCATAAGTGAATCGAACATCCACTTCTTGGCCAGCCGCACCACTTGGAATTCCATTTACTTCGAATTGCCCGATTCTTAGATTGTCTTTTACCATCCGGCTTTCGCCCTGATAGACATTGATCCGCACGGATGTTTGGTTCGAGTTTACCGTTTGAACTCGGTCGACGCGTGAGAGCACGCCGCTCTTACGGTCACTCGTGATCATGATCGATCTCCACGCTTTCTGGAGGCAACCGATGCTTGCTGACGATCTTGCTCAATGCGCTGAGTGTTTTCAGACGCTGATCTGGTGGGAGCACTTCCCACAACTTTGAGAGAGGAACCTGAGGCCTTGGTTCCTGGCTGGCTATGCGCGGGGGGGAGCGGTTCTTCCTGATTTAGCTGGCATTGCATTCCTCCGTTTTGAATGCGGTATTCAGAAACAAGTTGAACGAGTTTCGTCAATGAATCCAAAGAAAGTACGATGTATTTCAACTCTTGTAAAGATGTTGAAATGGGTGTCTTCTGATTCTTGGCTCTTGTAAAACAACGAGTAACCATCGCCATCCCACCACAAGACCTTCAGCCGATCCCGCCGCGTGCTCAGGAACAAGAACACGTCCCCGTCCAGCACCTTGCGCCCCAGCCGCTGATCCACCCACGCCGCCAACGAGTCGAACGAACGACGCATATCGATCGGCTCGACCGCCATGAAGACTTTCGTCTGCAACGAGAAACTCAACATGCTTCACCTCGCCCCAGCCCGCCCACCGAGGCCCGCACAGACCCATGGCCCGCCGAATCCCGCAGAGCTTGCTCGCTAGCCCAACGCAGAGCCTGCTCCGTACGCAAGATCTGTTCGATCGCCCGACACGCGATCTCTGTGCCGACGCCTCGACTATGACCCCTGACGCAGAGCGAATGCACATTTGGCTGCTTGACAGCTCACTCGGCCATCGCCGTCCGAGTTGCGAGTATCGCGGGTGGAGCCGCGCTTTGAATCACCGCCACCCGAGAGCCTGCGATTTGGCAAGTCCCGATTACCTTGACGAAACTTGGCAAGCTCACTTTGACCAGAGTTGGCAAGCTTCCGCCGCCAAAAGTAGAAGTTGTACGGTTGCAGTCCATGAGCCTGACAAAAGCGAACGACCGAAAGTCCCGATCGAGCCTGCGAATCAATGCGCTGTCGCCAAAGCCGAACTTGCTCAGCATTTGCAGCACGTGCCATGTGGATCCTCCTAAGTTGAGAGATTGGAAACCAATCCCCTCAACCTACCCACAAAGAGACACCACGCCCAACGATGGCTACCGATGGCGCTCACGTAGGTGACGCGGCTTTTGATATCCTGATTGACGGCCAAGTCTAGACTCGAGAGCAACGCGACTTGTCCGAACAGTCATGTGGATTATTGCGCGAGGTAGCATCCAGTCCTTCGAGCTACTCGGCGTCGACCACAGCTCCATTAGGCGAATCCCTCCCGCTTACCGCCTTGCCCCGCGGAACATTTGTCTTCGAGGTATCAGCACTGCTGAATAACACACTCCCGGAACCAAGCATCTCGGTACATTCAGGCAGGTGAAGTTTGCTTAATACACAAGGTAAAAGTGGCTTCCGCACTACTCTTTTCGCGCCGTCTCAATATGATATCAATGTCGAGGCTTTGTTTTCGTACGTCTATTTTTGAGGAGAGTTTTCATGAAGTCCAGAGGGTTTACCCTGGTGGAGCTGCTGGTCGTGATTGCGATCATCGGCGTGTTGGTGGGACTGTTGTTGCCGGCTGTTCAATCCGCGCGCGAGGCGGCTCGCAGAATGCAGTGCTCCAATAATTTGAAGCAGATTGGTTTGGCAATGCATAATTACGAATCGACCTTCAGAATTTTGCCGGCAGGTACTTTCAACGATGCGACTCGTGGTACAGCCAATAATTCGTCGCCCCATCCGATGCTCATGCCTTTCATCGAACAGACCAACGCCTTCGTTTTGTTCAACTTTGATGTCGATCTGAATACTCACGCAGTGAATCTGGCCGCGCGGCAACAGAATGTCCCTGCGTTTCAATGTCCATCACAGTCAGGCGTGTCCTCGTTTGTGCTTGCCGGTACGCCCCCACAGTGTCCCACTGGTTGCGGATTAACCAACTACGTACAAAGCCTGGGGAACAACGGAAACTATGCGAGTAACGCTGGACCATTCGGCCGACGCTATGGAGCGAGATTTGGCGATATCAGCGATGGTCTAAGCAATACTGGATTGTTTGGAGAGATCATTCTTGGTCCATCCACGGGCAGCGCCACTACGGGTATTGTAGCCGCTGGTTCACCAACTGATTTGCATGTGGCAACCAATCTGCCATTCGCCTCGTGGGATGCCAGCGCTACTGGCGATACGATTGCCGTGCCGGAATGCGACAATCGTGCGATATCGGCTTACTTGTACCGTGGTAAACAATACTACCGTGGAATCGTCGTCTCGACTTATTATACGCATACGCTGCCACCCAATTCGAAACGCCGCGATTGCATCCGAGGTACAGGCGTGGATCGAGGGCACTTGGCGATGCGCAGTTTTCACACCGGTGGTGCGCAGATTGTCCTGTGTGATGGCAGCGTCCATTTCGCCAGCAATTCCATCGATGATATTACTTGGCGAGCGATTGGCAGCCGAGCTGGCGGTGAAGTTTCATCGATCGATTGGTAAATACAAGTTAGTGGAAAATGAAGAGTCAAACGAACACGACACCAAATATTTTTAGTTGCCTGTTGTTGGCCGCATTTGTGGGATGTGGTGGAGGATACCAAACCGGTGATATCGAGGCTGTCGTACCCGTCAATGGAACGTTGACTTTTCAGGGCAAGCCACTGGAGAATTACCAAGTTGTCTTTATGCCGTTGGACGGACGGCGCGTTGCAACGGGCATTACCGACGGAAGTGGGAATTTTAAAATGGGCACCAATACTGCTGGCGACGGTGCCCCGCCTGGCAAATGCGAAGTTGCTGTTCAATTTGCTCCGCCCGACACAGGCGAACCCGGAAATGAAGTCATCATCGACAATCCGGCCAAGCTTCCCAAACCGAAAGTCAAGATTCCCGCGAAGTACGGCGACCCCAAAAAATCCGGCATCACGCAAGAGGTCCCGAGCGACGGATTAGAAGATCTGAAGATCGATTTGAAGTAAATCCTTGGTTCTCGTCCAAGTTGAATCGAGCTGTTACAATCCCTCGTGGATAGTTGTGGTACCGCCTTTGATGCGATCGAACACAGCTCACAACCGATGAGTGTTCGTTTTAGAAGAATGGGCGAACGCATGAGTTCACCTTTTCCCGGCATGGATCCCTTTATTGAAGATCGGCTCGTGTGGTCCGATTTTCACAGTGACTTGGCGGGCGAGATTCGGGCGCAGCTAAATCGTCGGATTCGACCGCGCTATTTTGCTGCTCTACTTCCCTACGTCACTTACGAAGTGATCGGTATCTCGGCAACCAAACCGCATGGTGTGCGTCCCGATGTTGGGGTTCTGCGATCGGCCTCAGATGGATCGAGTCCAGCCGTTACGTTGGTCGCTGATCCTCCGCAGGCAGTCAGCATGACCGAGATCGAATTGCCGCTAGAGGTTATGAGCATTGAAGTGCGGCAAGTAGGTACCGCTCGATTGGTAACCGCGATTGAAATACTGGCGCCGCTGAACAAGAAACGAAACCACGAAGCGCGTAGCGATTATTTGCGCAAACGCCGGGAACTATTGCGATCGCAAACGCATTTCATGGAGATTGATCTGCTGCGCGGTGGGGAACGCACTCCTCTGGATCCGCCCGTCGCGCCTGCCTCGTACTACGTTTCGCTCAGCCGTGTCGAGGCTCGTCCGCGTCTTGACGTATGGACGATGCACCTCGACTCGCGATTGCCACGCGTGCCTATCCCACTAGCTGATCCCGATCCCGATGTAATTGTCGATCTAGGTGAAGTCGTGTCGACTGTATACGAACGCGGGGGCTACGATGCTCGGATCGATTATTCGCAACCCGTGCCACCACCAGTGTTGACTGATGGAGAGTCAGCAGCGGTGAGGAAAATTCTATTCAAACCGTAGCAGCATAGCCAACTCCGCGTTGGTGGACGCTCGATTTGCGGCTGGACGTTCGGCTTGGCCATCGAGTCGCGAATCCACCGAATCGGGTTCGGGAAGCAAAGTTCAATCCAAGGTGATCGAAACGAAGCTCACAAGCCGAATCGACGTGTTCGACTAAGTCGACGTTGGTTTGAGGAGTGAACCACGACTTTCTGGTCTATCTTAAATCCCAAGCGTCCAGCCATTCTACTTTGGTTGGGCGCAATTTGAATTCGTTGCGCAGTTCGACATCCATATGCTTGAAATGACCGGCACCGTAAAAGATCGCTAAATTGGTCTTGCCCGCCTTGATTTGGCCGCGCAGAACATCAAGTGCTTTGGAGTTGCGTTCAGTGATCAATGTGCTCTTGCCGTCGTCCCCTTCGATTGCCGCCATTTGACCTCCGAGCAGTTCGAACTGTTCTGCTAGCGCTCGCTTAAGCGCCAATTCTCGGTTGCTGGAGAAGAAAGCGGTAATCATGCCAAGATCGTTCGCTTTTCCAGATCCCTGCAGGGCCAAACCCGATCCCATCGAGCGCATAAGAATTTGCAGCATGCCTTCTTGTCGGTTTTTCATGCTGTCGGCGAATTCCTCGGGATTCATATCCGCATGAACGAAGTTTTTGGCGCGATAGTTGATCTCGTCGAGCTGAAAGGCCAGGCCGAGCAGATCTTTCATTCCCATTTGCAGTGAACTGACCGCGCTGCGCGAACCCGCCTCGCTGGCCTTGGTTGGAACTTGGTTTGGGTCGGCCACCATCTCGTACAGAACTGCGTCGTATTCTTTGAATCGCTTGTTCAGTTCGGCGTAGTATGCCTTTTCGCCAATATGAATCGCGCCAATCAATGCAACTTGCAATCCCTCCGCTCGTCCATTTGCGGCCACATAAGTTGTCACCGCCGTTTGCAGTGCCACCGGTTTGTTCTTGTCGCTTTTCAACAAGCGAACAAACTCTTGATCGGTGTTGGGCTTACTGGCGACTGGCTTCTTGCTTTCACTTTTCCTAACCTCTTGAGCAGTCGCACCGCGAGTGACAAACGCAGCGACTACAAGCATGGCAGATGTGCCCAATAGGCATAGCGATCGAACGTAAAATGTCATTTGGAACCTCCACCGGGCATGAGCGTACAACCAACACGTTATAACGATAACGGCAGACGAGTCGCACACGCAAGGGCGCCGACAGGTTGTGCCTATTCTTCCGAGTGCAATGTCACAGCTAAATTTCGGGGTAGTGGAAGCTGTCAATGATCGTTGCCAGTGGAGGACGCGCACTCGGAGTCGTTATTTCGTACCTTTTAGCGCAGTTGACAAAGATGAAGACACATTATCGTCTTTCACTCAGATGAGCCGCGAGAGCAAGGTCTGGCAATGGGCAATCCATCAAGTCGCCGTGCAATGTGTATCACTGCGAGCAATCGTTGCCCTTGTGTCAGCCACCGCAATTCTTAATTTCTTCGGCAGCACCAACTGACCGTTCAGTTTTATTGTGACGCAAGCACCTCTTGAACGTGCTGTCTACTTATTCATCGCAATATCGAACGTGTTATCCCCCGCTTTTAATTCAACGGTCAAGCCACTGGTACCAAGGTCTTGGTATCGGGTTGGAATTGATACGCGACCTGCTCCGCCGCTGGCACCTGCCAAGGGATCGATCAGTTCTGGCGGTGTGATCGCAACTTTGTATTTTCCGGGCCGGCATTCCGAAGCATACGCGCCGTCCGAGCCAATCGCGCAATTTGCCGCGTGACCGTCTTCCATCATCAGCAAAACATTGCCGGTTGTTACCGCAGCACCTCCTAACGAGACGTTTCCAGATACCTTCGCGGTTCTACCTTCGTACGGTTGTGGCGAACACCCAATTACTGCGATAACCGCCAAGGCAATGTAACCGAGCGATCGGTGGCAGGTCGCCGACCGCGATAAACAACTTAACATAGTCCTATTCTTTCGTAATTCTAAAATGCGTCACCGGGGATAACCGCACCTTCATCGCGAATGCAGACATTGCGCAGCACGAGGATGTCGATTGACTCTGCTAAGAAATGAACGCTGCCGTCAGCACGCGCGGCTTGCGCGCCTCCGGGGTGCTCTGAGTGAATACTGTTATTCGTGCCATCGCGGTGATTGCCACCAGCACCGGTCAATTGCGTCTTCATATTGACGCCGTAGCGAATCGTCGTCACATTTCTCGCCCAGGGAGACGCGTTCCAACGATAGGTCCCGCCTGCCTCGGGTGGTCCAGCATTTGCCCCCGAGCCAATCCAGCAGCCCCATTCCGCACTGCCGCGAATTTCGACCTGTGCGCCCGCCGTCGTCTTGCCCCAAGCCGAACATTCACCCACCAGCAACTGATTGGTAGTACCGTCGGTGATATCTCCAATCCTAACCGCGCGATTCGGTACTAGAACTCCGTTGGCGCACGCATAACCTTGTCCACCCGTGACACATCGCCCTCCGCCGGTCGGATCAGTGAAAACTGTTGGGCTGGTCGAAGCTCCCGCGATGCCGTTGTAGGACGAAGCTGCAAACTTTACCAGCGGAGCCGGAGTATCGCGAACCATCAGTCGATTAGCGGCACTGGATGGACACCAATTGAATGACGGCGTCCAGCGGTCGAGCAACAAACGGTTCGGCCCTTCCGGCGCTCCGGAGCCACTTATTCCGAAATTCACTCCCATGATAACTTTATCGACTACGTTCCCTTGCTCGACCTCGGGCAAGATAGCCAATTGCCACGAATGCATGAACATGCCGAAGATACCCATCGGAAAAATCCTGGAGCGATCGTGGTAGTTGTGCAGCGCCAATCCAATTTGTTTCAAGTTGTTGCTACACTGCATCCGCCGCGCGGCCTCGCGGGCAGCTTGCACCGCAGGCAACAATAGCCCAACCAGCACACCGATGATGGCGATAACGACCAGCAACTCAACGAGCGTAAAGCCACTTTGTTTACGTTGTGGCTGATAACGAATACGCATAAGTCACATCCCTTTCTCGCACTCAACTGTATGAAAATGAAACCGGCAGTAGAGGTTGCCAACAAACAGAGGGTATTATGGGGTATTCTTAGTAGCAAGTCAATTTATTGCCGCGCTCGCCACCCCGGACAGCGCGCTACGCTGTGGCCGCCACTCGTTTGCGTATCGAATCGCCGCAGCTAGAATACTTCCAAAAATAGCCTGGCCTAAATTAGGTTCGGTTGCGACAGTGCCAAGCGCTCGATGGGTCCTTCCGGCAACTTTACCCAGTCTTAGACCACGACAAGAATGGAGCCTTTGATCGCATTTTTTCGAATCGATTGAACGTTAGCGTGTGAGCACATCATGACAAATGGCAATACGAGCTTGATAAATAGAATGCGTACTGGTGGGTGGATTTGCTCCGCCAGTTTATGGTTCTGTCTAGCCCTCCCAAGTGTTATCTTTGGGCAGAGTGCTGCGACGAGCAGAATAGCTTGGACGAATTCAAAGATCGTAGGTTCGCCGGAACCACCGCGCCCGTATATAACTGAGCGAGTTTTTCCGTCGCTGACCTTTGATGGTCCGTGCGAACTTGTTCAGATACCGCACACCAATCGACTTGTGGTGCTGGAAGCCAATACGGGCAAGTTATTTTCATTCGAGAATCGTCCACACGATGCCTCGGTGAAGGCGGAACTGTTCGCACAGATCGATCAGTGTGGACCAGGCTTTACGTTCGTATACGGGTTAGCTTTTCATCCGCAATTTGCAAAAAATCGTTTGGCCTATGTTTCCTACGTTTTGAAAAATGATGACCCGGCCGGTTCGCGAGTATCGCGTTTCCTTGTCAAAGATACTCAGCCACCAACGTTGGACTCGGCGTCCGAAGAAGTACTGATCACCTGGCGCGGTGGCGGACACAACGGAGCTCATTTGCAATTCGGGCCCGATGGCATGCTGTACATTACCACTGGCGATGGCGGTAGCAGCTTTCCTCCAGACGGGCTCAACACGGGGCAAGACGTATCGGACCTGCTGGCATCGATTCTCAGAATCGACGTAAATCAAAAGGACATTGGACTCGCTTACCATATTCCTGATGACAATCCCTTTGTTGGTCGCGCCAAAACGCGAGGCGAAATTTGGGCGTATGGATTGCGCAATCCCTGGAAAATGTGCTTCGATCCTGCAGATGGCTCGTTGTGGGTCGCGGACGTAGGCTGGGAAAAATGGGAGATGGTTTACGCAATCCAGAAAGCCGGTAATTATGGCTGGAGCGTTATGGAGGGCTCGCAAGGTGTCCACCAGGAACGCTCCGTTGGTCCAACACCGATTTTACCGCCAACGGTCGAACATAGTCACATAGAATCTCGGTCCATTACCGGCGGTTATTTCTATGCTGCCGATCGGCTGGCAGAACTGAAAGGAGCCTATGTATATGGAGATTACGTCACCGGCAAGATCTGGGCGCTGCGACACCAAGCAGGCAAGGTACAGTGGCGCGAAGAGCTGGTGGATTCGACATTGCAAATCTCCAGCTTTGGTATCGATGCTCGGGGAGAAGTGTTGATTATTGACTATCCAACAGGCACGTTGCATCGGTTGCTGGCCAACCCCAATCGCAGCTCGAATTCTGAGTTTCCAAGAAAGCTGAGCCAAACGGGTTTGTTCTCAGACGTTCAGCATCACAAGCTGGATTCAGGTGTCATTCCCTATAACATTAACACTGCGATGTGGGCCGACGGCACGACTGCGCAGCGCTTCATCGGGCTGCCTAAATCATCGCAGTTGGACGTGTACGACACATCGAATGTTCAAGTTGGATACATCGCCGGCGAGTGGGAATTTCCGGACGGTGGAGTCTTAGCGAAAACCGTTTCCATGGAATTACAGCGAGGTAACCCGCAGTCTACGCGACGCTTGGAGACTCAGATCCTGCACTTCAACGTCGATACATGGAGAGCTTATAACTATATTTGGAACGAAGAACAAAGCGACGCATTTTTGGCAGACGATGTCGCCAGTCAAACAGTGCTCTCGATATCCGATTCGCCGCGTCCGGGCGGCCATCGGCAACAGACATGGCGACATGTATCGCGCACCGAATGCCTGCTGTGCCACACTACAAGAGTTGGCACTATTCACGGATTTCGCCCTCCGCAGCTCAAACTCGCGCGCGCTTCGACTGGTGACGGTATCGATCAACTCTCAAAATTGGATTCTCTGAGCATTTTTGCCAAACCCATTCCCAAAAACGTCGAGTCGTGGTCCGATCCATACGACGGGCATGCGCCCCTGGATGCTCGAGCGCGATCCTATTTGCAAGTCAACTGTGGCCATTGTCACAGTCGTGGAGGTGGTGGCTCGGCAGCGTTTGACGTCCAGTACCACATTCCGCTTGACAAAGCGCGGCTGTTGTCAGCTCGACCGACACAAGGGACATTCAGTATTCTAGGCGCTGAAGTCGTTGCGCCAGGCGATCCCTATCGATCGGTACTGTATTATCGGATGAGCAAACTGGGACATGGACATATGCCGCAGTTTGGCGCCCAGCTTGTCGATCAACAAGGTTTGCGACTGATTCACGATTGGATCGCCTCAATGCCTCCGTCGACAGAATCACCAACTGCGCCGAGTGTTCAAAAACTGCGGAACGACGAACAGGATCGCGTCCGCCAGATCGCTTCGGCCAGTAGCGACTCGGCGCGAATCGCTGAATTGGCGTCGCAGCAAATGGCTACGCCCAGCGGTGCATTGTTATTAGTGGACCAAATTGTTTCAGGCAATTTATCAGCGCAGGCCCAGCAGGTTGCAATCGAGCTTGGCACTGGACACGCGGACTCTGCGGTGCGAGATCTGTTTGAGCGTTTCTTGCCGGAAGAAAAACGAGCGAAACGATTGGGCAGCGTCGTTGATGCGCGAGATATTCTGTCTCAGCGAGGCAGCGCGGACAATGGTCGCCGACTGCTGCTGGAAACTGGCGGCATCCAGTGCAAAAACTGTCACCGCATCGGTACCCAGGGACAATCGCTGGGTCCGGACTTGACGCAGATTGGCAAGAAATTGGATCGCGAGAAACTGCTTGAGAGCTTGGTCGACCCATCGAAAACGATTGACGCGTTGTTTACCTCCTATTTGCTCGAAACGACAGACGGCCGTGTCGTCAGCGGATTGTTGAGCAAACAGGACGACCGCGAAGTTGTGTTGATGCAAGCCGACCGCCGCGAAGTGAGAGTTGCGGCTCGCGACGTGGAGCGAATGGTTCCACAACGCAAGTCGCTAATGCCCGAACTGCTCTTATCCGAATTAACCGCAGACCAAGTACGCGATATCCTCGAGTATTTGACGCAACTGAAGTAAGCGATGTCCATTGGGAGTCGGGCCCGGCGCTCATGTAGACAGTTGATCCTCGTTTTTTGACTCTCGTTCCCAAGCTTTGCTTGGGAACGCCGGGCGTGGCGAACTCAGCATCACTACTTCGGTTCAACCAATCCGGGCAGCGTTCCAAAATCACGGACTTCCAGCGGATCGAGACTGCCTTTGGTAGCTGACGCTTGGAGAAACACGATGAGATCGGCCATCGACTGAAGCGATATGTTCTTTTCTAGTTCCTCCGGCATCAGTGACTTGCCAGTAGAGCTCATCGCCTCTATCTCGCTGCGCAATATTGTTGTGAATTGGTCGCGATCTTTGCGCAGTGTGATGCTCGTTGCGGTTTGTGAGGCAATCATACCTGCGGCAACTCGGCCTTGTTTGTCGAGCACTCGGTACTGCACGTAATTGGGCAACACGAATTGGTTTGGATCGAGAATATGATTTAGCAACGCTTGCGGTTGTCCAGTCGCAGTCGACGAAAGACTGGGACCAACCGGAAAACCCAAACCGTTTACTTGATGACAGGCTGCGCAATTTTTCTCAAACACGATCTTACCTGCGGGAATTTGGCCGACCAGGCGCATCGCTGCCGCATACTCGCCAATTACTTCTTGCCGTGATCGCACGGGGGTGTTTGCGAAGATTTGACTGGCCAGTTGTCGAATCGTCGCATCGCGATGTTGGAGCAATGACTCACGTCGAGCAGAATCTATCTCGCTGACGACGATCTCCCCGCGACTGGCAGCTGTCAAAAACGCGCGAGCGCGGGCCTCGCGGGCGAGCATAATGTCGAGCGCCACCTGCCGTACGTTCGGAGTCATGACATTCCACAGCGCCACCAGACGGTTAGTAACTTCCTCAGATTTATCTGCATCGCAAGCGGAAATTGCCGCGATCTGCAAATCGTCAGCGTGTTCCGGGTTGATCAGCGAGAACAAAGCTACGCGACTGCTGCCGGACGGCAGCAGCCCCAATAATTCAACGGCGACAAGTCGATGAGCGATGGTCAGCGCGGGGTCACTGACTATACTGATCGCCAGCCGCTGTTGTGAAACAACCCACGGGCTAATCAGTTGGCCGCCAAGATTTCTTCCAGCTTGCTTCATGCCACGTCCCAAGGCAACCAACAATGGCTCGATTATCGTTTGCTTGGTTGCCACCTGTCCAGCTTCGAGCCGATCGACGAACTTGCGGACTTCGGGGTCGCGCAACTGGGTGCCAACGACTTCGGTGAGTGTGCGCAACATATCAGCCGGGACCGTACTACGATCGCCGAGTAATTCGTTCAACATCTGTGGTGCAAATCGTAATGACGAACTGAGAATCGCAGTTCGCATCCACGCATCGGCTCCATCACGTCGAGCGAGATCGGCGAGCGTTTTGGCGGCAACTGAATCGGATAACTCGCCCAAAGAAAAAGCCACTTGATAGCGCACTCGAACATCCCTATCGCCAGCCAGCGAGACCAGCGTCGCAGCAATTTCCCTATTCTCATTCACGTGCGGTTCACTGAGACGCACTGCACTTTCGCGCAGCCGAGCATCCGGTGAACGCAGTGCAAACAGCAATGTCTCGTGATCTAACTTTCGCAAATTAACCAGAGTCCACAGCGCATGTAGCCGCGCTTGAGGAAACTCACTTGTGCGAACTAATTGCCGTAAATCAGTTACCACATCGATTGCTTGGCGCTCGGCCAATAAACGCTGCGCTGTGTCTCGCCACCATCCATGTGGACTCTCGAGATGTTTAACTAGTTCACTGTTAGGTGTTGCTCGCAAACGTGGAGCAGCCGGTGAGCGAAAACCCTGAGGAGCCAGTCGATAGATCCGGCCGTGTTCGCGCCCATTGGCGAAGTTTAAGTGGCGAGCAACATCCAGTGGTATATGAATCGACTCCAGCACCTCACGATACATATCCAAGCAGTACAGAGTTCCGTCAGGAGCATTCACGAAGTTAACAGGGCGAAACCAAATATCGGACGAACGCAAAAACTCGCTTTTCTCATCGATGCGCTCTGTCCGAAAGGTAACACCGGCGGCCAGTAGTCGCCTTCGGTGTACCAAATTGTTTTGTCCGTCACCAACAAAAATCTGGCCAAGATTCTCGCTGCCGTATGCGCCGCCTCGATACACAGTTGCTCCAGCGGCAGCATCGATCACGTAATGACTGGCTCCGGGAGACGCAGCGGAACGTTCATTCTTGGCGATGCGCCGGGAACTCCGTATCAGCCGCCAACGTTCAATCGGACTGATCCGAAAGATCGGTACTGGACCGGGGGCAATGTTCAATACACCTCGAGGAGCAACCAAGAAGGGATTGCGAGCCAAATAATGATCGGGTTGGACGACGTGCAGTACCGGTTGCGATTCGCTGCACGTAAATCGATTTCCCCAATCATCAAACGTGTTACCAAATTGTACGGTGCCTGTGATCGCCTCCAATTGCTCGGTGTCGGGATTAAATCGAAAGTCGCGGCCATGGATGGCAACTGGCATCGCGCTTGGATTGTCTATTCTGGAAACGGTTCCGCCATTGCCAGCAGTCGTACCGTAAATCCATTGATCCAAACCGAACTGTAGGTTATTGACCATGGCCTGTTGATTCTCAGTTCCAAAACCCGTAAACACTCGACGCTTGACATCGGCTCGGTAATCTCCATCGGTGTCTTTCAGGTACCAAATGTCTGGCGCGGCAGCAACAAACACACCACCTTTCCACGGCACGACACCAGCCGCCCAGAGCAGTTTGTCGGCAAAAATATGTGCTTCGTCGAATGCCCCATCCGCATTGGTATCGCGGAGCAATCGAACTGTACCCAGTGGCTCGCCACCTTCAAACGGTTTGAACGGGTAATCGCGCATTTCACAGACATACAATTGCCCTTCTTCGTCCACAGCAGCCGCGACAGGATCGACTACTAACGGTTCCGCTGCCACTAATTCGACTTGGAAACCATCAGCGATTTCAAAGGTGCGCAGCGCCTCCTGCGGCGACTTTGGTGGTACCGGTTGCAGAAAATCTCTTAGTTCCTGCTGGCTGAGTGTCGAATTGTCAAACGGCTTTTCTTGGTCCGTCGACTTGCCAGAGGATTTCGAAAGCGAAACACCTTGGCGCCAGGGTTCTTCGTGCGACAACAATCCTCGCTGGCTTCGAATTCTCAGCAGGGTGTCTCGAGCGCGCTGAAAATAGGCCAAAACGTTGGCTTTGTCTTGGAATTTTCTCTGCGTATGCAGCAATATCTGACCATCGATCTTTTCAATCCAGCGGTCGAGGGCATCTTGATGGTAAGTTCGTTTGCCCGCGATGTCGATATAGACAGGGTTGGTATGAGCTTCTGCATCCGGCAGTCCAGTAGAAGTCGTTGACCAAGCGCGAAATGCGATCCAGCAAGATTCTTGCGGTTCCAGGGAATACTGGCAGTCCAGCCATCGTCCTTGCCCAGAATCGCGCGACCATTCAAAAGTCTTGGCAACTTTTCCCGACTGAATGAGTTCAATGCGCGTGATCGGTGTTACTTCACAGCGAGCTTGAAGGCGTACCCGATAGCGCTGACCAGGTACTTTTTGCTCGATGATGTCGCCAGGTTTATGTCCATCGATATCTAGCAACAACAATGGGCCGGTGGAAACAAAACTGCGGCCCTTGGACATTTGCCCAAACCACTGCTGAAAGGTTGGTTTCGCCAGCACAGCGTTCTCGCTGCGTTCGAACTGAACATAGGTCCGGCAGTCACTCATGAATCGGCACGCAGGAAAGTCGCTCGCCCCCACGCAAGGAAAACGATATCCCGAATTGAGCATGTCATACCATCCCGCCAATCCGAGTTCGCGATAGATTCCAAATTGTAATAACTCCACGGCACTGACAGTCCCCAAGGCTGCGTCGGCATAGATTTCCTTGGCGTATCCACCGTGAGCTTGAATGGCGAAGCCGCCTTGCGCGATTGCCTCGCCAGCCACAACTCCGTACGCAGGCCCGTCGTCCAGATTGAAGTTCTTGCCTTCGAATACGACCTTTGGCAGCCCATAGATGTTCAGGTGTCCAAAGTGAACACTGCGATATTCCTGGCCGGACAAAATCGTCTGGTTGCCGCGCGAACGGATCGATTCAAAACCCAAAGACCGCAACTGCGGCGAGTCCATTTTCTCCATCGCGCCGTTATACGGACCGGCGGGTTCGTTGTAGCCCAAAAGCGTGCCAAACCACAGATCTTCTGCCTCCATCAGATCAAAGATCGCCGCATCGTCACGATCACTGGTCCTTGGGAAATGCAAGTGCAAGTCGCCGCCAAAGTACTCGTGTTCTGTCATCGCGGCAGATCGCTCCAACAGAATCGACACCGCCGCCGTTTGGCCGGGCAGCACTTCCACGGTAGCTGTCTCCGGGCGATATTCGAAGCCCTTCCACACTTCCACGCGTGTTTGTCCAGCAGGAACTCGAACTTCAGTCTCAGAGTTATAGTAGAAGTAATGCCCGATGTAGCGAAAAGGGGCTTTGCCAGGTCGGTTGCCCCATGCGTTTGGCTGGGGCCACACCGCGGTCATATCAAACCGAGACAAGAATCGGCTCGCCGGTTGATAGTAGTTGCCATCCACGCCAACGATATTCACACGGCAAGGCGTCAATTTTCCGGTAGCCTTGTCGCGCACTTCCAATCGCACTGCACCAGAATTCACGGCGCCGGCCGGCAGGTTCTTGACTGCCCCGGGTTTCTCAAAACCCGGCGGCGTGAAGAAGATCGCCTCTGACTCGGCTGACTGCGCCATTGCGAACATCGGCCACAGCGTCAGCCACAACGCCAGAGAGTTACGGATCAATTGTCGAATCACGCTGTAGCTCCCGGGGTGCAAAAAATGGGCAGGACAGCCAGGGCAAGGCCACACACGACATGCCCCGTTAACGGAACCCGAGTTTCGCGGACGCCTGGTCGATTTTTGCTGCCAGAATGAAATCGTTTTCGCTGAGGCCTTGGATCGCATGAGTCGTGAGTTCAATCTTGACCAGACGGTAACCGGTGATGTGCAAATCGGGATGATGTTGGTCCTCTTCTGCAATTCTCGCTACTTCGGATATGAGCTGCATGGCTTGCACAAAATTCTTCAATTTCCAACTCCGCGAAATCAACTTGCCGTCGTCGCTCAGAATCCAATTCGATCCTAGAGCGACAAGCTGACGCTGTGCTTCGTCGATCGAACATGCCTCAACACCACCTTCGCAAGGCTTGCACTTCTGGCTCGCCAAAGAATTAGAATCATGCACTTCCACAGTGAACTCCCATAGGAATGTTACGTTAGCTCGATGCAATATACACGCTTGAGCAGACTGCGACAGCTTTGTCAGCCGGAACGCGTTAGGCGGTAATCCTGCTGACAAAGTTGCGCAATTTGCTGGCAGTTGAAGTTCTTTCAACATTTCAGAACGTGACCAGATGCGCGGTTGGATCGCGAATCGTCTCCGTCAATGGTTTCCCCATCGGCTTCACCACCAAGCCGAGTTCGCGAAGCCGCTCGGACACACCGTACGAGTCCGCGCAAACAACGCAGGCCTCTAGTACGATGCCATTTGCTTTCATCTCGGTCAGCTTGGCTTGAATGTCTTTATCCGCTGCGACCAGTCGGGCGCTGGGTCCCCAGACGATCAGCCGCACGTCGTCAAACCACTGGTTGCTCTTGGCTGCTTTGCAGTACATCAACACCATTCGATGCGCGACCTCGGGATCGCCGCTGGTCCAGACGATGGTCAGCTTTGCCTTTGCAACCTCTTGCGCGGTGCTGGCCGACAACGAGCTGGACAATCGCGTCAGCAGAATCAACGACAGTATGAAGGCGATGATCAGCACGCTGGGAATGAAATACTTGTTGTCTCGCATCGTAAAATCCTTGAGCAGTAGTTGAGTGTGTAACAAAACTTCGGGCGCTTTCCGCGATTCACCTGTTGGAGTCCGTCGACGATGATTTGGCGGCAAAAAAGTCAACATCGGAGTAGAGTGGAAATTTTATCTGGGCTAATACTTCTGTACCTTGGTCAGCGAAATGTTCCTTACAAAGGACGCAGAGGAATAGCGGATCGAATCTGCCGGGAGGTAAATTTTGCGCAAAAGGCCCATTCTACGCAGACGGAGTATCTAGCTGCCGGGTGTGCCATGATTGCTTTTTTTTCCTGTACCTTCGCACAACGGAAGTGAAATGATGCGTAGAATTAGGGCCTAGTGTAGTCGCCAACGTGCTGCGTCGCTGCTAGCCAAATGGGCTCCTCAAAACCTGACACGATACATACAAGTCTTTTGCACTTTCTCGACAGGAGATACGAAACTTGGCCGAGTTAACTCTTGAAGCTCCTGAAACTGGTCGAACCTATTCTTATGACGCACTGCCATATCCGAGCCATCCATACGAGGCGTCGCATCCGGATCATCTGTATACTATCGCCACACTATTCAGGCTGGAACCCAAACTGCCTGACGATGCTTCGATTCTGGAATTGGGCTGCGCCAGTGGCGGCAACATCATTCCGCTAGCGGTGCAGATGCCGAAGGCGAGACTTGTCGGTGTCGATTTATCGGGCCGGCAAATCGCAGAAGGGCAGGCAACGATCGATGCGTTGAAGCTGCCGAACATTCGTTTGGTTGCGCGAGACTTTCGCGCGATTGACGAGTCCTATGGCAGTTTTGACTACATCATCTGCCACGGCGTCTTTTCGTGGGTGCCACACGAAGCCCAACAAAAGATATTCGAAATTTGCCGCGACCGATTATCGCCAAATGGCGTGGCATATATCAGCTACAACTGCAATCCCGGTTGGTATATGCGCGGGATGATTCGGCAAATGATGCTGCACCATACCAAGCATATCAGCGACCCGATCAACAAAGTAAAACAGGCCAGAGCGCTACTGGCGTTTATCGTGGAAAGTACGGACGGGCAAACCACTCCCTACGCCGTGTTCCTCAAGAATGAGTTGGAGATGTTATCAAAACACACTGATAACTATCTCTACCACGAACATCTCGAAGAGAACAACCATCCCATGTTCTTCTATGAGTTTATGGAGATGGCACAAGCCAAGAATCTGCAATTCTTGAGCGAAAGCAGTTTGGCCAGCATGGTAACGAGCAACTTGCCTCCCAAAGCTGCCGAGTCTTTAACGAAACTCACTAATGACCTGTATCATCGTAGCCAATACACAGATTTCGTTACCAATCGCCTGTTCCGTCAATCACTGATATGCCATCGCGACGTAAAGGTTCATCGTCACTTGGACGAAAATCGACTACCTGGCATGTACTTTGCTGGCAATATTCGGCCCGATGATCCTGCCCAAGGACAGGATGTAAGCCCGACCGTCGAAGTGTCATTCAAGTGCGCCAATGGTCGCGGCATCAAGACTGCCAACGCGGCGCTCAAGGCGCTGATGTTTGCTCTTGGTGACGCCTGGCCCAACTCTCTGACATTGGCCGAGATTTGCCAAAGCGTTGAAAAGCGATTATCTGAGTCGATCGTGGTTGGTGCCAAAGAACAGATATCAATCGCCAATGTCAGTGCATCGCACATCCTGCAGATGATGGTTCGTGGTGATATCGATTTTCGATATCTTCCAGATCGTTATGCGCACTCAATCAATGATCGCCCCATTGTAACATCGCTAGCTCGACTTCAATCGCGGCAGTCGGGAAACATTACCACTCAGCGACACAATATGCTCAATGCCGATCCACTCACCCGCATCGTCATTCAAGTGCTCGACGGATCGCGCACTCGAGCTGACTTGGTAAAATTCATGTCTGACTTGGCGGCTCAAGGAAAGATCTCGGTCAATGTGCAGGGGAAAGCACCCGACGATATGACCATGATTCATGCCGCAGCGATCGACAAGGTCCTTGAGCAACTCCGTCGATCGGCAGTATTGGTCCAATAGAGCAGTATTGATCGAGTAGATTTGCGACCTAGGCAAACGGCATTTTGAAGAGTGGTGGCTACATATCGTAGACCTCGGGGTCGACGTTTGGAGCTTCGCTCATTCGCCGGTGAATGCCTTTGAGTTTCTTTTCACCGGTTGCAAATGGATCTTCGCCTTCCAGAATATCCCCCATTTCCTCCTCAATTTTGTCCGGGTCTTCGCCAGATTCCATTCGGCGAATGGCTTCTTCCATCCCATCGCCCATATGCATTCCCGTCGAGTCCATCAGTTTGCGCATCATGCGAGCCATAGCGCGGGGATCATCTTCATTCATGCCTTCCGCTTCGCCGGCTAATTGCATCATGGCTTGCTCCATCTTTGTTTCATCCATATCAAAATCGGGTGGAGCATCACCTTCGGGACTTTCCGCGCGACCTTTGGAAATCGCAAATCGCGACATTTGCCGCCGCAACTTGTGCTTGCTAGCTTTGGGACACTTGGGAACGCTGTCCGTGTCAACTCTGCGTGAAAGAAAACTGTAAATGGTGTGGCAATCTCGACAATAGAACTCATAAATGGGCACGATGCGATCTTCCTCGAGAAATCAGAAACGCCAATGCTGTGAATCTTGAAACAACTAGCTTACACGAAGGTGATTTTTACTAGTTGCGCATCAAAATGCCTATACGTCTTTGCCTAGCGCGTCTTTTTTCCTTCCATCTGACCACTGGGTTTCAAGCGTCCTCAACCTCTGAAGAACGTTCAGCCGTCTCCTCTGGCGGTTCGCATGCAGCAAGATCTGCAACTGGCTGGTATGGCCGAGCGTACGGCCGAGTCTTATATTCGTGCTGTGCGCAAACTGGCTGCCTATACTCACAAGTCTCCCGATCTCATCGACGAAGAGGAACTGCGAGCTTACTTCTATTACATCCGCAACGATCAACTCTGGGAAGCTAGCTCGATTCGCGTGGCCTACTCGGGCATCAAGTTCTTCTTTCAGCGTACCTGCCCTTCGGTGAAGAAGCGGCCATCGACAAGATTCGAGCGCTGATGGGCTGAAGCTGACCATCATGCACTCAGTCGCTGAAGTCTTTCAGCTCTATGGCCAAGCCTACCGACAGCAGTTTGCCTTGAGCATGCCCGCAGATCAACTGAAGGCCATGTGGGCTATCGAGAATTGTCGGACTGGTAATTTGGGGATCGCCCTCTACGCTTGTCAGCAGTGTGGCAAGTCGCGTTGCGTATCACGCTCGTGCGGCAACCGACACTGCCCAACTTGTCAGGCCGACAAGGGCCAACGATGGCTGCAAGTGCAACTGGACAAGCTCTTGCCTTGCAGCTACTTTTTCCTGTGCTTCACCGTACCGGAATCCGCCAGACTGATCATGCGATCGCATCCGAAGGAGTGCTACAACGCGCTCATGGAAGCGGCTGCACAAGCGCTGATGACACTGGCCAGCAATCCCAAACACATCGGCTCGTCAAAGCTCAGCCTGACCGCCGTGCTGCACACCTGGGGACGCGACATGGCGTACAACCCTCATGTGCATATGGTGGTTGCCGGTGGCGCTCTCAGTGACGATGGTTCCCAGTGGTTGCCATCGCGAGTCGATTACTTAGTACCAGTCCTGGCATTATCGCTGGTCTATCGAGCCAAGGTCCGCGCAGCCCAGCGTCAAGCCGGACTGCTCGATCAGTTCCCAGCGGACGTATGGCAGGCGGAATGGGTAGTTCACTGCAAGCCAGTCGGAGACGGTCAAGGAGCCATGAAGTACTTGGCACCTTACATTTTCCGCGTCGCCATCAGCAATCACCGGATTCAGTCGATTGCCCCAGGCGATGATCTCCAGGGGCAAGTGAAGTACGAATACCGACCAGTCGGCAGCCGCAAAGTCCACAGGCTGA
>SXGS01232939.1_pt1 | contig 34256 bp, 31 predicted proteins | sample 3174681 | NCBI WGS metagenome assembly SXGS01 (sample SAMN11356861, study PRJNA531348) | freshwater metagenome | isolation source: freshwater sample F1-80 | place: China: Fuxian Lake, Yuxi | collected 2017-12-25
ACCTCGACAAGCAGCCGGAGATGGAGCCGTGGGCGCCGGGGTTGGGGCCGTGGCTGCCGGTGCTCGACGGCGACCGTCTGTACGGGCGTGGCGGTGCCGACGACGGCTACTCGGTGTTCGCCGCGCTCATCGGCATCGCTGCGGTGCACGAGGCCGGCGGACGACACGGCCGACTGGTGGTGCTCATCGAGGCGAGCGAGGAGAGTTCGTCGGTGCACCTGGCCGACCATCTCGAGCGGCTGCTGCCGCGCATCGGCCCTGCCGACCTGGTGATCACGCTCGACTCGTTCTGCGAGAGCTACGACCGGCTGTGGACCACCACGTCCACCCGCGGCGTGTGTGGCGGCGTGCTCGACATCGAGGTGTGCGCCGATGACCCGCACAGCGGCCGCGCGAGCGGCGTCCTGCCGTCGTCGTTCCGCATCCTGCGGCTGTTGCTCGACCGCATCGAGGACTCGGCCACCGGTCGACTGCTGCTGCGCACTGCCAACGTCGACATTCCCGAGCACCGCGTGCAGGAGGCCGCCATCGCCGCCGCAGCGTTCCCGACGCTGTCGTCGTCGTTCCGTCCGGTGCCGGGTGTGCAGCCGATGGGCATCGACGCGCATGCCGAGTTGCTCAACGAGACGTGGCGGCCGGCCCTCGAGGTCATCGGTGTCGACGGCCTGCCGCCCGTGGCCGACGCCGGCAACGTGTTCCGCTCGCGCATGTCGGTGAAGCTGTCGCTGCGGCTGCCCCCCACGGCCGACACCTGGGCAGTGGGTGAGGAACTGCGCGCCGTGCTCGAGACCGACCCGCCGTTCGGCGCGACGGTGCGGTTGCTCGACGGTGCCCGTGGACCGGGCTGGGAGTCACCAGCGTTCGAGCCGTGGCTGGCCGCCGCCACCGAAGCCGCCAGCCTTCGCCACTGGGGCCGACCGGTGGCCTCGTGCGGTGTGGGTGGCACCATCCCCTTCATGGGGATGCTCGGCGCGCAGATGCCCGACGCCCAGTTCCTGCTGATCGGTGTGCTCGGGCCGGAGTCGAATGCGCACGGGCCGAACGAGTTCCTGCACCTGCCCACGGTTCGGCGCGTCACCGCGACGGTGGCCGATGTGCTGCAGGCCCACGCCGCGAGGTTCGGGTGACCACGGTCGACGAAGCTCGCGCCGCGGCCGCCGCTGCCGCGCTCGCGGCCGGTGTGACGGTGGAGGCCGTCGCCGCGCCCGACGAACTCGACGTGCTGCGCGCCACGATGGAACAGGTGTGGGGACCCGAGATCGTGCCGCCGCGCAACCTGCTGCGCGGGTTGGCGCTCGGCGGCGCATGCCTGTTGGTGGCGCGTCGCGAGGATGCGCCCATCGGGTTCGCGCTCGGGTGGCTGGGCTGGGAGGGTGGCGTGCACTTCCACTCGCACCAGGTGGGTGTGCGGGCGGGCATTCGTGGCGGTGGCGTGGGCTATGCGCTCAAGCTCGCGCAGCGTGCGATGTGCCTCCAGCACGGCATCGACGAGATGCGCTGGACGTTCGATCCGCTGCTGTTCACCAACGCCCGGTTCAACCTGGTGCGCCTCGGCGCGCAGGTGGTGGGCTTCTTCCCGCACTGCTACGGAGAGCGGCAGGATGCGTTCAACACGGGCGACACCACCGACCGCATCGAGGTCAGCTGGCGGCTCGACGTGCCGGTGGGCGGTGCCGAGGTGTCACCATCGGAGGGCACCTCGCTCATCGCGATCCCCGCCGACTACCAGGGGCTGCGCGCCACCGATCCGGCGGCTGCGGCAGCCACCCGTACGAGAGTGGGGAGCGCCTTCTCCGAGGTGTTCGCGACCGGTTGCACCGTGCTCGGTCTCTCCGATGGTGGTTACGTGATCGGCGGTGCGGGGTGAGGCTGGCACGCGTCGAGCTCGTACGGGTGGCGATGCCACTGGTGCGACCGTTCCGCACCTCGTTCGGGGTGCAGTCGACACGCGACGTGTTGCTGGTGCACGTGATCACCGACTCGGGCGAGGGGTGGGGCGAGTGCGCCGCGCATGCCGAGCCCTTCTACAACGAGGAGTTCACCGAGTCGGCGATGATGGTGCTGCGTCGCTGGCTGGTTCCTGCGGTCCGCTCGCTCGGCGACGTGACGGCCGATGCGGTTGCGGGTGCGTGCCGTCAGGTGAAGGGGTATCGCGCCGCGAAGGCCGGTCTCGAGATGGCCGTGCTCGATGCCGAACTCCGCGCGGCCAGCTCGTCGTTCGCGGCGCGGCTGGGTGCCACTCGCACCGCCATCGACGTGGGTGTGTCGGTGGGCATCACGCCCACGGTCGACGAACTGGTCGAGCAGGTGACGGGCTATGTGACCGACGGCTACCGCCGCGTGAAGCTGAAGATCATGCCCGGCTGGGATCTCGCGCCCCTCCAGGCCGTGCGCAGTGCCTTCCCCGACCTCGCGCTGCAGGTCGACGCGAACGCCGGCTACGAGCCGGGTGACGCCGATCTGCTGGCCGAGCTCGACCGGTTCGGGATGCTGATGATCGAGCAGCCGTACGCGCCCGACGAGTTGCAGGCGCACGCCGCACTTGCGGCGCGTATGGCCACACCGATCTGCCTCGACGAGTCGATCCTCTCGGTCGGCCACGCCCTCACGGCACTCGACATGGGCGCCTGCACCATCGTCAACATCAAGGTCGGTCGCGTGGGCGGCGTGCTCGAGGCGGTGCGCATCCACGACGCGTGCCGGGAGCGTGGCGTGCCGGTCTGGTGCGGCGGCATGTTGGAGACCGGCGTGGGGCGCGCCGCCAACGTGGCACTCGCGGCGCTGCCCGGGTTCACCTTCCCCGCCGACATCTCCGCCAGCGAGCGCTACTGGCGGCGCGACATCACCGAGCCCTTCGTCCTGCAGGGTTCCACCATCGAAGTGCCCGCCGGCCCCGGTCTGGGCGTCACCGTCGATCCCGACGTGCTCCAGGAGTTGGGCGCCGTCGTCGAACCACAAGAGGACGTGCTCGCATGAGTGCCACGCAACCCACCCGCAAACGAGGTGCGAAGGCCGAGACGCCGATGACCCGCGATCTCATCGTCGACACCGCCTACCGGCTGATCGAGGAGCGCGGCCTCGAGGGGTTCAGCATGCGATCGCTGGCCACCGAACTCGGCGTGTTCCCGGCCACGCTGTACTGGCACGTCGGCGACCGCGGTCAGCTGCTGGGCCTGGTGGAGTACCGCTGGATCCAGGACGTCGAGCTGCCCGACCACCTGACCGACTGGCGCGAGTGGATGATGGAGCTCGGCCGCCGGTACCGGCGCAATGCGTTCGCCCATCCCGACGTGGCGCGTCTGGCCAGTATGGAACGAGCACGCAACAACGAGTCGTTGGCCATCCCCGACGCCATCGTCGGCAAGTTGGCGGCGCTCGGTCTCGGTGACGAGATGGTGCACGTGTTCAACTCGCTGATGGGCGCGGTGCGCGGGTTCGTGCTCATGGAGCTGGCGCCACGGGCCGAGTCGGGGCCGGAGGGCAGCGCGGTGGTGGAGGCGGAGTTGCGCAGCATCGACCCTGAGCGTTTCCCGCACCTGGCGGCACACTTCGACGACATGGGTGACAAGGCGCTCTCGGTGCGCTGGAGCGACGCATCGGACAGTCCGCTCGACGAGTCGTTCGAGTACCTGATGCAGCTGCTGCTCGACGGCATCGAGGCCCGAGTGCGACGGCAGCGGAAGCGCCCGACGTGACCGACTCCGACGGGTTGCTCGGCGCGGCCCGCGACCTCGGTGGCGGCGTGGTGGACATGCGTCACGAGTTGCACCGCTGGCCCGAACTCGGCCTGCACACGCCGCGCACGCGTGAGGCGGTGCTGGCGTCCCTGGAAGGCCTGCCACTCGACGTGACGCTGCACCGCACCACGTCCGGGGTGGCCGCGTTGCTCACCGGTTCGCGTCCCGGCCCGACGGTGCTGCTGCGCGGCGACATGGACGCGTTGCCGCTGCACGAGGACACGGGTGAGGCGTGTGCGTCACGCAACGATGGCGTGATGCACGCGTGTGGACACGACGGTCACACTGCGATGCTGGTCGGCGCGGCGCGGCTGCTGTCGGGCATGCGCGACCAGCTGGCCGGGCGCGTGCTGTTCATGTTCCAGCCGGGGGAGGAGAACGGCGCAGCCGGCGCGCGCCACATGCTCGACGAAGGGCTGCTCGACCTGCCGCCCCACGCGGTCGACGGCAGTGCATCGGCCGTCGACGCGGCGTACGCCATCCACCTCAGTCCGAACGCGCCCACGGGGCTGGTGATCACCCGTCCAGGCCCGCTGATGGCCTCGAGTGATCGGCTCACCATCACGGTCACCGGTCGTGGCGGGCACGCGAGCCAGCCGCACGGTGCACTCGACCCCATCCCGGTCGCGTGCGAGATCGTGCAGGCGATGCAGACGATGGTGACGCGGCGCATCGACGTGTTCGATCCGGGCATCGTCACGGTGGGCCGCATCGCGGCGGGCACCACCACCAACGTGATCCCCGAAGTGGCTGTCGTCGAGGGCACGATGCGCGCAGTGAGCGCCGCGACACGCCAACGATTGCACGACGGTGTGCGTCGAGTGGCCGAGGGCATCGCCGCGGCGCACGGCGCGACCGTGGAGGTGGTGCTGGGCGAGGGCTATCCCGTCACGGTGAACGACGCCGCGTCGGCCGACACCGTGCTGTCGGTGGCCACCGACCTGCTCGGCGCACGATCGGTGTACCAGCTGCCCACGCCCACCATGGGGGCCGAGGACTTCAGCTTCGTCATCGAGCGAGTGCCCGGTGCCATGGTGTTCCTGGGCTGCACCCCGCACGATCGCGACTTCACCACGGCCGACTCGAACCACTCCAACCGGGTGGTGCACGACGATGCGGCACTTCCCACCGGCGTGGCGTTGCACGCCGCGCTGGCACTGCACCACCTGGCCGTCGGCTGAGCCGCGGTCAGCGGGGCAGCAGCGCACACAGGCCGCGCAGCACCGCGACGCGGAACGCGCACACGTCGTGTGCGGTGCCGAGTTCGTCGTACGTGACGTCGACCCCCTGTGTCACGAGCAGCTCGTGCAGATTCCGGTTCGCCTGCAGGTGGGTGACATCGGGGGCCACGGCGAGCGGCCCGTCCTCGAGCCGACCGATCTGCTGGTACCACCGCAGGCCGCGCACTGGCTCGATCTGCAGCTGCCGCGTCAGCCACTGATCGCGGCCATCGCGCTCGAGGCCGAACCAGAAGCTGCCCGACACCGACAGCACATTGCCGACGACATCGGGTCGGCCCGTTGCGGTGAACGCGCTGGCCAGCCCGCCGAGGCTGGCCCCGCCGAGCACCGTGTCGGCGGGCTCGGTCGACACCGGGAATCGCCGGCGCAACTCGGGGAGCAGCTCGTCCACGAGCATCGAGGCGTGTGCCGGGTTGCAGCTCAGCTCGCGGGTGCGGTCGGCCAACCCGGCCGAGCCCTCGGCCTCGTGCACGAACGCGACGATCGGTGGACGCATGTCGCCGCGGGCCACGGCCAGATCGAGCGCATGGGGCAGTTCGGCGAGCTGCAGGAACGAGGTGCCGTCGAGCAGCAGCACGAGCGGATGCTCGGTGGCCGGCACCGGCGGGGTCCACACGGTGATGGCGCGTCGGTCGCCGAGCGCCGCCGACGTGTGCTCGAACCGGTGCAGCGAACCCGGTGGTGCATCGTGGGGCTGGAACCACGGGGCGGACGGCGCGTGGTCGAGTGCGAGCACCGATTCGTACTGCTCGGGCGGCACCGGCAGCCCGAACAGCACGGCGAGCGGCGCAATGCGCTCCGGGTTGTGCGGATCGGCGAACGATCGTTGCTGGGCCACCAGCATCAGGCGTTGCCAACCGTCGTCGTCGAGGTCGTGTGCACCGAGGAACGGGTCGTCGATCACGAACCGGTACGACACCAGCGTGTCGCGGGGTGCCACGAGTTCGGCGGACCACACGGGCAGGTCACCCAGTCGGTCGAGCTCGATGGAGGCGCCACCCGGCACGAGGCCGCACTGCAACGACACCGCCGGAGCATCGCCCAGCCACACGAAGGTGAGCGCCACCGAGTCGTCACCGCGGTCGGTGCGCAGCGGCCCACCGGCGAGTCGGAGCGCAGTGCCCAGCGCGTCGACGCCGGTGTGTCCCTGGAGCACCGAGTGGAGGAGGGGATGCACGTCGAGTCCGGCTCAGATGGCGCCGGTGTTGCGCGCCTGGCGCTTCTGGATGGCGTCGCCGATGAGCGTGAGCGAGAGCACGGTGAGGAACAGCGCACCGCCGGGCACGAGCACGGGGTACAGGCTCTCGTCGATCTTCGGCTTCCCGGCGGCGATCATCGCGCCCCACGTGGGCGTGGGCGGGGCGACGGACAGGTTCAGGTAGGCGAGACCGCCCTCGGCGACGATGGCACCGGCCACCGCGACGATCATCATCGACATCAGCGTGGGCACCACGTTGGGCATGATCTCGCGGCGGATGATGCGCGCGTTCGTGGCGCCGAGCGAGCGGGCGGCGGTGACGAACTCGCGGTTCGAGGTGCTGAGCGTGAGGGCGCGCACGATGCGGATGGTGGGGCCGAGGTAGATGAGCGCGATGGCGAGCACCACGGTGACGAGGCCGCGCGAGTCGGTGAACGCCACGATGGACGCGGCGAGCAGCAGGGTGGGGAATGCCATCAGCACGTCGGCACCGAACAGCGTGACCGCCTCGACCTTGCGCTTGAAGTAGCCGGCCACCATGCCGATGAGGCCGCCCACCACCGACGACAGCAGCACCGCGCTGACGCCCACCACCAGCGACACGCGTGCGCCGTAGATGGTGCGCGAGAGCAGGTCGCGTCCGAGCGCATCGGTGCCGAGCCAGTTCTGCGACGTGGGCACCGAGTTCGGGATGCCGGCCCGCGTGTCGGACGGATCGAACAGGGGCAGCAGATCGGCGAACACCGCGCTGAGCGCCAGCACGGCGAGCCACGCCACCGAGCACCACACCGAGATGCCGAGGCGGTCCTTCTGCAGCACGCCGTCGTCGGCGACGGTGGCCGCCGAGTCGTGCGCGGCCCCGACCATTGCGGCGGTCATCGTGCTGCCTCCGTGCGAATTCGGGGATCGATGACGCCGTGGAGGATGTCGACCGCGAAGTTCACGAGCACGAAGCCGACGGTGAGCACCACCACGGCACCCTGCAGGGCCATGAAGTCGCGGTTGTTGATGGCATCGATGGTGAACCGACCGAGTCCCGGCAGGGCGAAGATGGTCTCCACCAACACCGTGCCGCCGATCATGCGGCCCACCGACACGCCGGTGAGCGTGACGAGACCGATCGACGACGGGCGCAGCGCATGCCGCACCACGATGTCGCGTGTGGTGTTGCCCTTCGCCCGGGCGAACCAGATGAAGTCCTGATCGAACGTGTTCACCAGGTCGGTGCGCAGCACGCGGGAGTACACCGCCACCTGTTCCAGGGCGAGCGCGATGGACGGCAGGAGCAGCGACTTCAGGTTGGCGAGCGGGTCGTCGAGGAATCGGGTGTAGCCCGTGGTGTCGAACCAGCCGAGCTGCACCGCGAACACGGCCATCAGGCCGATCGCCACCAGGTAACCCGGTGTGGCCAGCATCGCGAGCTGTGCGCCGCTGAGGAACCGGTCGAGCCACGACCCTGGTCGCAGCGCGCCGAAGATGGCCATCGGGATGGCGATCGCGAGCGCGATGAGCTGCGACAGCAGCACCAGTTCGATGGTGACCCAGACGCGTTCGCCGAGCGCCTCGGACACCGGCTGGTTGGTGCGGTACGACACACCGAGATCGCCGCGCAGAGCGTCGGCTGCCCATTGCACGTACCGCACCGGCAGCGGTGCGTCGAGGTTGAGATCCTCCCGGGCCTGTTCCCGTGCTTCCTCGGTGGCATCAGGGCCGAGGACGGACGAGACGATGTCGCCCGGGAGGAGCGCCACCATGCAGAAGGACGCGAACGTCACGGCGACCAGCACCGCGACGAGACGCGCGAACCGCGAGGCGATCAGCCTCACGGCAGACGCCACACGTCCTTGAGGAAGAACACCTGGCCGCTGATCGGCTGGCCGGGGGTGCCGTCGGGCAGGTCGAAGTCGGCAACGCCCATCACGTCGGTGGCGGTGATGAGGCCGTACTGGTTGGTGCCGGTCCAGATGTACGGCACGTTCTCACCGAGGACCTGCTGGACGATCGCGTACTGCTCCTTGCGGGCCTCGGGATCGGTGAGCGCACGGCCGGCATCGAGTGCGGCGTCCATCTCGGGCGTGTTGAAACCCGAGAAGTTCTGACCCGTGTTCGAGTGGAAGTCGACGTAGTCGTTGTCGGGATCGCCGCCACCGATGCCACCCCACAGCACCACCTGGAAGTCGCCGGCGATGACGGCCGAGATGTTCTCGCCCTGGGCGCGGGACACGATGTTGACCGTGGCGCCGATCTCGCTCCACATGCTCTGGTACAGCTCCTGCAGCGACACGATGAACGGGTCCTGGCCGCCGGCGAACTCGAACTCCACCGGGCCCTTCTCGGCCACGTACTCGGCGATGAGCGCCTTCGCGCCCTCGAGGTCGTAGTCGGGGTAGTCGGTCTCGACGTACCAGAACGAGGTGTCGGCGTAGGGGCCGTGGGTGGGCTGCTTCACGCCGGTGGCGTCGAGGAACTCGAACAGGCGGGGAATGTCGACCGACATCGCCAGTGCGCGGCGTACGCGCACGTCGTCGAGCGGCGCGCTCTTGGTGTTGAGCATCACCATGTCGCCCTCGCCGGGTGCACCGATGGTGACGTTGACCTCACCGTCGGCCTGCAGTGCCTGGTATTCCTGGATCTCGCTCGACGAGCCGGTGTAGTACAGGTCGATGTCGCCGGCGTCCTTCGCAGCCTTGCGAGCCGTCGAGTCGGGGATGGGTCGGAACACCACTTCGTCGAGGTACGCAGGGTCCTGCCAGTAGTTGTCGTTGCGGGCCACGGTGAGGTGGTCGTCGGGCACCCATTCCACGAACGTGAACGGGCCGGTACCGATGGGGTTGCGGCCACCGTCGGCCGAGGCGAGCATCGCGGGTGCGGCCATGTAGCCGATCTGCGAACCGATGGTGCCGGCGAGCACGTTGGGGAACGTGCCCCAGGGCTGCGTCATCGTGAGTTCGAGCGTGAGATCGTCGATGACGGCCATGCTGCCGAGCAGGGCGAGCTGACTGCCGAACTGCGGGCTGTTCTTGTTGGCCTCGAAGTTCAGTCGCACGGCCTCGGCGTTCAGTGGCGTGCCGTCGTGGAACGTGACCCCGGAGCGCACCGTGATGGTCCACACCGTGGCGTCGGCGTTCGGGGTGATCGACTCGGCGAGATAGGGCACCACCTTGCCGCCGGCGTCGAACGTGGCCAGCGGGTCGAAGATCGCGTGGGCGACGTTGTGGCCGCTGTCGGCCCAGGCGTCGGCCGTCGGGTTGTAGCCCGTCGACTCGCTGTTCAGCCCGACCGTGAGGCTGCCACCGGCCGTCGGCTCCACCTCGGGATTCGTGGTGGTGGGCGCGTTCGTGAACACGGGCGGTTCGGTGACCGGGGTGGTCTCGCCGCTGCTCACGTCGGGCTGGGTGGGCGCGGTGTCGCTCGGTGAGTTGCCGCCGCAGGCGGCGACCGCCCCGACGAGCAGCGTGATGGCCGCAATGCGACGCCACGGGCGATTGGCTCGGTTCCCCATGTTGCTCCCCTTCTCGTGGTCCCTTCCCGGGGACCTCGGCTCATTATTGCACGATGTACAAGAGACGATGCACGGTGTCAGTCGTCGGTGCGCTCGGCGCGCAGGATGATCACGTCGCCCTCGCGAACGGTGAGGCCGACGACGCGCCCGTCGGGCCCGAAGTCGGGTCGCGTCTCGAACGGTCCGGTCTGGTTGAACAGCACGCCGTCGGTGTCGCAGAACGCCTCCTGCTCGCCGAACCGGATGCCGTCGATGGCGTTGAACAGTCGGCCGTCCTCGGTCCACACGCGCAGCAGGGGCATCTCCATGCCGCTGACGATGCGGTAGTTGCCGACGTAGCGCTGCAGTTCCTCCGGTGTGAGCACCTTCAGGTGCTTCGGCGGCAGCAGGAAGTGCTGCCAGTCGTACACCTCGGCGATGGCGTTCATGACCTCGCGGTAGAGGAAGATGCCCGGGACGGCATTGGTGAACACCACGCCACCGTCGCCGCTGTCGAGGAACAGGTCGGTCTCGCTCTGGTAGCCGTCGTTCGAACCGCCGTGGTTGATGCGCTTCGAGGCGCCCTCGCCGAGCACGCGGAAGCCGAGGCCGAATGCACTGCGGTCGTGACGGGTCATCGCCTCCTGGGCGATCGAGTGACCGAGGATGGCGCCCGGCTCGCCCTGGTACGCGGCGCGGCACGCGAGCAGGAAACTGGCGTAGTCGCGCGGGGTGCTGAACAGGCCGCCGGCCCCGGCCTCCGCCGAGGTCATCCAGCCGCCGGCACACACCGTGCCGTCGCCGGGGTGCCCCGATGCGATGTCGGTGAGCAGGGCCGCCGATGGCACGGGCCGGAACGACGTGCGGGTCATGCCGAGCGGGGTGAAGATCATCTCGTCCGCCAGGTCGGCGAACGGACGGCCGAGTTGGTCCTCGAGGATCATCTGCGCGAGGAGATAGCCGCCACCGGAGTACCGGTCGGTGCCGTCGTAGGCGCGGTCGACCACGACGGGTCCGAGCTTCGAAGGTGGGCGACCCTCGAGCAGTTCCAGCCAGGTGGGCACGGGAGTGCCGTCGCGCGGCACCACTCCCCAGCCGCCCACCGTGAGGCCCGCCGTGTGGCTGAGCGCACGCCGCAGCGTGACGGGATGCGTGGCGGTGAAGTCGTTGTCGGGGATCTGCCACCGGCGCAGGTACTGGTTCATCGGCACGTCGAGGTCGAGCACGCCGCGTTCCACCTGTTGCAGCACCAGCATCGCCGTCACCGGCTTGCTGCACGACGCCACCATGAACACCGTGTCGGGGCCGACGGGCAGGTCGGTGCCCTCTTCGCGCACCCCGAACCCATCGACCCAGTCGACGGCGCCCTGGTGCATCACGGCCACCCCGACGCCGGGGCAGCGATGGTGGGCGAGTCGTTCCTCGACGGTCCAGTGCAACGGGCGGTCGGCGATGCGCACCGGCGGCACGAGGCCGCGAGCGACGGCGAGACGGCGTTCCTGTGGGTCGAGCGCGAGGTCCATGGTGCTACTGTTGCACACCGTACAAGACACGACGAACTGGGTGAACACCCGGAGGGCACGATGACCTTCGACCTCGACCGCATCCGGGCACATTTCCCGGCCTTGGCGCTGCAACACGACGGCATGCCGCGCGTGTACCTCGACAATCCGGCGGGCACGCAGGTGCCGCACGAGGTGCTCGACCGCATGCAGGCCGCCATGGTGGGCTGCAACGCGAACATGCACGGCAACTTCCGCACGTCGCGTGAAGCCACGGAACTGGTGCACCAGGCGCACGTGGCAATGGCCGACTTCTACCATGCGGCCTCGCCGGACGAGATCGTGTTCGGACCGAACATGACCACCCTCACGTTCATGATGGCGCGGGTGCTCGGGCCGCTGTTCGAACCCGGCGACGAGATCATCACCACCCACATGGAGCACGACGGCAACAACACGCCGTGGCGGCGCATGGCCGAGGACCACGGCCTCGTGGTGAAGACACTGCCGTGGTCGCGCGACACCTACGAGTTCGATCTCGACGAACTCCACGCCCTCATCACGCCGCGCACGAAGTTCGCGTCGCTGAACTACGCGAGCAACATCCTGGGCACCATCAACCCGGTGCCGCAGATGGTGGCGATGTTGAAGGCCGCCGGTGCCATCACCTACGTCGACGCGGTGCAGTACGCGCCGCACGGCCCCATCGACGTGCAGGCACTCGGCTGCGACTTCCTGGTCTCGTCCAGCTACAAGTACTACGGCCCGCACCAGGGTGTGCTGTGGGGCCGCGGCGAACTGCTCGACCGGCTGCGTGCGTTCAAACTGCGCGTCGTGCCCGATGTGGCGCCCGACAAGTTCGAGACCGGTTGCCAGAGCCTCGAGGGACAGGCCGGGGTGATCGGCGCGATCGAGTACCTCCAGTGGTTGGGCACCACGATGGGTTCGGAGCATCTGCACTCGCAGCCGGGCGTGCCGCGCCGCACCGCCGAGATCCACGCCGCGATGGCGGCGATGGCCGAGTACGAGTACGCACTGAGCGGTCGGCTCATCGCGGGGCTGCAGGCCATCGACGGCGTGCAGGTGCACGGCATCACCGACCCGGCATCGTTCGAGCGCCGTGTGCCCACGGTGTCGTTCAGCCGCGTGGGCACGCAGCCGTCCGACGTGGCCGGCTTCCTCGACGACCACGGCGTGTACGTGTGGAACGGCCACAACTACGCGTTGCCGGTCATCGAGTGGCTCGGGCTCGCCGACCTGGGCGGTGTGGTACGAATCGGTCCCACGCACTACAACACGCTCGCCGAGGTCGACCGCGCCGTCGAGCTGGTGGCCGAGTTCGTGACTGCGCACTGAGCCCACTCGCCGTGCACACCTCACCGAATCCCCTCGGTCCCTGGCGGATCGACCACGCCGAGCTGCGGCTCGAGCTGTCGTCCGAGCAGGTCGTCGTGACCGCTCGTCTGCACGTCGTCCCCGTCGAGGGCACCGAGGCGGGGCCGCTCGTGCTCGACGGTCGCGGGCTCGCCACCCACGAGGTGTCGGTCGACGACGTGGTGCTGGCCGCCGACGCGTACGACCTCACCGACCGCACGCTCAGCCTGCCGATCGGCGAGGGCGCGCACGTGGTGGGTCCCCGCGTCACGGCACCGGTCGGCGCGCCGCACACCAAGGGTTTCGTCCGCGGCCCGTCGCTGCTGTTCACCGACTGCGAGCCCGAGGGCTTCCGTCGGATCACCTGGTTCCTCGATCGTCCCAGCAACCGCAGCACCTTCGACGTCACGCTGGTGGCGGATCCCGCCGAGTACCCGGTGGCGCTCACCAACGGCCGACAGGTCGCGGACGGTGAACTCGACGACGGCCGCCGTTGGGTGCGGTTCGACGACCCGTTCGACAAGCCCTCGTACCTGTTCTCGATGGTGGCAGGCACGCTCGCGTGGCTCGATCGCCCGTTCCGCACGGCGTCGGGCCGCGACCTCCGGCTGCGCATCGCGAGCAGCCCCGAGACCGTGTCGGGTGGCTACTTCGCGTCGGAGATGCTCGAGCGAGTGATGCGCTTCGACGAGGCGCAGGGCGGCATCGAGCACGACCTCGACACACTCACGTACGTGGCCGTGCCCGGCTACTCCGACGCCACCGAGTACCACGGACTGATGTTCTTCGAGCCGTCGTTGCTGCTGGTCGACCAGCGCGGCTGGGTCGACGACGACCTGCTGCTCATCTCGGCCAACGTGGCGCACGAGTACGGCCACCACGTGCGCGGCAACCGCGTCACCGTGCAGTCGTGGGGTCAGCTCGCGCTGAAGGAAGGCCTCACGGTGCTGATGGGGCAGAACGACTTCCGTCGCCACTGGTTGGGCGATGCCACCCGCGTGATGGACGTGCTCGACCTCCGCCGCCTCCAGTTCCCCGAGGAAGTGACCATCGGTGCGCCGGTGGTGCGTGGCGAGGTGAGTGACCCTGCGTCGCTGTACACCCGCACCACCTACCTGAAGGGCGCCGAGATCTTCGGCATGCTGCGCACGGTGCTCGGCGCCGAACGATGGCGCACCGCGTTCTCGTCGTTCATCACCGGACACGACCTCGGGTCGGCCACCATCGACGACTTCCTGGCCGCGGCGCGCGCCGCTGCTCCCGATGCCGGCGGCGACATCGACGGCATTGCCCGTTGGTTCGGACTCGCCGGTCGACCTGCGCTGCGCATCGATGCCGCCACCGACTCGGTGACGGTGTCGCGCACCGACACGCTCGGCGACGAGCCGCCGGTGGCCATGCCCGTCGTGCTCGGCTTCCGCAGCCTCGACGGTGCGCCGCTCGCGGTGGCCCTCGACGGAGGAACGCCGGCGCACGAGCACACCGTGGTGCTGCACGGTCGTGAGCGCGCAGTGCGCATCGACGCGCCGCAGCCGTACGTGTTGTCGCCCCTGCGCCGCTACTCGTCGCCCGTCGACCTGACGGTCGATCTGCCCAGCGACCACCTCGCCGTGCTCGTCGAACACGACGACGACCCGTACGCCAGGTGGTGGGCCGGCGAGTCGCTGATGATCCGGGTGGTCGATGCGCACCGCGCCGGTCGTGCCGATGACGCCGACGCAGCACTCGCCGTGCTGGCCGACGCGCTGCGACGGGTGGCGGTCGACGAGACCGACCCGCTGCTGCTGGCGAACCTGCTGGCCGTGCCCGACGAGTTCATGTTGGGCGATCGCGACGTCACCATCGACGTCGACGGTGTGGCGTCCGGGCTGCAGTTCCTCCGCGAGCGGCTCGGGCTGGCCCTGCACGACGAACTCCTCGCAGTGCTCGATCGCTTCGGTGACGACCACCCCACGGGCGACACCGCCCGCGACATCACCATCCGCACCACGGTGGAGCCCGTGCTGGCATTGCTGCTGGCCACCGGCAGCGACGACGGCGCAGAGGCCGCACTCGTCCAGTTGGGCAGCCTCGACTCGACCCGTGCCGTGCGCGCGCTCACGCAGTTGGCCCACCACGACGACGTGCCGTTCGACGACCTGTTGCGCGTGACCTACGAGAACTGGCAGCACTCGCCCAAGCTGGTCGACCGGTGGCTGCGTGCCCAGTCGGGCTCGCGGCGCAGCGACACCATCGAGCGCGTGGCCGCACTCGCCGCCGGCCCGCTCTACGACCGCAGCGACCGTGGCCGGGTCATGGCCGTGTGGTTCCCGTTCGCCACCCGCAACCGTTCCGTGTTCCACCATCCGTCGGGGGCCGGCTACCGGGCGTTCGTCGACGAGTTGGGGGTGCTGATGCCCGACAACGCCGGACTGGCCGTGCGCCTGGTGGGTGACCTGCTGCAGTTCCGGCGCTTCGACCCCCACCGGCAGTCACTGCTACGCGCCGAGCTGGAACGGATGGCCGACATGCAGGGGATGCCCGACTTCGCCGTGGGCATCCTGCGCAGTCTGTTGGCCTGAGCCGCGATCTCGACACGGCGACTGGTTCCGGGGAGAGGGCTCGAACCCCTATAGGCGGCACCAAAAACCGCTGTCCTACCATTGAACGACCCCGGAAAGACGCTGCAGAGGCTAGCCGGGGGAGTCGGTTTCGGACCGGGGTTTCGCTCGCGGGTCGCGACCCGGTAGCGTTGCACCGCTATGGGTTCACTGATCAAGAAGCGCCGCAAGCGCATGCGCAAGAAGAAGCACAAGAAGATGCTCCGCCGGACGCGTCACGCGCGTCAGCGTGGCAAGAAGTAACGCTTCTCCGCAGTACAACCTGACGTTCTGACACCGACCGCCCGCGTTCAGCGTGGGCGGTCGGTGCGCGTCAGCACCACCGTCGCCTCGGGCAGCGCGCCCTCGAGCGCGGGGAAGTGACCGCGCAGCCACCACGTCCCACCGCTCCCGGCCAGTGTGGGGCGCATGCCCGTCACCTCGCGGATGCGGTCGCGCCAGCGAACCAGCGACGGCTCGACGATGAGTGCCGCGGGCTCCAGATCGTTGGCGGCGCCGCGTGGCCCGCCGAGTTCGTCCCACACCTGGTACACCTCGGGCGTGCTCACGTGCACGGGCGGTACGACGAGCGTGATCTCGTAGTCGCGCGGCAACAGCGGTTCGACCAGTTCACCGATGCCGGTGACACGGGCGCGGCCACCCACCAGGCAGTAGCTCACGTCGGCGCCCAGCACCGCTGCGCCCTCCACGTCGGTCCAGCCCGCCCAGCGGAGCACCGCCGCAGCGTCGGACGAGCCGCCACCGAGGCCGCCGCCGTGGGGGAGTGCCTTGTGGATGTGCACCGCCGCCTCGCGCCCGGCCAACTGCAGTGCCTTGGCCACGAGGTTCGTGTGGTCGAGCGGCATGCCGGCGGCGAACGGACCGTCGGCCGTGATGCCGTGTCCGCCGGGTGTGATGGTGAGCGTGTCGGCCCACTCGAGCGACACCATCTCCGCATTGACGAGGTGGTAGCCGTCGTCGCGTACTCCGGTGACGCGCAGTTCGAGCGCCAGCTTCGCCGGTGCCGACACCACGACGGTGTCCGCGGTGTTCATGTCGCTCGCCGCCATGCGGTGGCGAGTGCTCCCCATTCCTGCACGTCGAGCTCCTCGGGTCGTCGTTGACTGTCGATGCCGGCCGCGTCGAAGACCTCCGGGGTCACCACGGCGGCGAGCGAGCGGCGCAGCATCTTGCGGCGTTGGCCGAACGCCGTGCGCACCAGGTGGAACACGTCGTCGGCCGGGACGTCGACGGCGGGGGCGGCCCGGCGCCGGATGTCGGCGAGGGCGCTCTCCACGTTGGGTCGCGGCACGAACACGCTGGCCGGCACCAGCCCCGCGATGCGGGCGGTGGCCCAGTACGACACCTTCACGGTGACGGCGCCGTACTGCTCGGTGCGCGGCGAGGCGCAGAACCGCTCGGCGGCCTCCTTCTGCACCATCACCAACATCCGTTCGATCTGTGGCACGCCGTCGAGCAGGTCGCACACCAGTGGCGTGGCCACGTTGTACGGCAGGTTCGCCACCAACACCCAGCCGGTGGTGTCGCCCAGCAGTTCGGTCCAGTCGAGCTGCATCGCGTCGGCCTCGACCACGGTGATGTTCGGGTGCGGCTCGGCGATCTCGCGCAACAGTGGCACCACGCCGCGGTCGACCTCGACGGCGACGATCTGCGCACCCGTCTCGGCGAGCGCGAGCGTCAGCGATCCGAGACCGGCGCCGATCTCCACGACTCGGTCGCCCGGGCCCACCTCGGCGAGGCGAGCGATCTTGCGCACCGTGTTCGCGTCGGCGACGAAGTTCTGCCCGAGGTCGCGCCGCGGGGCCAGGCCGCCGCGCGAGAGCAACTCGTTGATGTCGCCGCGGTTGTGCACGGCTACCAGTTGATGCGCACGGGCACCGGCGCCTCGGCGAGGTCGGCGATGAGGATGTACACGGCGGTGTTCATCACCATGTCGCTGCCGGCCGGCAACTGCATGCCGAGCGTGTTGGTGCAGGTGGTGGACTGGCCGTTGTCGAGGTTGGTGACCGTGAGCACCTCACCCTCGGGTGCGAGCAGGGTGGTGCACACGGCAGCACCGAGCCCGGCGAAGCGATGGAAGCTCGCCTTGGCCCGTGCCTCGTTCGCGCCCGGCGCCGGCGGCACCGCCACGTTCACCACGCCGGGGTTCGCCTGCTGGTCGTCGCCGCCCACGAAGAGCGGTGCCTCGGGCAGGTACTCCGTGGTGCTGGGCGCCGTGTCGGCGGCCGCGCCAGGTACGTCGACGCCGGCGGCACCCACGTTGGGGGAGCCGCTGGAGGCCGCGGTGTCGCGCCCGAGGGCCCACAGCGCTGGCAGCGCGACCAGCGTGAACACGCAGGCCACGACAAGACGACGACGGTCGAAGGTGTTCATGGTTGGGGTTGCGGGTGCCCGGCACCTACGACAGCTGCGCGCATGTGTCCGTCCGCTTCGAAAACGCTAGGGGCGCAACGCGGGGAACGCAAGGCACGCGTTCCCGGCCGTGGCCTCGCGAACGCGCTCCGTGGGCTCGTTGCGCAGGTCGGCGAGGTACTGCACCACGTGGGTGACGAACGCCGGTTGGTTGGTGCGACCCCGGTGCGGCACCGGCGCGAGGTAGGGACTGTCGGTCTCGGCGAGCATGCGTTCGAGCGGGCAGCGGCGCGCCGCCGCCTGCACGTCGGCCGCCGCCTTGAACGTGACGATGCCGCTGAAGCTGAGGAACGCACCCAGGTCGAGGCACGCGTCGGCCTCCTCGGGGCCGCCGGTGAAGCAGTGGAAGATCGTCTGCGCCGGCACGCCCTCGGCGCGCAGCACGTCGAACGTGTCGGCCCACGCGTCGCGGGTGTGGATGACCAACGGCAGGTGCCGCTCGTGCGCCAGTTGGATCTGTGCCGCGAACGCCGCCCGCTGGGTGTCGCGGGGCGAGTGGTCGTAGTAGTAGTCGAGACCGCACTCGCCGACGGCGATCACCTTCGGGTGGTCGAGGAACTCGACGATGGATTCCACCCCGTGCACCGCTTCGTGCGGGTGCAGCCCGGCGGTGGCCCAGATGTCGTCGTGTGCCGACGCGATCGCGACGGCAGCGGCGGTGGTGGCGGCGTCGCACCCGACGTCGATCATCGTGGTCACCCCGGCGGCTCGTGCCGCAGCGATGACGTCGTCGACCGGCACGCCACGCGTGTCGTACAGGTGGCAGTGCGTGTCGACGTAGCTCATCGGCGGGGGAAGAGGGGGTCGCCCTTCGTGACCGTGCGGCCGCCGGGATAGCCGCCCCATGCGGCCGCATCGGGCAGCCGCTGGTCGATGACCTGGCCGTCGAGCCCGATGCGCTCCCACACGGCCTGGGCCGAACCGGGCACGGCGGGGGAGGCGAGGATCGACACGATGCGCAGTGCTTCGAGCGCGTCACCCATCACGGCGTCGACCGCCGGGCCGGGCTCGGCCTTCCACGGCTCGTTGGCCTCCAGGTGAGCGTTCGTCGCGCGAATGAGGCTCCACGTGGCTTCGAGCGCCCGACTGGGCTGCACGTCGTCCCACGCCTTCGCCGTGTCGGCGTAGGCCTCGGCGGCGATGGCGGCGAGCGGCGAGTCGGGTGAGGGGGCCGGGCCGATGCCGCCGCACTTCTTGCCCACCACGGTGGCCACGCGGGCCTGCAGGTTGCCGAGGTTGTTGGCGAGGTCGCTGTTGTACCGCGCCACGAGACCCTCGGCGGTGAAGTCGCCGTCCTGGCCGTACGGCGTCTCGGCCAGCACGTAGTAGCGGAACGCGTCGACACCGACCTCGTCGACCAGGTCGAGCGGGTTCACGACGTTCCCGCTGGTCTTGCTCATCTTCTCGCCACCCACGAGCAGCCAACCGCCCACGGCCCAGCCTGCCGGCGGCTCGATGCCCGCGCTCATCAGCATGGCCGGCCAGTACACGCAGTGGTGGCGGATGATGTCCTTGCCGATGAGGTGGTGGCCGGGCCACCAGCCCTCGAACCGCTCCTGGTCGGAGCCGTAGCCGATGGCGGTGATGTAGTTGGCCAGCGCGTCGAACCACACGTACGCGACGTGCTTGCTGTCCCACGGCAGCGGGATGCCCCACTGCAGGCTGGTGCGGCTGACCGAGAAGTCGCGCAGTCCACCGCGGATGAGGCCGAGTGCCTCGTTGCCGCGGAACTCCGGCTTGATGGCGCCGGGGTGCGCGTCGTACCAGTCGAGCAGGCGCTGCTGGAACCGGCTGAGGCGGAAGAAGTAGTTCTCCTCCTCGTAGTACTCGACCGGCCGCTTGTGGATGCGGCACAGGTCGCCCGGGTCGAGTTCGTCGTCGGTGTAGTACTCCTCGCACGCCACGCAGTACTTGCCCTTGTACACGTCGAGCTCGATGTCGCCGGCGTCGTAGCAACGCTGCAGCAGTTCGGCCACGCCGATCTTGTGGCGTTCCTCGGTGGTGCGGATGAAGTCGTCGTTGGTGATGCCCAGGCGCTCCCACGCGGTGGCGTAGAGCGGGGCGATCTCGTCGACGAACTGCTGCGGGTCCTTGCCCTCTGCGGCCGCCTTGTCGGCCACCTTCTGGCCGTGTTCGTCGGTGCCGGTGAGGAAGTGCACGTCGTCGCCGAGCAGGCGGTGCCAACGGGCGAGCGCGTCGGCGGTGATGGTGCTGTAGGCGTGGCCGAGGTGCGGCTGTGCGGTGACGTAGTAGATGGGCGTCGTGAGGAAGTAGCGGCTCATGGCAGGTCCTTTCGGGGAATGGCGAACAACGGCTGGATCAGGAGCCGGTGCACATTCGACGAGTGAAGGCCTGGGACGTCATGCGCCCAGGATACGCCCGCCCGGGTGGACGGTGGCAACCGCATTGCCGTCACCGGGGTGACGTACTGCCAGGGCGGCCGCGGTACCTTCGGGCGATGGTCGCACTGCAGCGTCAACTCGGTCCTCACGTCACGGTGCTCTTCGGGCACGAACAGGGGAAGTACCCCGACGGCAACACCGTGGTGGTGCGCGGCACCTCGGGCTCGGTGGCCATCGACCCCGCCATGTCGATGCGCACGATGGTCCCGCCCCTCGAGGTCGACACGGTGTTGCTCACCCATGCGCACGAGGACCACGCGGCGGGGGTGTCGGCCGTGCGGTGGCAGTCGCTCAAGGTGCACGAGCTCGACGTGGCGGCACTGCGGTCGATCGACGACCTGATGCGGCTGTACGGCGTACCCGGGCCGGTGTGGGGCGAGATGACGCGGATGGTCACCGAGCGGTTCCATTTCGACACGTGGCCCGAGGCCGAGGGCATGGTCGACGGCGAGTCGATCGACCTCGGCGGCGCCACGGTGAGGTTGGCGCACGCGCCCGGCCACACCTCGGGCCACTCGGTGTACGTGATCGACCAGGCGGACGGTCCGCGTGTCGTGGTCACCGGCGACATCGATCTCACCACGTTCGGTCCGTACTACGGCGACGCGGCGTCGAGTCTGGATTCGTTCGAGTCCACCCTGACGATGATCCGCGACCTGCGCGCCGACCACTACGTCACGTTCCATCACAAGGCGGTGATCGACGGGCACGAGGCGTTCGCCGCGGCCGTCGACGTGTACGCCGCGGTGTTCGGTCGCCGCGAGCAGGCGTTGCTCGACCTGCTGCACGCGCCGCGCACGTTCGACGAACTGGTCGCCGACGGCATCGTGTACCGCGCCGGCACCCGGCCGCCCCTGTTCGGTGAGTCCGTCGAGCGGCGCTCGATCGAGCAGCACCTCGACCGACTGCTCGCCGATGGGGTCGTGGCCACCGACGGTCAGCAGTATTGGCGTCCATGAACGAGTTCGAGTTCGACACGGCCACGTCGGTCGCCGACGGCGACGCCGCCATCCACGACGGATGGGACATCGGCGGCAACGCCAACGGTGGCTACCTGATGGCGCTCGCCGCGCGCGGGTTGTTGCAGGCATCGGGTCGGCCCGACCCGATCAGCCTCACGGCCCACTACCTCTCGCCGGGACGGCCGGGGCCCGTGCGCATCGACGGCGAGGTGGTGAAAGCGGGACGCCGGTTCACCACCGTGTCCGGCCGCATGCACCGCGACGGCACCACGCTGTTGCAGTTGGTCGGCGCGTTCGGTGACCTGTCGCAACCGCTCGGGCGCTACGAGCATCTCGCGTCGGGTCCGCCCGAGCTGCCGCCGTTCGAGGAGTGCACGCCGCGTACCCGCGAGCAGGGCAACGTGGAGGTGGCGATGATGGACCGCCTCGACGTGCGCATCCATCCCGACCACCTCGGATGGATGCGGGGTGCGCCGCGCGGGGTGGCCGAGATCGCCGGATGGTTCGCGTTCGCCGACGGTCGTCCGCTCGACACGCTCGCCTTGCTGATGGTGTGTGACGCCTTCCCGCCCGCCGTGTTCCATCTCGACATGCCGCCGGGGTGGGTGCCCACCGTGGAGTACACGGTGCACGTGCGCGCTGTGCCTGCGCCCGGACCGGTGCGCTGCGTGTTCCGCTCGCGGTTCGTGCAGGGCGGCTTCCTCGACGAGGACGGCGAGGTGTGGGACAGCGAGGGACGACTCGTCGCCCAGTCGCGTCAGCTCGGACTCACGCCCCTCGGCTGACCTCGGAACGTCAGTGGGAGCGGGCCCACTTCATGCCGCCCGCGAACCCACCGGCCACCAGTCCCACCGCGCCCACTGCCTGGGTGGTGCGGCGGATGACGGCCTTGGTGCGCTTGCGGAACTCCACCACCGGCCAGCCCTCCTGGTCGGCGTGGCGCTGCAGTTTCGCGTCGGGGTTCACCGCGACCGGGTGCCCGACGGCCTGCAGCATCGGCAGGTCGCTGGCCGAGTCGCTGTAGGCCCAGCACCGGTCGAGTTCGAGGCCCTGCTCGTGGGCGAGCGCCTGCATGGCCTCCACCTTGCCGGGGCCGTAGCAGAACGGCCCGTCGAGCTCACCGGTGTAGACGCCGTCGCGGATGGTGCTGCGTGTGCCGATGCCGGCGGTCATGCCGAGGGCCTTCGCCAGCGGCTCGACCAGCTCGATGGGTGATGCCGACACGATGTACGTGGCCCTGCCGGCGTCGCGGTGCAGTTCGATGAGGCGACGCGACTCGGGGCGCACACGCTCCATCAGCTTCGGCACGATGTCGGCGTTCAGCGCCACCAGGTCGTCGACCCGGACGTCCTTCACCACGCCGAGGATGCGATCGCGGACCGCCATCGAGGTCTCGTCGCTGGCGCCGGTGAGTGCGAAGTCGAGCGCGCTGACCGCGTCGCGGACGAACTGGTGGGTGGGTACCAACTTGCCGCGCCAGGCAGCGATACCCAGCACGAACGCGCTCGACCCACTGATGAGGGTGCGGTCGAGGTCGAAGAACGCGGCGCTCGGACGGTGGGGGAACGTGGTGTCACTCATCGGCGGATCGGGGGATCGTGAGGGCGAGGTCGTACACCCGACGCTTCGATGCGCCGGTTGCAGCCATCACCGTAGCGATCGCCGACCGTCGATCGGCACCGCCCCCCATCGCTCGGCGGAGCGCGGCGAGGATCTGCTCGTCGGAGGCGTCGGCCGGCGCGGCGGCGCCCTCCAGCACCACCACGTACTCACCGCGTGGCGCCACCTGCTCGGTGTGGTCCACTGCGGCGGCGAGGGTGCCGCGCCACACCTCCTCGTGCAACTTCGTGAGCTCGCGTGCGAGTGCCACGCGGCGCTCTCCGTCGCACGCGGCCGCCAGGTCGGCCATGGTGCGCGCCACGCGGTGCGGTGCCTCGTACAGCACCACGGTGCGGCGTTCGGTCACCATCTCGGTGATCCGGTCGGCGCGCTCTCGGCCGCTGCGTGGCAGGAAGCCCTCGAACACGAACCGGGTGGTGTCGAACCCGCTCACCACGATGGCCATCACCAGCGCAGCGGGCCCCGGCACGGCGGTGACCGGATGGCCGGCCTCCACCACGGCGGCCACCAGCCGCATGCCGGGGTCGCTGATGCCGGGTGTGCCGGCGTCGGTGATGACGGCCACGTCGTTGCCTGCTGCCAACAGGCCGAGCACCTCGTCGACGCGGGCGGTCTCGCGGTGCTCGTCGGCGACGGCGAGGCGCACCCCGCTGATGCCGGCGTGGGAGAGCAACTTGCCGCTGTGTCGGGTGTCCTCGCAGCAGATCAGCGCGCACGTCTTCAGCGCCTCCACGGCCCGCGGTGAGAGGTCGCCGAGGTTGCCGATGGGGGTGCTCACGAGCACCAGTCGACCGGTCACTCGCGCAACTCCACCACGTCGCCCACGCGGAGGCCCCAACGCCCGAACGCGCCTGCCTCGGCCTCCACCACCCGCGCGGCCTTCTTCACGTACGGGCCGATGCGGTTCGGGGGCATGTGGGTGATGCGCAGCACCGTGCCCTGCTCGTCGAGGTGGGCGACATCGATGGCGAACTTCATCCCGACGGTGTGCACCCAGCGTGTGCGTTCCAACACCAGCGCACCTTCGATGCCGGAACGGCCGAGCAAGCCCTTGCCGCGGTCGGTGTGACTGGTGGCGTGCTGTGCGCTCGCGAGCACGTTGCCGTTGCTCACCAGCCAACCGTCACGGGTCATGGCGCAAGATTGGCACGTCGCGGGTGGCTCACAACAGCGGCACGTCGGGTGCGGCCGTGAACTCGTTCTTCCGGCCGGCTGCCGCGTCGTACCAGGCCTTGCCCACCACGGCACCGAAGATGATGGCGCCGCCCAGCAAGGTGAGGGGTTTCGGGGTGAGGTCGAGGATGAGGAAGCCCCACACCGGCACGAACACCATCTCGGTCTGGGCGAACACGGTCATCGGCACGGCCGGCACGTGCTTCGACGCGGCGTTGAACATCACCGTGCCGACCACGATGATGACGGAGCCGTGCAGCAGCGCCCAGCCGATGTCGGCGGCGGGCGGGACGAGCGCCTTGCCGTGGGCCAGCGTGACCGCGCTGCACACCACCACCATCAGCAGCCCGTAGCCGGGCAGCACCGGTGACCAGTCGCGGGTGGTGTCGGTGCGCAGGCACACGGTGTAGATGGCGAACCCCACCGACGCCACGAGCGCCGACACGTTGCCCACCATGCTGCCGGCCTCGAGGTCGCTGAAGACGGTGATGACCAGACCGACCATGCCGACGGCGAGCGCGACGATGGTGCTGCGCGACAGCCGCTCGCCGAGGAATCGCGAGAACACCACGGCCACCAGCGGCGTGAGCGAACCGAGGAATGCGGCGTTCGCCGGCGTGGTGGTCTTCACCGCATAGACGAAGCAGATCGACGCGAGGAACAGACCGAAGTTGGCGAGCATCATCACCCGTCCGCTGCGCCAGGCGCGGACGGTGGGGAAGGGCTGGCCCTGCACGGCGGCCATCACCTCGACCACGGCGATGACCCCGATCGATCGCCACACCATGTACTGGAACGCATCGGCGCCCTCGGCGAGTCGACTCGCGATGGCGCCGAAGCTCCACACCACACCCGCGCCGAGACCCAGCAGCGAGGCGACCACCGGGAGTCGTTGCTTCTCCATCCGTCGCCGACAGTAGTGGTACGGGTGTACCGGTCATCGTGCTCGGTGCACGGTAGGAATGTGGGGTGGATTCGCCGCCCCCGTACGCCCGCAGCTTCCGGCCCCGACGCCGTGGCCTGCCGACGGCGCGGGCCGCAGCGTACGAACGTGATGCGCCGCGTTGGCGACTCGACGTCACGGGCCCGATGCTCGATCTCGATGTGGTCTTCGGCGAAGGCGCATCGGTGGTGCTCGACATCGGTTTCGGCGGCGGTGAAGGACTGATCGAGATGGCGGCCGCCCGCAGCGACGAGTGCATCATCGGCGTGGAGGTGCACACGCCCGGTGTGGCAAAGGTCATCGAGGCCGGCGAGGCCGGCGGCTGGCGGCACGTACGCGTGGTGGAGGGCGATGCGCTCGACTTCCTGCCGCGGCTCGCACCCGCAACGTTGTCAGGGGTCCGCATCTGGTTCCCCGATCCGTGGCTGAAGCGCAAGCAACAGCATCGGCGCATCGTGCGTCCCGACGTGGTGCGCCTGCTCACCGACCGGCTGCGGGTGGGTGGCACGCTGCACGTGGCCACCGACATCGCCGAGTACGCCACCCACACCGAACGAACGGTTGCAGGTGAGCCGCGGCTGACCGGCGGACTGGTGCCGCGGCCGGAGTGGCGGCCGACCACGCGCTTCGAGCGGCGCGGTCACGCCGAGGGTCGCACGGCCACCGACCTGGTGTACGAGCGGATCGTCTGAGCCGGGTCAGCCGATCACAGGATCGGGTGTGCGGCCGGCGACGCCGGTGCGCCGCACCAGTGTGCCGGTGAGCTGCCGGTCGAGGTGCGTCTGGCGCCACACCAGCATCTGCTGCGCGAGCGGCAGCACCACGGTCGCGTCGGTGACCCTGGTCTGCCACGTGGGGTCGGTGGCGAGGTCGAAGCACAGCCAGTCACCGTTGCCGAACTGCACATAGGCATGGGTGTCGTTGCGCACGACGGCGAGATTCGACCGCTCGAGCTTGCGGTCCCACGGCCAGGGGTGTTCCTCCATCTGGATGAGGATGTCGCGCCAGTCCCACTCCCAGTGCGCCTCGGTGCGCCACCGGGTCGGCCGCTCGCCGCGCAGGAACGGTGTGAGCGGCAGCCCGTCGCACTGCAGTGGCACCGGCATGCCGATGGCCTCGCAGAGCGTGGGCATGATGTCGACGTTCTCGGTGAAGTGATCGACCACGGAGCCGAACCCCTCCGGGTGCCGAGGATCGCGCACCATGCCGATGATGTGGTAGCTGCTCTCGAAGAACCCGGCCTTCTGCACGAGACCTTGGTCGCACAACTGCTCGCCGTGATCGGCGGTGACCACGACGATCGTGTTCTCCCAGTCGCCGCGATCCTTCAGCGCCTGCCAGATGCGGCCCATGTGGTGGTCGACCTCGGTGATCATGCCGTAGTACTGGGCGCGCAGGTGGGCGATGTCGATCGGCTCGGTGGGGGCGGCGGTCCACTCCACCTGCAGCAGCGTGTCGTGCACGGGGTGACGATCGGCGGGCACCGGCAGCGGCGGAGGACAGTCGGCAGGGTCGTACATCGTGGCGTAGTGGCCAGCCGCGTCGTACGGCGGATGCGGACGGATGTACGAGGTGTGGGCGAACCACGGCCCGTCCTGCTCGTCGAGCCACGAGAGGAAGTGGTCGGTGAGGAACTGGGTGACCGAGTGCTCGGCCGGGCGCTCGTGCTCCGTGTCGAGCATCACATCGGGGTCGGTGGCGTCGTAGCCGAGCGAGCGCAGCCACTCCAGCCAGGGCGCGTGCCGTTCGTCGAGGCACAGCAACTCCTCGAACCCAGGAAGGACGCCCTCCCAGTTGCGCAGGCGAGGGTCGTTCGGGTCGTCGATGCGGCGGATGTCGGCACCCTGGTCGGTGTAGCCCCACATCACCGGGTGGTACCCGGCGCGCAGGCCGAGGCGCGCCACGTTGTCGAGTCCCCAGTCGAGCGGCGTGCCGTTGGCGACCACGCGGTTGTTCATCTGGTACGTGCCGGTGTACAGCGCGGCACGGCCGGGCGCGCACGGCGCGGCCTGCGCGTAGTGCCGTGCGAACCGCACTCCCTCGGCCGCGAGCGCATCGAGGTTCGGGGTCCGCACCAGCGGATGACCGGCGCAGCCGAGCGAATCTCCCCTGAACTGATCGAGCGTGATGAGGAGTACGTTCGGGCGCATGCTGCTCCGTGATGTCGCGTTCGACGGTGGTGCCGTCGAGGTCCGTGGTGCCTTCGATCTCGATCGTACGCCGGACGGTCTGCTGCCGAGGAGGCTGCCGGCGTGGACCCGGCCGCAGATCCCCGATCTGTTCATGGAGACCATCGTCACGCTCACCGCGGGCGTGCGCCTGGTGTTCGTCACCGACTCGCCGGTCGTGGAGCTGACCACCCACCCGCGCACCATCCACAGCCTCCCCGACGTCGTTCGGCCGCCGGTGTTCCAGATGACCGTCGACGGCGTGCTGCAACCGGATCGGGTCGCATCGGGCGGTACCTACGTGCACATCGACCGATCGAAGGGGCCCGACGGCATCGACTTCGAGATCGGTTCGGAGGTCACGGTGCGTTGGGACGATCTCGGTGCACAGGCGAAGCACATCGAGATCTGGTTCCCCACCAACTCGTCCGTGGAGCTGCGCTCGCTCCGGGTGGCCGAGGGCGCCACCGTCGACGCGGTGCCGGTCACCCGCCGCCGCTGGACGCACTACGGCTCGTCGATCAGCCACTGCATCGACGTGGACCGGCCGTTCCAGGCCTGGCCGGTGATGGTGGCGCACGAGCACGGGCTCGAGCTCACCGACTTCGGCCTCGCCGGCCAGTGTCAGCTCGACCCGTTCATGGGTCGGGTCATCCGCGACACCCCGGCCGACGTGATCAGCCTGAAGATCGGCATCAACCTCGTGAACGCCGCATCGATGAACGAGCGCACGTTCGCGCCGGCCGTGCACGGTCTGCTCGACCACGTGCGCGACGGCCACCCCGACACGCCGGTGCTGGTGGTGTCGCCCATCTTCTGCCCCTCGGCCGAGGACCATCCGGGTCCCACCGTGCCCACCGACGACGGCAGGTTCGTGGTGGTACCGGCCGCGCCCGAGGTGCGTCCCTTCGGGCTCACGCTGCGCCGCATCCGCGAGATGGTGGCGGGCATCGTGGCGCAACGACAGGCCGCCGGTGACACCGCGTTGCACCACCTCGACGGGCTGTCGTTGTTCGGCGCCGACGACGCGCACCTGCTGTACGACGACCTGCACCCCACGCCCGAGGGCTACGCGCTGCTCGGCCGACGGTTCGCTGCTGCCGCGTTCGGCCCGGGCGGCCCCCTGGCCTGACCCGCCGTCGGCGGTCAGCGGGCGAGTTCGGTGCGCAGTTGGTCGAGGCCCACCGCGCCGAGCCGCAGCGCCCGGGTGTGCCAGGCGCGAAGGTCGAACGCGGCACCGTCGCGGCGGCGCGCCTCGTCGCGTGCGGCCACCCATTCGCGCTGGCCGATCTTGTAGCTGATGGCCTGTGCCGGCCATCCGAGGTACCGGTCGATCTCGCTGCGCATGAACGCCTCGGTGTTGCCGGTCTCCGACAGTGAGAACTCGTAGCCGAGGTCGGGTGTCCACACCTCACCGCCGTGGAACGGCGAGCCGTCGGCCAGCGTGGTGCCCTCCGGGATGCGCATGGCGAGGTGCATGCCGATGTCGATGATGACGCGCACCGTGCGCAACATCTGCCCGGCCAGGAAGCCCAGCCGGTGGTCGGGGTTCTCGAACCACCCGAACTCGTCGCACAGCTGCTCGGCGTAGAGCGCCCACCCCTCGCCGTGGCCGCTGATGAACGACATCCGCTGGATGCGGCTGAGCGAACCAGCCTGCACCAGCGCGTACGCGAGCTGCAGATGGTGACCCGGCACGCTCTCGTGGTAGCAGGTGGTGACGTCGCCCCACTTGGGGAACTGCGTGCGGCCGAGCGTGGGGTACCAGGTGCGGCCGGGGCGGCTGAAGTCCTCCGACGGCGAGGTGTAGTAGGCCGCGGCGGCCGACCCCTCGGGAGGGATGAGCGCCTCGCAGCGGTTCATCTGCGTCGGGATCTCGAAGTGCTCGTGGCTGCGCTCGAGTGCCTCGTCGGTGAGTGTCTGCAGCCACCGCTGGTACTCGTCGACCCCGTGCGCGGCGCGGGCCGGATCGGGGTCGTGGTCGAGGAGATGGATGACCTCGGCGAAGCCGGCGCCGGGCAGGATGCGCTCGCACGTGGCGGTGATCTCGGCGCGCAGGTGGTGGAAGTCGTCCCACGCCCACTCGTACATCTCGGCAGGGTCGAAGTCGGCGCCCAGCATCTGTCGCACCCCGATGCGGTAGCGCTCGGCCCCGCACCCGTCGGCCTCGGGCGCGTTCGGTGCGTACGTGGTGCGGAGGTACTGCGCGAACGCCGCGTAGGCGGCGTTGGCAGCGTCGGCGCCGGTGCGGACCTGCTCGACCAGCGCCGACGGCAGTGCTGCGGTCGCTGCCTCGGCGGAGAGGGTGTCGAACCACCGGTTCGCCGCCCACGTGCCCGCCTGATCGGCCGCGGCGTGGGCCTGGCGACGGGCCGACATGCGGCCCTCGGCTCGGCCGAGTTCGTACGTGGCCTGCAGGCCGGCCAGCGCGGTGGGCACCAGCGCGAGCCGGTCGGCGATGTTCGACCACGCGGCCTCGCCGTCGCGTGACATCAGGTCGAACGTGCCGCGCAACGCGCTGGCCGGCGCGGCGATGGCGCGTACGCTGCGCTGCCACTCACCGGCGTCGAACGCCAGCAGCGAGGTGTCGAACCGCTCGGCGATGAAGTCGCGGGCGAGGCGGTCGTGTTCGCCGGTGATGGGCAGCGTGTCGAGTTCGGCTCGGGCTCGCCGGTTGTGTTCGGCCCGGGCATGCTGGCCGTCGGGCGACCAGTCGGTGAGCAGGTGGTCGTGCCCGGCGATGCCGCGGCCGGTGGCGCCGCACGGGTCGAGCGCCGCCTGCTCGTCGATGATGCGATCGGCGAAGGCGAAGAGGGGTGACGGGGTGGTCATGGGCGGAGCGTAGACCTCGGCCATCGGGCCGCCGATGTTCCAACTCTTCCATCGGCGTGGAAAATCCCGTAAGGTTTCCAACGGTGGCCACACTCTCGGAGATCGCAGAACACGCCGGCGTCGGCATCGGGACCGTGTCGCGCGTCTTCAGTGGCAGCCCCAACGTCAGCGAACCGATGCGCGAACGCGTGCTCGCATCAGCCGCTCACCTCGGGTACGAACCGAGTGGCCGCAAGCGCCCTCAGCAGGCAGTTTCCCAAGGTTTCGTCGGTCTGCTGGTCACGTTCTTCGACGAGCCGTCGGCGCTGCAACGGTTCAGTGGCCTGGTGCCGCGGCTGCAGTCGAACGATCTCCACGTGGTGCTGTACAACATCGAATCGCCCAGCCAGGCGCGCGCCAAGCTGTTGGAACTTCCACGGCTCACCACCCTGGAAGCGCTCATCGTGGTGTCGTTGCCCCTCACCGACGACGAGGCCCGTGCGCTCACGAAGGCCTCCTATCCCACGGTGCTGGTCGACACCTGGGGCAAGGGGTTGCCGAGCGTCACCATCGACGACCGGCATGGCGGCCGCATCGCCACCCAGCACCTCATCGACCTCGGCCACCGCCGCATCGGGTTCGTGGGCGAGCCGTCCGACAACTCGTTCGGGTTCGTGTCGAGCGCACGGCGCGAAGAGGGGTATCTGTCGGCCATCCGCGGCGCCGGCATCGAGCCCGACCCCGCGCTGATGCGCCACGGCGCACACCTGCGTGGCGCGGCGAAGCAGATGACGCTCGACATGCTCGACCTCCCCGACCCGCCCACCGCCATCGTCGCCGCATCCGACATCCAGGCCGTCGGTGTGGTGGAGGCAGCCGAGTCGCGCGGCAAGAAGGTGCCGTACGACCTGTCGGTGGTGGGCTACGACGACATCGAGGTGGCGGCCCTGATGGGGCTCACCACCGTGCGCCAGCCGTTGGTGCGTTCCGGAGAGCGCGCGGCGGAGCTGGTGCTCGAGGCAATGGGCGCCAAGCGCCGATCGGCGTTCGACGAGCAGCTCGAGGTGGAGCTCGTCGTGCGCGCCACCACCCGCCCGCCTCGCTGATCGGAACGCCGCATGAACACCCCCACCGACACGTCCTCGCTGCCCGGGTGCATGGCGACGGCCCGCACATCGTGGTGGTCGACCACGGGAGTGTGGAGGTGTTCGCCGACGGCGGCCGAATCACCGTGACGGCGCAGGTGTTCGCCGGCACCGACCCCGACGTCCGCGTGCAACGGCCCTGACCAACGGCCCTACCGGCACCCCCGTGCAGGAGTGGCAGACTGCCATCACCACGACACCGGAGGTTGAACATGGCGGTCGACATCGTCATCGAAGTGGAGAACAAGCCGGGCGAGCTGGCCAAGCTCGCCGCCGCCGTGAGCGATGCCGGGGTCAACCTCGCCGCCGCGACGTTCACCGGCACCGGCGACTCGGCACAGCTGCACATCCTCGTGAAGCACGCCGAGCCCGTCCGGCACGCGCTCGCCATCACGCATGCCGACATCCATCCGCTCGAACGTGAGGTCGTGGTGGTCGACATGGGTGACAACCCGGCGCTCCTGGGCGATCTCGCCCGAGAGATCGCCGACGCCGGTGTCAACATCGACACCGTCTACGTGGCCACGAACAATCGTGTCGTGTTCCACAGCACCGACATGGACGGCCTGCGCGCCGCCCTCGGTGCGCACGCCACCCACCTCCACTGACGCCGGACGCGCCGCCGGCCGGGTCGACGTCAGAACGCGTACGGACCGAGGCGGCCCCACGCCACCACCACGCACAGCAGGCCGAGCACGATCGCGGGCATCGCCGCGGCGAACCCTTCGCCGTCACGCAGGTGCACGACCACTGCGCCCACCATCGTGAGGGCGAGGCCGATCGCAGCCAGCGGTACGAGCACGGGTGCGATGTCGACGATCGCCGGCAGCACGAGCCCGATCGCGCCCAGCACCTCGACGAGACCCACGAGCTTCACCTGGGCGTCGGTGGCATGGTTCACCCAGTGCATCTTGTCGGCGAGGGCGGCGCGTGGCGTGGTGAGCTTCATCGTGCCGGCCGCGAAGAATGCGGCTGCCAGCAGCCCGGCGATGATCCACAGTGTGACGTTCATGACGCTCCTTGAGTTGAATGTTCAAGCAACATAGCCGCGATGAGTTGAACATTCAACACGTGGCAGCGATGCGATCTAGACTTCCGGCATGACGCGCCAGCCGAGCCCGAAGGAACCCGACGTCGAGACGAAGTGGCTCACGTCCGAGGAAGTGCGCAGCTGGGCGGCGTTGATGGCCGTGGTCGAGATGCTCCCGTCGGCACTCGACGTGCAGCTCAAGCGCGACGCGGGGCTGAACCACTTCGAGTACATGATCCTGGCTGGCTTGTCCGACGCGCCCGGGCACACGATGGGGATGAGCCAACTGGCGCTGTTCTCGTCGGGCTCCTTGTCGCGTCTGTCGCACGCGGTCGGGCGCATGGAGTCGAAGGGGTGGGTCGTCCGTACCCCTGCCGGGACGGGACGCGCCGTCGACGTCTCGATGACGGCTGCTGGGCGATCGATGATGGAGCGTGTCGCGCCGGGGCACGTCGCCGAAGCTCGACGGCTCGTGGTCGATCCCCTCGGCCCGCAGCGCACGGCTCAGCTCGGCCGCGCGTGCCGGATGATCCTCGATGCCATCGACCCGAACGTCACATCGGTGATCGACGCGACCATGGATCGCGTCGCCGACGGCACTACACGTTGACGCCGGGCGCCGCCTGGTCGTCGACACTGTGGAACAGCCGCTTGCGGTGCACCACCACTGCGACGATCGCGAGCAGCATCGCGAGCGTGGAGCCGATGGGCAGACCCTCGTTGGGATCGAGTTCGTTCAACGTCGCATCCGGCCCACCGAACACGACCAGCGCGAAGTCGACCAGCGCATGGATCACCATCGCAGGGACGAGCGAACCCGTCACCCGCCGGCACACATAGAACAGCACGCCCATCGGGATGGTGCCGAGCACCTGCTTCACCGTGGTGGATGCGTCCTGCCCGAAGAACACGTTCAGGCCGTGCATCATGCCGAACAGGACCGACGTGCCGACGGCCACCCACACCTCGACGAGTTGCGCACGGAAGCCGGTGACGAGCAGGCCCCGGGTCATCAGCTCCTCGCTGAAGCCCACCAGTGCGAAGCCGACACCGAGCCACACGAGGTGGCTGGTCGAGAAGTCGTCGACGTGCGTGGAACGGGTGACGTCGAGTGCGGGCCCGGCGAACGCGAGTACCGGTATCGCCCACAGCCACTTCGGCAGCGACGGGCGCCGGCTCGGCTCGCGCAACGCAGGGCGCCACCAGCCGAGTGCCGTGGTGACCGCGACCAGGTAGGTGGTGGCGAGCGCCACCGGTAGCACGACGCCGTCGCGGACGCTCTGTGGCGAGGCGGCGACCTCTCCGAAGTCGATGTCGCTGGCGAACACTCGGTTCGCGCCGATGATGACAGCGAGATAACCCAGGAACACCACCAGCGCGGTGATCGCCGTCGGCCGACGGCGGACGTGCTCCAGTTCTTGAGGGAACGGTGTGACCATCGACACAGTTCAGCACATTTGCCGAACCCCGTGCGTCAGACGTTGAAGCGGAACTCCATCACGTCGCCGTCCTCGGGGTGGTAGTCCTTGCCCTCGATGCGGATCTTGCCGAGTTCCTTCGCCTTGCTCCAGGAACCGATCTCGAGCAGTTCGTCCCAGTGGATGACCTCGGCCTTGATGAACCCGCGCTGGAAGTCGCTGTGGATGCGGCCGGCGCACTCGGGCGCGCTGGAGCCGGCATAGAACGTCCACGCACGGGTCTCCTTCTCGCCCGTGGTGAAGTAGGTGCGCAAGCCGAGCAGGTGGTACGCCGAGCGCACCATGCGGAACAGTGCGCCCTCGCCGAGGCCGAAGCCCTCGAGCATCTCGGCGCGCTCGGCCGGGTCGGTGATGGTGGCGGCCTCGGCCTCGAGCTGCACGCACATGCCGATGACCTCCACGTTGTCGCCGGCCGACTGGAACTCGTCGCGCACGCGTTGCTCGACCTCGGGGATGCGGTCGAGTTCGTTCTCGCCCACGTTCACCACGGCGAGCACCGAGCGGTTGGTGAGCAGGAAGTAGGGCTTCAACTGCTCGCGCCACTCGGCCTTGAGGCCGGCGCGGTACAGCGGGCGGCCCTCGCTGAGTGCGTCGTACGCGGCCTGCAGCGCCTCGAGTTCGCCCGCAGCGCTCTTGTCGAGCTTCGCCTGACGGGTGGCCTGGGTGAGTCGCTTCTCCACCGTCTCGAGGTCGGCGAGCGCCAGCTCGATCTCGACCACGCGGAGGTGCTCGATGGGGTCGCTGGGGCCGGGCACGTCGTCGTCGACGAAGGCGCGCAGCACGAACACGATGGCGTCGACCTCGCGGATGTGGCTCAAGAACGTGTTGCCGAGCCCCTCGCCCGTGCTCGCGCCGCGCACGAGACCGGCGATGTCGACCACGCGCACCGTGGCCGGCAGGAGCTTCTCGGTCGGCATGAGCTGCGCGATGAGCGCGAGCCGCGGGTCGGGGACCGGGACGATGCCGACGTTCGGCTCGA
>SXGS01254489.1_pt1 | contig 34254 bp, 38 predicted proteins | sample 3174681 | NCBI WGS metagenome assembly SXGS01 (sample SAMN11356861, study PRJNA531348) | freshwater metagenome | isolation source: freshwater sample F1-80 | place: China: Fuxian Lake, Yuxi | collected 2017-12-25
GATTTCATCAATGAAGATAATGCATGGTGCGTTGCGTGCTGCTTTTTTGAAGAGATCACGAACTCGTGATGCGCCGACACCTACAAACATCTCCACGAACTCTGAGCCTGAGATCGAGAAGAATGGAACGCCTGCCTCACCAGCAACGGCTCGTGCCAGCAGTGTTTTGCCCGTACCTGGTGAACCAACCAGCAGAACGCCTTTTGGAATCTTGGCTCCAATCTCTAGATATTTTTGTGGATTCTTCAAGAAGTCGACGATTTCCACGAGTTCCTGTTTGGCCTCTTCAGCGCCAGCGACATCTGTGAATGTCGTCTTCGATTTTTCTTTGTCATACAGTTTTGCACGGCTCTTTCCGAACGACATGGCCTGATTGTTGCTGCTCTGTGCCTGACGCATCATGTACGCGAGGACACCGACAATAAGGATAATCGGAAATGCACTCATGAAAAGATTCAGCCAGAAGTCACCTGACTCGGTCGGTACTACTTCAATCGTCATATTGTTGATCTGTTCCTGCGGAACACCGCTTTTTGTCAGAAGATCGTAGATATTGGCATCTCCTTCTTTATAGGCGAACTCTTTGCTGCCGTCAGTTCTCACGACTTCGAGACGGTTTTTTACAACGTTGATTGTTTCAATTTCTCCTTTCTTTGCTTGCTGAATGACGGTATTGAGACTGACTTTTTCCAGTACCTGGTCGTTCTTTGACCAGAGAAGAAATCCAGCGCTTACGACGAGTGCGATGATAATAAGATAGAGAAAGCTATTTTGTTTCTTTGGCTGCATATTTGAATTAGTTTATTGATTGAGTTAATAGGTACGGCGTTCGTACACTTTCAGACTACTCCTCGAGAATCTGGATTTCAATGACGGGTGACTCGAAAAGCTTCGGATCCGCACCTTTATCGATGCGATATTTTCCAACAGCGACAATGCGACCTTCATCATCGACGATAATGGGTACATTTTTTCGATCTTCGCGTCGTACTTTCTTGTCCACGAAGAAATCCTGAACTTTTTTACTTCCCTGCATTCCAGTTGGATGGAAACGATCACCATCTTTTACTCCACGGATATAAAATTGATTGTCTGGATTTTTCAAACTCACGTACACCGCATTTTTCTTCGTCTTCTTTGGAACTTTCTGGTGAATACGGGTGATAATTTTTCCACCTGGGTAGCTCAGACTTCCTGGAAGTGGAAGTGGAATCGTTTCTTCGGTGAGGTGCGGTTTGTCGTAGGATTTTTCTTTCTGGAAGTGTGCTTTTCCATATGAGATGGTGAGGCTTAGTCGGTTGCCGAGAACCTTTTCACTTCCGGTTCGTTCCTTCTGGATCAGGTCGAGAAAGTTCTGGATCTGATCATGAGAGAGCTGCTCAGTTGAGCCGTGAAACATCTCATAAATGGCTTGTATAATGCTTTTCTGCATAGTTGGGAAAAGTCCCTTTAGTGGTGTGATTGGACATGAAATTTCATTTCCTGAGATCTGACAGAACTGCTTGATGAAGTCCAGGCCGAGGAAGGTGAGCATCTCGTCGATCTCGCTGAAGTAGAAACTTTTTTCATGAAAGTTGTTCCGGAAACTCGGATTGAGTTTTTCAATCGCTGGAATGAGAATGTGGCGAATATAATTGCGAGTGTGTTTCGTATCTTTATTCGTGAGGTCCTCTCGGAATGGAATATGTTTTCGTTTGCAGTAGTCGAGAAGTTCTTCTTTTGAAAAATCGAGAAGGGGACGGATCATGCCCGGGATGATCATGGAAATACCGGAGAGTCCTTTGACGCTTGAACCTCGAATGAGATTGAAAAGCATCGTCTCGACGTTGTCGTCCCGGTGATGTGCCGTAATAACAAATGCTGCTCCGTACTGCTCTGAGAGCCGAAAAAAGAAGCTTCGTCGTGCCTGACGTCCCGCTTCTTCGAGTGTGAGCTTTTGCAATTTACCATAGGCTGCAATATTGATTCGTTCTACTTCGTAGTTGAGTCCGTATCGTTTTGCCGTGTTACAGACGAGTCGTTCGTCGAGGTCGCTTGCGCGTCCACGCAGCTGATGATTGAGATGGGCGACTACGAGTTTCAGTGGGTGATTGATGGAAATTTTCTTCAAAATTGCGAGAAGCGCCATCGAGTCTGCGCCTCCAGATACCGCGACGATGAGGGTCGCATGTTCTTCGCAGTAGTGTTTAATGATCGACTCAACGGTATTTTCTAGAATACTTGAGGTGTTTTCAGGTTGCTTTATTCGTTTGGTAGATTTCATGTGTGGGATATTAATGGGAAGTTTTTTGCGGGGCTTGGTTTGAGATTTTTCCAGCAAGTTTTGGATCCGCGTTGATCAGGCTGATCAGAAGCTCAGTGTTGTCGTTCGGAGCTGCGGCATTCGGAATAACCTTATCGCAACGCGTACACTGGTGGACGATAGTATAGCTTCCTTTTTTCCCTAAAGATACTGTTTTTGGCTTCATAAGGCCTTGGCAGCTGCTGAGACGGTCGCCGGGTACCTCTTCGTCTACGTGGAGCGAATAAAGGCAGTTGAAGCAGTGATTAAGCTGTTTTCCCGTATTTGGCTGATTTTCAGCTTTGCAGTTAAGGCAGATGAATGGCTCCTTCCTGGCTATAAGTCGTCTTCTTGCTACTAGCTTCAAAATCTGGTATAATTATGAGAAATAAAAATAAACCTGACCTCTATGAATGAACACTCTCCTTTCCCTGATGTTTCGACCGCGGATGTACCACGTCATCCAGCTTCGAACTTTGTCATTTTGACCGTAGTCTTGAGTCTACTCTTTCTGGGCTACCTCGTCTACCTTTTTGCCGGTCAGGTGTCAGCTACGAAAGAGGCTGAGGGCTACACTGCCGAGACGAAAAATGTCGAGCAGCAGGTTGCGGCGTTACAGGCGAAAAAAGTTTCCTATCTTCAGAACGCAAGACAGGTCCTGGATCGTATTGATGCTGGTCGAATTTACTGGTCAAAGGTGATCGGGGATGCCTTGCTTGTCGTTCCTAAGGACGCAAAATCAGGCAGTAACAAGGCTGAGTTCCTTACCTACTCTGGTGCGAGCGATGGCAAGCTGGTGCTGAGCGCGAAGACGTACACCGGTAGCCAGGATCCATATCTCGACATCGCTGATGTCGTTGCTGCTTTCAATAAATCATCTATCTTCCGAGATACGTTTGTCCCGACGATCTCGAAAAATCAAAATGAACAGGGGCAGACCGTATTAACTTTTGTTCTCAACCTCACCTACCATGGAAAATAAACAAACTGTTTCGTTGACGGTCGCTACTGTTCTCGTCATTGGAATGCTTCTCGCTATTCCGTTTGGAGTATTTCCACTCGGTGCGAAACTCGATGATGCGCGCGCTATACGTGATGATGCGTTAGCTGCTCGAGCTACCGCACAGAGTGAGTTACAGGCTCTTCAGACTGCTGCAAAGTCGCTTGATGGAGTTTCTGAGGTCAAGCAGTCCGAGTATCTCGATGCCATTCCGGAACGTGTTCAGCAGGATACGTTGATCAAGAATCTCAATATTATCGCGACGAAGCATGGCGTCACACTCTCGAGCGTTCAGTTCGGTTTGAGTGATACGCAGGAACTTCCACGACGGGTGAATATGAGTGCGAGTTTTCAGAGTGGGTATAGTGACCTGCTTGAGTTCTTGCAGGCGATCGAGGCGAGCCGTCGACGTATTCATGTGAAGACCATCAGTGTTCAGATTATTCCAGGCGCTGCGACCTCCGCGGTGAACTTCTCACTCGACATGGAGGCTTTTTATCAGGGAAAATAATTTTTTTGCTATGGAACCACTCGAGCAGAACATCAACTCACCGGTTGCTCAGCAGATCTTGAAAACTTCTTCCGTACAGGTTGAAGAGATTGTCTATGGTGTCTACGACAACACTCGATTGAGTGTCTGGAGACAGTTTAATGACTTTCTCATTGATCACAGCGGAGTTTCTTTGAAAGAAAAATCATACTTTTTTTATTTGCTTTCGGTGATGGTGGATAGCGGTGTACCGCTGATTCAGTCGCTACGGATTGTGGCTCGTCGAACGACGAGTGAGCGACTTCGACGTGTGCTCTTCACGATTGCTTATGATGTCGAGCGAGGAAAAAACTTTGCCGATAGTCTCGCGAGATTCCCGCAGGTATTTGAAGAGTTTGAAGTTGGTGTCATCCGAAGTGGTGAAGTTTCTGGTCATCTCGATAAGATGCTTTCACGTCTCGCGGTTGAGGTGGAGGATGCGTATGATTTGCAGTCGCAACTCTGGAGTGCGGCCTTCTATCCTCTGACCGTGTTTGGTGTGCTGGTGCTGGTTGGATTTGGTGTTATGACCTTTCTGGTTCCGCGAATTCTGAGTTTCTCCAGCGATCTCGCTGGTGCCGGTCGTGAACTTCCATTTGCGACAAAGATGCTTCTTTCTGGACAGCGCGTGATTTCTGGATACTGGTGGCTGATGCTTCTCGCCCTGGTGTGTATGTATGGATTATGGAATTTTTATGTGAAAACAGGAACCGGAAAATTGCAGTGGGATATGCTGGTTTTGAAGTTGCCGATTCTCGGCATGCTTCGACGAAAGATCTATGTGTTGCGGATTATTCGACTGCTTTCTATCTTGCTTGAGTCTGGACTTCCGATTCTTACCACGATGAAGATGGTGGCTCGAAGTATTCCTAATGAAGTCTATCGTTTGAAAATGTGGGATGCGATGATGTACGTCCAGCAGGGTGGGAAGTTGCATGCTTCGTTTCAGGACAGTCCATTTCTGTTTCCAGAAGAGGTAACCTCGATGCTTGCGATTGGTGAGCAGTCCGCCACAATTTCGCAGAGTGCCTCACGTGCTGCTACGCAGTATGAAAAAGAAATCAAACACACGTTGAAAAAACTCACGACGATTTTCGAGCCGGCACTCATCATCATCGCTGGTATCTTTGTCGCTGTAATGGCCCTCGCCGTTCTCATGCCGGTCTTTGATTTAACGTCTCAATTATAATGCTTGCTATATGTTTTTTTTACGAAAATCTCATCCCGGATTCACCCTCATCGAACTCCTTATTGTTATCGGAGTTATTGCGGTTATTGTCGCATTTTCACTTTTGAGTTATTCGAGTTATCGTAAGAGTATCGCGTTGTCACTGGCCACCGACTCGGTGCAGTCAGCCGTTCGTTCCATCCAGCAGCAGGCTCGTTCGGGGAAGGGGATTGATGGCGGAAAGCCAGCATGTTTTGGTTTGAGATTTTATAAGGGGAAGTCGATTGTCATGATCACGGGGGTGTATAAGAATATTTTGAATAGCGGTGAGTCGTTGTGTTCGCAGGTGAAAGAGTCACCGAATCCTATTTCTCTTACTGAGCAGATCTCGGTAGATATCGAATCAGACACGGATATTTTTGCGATTCCACCACGAGGAGAGCTTTTCCGTTTGGGTGGAGATCCGACTTCGAGCGTCACAATGAAGTTGTACTTTATGAATGACCTCGCAAAGTTTGTGCAGGTGAATATTGGTATTCCTTTTGGTGCTGTTCAGCGCAAGTAAAGTTATGCGCAGCGCGCGGTGCACAATTATTTTATGAAAAAAATATCCACACAATCCGGTTTTACTCTCCTCGAACTCGTCATTAGTTTCGGGGTGATGAGTATTGTTTTGTTCGGTGTCGTCTCGGCGTTTATGACTTCGATTCGCGCGAACGCTTCGCAGATTGATCAGTTCCTGGCCTATAATCTCGCCCAGGAAGGCCTTGAGGGTGTGCGAAATATTCGTGATACCTACTTTCGTCAGGCGCTGAACTGGAATGGTGTAGGGAATGTTCTCGATCTTGTCGACGCACCGTTTGTGACCGGGAAGTATGTGATTTCTCGCAAGACTCCTTCGCAAATTGGAACTGCCATGTTTAATACCAGCGATCTTTCGAGTGTGAAAAAGGCGGTGCCGTGGAGGTTTGATGAGCAGGGGGGCGCGAGCGTAGCGAGCGCACTTTTGTATCGTGTTTCTGATAGTGGTGTGAATTATTACGTTCATCAGTTTCCTGGTGAAGTATTAAGTGGCGCATCTGCTTCTCCTTTTTCTCGTGTGATGAATCTTGCCGTCGATGGTGATCGTATGACGGTGATTGCTACTGTGACCTGGAAAAGTTATGGATATGAGAAAAAAATTGATCTCGTCACTGAACTTACTAACTGGAAACAGCGCCCTTACTAATATTTATGAAAACTCGAAAAGCATTTACCCTTATCGAAATTCTCATCTCCCTCTCGATTTTTCTCCTTCTAATCGGAGTGCTGATGAGTGCCTTTTTCCAGCTCCAGAAGAGCCAGCGTGAGGCAAATGAAACTCGAAAGGTTACCGCTGATTTGCGAACTCTTGTGAACTTTGTTCAGGATGAGATGCGAACTAAAACGATCGATTTCCAGGCATATCCGGATTCACATCCTGATTTCTGGAAACTTTCTCTCAACCAGGTTCGTGACACTCTGATTCTCGTGAATAAAGAGCGAACCGAACAGACGATCATTACCTTTGTGCTTGATAAGCAGCTCGTGCAGCCGCGTGGACGGGTGACGTTTCAGCGACGTGTTCGTCTCACTTCCGATGATGGATGGGGCGCTGCTCCGGGCTATAGTGATCCAAAAGAACTTTCTATCCCACACCTGCAACTTTCTCTCGTGAAGTTCTCGCTCGCCCCGATGGCCGATACGAATAAAAATCTTGCTGATGCTGTTTACCAGATCCAGCCGTCGGTCACGATGCACGTCTCTTTTGGAAATAATTACACGCTGCAAACTACTTTTTCTTCTCGCGTTTACTAACCTATGAAAAAATTTCTTCCACATTTCGGAACTCGAGTGCATCGCGGAAGTGCGCTCATTACCACCTTGTTGATGACCTCGCTCATCATGCTCATTGCGCTGGGTATTGCCCAGCTGATTGCGGGAGATTTGAAGACTGGGGCTGAGTTCGTGCGCGAAGGAAAGGCACTGTATATGGCGGAGGCTGGCCTTGAACGTGGTTTACTTGAGCTGAAACAAAAGCATCCTGGTTTCCAGCCAAAGCCTTTTAGCGAGGCTCTTACAAAAGATCTCGATGCATCACTTATCTATGATCTTGAGTTTCTCACCCAGGCGACCGAGCTTCCGGTTGAGGATGGCTATCGTATTCTTGAACAGCAGCGGTCAGTTGCGATTCCACTTTTCAATGTTGATAAAGATAATGTTCCCCATGCGATCTCTGATTTTCTCGTAAAGTATTACGTGCCATTCAAGGAAAATATTCAGAACGCGAAGTTGCAGGATATCGATCTGCTCCGATGGAAAATTGTTGGTATTAATAATGATAATGGAAATGCTGAGTCGATCAGCGACTTTACGGCGGCGAGCGATATGGCAAATAAGGTCAATCCGAACTGTTTTGGAACCAAGCTTGACCTTGCTGATAGTGTCGTGAAGGGGAACTGTATCCCTGATACGAATGGGGAGAAGGTTGCCGATAGCGTCGTTTCCGGTGCCGGTGGTTCGGTCTCGGTGAAGCACTTGAACTGCAAGTGGGATCAGGCGCGTTCGCACTATACCTATGTTCCGAGTACGGACTTCCAGGGAAGTGTCGACGTGCTCGAGGCGACGTGCTACTCCATCAGGGACTTTCTCGCGAAGCACTCGCAGAGTTATCTGATTCTCACCAATTTGGTAAATCCCGATATTATCGAGACGTTGGATGCGAACCAGAAGTTCGCCCTTTCAAAAATCAACTATCGGGTACTGACGAGCAAGGCGGTCCTGCGTGATCAGGTTGTCATTCGCTCAACTGGACATTTTGGTGGCGTGCTTGGCGTTGGGGGCTCTAAGAAAAGCCTGGATCTTTCCTTGGGGGGAGACATCTTCCTTCCCGTCTTCAACTTCTCAATTTACCGGACGGATAACGACAAGTAGGGGAAGGTGGATGTGCTGCTCGAATTCTTCCGCGCCGCCGCTCCGGATTTCGCGCGTGGGTTGATGGGTGCGCACGTGATGGTTTGTGTGCCCCCTCATTTTCTCCCCCGCTTTTTCTCCTGGTACTTCACATCTATGGTGTGCGCGATCTCATGATGTTCTTCACAGAGTGGAGAGAGGTAGCGTGGATCATTCGTTGGATCTACTCCCCATCGTTTCTCGTGGTGGATGTCTGCTGCTGGTTTGTTGCATCCCGTTCGTGAACAGATATTTCCATGCTCTTTCTCGAGGATCTTCTTTGTCCGTGCTGGAATATAGCGTGTTTGTGGTTCTTCCTGGGTGGCAAGTTCATGGGCGATCTCATCTTTTTCTTGTTCGATCTCCTGTTCCCGCTGATCCAGAAGTTCCGTGAGAAGTTGATTGATATCGATCCCTCGTCTCTGGAGTTCCAGAAGTCGACCCTCGACCTCTTCAGATAATGCGAGATTCTTGTATGATGCTAATTCCGGCACGTGCCGGAAGCTGATCTTATTTGACGGAGTTACGACCTGTTGCATGTGTCGGATGTCTCGTGCCAGCGTTTCTACCGCCCGGGCAGACAACATCTGTACCTGATTGGCCAAGAGCTCCTGGTTGTCTGGAGTGGCGACGGTGTGGATCTTTGCCAGTTTATTGATACTCACTTCGCCACTCACCAAGAGCTGATGAAGTTGCGGTTTATCCCTCAGATCTTCTTCCACATGCAGCACTCGTCTGACCTGTTCCTCACTCACCCCACCCACCTTCTTGGCAAACTCAACCACGGATGAGCACCCCTCTTTTTCATAGAGTCTCCGGCGGTTGACCTCTGGCAACATCCCTAGGAATTTATTTCTCCACCTCCGAGCTTCTTCTCCATATCTCACGCAGGTTGACAATACGACCTCGTCTGACCGGTTTGTGTAATCCATAGGAAAGAAAAATTAAGAAAATACAAAACCACCCCGCCTCACCTGACTACCCCGAAAGGTAATCTCGTAAGCGAGCCATATCTGGACACAACCGCAATCTAAAATGTACATAAATAATAGCACCAATAAGCCAGAAAAACAAATTCAAGGACTTGCAAAACGCGCAAAGTTATGGTCAAAAAATCCGCACAATTCTCACCGCAAACCCCGACAAAATTCCCGTCATCCCATTGCAAAAAAACTTCTCAACCCATCTTCCATTTCACCTATTTTTCTGTTACCATAGCCCCGAATTTCACCGCCACCCAACCCCAATCCACTCCTCTTCATGACTCCATCCTCAAACAACCCTCACGCCAAATCCTACTTCATCACGACTTCGATTGCCTACGTGAATTCCGTGCCCCATATTGGGTTTGCGATGGAGCTCGTTCAGGCCGATGCGCTCGCGCGATATCATCGGCTGCTCAATGAAAAAGTTTTTTTTGAAACGGGAACGGATGAACATGGTATTAAAATTTATCGAACGGCGGCGGATCTCAATATGACCCCGCAGGAGATGGTCGATAAAAATGCTCAGCGTTTCAAGGATCTCACAGGGGCTCTCAATATCACGAACGATTATTTTGTCCGAACGACCGACCTATCACACCAGCGTGGTGCTCAGAAAATCTGGCAGAAGATGGCTGACAATGGTGATATTTATAAAGGTACTTATGAAGGCCTTTACTGCGTAGGATGTGAAGCGTATATCGTTGAAAAAGATCTCGTCGACGGTATGTGCGCGATTCACAAAAAGCCACCGGAGTGTATTAAAGAAGATAATTACTTTTTCCGACTCTCGAAGTATTCTGCGCAGATTCGTGATCTCATCCAGTCTGATCGACTTCGCGTCGAGCCTGAGGCGCGCAAAAATGAAATTCTTAATATCATTGGTGAGGGGCTTCCTGATGTGAGTTTTTCCCGTCCGAAAGCCATGCTTCCGTGGGGCGTTGAAGTTCCAAATGATCCGACCCAGGTGATGTATGTCTGGTGCGATGCCCTCTCGAACTATATTACGGGTATTGGCTACGAAGAAGAAAATGAGATCTTCAAGACGTTCTGGCCGGCAAATGTGCACCTGATTGGAAAAGATATTTTGCGATTCCATGCCGGTGTTTGGATTGGCATGTTACTTTCTGCTGGTTTACGAACACCCCAGAATATTTACGTCCATGGATTCATCACGAGCGGTGGACAGAAGATGAGCAAGTCCATTGGAAATGTGGTGGATCCGTTTGGGTATGTGGAAAAGTATGGGCCGGATCCGGTTCGATACTATTTGTTGCGAGAAATTCCAACGACGGATGATGGCGACTTTAATGAAGAGCGATTCCTCAGTGTCTATGGGTCCGATCTTGCGAACAGTTTTGGCAATCTCGTGTACCGTGTTTTCTCGATGAATGAAAAATACTTTGGTGGGAAAGTGGTGAAAAAAGCACCGTCGACGTTCCCGATTGAAGAGGTTGTTGCGCAGTACCAGAAGGGGATGGGTGAGTTTGATTTGAAGGCGGCTGTCGAGTCGGCTTTACGACTGATTGCTGCGGGAAATGAGCATGTTGAACTTTCCAAGCCATGGGTTCTTGCCAAGAGCGATATGGAAAAACTCAGCGAGGTGATGTATCAGCTCCTTGAGATTGTGCGAATTATAGGTGTCTTGATGACACCGTTTCTTCCAGGTTCTTGTGAAAAGCTTCTTGCACAGTATGGCGAAAAAGGACGCATCGATGACTGGGCCTGTGCGGTGAGCTGGGGTCAGCTTGAAGAAGGCGCTCAGCTCGTGAAGGGTGAGATTCTCTTCCCGAGAATTGAGGAACCTGCCGCGAAGACCGAGCCGAGGGCATAATTATTTCTTGGCAGCGTTTGTTGCGGCCTGCTGTTTGAGTGCGGCCTGGAATTCTCCCTCGGTGACCTCTTTGTCTCCGATTGTGTATGTATAGTCTTTTGTAGTTTTGTTGTATTTGATTGTTCCTTTATTGCCAGAGAGTTTGTTACTTGGATCGTACATGTAGGCAGGCGCGCCTGGATTATTTTTTGCATTTTTCTTCACTTGCGTAAGGTCGAAGTCTTTCATGTCTCCAGATGTTCCAGTTGCCTGCATTTGCGTCGTTGTTCCAGCACCCAGAATCTTGTCATTCGCCTCCTGATAGAGAATAAATGGCTGGATCATGAGTCTGACGATGAGGTAGGCAAACATCACGAGCAGCAAGCCAAGGAGTGCCCAGGTAAGTTCACGCTTTGCGTTTTCCACTTTTGTCTCGTCGCCCATGGCGAAGGCGTAGTCAGAACCTGCGCGGGCGATAAATAATACCGCGAGTGGAGCGGCGACAAATAAGAGTAAATTTGCAACGTACTGAATGACAATATTTACTGCCGATACGGCTGCTGCCTGTTCGTCATCTGCATTTTTCACCTGCTCTGCGACTTTTTGATTGATGTCTTTCATGCCGACATTTTTTGGGGTGAGATAGTCAGGAATTCCCACGGCGGCATATACGGTTGTGTACACCGTCGAGAAGGTCATGATGGCAAGCGTGAATCCGATAATGCTGCGAGTGAGCGATTTCATAAGTATATTTATGGCAGTGGCTTAATAGAGACGATACCGCTAACGATCAGATAGGATGCGGCGATAATGAGATCTCCAACGATGATGTAAATCATGATGGACTTTGCCTTGCTTGTCTGTCCCTCTTCGCCCTGTGAAAACAGGAACATCACGCCGGCTACGACAGCTCCGACGAAGGTCATGACGACAGCGATACCGCTCATGATTCGAATGATGCTTCCGAAGACGTCAGCGAAACTATATTCTTTTTTCGAGCCAACTTGATTTGAGAGATTCTTGAGCTGCTCATTTACTTTTACCTCTTTTCCATCTTTGTCTTTTACGGTTTCAATTTTGAAAATCTCATCAATTTTTGAGGTGGTTGCCTTGTCTTTTTGAGTCGGTGGAGTCTTTGACTGGGCCATAGCGAGCGATGGCGCGGTGAGCGTCATGAGAAGCACGAGAGTGAGAAGTATTTTTTTCATATTTTAGTTAATTCGTATTTTGAGAATAGTAGCGACGAGTGCGTATGAGAGCATGGCAACGCCCAGACCTACGGCTGCCCAGATCATAATTTTTTTACCTTTCTCAATCTGACCTTCATCCCCATATGCAACCACATAAAGGAGTCCTCCGTAGATAAAGGAAATCAATGCGAAGCTTCCGGCGAAACTAATTGATACGTTCGTGATAAATGGAATCGTCACCTTCACACCATAGCCACCCGTTTTGCCTCCTTCACCTTTTGTCGCTTCCTGCTGCTCCGCGGTCGGTCCCGGAAGTGTCTTTGGTTTCGGCAAAATTGGCTGCGCATACACGCTCTGAATGCTCAGCGCAAAGACGAGTAAGGTTGTGATAATGACGAGTTGTCGGGTGAATTTTTTCATACAAAGTGTTAGAAATCAGCAGGAGGAAAGTATTTACCTTCTTTCATGAGTTTATCTTGTACCGCTTTTTCTTGAGCTGCATCCGCCGCCGCTTCTTTATTTAGCTTGTTGTTTTCATCCTTTAGTTCTATTTCCTTACATGAAAGTCTCTTTTTCCCATACTCTTCGAGTTTTTCCGAGAAATCTCCACATTCTTTTTCAGCTTGTGTATCTTTTTCGGCGCCGGCGTAGTCGGGTGCCTTGAAGAATGTAGGATTAATGACATAGAGGAGAGCTGATGCAAGGAAGAGAATGGTGATACCGCCAAGTGACTGTAGAATTCGTTTCCTTGCTTCTTCGACGACGGATGGTTCACCGTTAGCGGTAGAAATTTGGATACCGCTGACAATAATAATCAATACTGCAATAACTCCTACTATTCCTGCGGCCCATCGATAGATAAGTCCTATGTAGACCTGAATGAGCCCTATGGCTCCGGTTGATGGGTCAATGATGATGACCGAAACTTCCTGACAGTCGAAGTACTGTCCATGTTCGTCTGTTCCTGAGTCGGGTAGATTGTCAGGACATGTAAGAAGAAGTTCTTGCTTAATGTCGTTTGTTTTTTTTGTACCACTGGTGGTTACTTTAAGAATTTCTGTATAGCGTGCACATTTTCGTACACTCGAATTGCCTTCATTGGCGGCTGTGTCTGGCGTATCAAGTCCTTCTTCGATCACCGCATATACCATGTTTTTTTCTTCATTCTCCGTCAGACATTTTTGTTCATTGGTCAGATTGTGAATTTTTGATTTACCCAATGTTAACATATCCTTTGCCACAGCAGCCATTCCCATCTGTGGAATGAGCCAGATAGTGAGGAGGGTTGTGAAGATGATTCGGGTGTATCGGTTCATTTAGGAGGTGATGCTGGTGATAATGTTGACGAGTGCGAATGCGAGGAATGCGAAGAGTAGGCCAAGAATTGAGTATAGCATCATGCCCTTACCTTTCGTTACCCATGCCTCATCGCCGTGGTTAGCAATCATGAAGATGCCGGCGACTACGAGCGTCAGCAGAGCGACCGAACCAATTACGAGAATCATAATATCGATCACTCTCAGAAGTGTTCCAATCAGCACTCCATATTGTGCATAGTCTTTATTCACGAAGATTGATTTTCCTTGTTGCTTGAGTTTTCCGTCACTGTCTTTGGTTTTGAGTGACAAAAAGTCCAGTGGCAGTTTGAAATTCTGACCGCTTGCGCTTCGAACCTGGTCGGTATGTACGGCGCAGGAGGTTTTGTATTTTTCCTGACACTCCTCTTCGCGTTTTTTATTTCTCGCATTTGCTAGTCCAGAACATGAAAGTGATGATCCAAATTCGCTTAAACCTGCCTGTTTACAGTCAGCCTCCTTTTCATCTTCTGCATTTTTTGCTGCTACATCTTTATTCATCTTGTCCTTGAGATCTTTTTCATCACAGGTTATTCCTGTGGCTACATTTCCATATTCTTCTTTACCTTTTGTCTCTTTTTTACATTTCTCATCTTCTTCGTAGGTGTACTCGATCTGGCCAAATTCATTTGTGGTTGATGCACTAACGAACATCGCTGCTATGTTTGTAGCCAAAAATATTGATATGAGTCCGCATGCGAGAATTTTTTTTGCAATTTTTTTCATATGTGCTTCTTCTTTAAATTTCAAATTCTGGCGGGATGGCAGCAAGGGCGTCTTCTTCGGTAATAAGATCGGCCTGCAACAAATCCATGACGGCTTTTTTCATGGTTTGCATGCCTTCGCGGAGGCCAGTTTCGATGGCGGAACCGATCTGGTGGGTTTTTTCTTTTCGGATCATGTTGGCGATGGCGTTGTTGACGAACATGATTTCGAGAGCGGCGATGCGGCCCTTTCTGTCTTTGGTTTTGAGGAGATTCTGCCAGACGATAGCCTTGAGACTTTCGGCGAGCTGGGCACGAATCTGGTTTTGCTGTGACGGTGGGAAGGCGTCGATAATACGGTCAACTGACTTGGCGGCACCACTCGTGTGGAGCGTCGCGAGGACGAGATGTCCTGTTTCTGCTGCGGTAATCGCGAGGGAGATTGTTTCGAGATCACGCATTTCACCGATCAAAATAATATCTGGATTTTCACGGACGGCACTCTTCAGCGCCTTTGCAAATGATGCGGTATGCGAACCAACTTCACGCTGCTGAACAACTGACTTTTTATTTTCATGAATAAACTCGATTGGATCTTCGATCGAGATAATATGCTTCGATTGTTTTTCATTGATTTCATTGACGAGAGCGGCGAGCGTTGTTGATTTACCTGATCCAGTAGGGCCGGTGATAATGACAAGACCTTGCCTGAACTGCGCCATCTGTTTGATCTGCTGTGGAAGTGCGAGTTCGTCGAGGGTATAGACATTTTCTGGAATAATTCGGAATACGGCGCTAATGCCTTTTCGCTGCACAAACATGTTCGTACGGAATCGTCCAATATTCTCAATTTCTAGTGAAAAGTCGAGGTCGAGTGTCTGTTCGAATTTTTTCTTCTGCACATCGGTAAGAATCTCAAGCAGATATTCTTCTGCCATTTTTTTCGTGAGCACCGGATGGTCTTCGATGGCGACGAGGTCCCCGTTGATACGAAGAATTGGTTTGCTACCTGTTGAGATGAAGATATCCGAAGCTTTATACTGGATACCCGTTCTGAAGATTTTATCGAGATTCATCGGAAAGTTTTTGTTTTATGTATCTCATTATTATAGCATAAGAGCCTTTATTTTTCAAGCTGGAAGAGGGGATCGTGGCTTTACGCTCCTGGGCGGGTTTTGAAGCTGAAATTTACCATTCAACCTGAACAATGACTTCTGGGCGTTCACAGAAACCATGTTAAATTTAAAGCTGTTTTTTTGAAGCTCAGTTCCTTCTACCTTCGCTTTACCTTTTCATTTGGAGCGTCGCTCGCAGGAGCGTCGGAAGAAGGTGATATATCTACTGTTGTGTCCGTGGCGGTATCGACGGCAGGTGCGTCACTGAGAGGAGTATCATCAATTGGTGTGAGGGTATCGTCAGTCGTGATAACTGGCTCTGGTGCTATGGTATTGACATCCTGTTGTTCGACTTGAGCCTGGATGTCGTTGACGAGTGGTTCGCTCGCTCCGAGGAAATTTTTGTAAAAAAGATATCCTCCGATAATCGCAAAAATAAGAGCACCCGCAAAAATCATCCACTTTACGTTATTGGAAAGATTTTGAACTTTGTTGATGGCGGCTTCTTGCTCATTAGGTTTGTTCGCTGGTGGAGGTGTTATGGTTGAAACTGGCTTCAGAGCCGGAGGTGCCGGAGGAGGCGTCATTGGCTGTGGTGGTACAGGTGTGGCAGGTACAGCCGTAGATGCCACAGGCGGTGTAGCCGGTGCCATAGTCGCGTTGAGTTCAATGTCGAGTTTTGCCGGCACTACAGGTGGCACCACTGGTGCTGGGGCTATTGGCGCAGCAGATGGAGTTTGAGCTGGAGCTCCGCTAGCACTACCACCTTTCAATCCAGCAAGCATGCTCGCTGCCTGAGTATTTCCGGGCTCAAAACCTAAAACCTCTTCGAGACCTTTTATCGCCTTATCCTTTTCCCCTTGCGCTATCCAGGCATTGATGTGATCAAGGGCTTCCTGAATCGTGGTTTTCATTGGGTCTGCCATAGAGAGGGGAGGTCAAAAATAAAATCCTAATACATACTTAAAATCGTTCGACGTTAAACTCCTGGAAGTTTGATTCATCGCTGTTTTTTGGGAGGACGTTTTCAATCGCACCCCACTCGCTTTCCTCCTCGGCTGGTACGACGAGGGTGACCTTGTCGCCAATTTGTGCCCGGAAGTAGGTGACGGATGCGAGCAGTACTTTGTAGGTTTTTCCATTCGAGATGACCTTGTACTGTCCATCGTCATTTGTGAGAATTCCGATCACGTGCTTTCGTTCAACCGGCTTGATCTGCTTGTAGAGGAAGGTTCCATCTTCTTTAATTGTCAACTTCAAAATGTCGCCTGGAACGAGTTTTGACTTGCTCGCGTAATTGGCAGGAACCGGGTAGGCGCGCTTGTCTGGGCCGATCATCGTCTGGCCGTCAAAGACGCCTTCAAGGACATTAGCATCGCCACTCATTGAACTTTCTTGCTCGAGGGCATTTGCTTTTTTTACATACTTAGAGCGTGGTGAGACTTTTCCACCGTCACCGGTGATCTCAGCAAGAATTTGCTGGGCAGAACGAAGACTCGTCTCAGCGCTATCAATCATTTCCCGTATTAAACTCAGCTTTTCGTCGTGTGACATTTTCTTTTTGTTTATGAATGTATGGTCCAATTATACCTTATTTCAGCCTTATTCTCAATTCGTCCCCCTTTACAAACTTATCTGATTGTTTTCTTCCTTTGTTTTCTTTTTCTCGAGCCAGCGCTGTAGGAGTGCACGTCGGGTGATACCAACATTGGAGAAGATACGGAAGGTGAAGACTACCGTGGCTGCCAGGTACAGATCGAGACCAAGTTTATCACCGAGATAGGTGATGACGAGGGCAAGGATGATGTTGAAGAAAAGTCCTGAGATGAAAATGGTCGCATTATACTGATCACGGGTGACTTCTGCTCGAATCGCACCAAAGAGTGCATCAAGAATACCGATCAGGATGACCGCAGAAAATTTTGTGTACGCCACTGGAATCGTCATGTCGATGCCGAAGCCTACAATAATGCCGAGAAGAATTCCAACAAGAGCCCAAACCATATGCGCCTATTATAACTTATTTTTTTCGTTTGAAAATCACTTTTTCTCCACTTGTTCCACTGATTCGTAAATCGATGTACTCGAGAGAATCTTTGTAGATGTCTATGTTTGCCATTATTTTTTTCAATTTCAGAAACTCGCGTTCGAATGGAACCTGGATGTCGAGCCAGATAAAGAAGTATTTTTCCGTTTTCAGATGCAGTTCCCGGGCGTGTGGTAGAAACTGGGTTTCGACGACTTTCATTCCAAATTTTTCTTCGTAATATTTTGTCGCGCCCAAAATGTAGTTAAGATGCTCCTGTTTGATGACGGGCACCTCGGGTGCTACGACGGGTGTTGGCACCTCGGATTCAGCTGCCGTCTCTGCAGGAAGAGCGATAGCCTCCTCGATTTTTTTGGTGATGACTTTTATGTATGGCAGATTTGGATTTTCACTATCGATATACATTGCCATACCCACTGAGTTGATGATTGCTTTTCCCAGGCTCTTTCCATTTTCGATGTGCTCGATATTCGCGGTAATTGGGAACTCTGAAAAAGTCACCTGCAGCGTTGATGGAAATATTTTTTTAGTGGTGAGTTTTTGTAACTCTGGGTGTTCTTTCGAGATCTGTTCCTTGATCTCTTCGGTATCGACAAACAGGATGTTTCCTCCTTTGAGATTTTCGAAGTAATTGAGGAGTTCATCATTTTCATTCTGGAACTCATCGTACTCGATGTAAATTTTCTGGACATTCAGGTATCCGGAAAAAAATATCGCGTATATGCCAAAGATCAGTATGACGGCGAAGATCATTAATAGAAGAATTCTCTTGATCGTTGAGAGGGTAGGGAAGGAGATGTTGGAAATGGCTGGGCGACGCCTACTTTTAAGACTTGTCCGGTTCATAAGAACTGGACTTTTTCGAAGGCTGGTGCGGCGAGGGTACAATGGCATGCGCCCATTATACACTATTACATTTTTGCTTTCTGCTCGACTTTTTTTGCCTGAGCTGAAGCGAGGACGACGGCCTTTCGAACCTTTGCCAACGCTTTGTTTCGCTTTTTTGCGTTGCTCGCCTTTGGACGACGAGTAGGGGTGAGGACAACTCCGTGGTGATGATTGACGTGTGCGTTAGACATGTTGGACGTGGATTACTTTAGTGACGGCATTGTAAGGGGTATGGCGTGCGGTTGTCAACGAATGCATCTATAATGAATCTATATTTTTTGTCTTTTATGGTAAAGGTGCTTGTCTGGTTTCTTGTTGTATTAGGCTTTTTGATGGCTGGTTTAGCTTTGAATCTCGACCTTCACGACTTTGTTGAGACGCCCTGGTATCTCTGGCCCTGGGTACCAATTTGCGCCCTCTATCCTTTCTTATTGGCGCTTAATTATCTCTATTTTCTCTGGAAAGGGGAGTTCCCCTGGTTTTTCTTGAGCTTTACGGTGTTTGGAGCCCTTGGCTATGGGCTGATTGCCCCTCTTTTTTATACCTTATATATGGTGGAAACCGGCTTTGGCTGGTATGAGCTGGGAAATATTTTTTGGGTCTGGCTCTATGCTGCGCAGGCCTATTTTCTGCTTCGCTATGTGCGCGGGCGCGGGCGGTTTGGGCGGCTCCCGGTCTGGCAGCTTGGGCTTATACTTGGCTATTTTCTCACGAAGGACCTCCTTGATCGGTTCAGTACCACCTGGTCGTATGTGCGGTTTGGTATGATCTCCGATGAGCTTATGAATATTTCATTTATCGCACTGCTGTTTATTCATACCTTCCTCTTCCTCTATTTGGTAAAGAAGCCAAAATAGGGTATAGTACCGCAGAATATTTTTCTTACTCGTTTTGGTTATGTATTCACTTTCCCGCTACTTTCCGCAAGGCACTGAGTATTTCTATGGGTATCCTGCTGAAGAAGATTCACACTTCTTTAATGGGGTTCCTCCGGAAATCGAGGAACTTGTCGCAGCACGACCATTGATTTGTGGCGGACCGGATCTCAAGACATTTTGTTTCAAGGCCTCACTTGAGCCGTATGTCTGGGATTTGATGCATGAGCTTGGTTCATGGAATGTGGATCGAAAGAATGTGATTATGCTTCCAGCGATGATTACATCTCGTGTTCGAGGTGCCAAGAGAAATAAAATGTTGAAAGAAGCTCTCGTTGAACTTGCGCACCCAGGAAAGTTGATTATGTCACAACCGTATCTTGATTCACGTCTCAAGCCAAAGTATGGGATTCCATCGAACCGCACTATCTGGCTCAACGATAAACGCAATATGCCTGCCTATATTCCATGGCAGTACCTTCCGAAGGCGTATGATGAGTTTCTCGACGGTCCGTGTTTTCGTGACTCCGTTGGTCAGATTCCTCTGCCATGTGTCATTAAAGTTTCTTCGTCGTCTTCCGGTGATGGTGTGAGGATCTGCCGCACTCAGGAGGACATTGATACGGCACGACACGATTTTGGAAATCTTGAAGGTATTGTTCTCGTTACCGAGCTTGTCGATATGGAGCGAAATTTTGCCGTTCAGTTTGGTATTCCGGCTGACCCAGATCAGCCTATTGAAATTATCCGATGGCATGAACAGATGGTGGATCGCCATGGGGCATTTGTCGGTGGAATTATCGAGCCTGAAACGCAGGATGATGAACGGTTCAAGACATTGAATAAAGAGCTTCTCGAAAAAATTCTTCCGGAAGTTCGACGAAAGGGTTGGTTTGGTATTGGTGGATTTGATGTGTTGATGTCAAAAGAAGGCCGTTTCTATTTTATCGATCCAAACTTCCGTATGACGGGTATGACGGTGTACGACCTCCTCGCATGTAATGGAGATGTTACCTCCTCGTTGCTGAGTTTTGCTGGAGATTTTGAAGGGACAAAAAAAGAATTTACCGCCCTCATGCACAAGTATGCCCGTGTCGGCACGCCTGATCAGAAGCTCTACGTTACCACGCTTACTGAACATCGCGGCCTCTTCCGCTTCAATGCCGCTTTATTATTTGCGTCTCGCAAGGAAATCCCAGCCTTAGCCCGCGAACTCTTGAAAGCTGGTGTACGATCGAGTGTCCTTGAGGGCTTGGCGAAGTAATTGAACTCAGCTTCATCGGTACTGCCATAAATCATCTGGGAGATGCGTCGAGGGCTTCGTGGTTTAAGCTATTTTGAAGCTGAAAGGTGGTTTTTTGGACTTGATTTTTATTCTTTCGGGTATAGAATCTTTGGTAGCTACAACGTCTCAATTCCTGAATATGACACTTATTGACGTCAGTAAGTCGGAAGATCCTTTACCTTCACCGTCTGGTGAGGCTCATCCCTTTTTTCGATTCGTTCCCTAAGAGGTACGTTCATACCTGGTGGTTTTTTCGGCATATTTTGCCACGAGAAAATCACTCTGTTTCTTGAACTTTCTTATATTCTAAAAAAAATGTATGTCACCTGCCGAGGCCTTACAATCGAGAAATCAAGTACTAGCTACTCCTGCATTAGTTCCAAAAGTATTTCAGGGATTATCTGAATATTTTCCTTCCAATACCGCCTATTTTTATTCATTTCCTTCGGGTCAGGACTCGAGCTTTTTTAATGGTGTTCCTGCCTGGATGGAGGAGCTTGTGGCGGCACGAAGTCTTGTGTGTGCCGGTCCAAAGATGCGAGCGGTTGCTTTTGCCTCGTCACTTGATTCCCTAACATGGGATATCATGACGCAGCGTTTTGGAACGCAGCTTATTTCTCGAGATGCGGCGATTGGTCTTTCTGAAAATATTACGAATGATATCACCGGTGCTGAGCGCAATACTCGAATTCAAGAGTCGCTCCGAACCGTTATGGGATCAAAGGAGCTTGTCATGGCCCAGCCATTTACCGATCCTTCTGTTGAGCATATATACCAGATTCCGCCGCATGTGACGATCATGCTGAATGACAAGGCGAATCGTGGATACTACATGCCGCAAAAATATATTCCCCAAATTCTTGCATCGTTTACGAGTGGTGCTGCATTTCATGAATACACCGATACTCTTCCGTTTCCATCGGTTATCAAAGTTTCTTCATCATCGTCTGGTGATGGTGTGAGAATTTGCATGAACGAGCAAGAGCTCTCGGCTGCCAAGGAGCAGTTCAAGGACATGACGGGAACTATTATTATTGAACAGTTCATTAAGAGTTCCCATAACATCTGTGTTCAGTTTGGTATTCCGGCTGATCCAGAAAAACCAATTGAGATGCTCGGATATAACGAACAGCTTACCTCGGAGAATGGCGGATTTCTCGCTGGAGTCGTCAATCCATACAAGCATATTCCTGGTATCCAGAATATTTACGATGCGCTTCAGTATGAGGTTCTTCCTCGAGTTCGTGCGCTTGGATGGTACGGTGTTGGTGGTATCGATGTGCTGATTATCGACGAGAATACTTTTTACTTTATCGACACGAACTTCCGTATGACGGCGACGTTCACCTTTATCTATCTCCAGCAGACCCAGCGTATTACGAAGCCAGTGGTAAGTTTTGCTGGTTCCTATCGTGGTTCGTACGATGACTTCCTGAGCAAGATTGTTCCTCTTGGAAAAAATGGTGCATCTGATCAACTCATGAGTGTTATTGCGCTCACGCAGCGGAATAATCTTTTCCGCTTCAATGCGGGTCTTTTCTTCGACAATCGTGAATCTCTCAAGCAAAATGTCCAGACGCTTCTCGATCATGGAGTTGAGTCTGCGTCCTTGAGTTCACTTGTCGCGAGCGGATTTACCGTATAATGTAGGTCGGGGGAATTGGTCGGATGAACTCCTGGGCAAGGGTGAACTTATAGGCGCCCTGACTTGGAATGACGATGAGGTCGCCTGTTTTTGGCTTCTCGGAATAGATGTAGTAGCCCCAGAAGTCACGCGGAGTGCAGAGAGGACCATAAATTTTGAAATGTTTTTCTGTGAGAGATGGGTGGCTGAGATTGATGATCGGGAAATAAAAATGCTGTCCAAACTCCCAGCCGGACATATTGATACCACCATCAAGGATGATGACATCGTCTTTGATGTCGGCGATTTTTGTGACAATAGAAGTCGAGCTGTTGCAGAGAATTCTTCCAGGTTCCGTGTAGTATTCGGCGTTGATCATGGTGAAATGTTTCTTGATAAAGGTTCCGATTTTTTGCGCGAGCTGTTTTGGTGAGTCGGCCCTGGTGATGTAGTACTTGTCCGGAAATGTTATGTGTTCTCCGAAGAAGTCATGGGCTTTTTTTGTGAAGTTACCGCCAGAAAGTGTCCATGGGTAGTGATCGGACCATGGGTAGAAACCTTCAGTGTTGTCGGGATAGTATCCTCCGCCGATGTCGATGAATTTGATCTCGTTGAGGTATTTTTTTGGAAATTTTTTGGCGAGGTATGTACTGAGGTCACGGAGAACATCGATGTATTTTTCTGCGTGAAGATTGAGACTGATATGGAAGTGGAGACCTTCAAGCTGGATGTATGGATATTTTTTTGCCTCTTCCCAGAACTTTGCGAGTTCGTCGAGTGGAATCCCAAATTTTGACCAGGTTCCGTGATGTGAGGAAAAGAATCTGATGCCGGCACGAATGGTTGTTTTCTGTTTTTTTGCTAGGGTGCCGAGGCGTTTGAGTTCTGTGAAACTGTCTATATTGATGGTCGTAATTTTCGCATATCTGAGAGCTAATTCCAGCTCTCTATCTGATTTTCCTGGACCGGTGAAGATGATTTTTTTTGGTTTCGCTTCGAGGGCGAGCATGAATTCCCGCTCACTTGAGGCGTCGAGACCGTATCCTTGTTCTACTGCTGTCTTGAGAATATGTCGATGGTAGTTTGATTTGATGGCGAAGTATGGCTGGTGTCCCGGAAGGTAGGCATCAAAGGCTTCCTTGAAAGTGTCCGCGCTTTTTTTCAGCTCAGCGTGATCCAGGAGATAAAACGGTGTTGGATGTTTTTTTGTCTGCTCGAGAATAGTTTGTTTCTGCGCGATTGTTGCTTTCGCTATGTGCCTGAGGGTTCCCTTTTTTCCTCTTGGCTGCTGCTCCAGCATTTTCAGGACGAGGTCGGTTGGTTTTGTGGGTTTCATATTAGAGATTCGGCTTTGTTAAATTCTGCGGATTTAGGATCTGGTCCAGTTTTGCTTTTGGCATGAGGTTGCGTTCGAGAATCAGGGCTTCGAGGTGGGTGCCTCGTTTGAGGGCTTCGTTTACCAGTTCGGCGGTGGTGTGGTAGCCGAGGTAGGGGTTGAGGGCGGTGGCGACGCAGAGAGATTTTTCGAGAAGTTCCTGGCAGCGCTTGGTGTTGGCGAGGATGTGGTCCACACAGAAGACGCGGAACATGTGGAAACCGTTGCGGAGGAGGGTGCAGGAGTCGTGGAGGTTTTTTAAAATAAGGGGCGTCATGACGTTGAGTTCGAGCTGGCCGTTCATGACGCCGAGTTCAACGGTGCGGTCATTTCCCTGAACCTGGTAGGCGATCATCTGGACGCACTCGGCGATGGATGGATTTACTTTGCCCGGCATGATGGACGAGCCCGGTTCGACTTCTGGGAGGATGATTTCTCCAATGCCGCCGATGGGACCCATGTTGAGGAGTTTGAGATCTTGTGCGATGCGCTGCATGGTGATGGCGAGGTTGCGGAGTGCGGACGAGACGGTCGTGAAGACGTTCATGTTCGAGGTGGTCTCGAAAAGATTGCTGGTTGGAGTGAGGGGAAGTTTGGTGAGTTTGGCGAGGTAGCGGGTGACGAGCTTCTGGTAGGTTTTGTGTGTGTTGATGCCGGTTCCGAGGGCGGTTCCGCCCAGGCCAATTTCGTGGAGCAGGGTGGTGGCGTGCTTCAGTTCTCTGAGGTCTTTTTCGATGGCGGTAGCCCATGAAGCAAACTCCTGGCCGAGCGTGACAGGCACAGCGTCTTGTAAGTGTGTACGTCCGACTTTTAGAATGGTTGCGAATTTTTTTGCTTTTGCGCGGAGGGACTTAGTAAAGAGCGCGGCTTCTTTGGCGAGCTCATGCGACTCCCACGTGATGGCGATCCGAGTGCTTGTCGGGAAGACGTCATTCGTGGACTGCGCCATATTGACGTGATTATTCGGATTTACTGGTTTGTAGCTGCCTTTTGGGGCGCCCAAAATTTCATTCGCGCGGTTGGCGATAATTTCATTGAGGTTCATGTTGTAGGGCGTACCGGCGCCGGCCTGGAAAATATCTATGGTGTACTCGTCGTCGAAGCGGCCCACGATGAACTCGTCGAGTGCCTGAAGAATTGCTTTTGTGAGTTTCGGGTCGAGTTTCTTGAGTTCGGTATTTGCCTGGGCTGATGCGTACTTCACGCAGGCGATCGCTTTTTTGAAGGTGTGTGGGGCGGTGATTCCGCTGATCTGGAAGTTCGTGAGTGCGCGAGTGGTGAAGGAGCCGTAGTAGGCTTGTGTGGGTACTTGAATGTTTCCGAGGGCGTCGTTTTCGAGGCGGGTTTTCATGGGTGGGGAGTTGGAAAAAGGATCGCAAGTAGTTTGGCATGATTCTGAAAAAAATACTATCCAGCCAGTAACTTCTACCTGTTATTTTTCAAGTTTTGAAGCTAAAATCCTCCCAATCCTCGACTTCCCAACCTTTCCCTTGATTTCCCTTCCATCCCTTGGTAAAGTACACCAGCTTCATAAAGCAATAATCCTATGTCAAAAGTCTGTACTATTACCGGAAAGCGACCAATAGCTGGCAATAACGTCAGTCACTCAATGCGTCATACCAAGCGCCGATTTCTCCCAAATCTTCTTAAGAAGCGGATCTGGAATTCAGCGAAGAAGCGATTTGAGCGAGTTCTTGTCTCAACGCAAGGTCTTCGACAGCTCAGCAAGCAGGCTCGATAGCCTAACGACACATTCAAAAATTTTACAAGACATCCTCCACTAGGGTGTCTTTTTTGTACTTCCCGGAAGTAACTTCAGAAATATCTCCTTGGTCATCGAGAAAACGCTCATGCCTGTGCGGTAGAAAAACTTGATACTCAGATGGACGGGGAATTTTATGAACGGCCCCCAGTTGGCAATCTGATTTATCAGGCGACTTGGTTTGGTGACCACGGGAATCGTGGTTCGCTCGATAATTGCTTTTCGCAGATCCTCTGCAGTTTCTCCCTCAAACAACGTGTAGCTGTATCCGAAGTTCATGAGCACGTGCGCGTCACTGGAACTGATTCGTGCTTTTTTCATGAACTCGTCGTTGATGAACTGTGCCTTTGGGGCGAAGTCGGGTTCGATGAGTGAGTAGTTCTGGATTTCTATACCGTCGATCATGTTGAGATACTCTGGGTGGCGGACGAGGTCAAAGTAGCTCACGCGATATCGATAGGCGTACTCGCCCAGAACGTCCTCCTCGAAAAGCATATGTGGAATAATGACGAGTGCATCCTGTTTTTTCAGGGCTTTGAGGGTGTCTTCCAGCGACATGAATGAGGGAACTTTTTCTTTCAAAAAGAGCGCGACGATATGTCCGCCGTTACAGATAATTTCGTCGCCGATAATAATGTCTATGGGGAGCTTGTTTTCTTCTGTGTATTTTTTTGCATAGATGGCTCCATCGATCGAGTCGTGATCGGTGATGGCGAGTACTTTTATACCTCTCTTGATCGCGGCGTGTACCGCATTTTTTGGGGAGGTGAAAGAGTCTACCGAGTACCAGGTATGAAAGTGGAGGTCTGCTTTGGATTGCATTCTTGTCTTATTCTAGCACTTCTCTTATACTCGACCTAGTCTTTTTACGTCTATCCTATGGTTCTAACCGAGTCATTTCAGGTCAAGTTGGGGAGTGGGGCACAGCCTTTTTCTCTCAAGGGTACCGATGAACATACCTATTCTCTCCAGACATTTTCTGACGTGCGGATTCTCGTCCTGGTGTTTATGTGCAATCACTGTCCGTACATTCAGGCGTGTATCGATCGACTGGTTGGGCTGCAGCGGGATTTTGCCGACCGTTCGGTGCGATTTGTCGGTATCAACTCCAATGACTCGACGGATTATCCTGAGGATAATTTCGAGGCGATGCAGGCGTTTTTCACTGAGAAGAAGATGAATTTTCCGTATCTGCATGACGTCACCCAGCAGGTTGCGCGTGAGTATGATGCGGTTTGTACACCTGATATTTTTGTCTATGACTTCCAGCGAAAACTCCAGTACCACGGCCGTATCGACAACAATTGGAAGGACGCTTCAAAGGTGAGCTCTCATGAGTTGCGTGATGCGCTGGAGGCGGTCGTCGGTGGCCATGTGCCTTCATCTGTTCAGTATCCGTCGATGGGCTGTTCGATTAAATGGCGCGACTAAATTTTTCTAGATCTGTGTTTCAAGAACGGTCTCGATTTTGTCGGTGTTGATCTGGCGGAGCATGTAGCGCAGACTGCGGTCGCGTGAGAGATCGATGTTTTCTTTTTTCGCGATCTGCACGATGAGTTCGAGAATTTTGGTAATTTCCTGTTCGGAGATGATATCGATATGAAGGTCTACCTCTTCGCGGAGATCAGCCACTTTTCCGGCACGGTTTTGTGAGATCAATACGATAATTGCCAGGATAATCGCTTCGAGTGAAACGATCATGGTGAGGAGACCAAATGGAAATGGGTCAAAAATTTCCACACCTTTTACGTTACCGGTATTGACGGCGATCCAGATTCCAAACCAGATAATATTGAGAGTGAGAAAGGTGATGCTTCCAAAGCTTTTCGTCATGATGTCAGCTACTCTTTCCGGGAAGCTTCGTTTTTCGTCTGCTCGTGCCTTGAGTGCTTTCAAGAGCATTCGGCTGTTGCTCATTGGTTTTTTGCCTTGATCGAGAGATTTACCCATGTTTTTTCTGTGTAAGTTTGATACCGATAAGTCCGACAATAATCATGATGATAGAAAAAATCTGTCCCTGTGTGAGGACGCCGAAGTAGTATCCGATCTGAACATCTGGCTCACGAAAAAACTCTCCGATGAATCGGAATCCGCCATAACATACGATGAAGAGCCAACTTAGAAGGCCCGGCGTCTTGATTTTTTTTCTGAGGAAAAAGAGAACAAGGAACGTGCATAATCCTTCAAGGAAGGCATTAATCAACGGTGATGGATAACGGCAGTTGTCGGGGTCACTCGGAAAATTGAAACAGAATCGGCTGTCAGTGATGCGACCATAGAGCTCTGCATTGAGAAAATTACCTATTCGTACGAGGATGATTCCAATCGGAACCGCAGGAATAATGGTGTCGGTGATCGTATAGAGTGAGACTTTTTTTATTCTTGCAAAAATAACGAGACCGATAATCACACCAAGCATGCCTCCGTGGAATGACATGCCTCCGTTCCAGATTTGAATGATATCTGCTGGATTTGAGAGATAGTAGGGGAGGTTGTAAAAGAGAATATACCCGAGTCTTCCGCCCAGGATCACGCCGATAAGAATCGTGAGGAGAAGATCGCTGATGAAGTCGTTACTGAATTTTACCTTTCGTTCTTTGACGAAAAATTTTATCAGAAAATACCCGATGACAAAACTCAACAGATACGTCAGTCCATACCATCGGACTTCTATTTCTCCAATGGAAAATGCAACGGGACTAATGTCAGGAAACTTCATGAGGTGAGGGGTCGATGAAGAACGCTATTATTGAGCTGGAGTTGTAGGTGTGCCGGCAGGTGTTGCTGGTGTAGCTGCGGCTGGATCTTTTGCTGCTGGTGGAGGTGTCTTACCGTCTTTTTTTAGCTGTTTGATCTCCTTTTTTACTTCCTCTTTCTTTTCTTTGATCTGTTCCTTCATTTCCTTGACCTGTTTTTTTACCGCCTGTTTCTTTTCTTTTGCTTCCTTTTTTACTTCTTTTTTCTTCGCATTCTTTTCCATGTTCAATTTTTTCATCTCCTTTCCAAGATTTGGCTTGTCCTGAGGCTTTGTTTCTGTGGTAGCTGGAGCTGTTACGGTAGGAGCTGGAGTTGTGGTAGCTGGCGTGGTGACTTCCTGACCGAAAGCGGCGAGAGGAAGAAAAAGCGTGAGAAGGACGGCTGACGCAAGAATAACAAGTCGTGAATTTCGCATACTATGAGAGGGTTAGAAATAACATCGTCTATTGTAATAGCTTTGGGTGTTCGTGTAAAGTTTTGCGGTATGAGTGAAAAGCAAAACTATCTTCGTCTGCGAGATGACGCGTCGATGCGCGAAATTTTTGAAAAACGTGCGCGGATCGTGCAGGGGATTCGTCAGTTTTTTATCGAGCGGCAGTTTCTTGAAGTGGAGACGCCGATGCTGGTGAAATTGCCTGGGATGGAGCCGTACCTTGATGTTTTTAAGACTCGGTTTGAGCCTGAACATGGCGAGGGGAAAGATATGTATCTCATTACCTCACCGGAGTATGCGATGAAGAAGCTGTTGGTTGGTGGGCTTCCGAGGATTTTCCAGATTACCCGGAGTTTCCGGAATAAAGAAACGGGCGGATCGCTCCACAATCCTGAGTTCACGATGATCGAGTGGTATCGGGCGGAGGCGGATTATATGCATATTATGCGAGACACCGAGGAGCTCGTGAAATTTTTGTGTTTGCGGCTGTATAATAAAGGGTCGTTTGTGTATCGGGGGAAGGAGATTGATGTGTTGGGTGGATTTGAGCGCGTGCGCGTGCGTGAGGCATTTGAGCGATATGCCGGCGTGTCACGCGAGATGTTTGAAGATCCAGAGTTGCTTGTAGTGGAGGCATGTAAAAGGGGATATCAGGCGAAGACCTATGACGATGCGTTTTTTCTGATTTTCTTGAATGAAATTGAGGCAAAGTTAGGCGCTGAACGCCCCGTAATTTTATATGAATATCCGGTGAGTATGGCGGCCCTTTCGCGAGTATGTTCTCATGATTCCAGGTATGCTGAACGATTTGAGGTGTATGTTGCTGGACTTGAGCTGGCAAATGCCTTTAGTGAACTTGCCGATGCTGATGAGCAACGTGCGAGACTGGTTGCTGAGCGGGAGGAGCGAATGGTGCTTGGAAAAGAGGTCTACGATGTGGATGAGAGTTTTATTGAGGCGTTGCGAGCTGGTATGCCGCCTTCGGGTGGAATTGCGCTGGGCGTGGATCGTTTGGTGATGCTTTTGTTGGATGAAGCTTCTATTGAAGATGTTGTGTTTTTTCCGTTTCGGGATTTGTGATTATTTGTACGTGCGTACGCCCTAGCAAGGGTGTCCCTTGGGGACAAGTCAGTCTATAATTTTGCTTTTTTGGCAATGCTATTATCTATTCGAAAATTTCCACGTGGAAATTTTTAGCTTTAAAAATCCTTGTTTTTCGCAAAAAATATGATTATAACAGAAAATTTGAATGTGCAACTGTTTGCTGTCACATTCCTTTCTGACTTGTGCCTGGACAATTCTGAGGGTAGAATGCGCCAGGTTTCACTGGATATATTTTTATCTTTTCGCTATGCAAACATCAGATTTCAAGAAAGGTCTCGCTGTTAAATACAATAATGAAACATTTGTTATTGTTGGATATCAGTTTGTGAATCCAGGTAAGGGTGCTGCCTTTACTCGTGCGAAATTGAAGAATGCGAAGACGGGCCGAAACGTTGAAGTGACCTTCAAATCTGGTGAAAATGTCGAGGAGGCAAATATGGAAAATCGACGCTGCCAGTACCTCTACCACGACGTCAATGAGTATACGTTCATGGATAACAACACCTACGATCAGTTTGCGATTACCAAGGAAATGGTCGGCGAGGATGCTGATTTCTTGATTGATGGAACTGAGGTTGTCGTGGTGTTTGTCGATGAGGCTCCGGCTTCCTTGCAACTTCCTACGAAGATGGATTTCAAAGTTATCTCTGCTCCTCCTGGTGAAAAAGGTGATACGGCTACAGGCGGTACTAAGCCAGTCGTTATCGAAACTGGCGCAACAATCAGCGCCCCTTTATTTATCAAGGAGGGCGATGTTATTCGTGTAAACACGGAGTCTCACGAGTACGTTGAGCGCGCAAAGTAGAAGTGCTATGATTGAGGCATGACCTCACCATCCAATCCGCTCGATCCCGAGCTCCTCAAAATTCCTGCGTTTCAGCGTAAGAAGATTATTCAGCAGCGCGTTCAGAAGCCTGTGGGTTTTACGGTTGAGGATGCGATACGATCCGCTCAGCGAGATGGAATAGGGGACGTTGAGATTTCTTCGAGTTTGAGTCGTGCCCAGCGACAATCACAGAAACCGATTCCGTCATTTGATAGTCGTCCAGTTCAGCGTAAGCGAAATACTCGTCAGGGGTTTGGAACGTTTTCTCTCCAGCAGCCACTTCCTCAGGTTACGCCCGCGCATACCTTGCTGCGTACCTATGTTCCAGTTGGTGTCGTGACGGCGGTTTTTACAAAAATTGATGTGGCGATTGTGAAGCTTTCTACGGGGGTTCGCCTCGGAGATATTTTGTTATTTCAAGATGATGAGACCCTGTACGAAGAGCGTGTCGACTCGATGCAGATCAATCGAAAAGATATAAAGACGGCAAAAAAAGGTGCTGAAATTGGCATGAAGGTTGGTCAGCATCCACGAAGCGGAACGAAAGTTTATCGGATCGCCCCTGTGCGCTCGTATTGCGAGTGAAAGTATGACATAGAATATTGATGCCTCTTCTATCCATGCGATTATTCCACTTTACCATCGTGAGCTTCCTCCTCCGCCGGAGAAACCACCTCCTCCAAATCCTCCGCCTCCTGAACCCCAACCTCCGCCTGAGCCTCCACCGCCTCCTCCAAGCCACCACCAGTGGTTATTGCTACCCCCGGTTTTTCCGTGATTTTTTGAGACGATGTAGTCAATGATCAGTCCGAAAACTCCGAATATACCCGCGAGGAATATTGCTACGATAACTCCCGTGGAGAGCAGGAGGGCAACGACAAATGCCGCGACACCTCCGGCGATACCGCCAAACCACCAGGACTTGGACTTTGCCAGATAGTTGGTGAAAAAGGAGAAGCCTCCAATGGCAGCGTAGAAAATAAACGAGAAGAGACCATCGTTTTCTTTTGATGTTGCTCCGGTCGTTTCAGGAATATCTGCTTCGTTAAACTCGCCTTTGGCGAGAGCCATCGTCTGATCAAGGACCGTGTTGATACCTTCGTAGAATTTTCCTTCCCTGAATGCTGGACGCGCATAAGCATCAAGAATTTTTGTCGCCGTAATATCGGGAATCGCACCTTCGAGGCCTCGTCCGACTTCCAGTCGCATTGTGCGATCGGTAACCGCAACCGTCAAAAGGAGACCATTATCTTTACCCTTCTCTCCAATTTTCCACTTGTCTGTAACGTGAATACTGTACTGCTCAATCGTCTCCGGTTCGGTCGTTGGAACTACTAGAATGGCGATTTCGTTTGAAGTTTCCTGTCTGAACTGGAGCACTTTTTCCGCGAGTGCATTTTCCTCTTCTGGGCTGAGGACGTTCGCATAATCACTTACGTACCGAGGTTCCGGATAGGTGATCGCTGTCTGCGCGAAACTTAGCCATGGTACTGTGAGAGTGATCGCAATAGCGAGAGTGAGGTGACGTTTCATGTGGATCTTTTACTTGGTGAGTTTCAAGTCGACCTTTGGGGCGTTTTCAGCTCCTTCTGCGGCTTCAAAACGAGTCTTGCCTTCAAATCCAAAGACTGCCGCGAGAATATTTCCAGGGAAACGGCGAACCATCACGTTGAATCCTTCGACACTTTCGTTGTACCGCTCACGAGCGACCGTGATCCGGTTTTCCGTTCCTTCGAGCTGAGCCATCAAAGATTGAACGGTCTCGGTTGAACGAAGTTGTGGATAGTTTTCCATAACCACGAGGAGTCGTGCGAGAGCAGATTCCATCTGATTTGCGGCGGCTACTTTTTGTTCCGGGGTTGCTCCTGATGCGTATCGTGTTCGTGCCTCGGCAATTTTTCCAAAGACTTCTTGTTCCTGCGTCATCACGCCTTTGACCGACTCTACGAGATTTGGAATGAGATCCAGACGTCGCTGGTACTGGGTTTCAACTTGTGACCATGCAGTTTTGACACTTTCTTCTTTGCCGACGAATCCGTTGAATGCACCAATAAGCCAGATAGCGAGAATGACAGCTATACCAAGAACGGCGATGAGAATTTTTGCAGAACGGGAGAGTGACATAGGGTAGGAGTATGAAATAATGAATATGTTTGTGCGTGATTACTCTAGCATTACTGGGCAGCTTTTTCCAGCTGAGCTTCGACGTGCTGGTTTTTGAGTGCGTTGCGATTTCTAAAGAGAATGAAGAAGACGATCGTCATCCAGAACGCTGAGAGTGCCCAGGGAGATGGAAGGAAAAAATCCATCAGGAAGCCTGCCATCGCGGGTGCGATAACTTGCGAAAGTGCGATGAGCGAGTGGGAGACGCCAATAATTTTCCCACGTTCATGTTCTTCAGCTGCGGCTGCCAGCTCACTTCCGTTGATGACAGTGAGAGTTCCTTCGAAGAGTCCGAGAATGATAAGAATGGGAAGAAAGATGGTGAGATTTGCAAAGACCGCTCCCAGAAAAAGGAGAACTAGGCCGCATGAGGTAATGAGCTGAATGGTAAACGGCTTGAACCGATGCAGCCAGAAGTGCTTCATGAGTACGAGCTGGTTGAAGGCGATCATCAGGCCAATGCCTGAGAGAAGGATGCCGGCGTCACTCACGTCAAAGTTGAAGGCGCGATTCAGATAGAGAATGAATGTTGAGTGATAGCTCTCGAATGCCATTGAGGTTGCGAGGAGGAGGGCGATCAGGATGCGATATTTTACGTGGGTGAGTCCGTACCAGAGTGACTTGAATGGATTGAACTCGATGTGATTGTGGATTTGTTTTTTCTTGATGCTCTCTGGGAGGAACTTGAGTGCGGCCAGACCGTTGAGAAGTGCGATACCTGCTGTTACCCAGAAGGGGAGGGTGGTGGATATTTTGGTCAGGAGGCCTCCGATGGCTGGGCCTGTAATAAATCCAATACCGATGGCCATGGGAATCATTCCGAGCTTGAGGGCTCGATCTTTGTTGTCTTTGGCGATGTCGCTGAGATAGCTCTGTGCTACCGAGATATTTCCTGCCGTGAAACCATCGATCACACGCGAGAGAAAGATAATCCAGATATTTGGCGCGATGGCGAAGATAACCCAACCGATTGATGTTCCAATAATGCTTGTCACGAGAACCGGTTTTCTGCCGTAGCGATCCGAGAGTGAGCCGAGAATCGGTCCTGCCAGAAAGGCGCACGCCGCAAACACCGAGTACACCATTCCAATCATCAACGCCGAGGTACTAAACCTCTCTACGTACAGCGGAAGTGACGGAAGCACGATCGTCATGCCGAGCATGTCGATTAGAACCGTGGTGAAGATAATATAGTGGGCTTTGTTGAGGGAGGGCATCTTTTCTAGTGTAGCGGGTTTTTGCTGGGGAGTGAAGGGGGGGCTTGCTTGGTGTGGTGCGGGAAGTTATTGGGTGGATACTATAAAATGGAGTAATTTCAGAATAAAAGTACAGGCATGCCAGAGAGGTGGGTTGCGAATAATTTAAAATATGATGCAATGTCTTTGCCCGGGCAAAGAATTAGAAAGTTAAACTTGGCGCGATGCATTGTATTTTAAAAAAGGCCTCGCCGAACGGCGAGGCCTTTGATTTAACTATTAGAGTGTTTTGAAGCTCTTGTCAATTGCTTTGAATTCATCTGTTTGTTCAGGTTCTTGAGCGGCATATATATCATATTTACTTGTGCTTCCAAGCAATCCTCCAAAGTCTCCTTCGAAAGTGGTTCCTTTTTTATTGATCATAACTCGGTATGATTTTGCCTTGTTTTCAGATGAAATATCGAAGGCCTTAAGGTTCATTGTGAATTTTTTGTCGACTACTTTTGCCGTTGTCTTTCCCCAGCTCTCTGGGAATTGAAGAGAGAAGCCGAACTCGGTATTTGTGTAGGTTGTCATAACTCCGAGATCTTTCTTGAGCTGAGCTGCTGCGATGGCAGCGTCTTTCTGCATGATTTCTCCTTGTGCCTTCAATGCATCGGTGGCTTTTCCGACTTCGCTGTTGATGCCGTCGCTGACTTCTTTTGCGGTTGAGGCAATTTTGTTATTGATCATATCCTGGAGGCCGCTGCAGCCCGTGAGGCCGAGTGAGGCGATCGTGAGACCGGAGATAAGAATTTTTTTGCTGACCATA
>SXGS01108647.1_pt1 | contig 34188 bp, 18 predicted proteins | sample 3174681 | NCBI WGS metagenome assembly SXGS01 (sample SAMN11356861, study PRJNA531348) | freshwater metagenome | isolation source: freshwater sample F1-80 | place: China: Fuxian Lake, Yuxi | collected 2017-12-25
ACCGAGGCCTACCTTGGACTCGCCGCGTTCACGCTGGTGTGGCGGCGCCTCGCCTACCCCGCCATCGGCAGCGCCGGTGTGTCGGTGTTGATGCGCTACACGTTGCGGCTGTTGACCTTCGACCAACTCGGGCGCGCGGCGGCGCTCATCTGCGCGCTGGAGCTGGAGCGGCAGAAGGACAAGGCCCTGCTCGGCGAGTGGCCCTTCGAGATCGGCCTCTGGGTGGGGAAGGCCGCCACGCCAAACCGCATGGGAAGCAGGGACGATCCGCACCCCGACACCGCCCGGATGCGGGTCAAGCGCTTCATGGACGGCAAGGGGCCGAGCCCCATCCCCCTCGACACCTGCCCGTGGTGCGGGACGCGCTTCAACCCCGGCTTCTCCTTCGACCTGAAGCCGAACGCCAACTACCCGACCGACCTGCGCCTTTTGTGTGCGAGCCGCGCGTGCCCGTTCACGGGCCGAAGCGCCCTGCCCATCCTCACCGTCGACGAGCCCATCTACCGGCGCCTCCCGTGTTTCCTCGTCGCCACCGTCGACAAGTTCGCTCAGCTACCCTGGGTCGGCGAGTCAGGAAAGCTGCTCGGCAAGGCGGAGCGACACGACCGCGACGGCTTCTACGGACCCAGCGAGTGCGGTCTCGGCTCGCCGTTGCCGAGCGGCACGCTGCTACCGCCCGACCTGGTCATCCAGGACGAGTTGCACCTCATCTCCGGCCCGCTGGGCACCATGGTTGGACTCTACGAGGCGGCGCTCGACGCCCTCTGCGCCCGATTGGCCGGCAACGCGGAGGTGCGACCCAAGATCGTCGCCTCCACGGCCACGGTTCGTCGCGCCGAACGACAGATCCAGGCGCTGTTCGGTCGCGCGGCCGTCGAGGTGTTCCCTCCGCCCGGACCCGACCGGAAGGACAGCTTCTTCGCGGAGACCGTGCCCGTCGACACGCGCCATGGTCGCCGCTACGTTGGCATCGCTGCCCAGGGCCGCAGCCTGAAAGTCGTGTTCCTACGCTCCTTGCTGGCGCTGATGGGCGCGGCGCAGGCCGCCTGGGACCAGGCCGGCGGCAAGCGAAGCAAACAGAACCCCGCCGATCCCTACATGTCGGTCGTGGCCTACTTCAACAGCCTTCGCGAACTCGGCGGCAGCCGTCGAATCGTGGAGGACGAGGTGGCGTCGCGCCTCGTGGGCTACGGCTCGCGCCGTCGCGAGGGTGAGGCCGTGGGCCCCTTCCGGGACCGTCGCATCGGCCAGCCCGTGGAACTCACCAGCCGCGAGAGCACCAGCAAGGTGGCGGAAACCAAGCGTCGGCTGGAACGCACGTTCCACGACGACGACCGGATCGATGTTGCCCTCGCCACCAACATGATCTCCGTCGGGCTCGACATCGTCCGGCTCGGGCTCATGGTCGTGGCGGGCCAGCCCAAGATGTCGTCGGAGTACATCCAGGCCACCAGCCGCGTGGGCCGCGACCCCGACCGGCCCGGCCTCGTCGTTACCCTGATGAACATGCATCGCCCGCGTGACCGCTCGCACTACGAGCGTTTCGCTGCATGGCACGCCTCCTTCTACCGCTCGGTGGAGGCCACCAGTGTGACGCCCTTCTCGCCGCGCGCCATCGACCGCGGGATCGCCGGCGTGTCAGTGAGCCTCGCCCGCCACGGCTGGCGTGGCCTCACGCCCTCGTCGAGTGCCGTGCAGATGCGTCTCGAGCGTGGGCGCGTCGACTTCGTGGCCGACGCCCTCGCGGCCCGGGCGGCCGAGCACAACCGCGACCTCTCCAAAGCGGAGCAAGAGGAGCTGCGCGCGAGCACGCGTGGCCGCGTTGCCGATCTGCTCGACGATTGGGTGAAGCTCGCGGACCGGAAATACAACACTCGCGCCGGCCTGAAGTACCAGAAGGCCGATCCGGGCGCCGACGCCTTCCTCCTGCGCGACCCGCTCTCTCCCGACCTCGACGGCCTCTCTCCCGAGGAACGCCGCTTCAGGGCCCACCGGTCGATGCGCGACGTGGAGCTGTCAGTCAACCTGTGGGCACGGACCCTCGACGGGAACGAAGTCGAGGCGGAGAGCGAATGAGCAAGCGCCCGCATGGCAGCATCCGGCGCAGCCACGTGCTCACCACGTACGGCCCCGGCGCGATGGTCGACCTCCCCACGCGCTCGGTGATCGTCGGCGGCCTGGAGTGCTGGTCGGACGGTGGACGAGAGCCGGTGTTCGAGGATCGCCTGGTGCGGCGGCTGGAACGCGATCTCAGGGTTCCCGGCCTGAAGCTCTTCACGCCGCCGGGCGACCCGGGCGACCCATCACAACCCTACACCGGCATCACCGCGTGGATCTTCCCCGAGTGGTTCGTCGGGCAAGCCGCCGACCCCGATGAGGGCAAGCCGCGCACCGACGGCGTGCGCTCCCGCCCGCTGTTGCACCGCGAGAAGCTCGTCGACGGGAAGTACCAGAAAAAGGACGTGGTGCCCGTTCGCTTCGTGCAGGCCTGCGTCAACGGCCACATCGACGACATCGACTGGCACGGCTTCCTCCACGATCGCGACGACCCGTGCCGCCGCCAGCTCTGGATCGACGAGATCGGCACGACCGGCGTCCTGGCCAACGTGACGATTCGCTGCGACTGCGGCAAGTCGCGGTCGATGGCCACGGCCGAGTTCCGCAGCAACCCGGACGCCGAGGCGAGCGCCGAGCGTCCGGGCCGATCGGGGAAGGACTCGGCACCACTGGGGTACTGCCGTGGCCGCCGCCCGTGGCTCGGTCCCCGGTCGACGGAGAAGTGCGTCAACGGCAAGGGCGACACCGAGGTCAACCGCCTCCTGATCCGCTCCGCGTCCAACACCTGGTTCTCGGAAACCGTGTCGGTCATCTCTATCCCCGATGTCGACGCCGAGCTCGTGAAGGCGGTCGAGGGCGCATGGGGGCTGCTGTCGGATCTTGAATCCCTCGACGACCTCGTCTACGCCCGGAAGAAGTTCGCGCCGGTGCGAAACGCCCTCGGCGAGTGGACCGATGAGCGGGCCTGGGAGACCATCCGCAGGAAGCGGTCCCCCCCGCAGGCGGACGACAAAGAGGACTTGAGGCGCGCCGAGCTGCAGATGCTGCTCGACAGCAGCGACGAGCTTGGCAGCGACAAGCCGGACGGGGATTTCTACGCCCGCCGCCGGCCGCTGTCGGGCGACTTCCCCTGCAGCGGCATCGAGCGGGTGGTACTCGTTCACCGGCTCCGGGAGGTGATGGCTCTGGTCGGCTTCACGCGCCTGGAGGCGCCGATGCCCGAGGAAGACCGCGAGCTGGGTCTCGACGTGCGGCGGGCCTCGATCGCCCGGGAGCTGTCGTGGGTGCCGGCGATCGAGAACCGAGGCGAGGGCATCTTCATCGGTTTCGACAAGGCCGCGATTGAGCGCTGGGCCAGGAGCCCGGGGCCCTCAGCGCGTTGGAAGGCGCTCGAAGAGGGGCAGGACCGGTGGCGACGGAAACACCCGAAGTTTCGGGGCGAGCTGCCGGGGCTGCCCTACGTCTTCCTCCACTCGCTGTCGCACCTGCTAATCACCAGCGTGGCCCTCGACTGTGGCTACGCGTCCACGTCGATCCGGGAGCGCATCTACGCCTTCCCCGATCTCGGCTACGGCATTCTCCTCTACACCGGCACGACCGACGCCGAGGGCACGCTGGGCGGGCTGGTGCAGGTGGGCCGGTGCATCGAGAACCACCTCGCGATGGCGCTGGAGCGCGGTCGGCTCTGCTCTCACGACCCGGTTTGCGCCTACCACGAGCCCCGCAACCCGCACGAGGAGCGTTACCTCCACGGGGCGGCCTGTCACGCCTGCCTGCTCATCAGCGAGACGAGCTGCGAGCGCCGCAACGAGTTACTCGACCGCGCGCTGATCGTACCCACGGTTGGCCCTGACAACGCCGCGTTCTTCGAGGACACGTGAACGGGCGTCTTCGCGAGCTGCCGGAGGCGATCCTGTGGGCGCTGGCCGCAGCGCTCCGCACCGGAAAGCTCAAGCCGCCCTACTCGCGAGCCACCGTCGAGCACATGGTGGGCGGTCCGCCCTGGCTGGCCGACGAGCTCACCGCCACCGGGCAGCCGGCAACGGCCCTGGGGTGGGGTATCGAACTACTGGCAACCGAGCGAGGAATGTGGCGCGCCCGTTGGGACGGCATCGCCCTCGCCTGGACGGGCCCCGCAGAAGTCGCCACGGACACACGCGACACCGGGGCCGTGGCCCGGCAGCTCTTCGGGGGCACGCACCGCTCGCTGCTCGTGTCCACCTACGCGCTCGACGAGGGCGCGAAGGGCGAGAATCTCCTCGCGATCCTCCGGACGCGGATGATGGCACACCCCGAGCTCGACGTCCGGTTCTACGTGAACCTGGCCCGGGAGTACGGGGACGAGCGGCCCTCGGCGGCGATCCTCGCCGAGCACGTGCGCCGCCTGCGAGAGCAGATGTTCACTTGGGAGCCGCGTCCCGGCGTCTACTTCGACCGCCGCGCGCTGGAGCCGGGTCACGGACCGCGCGCCTGCCTTCACGCGAAGGTCATCGTCCGCGACGAGGTCCAGACGCTGATCACCTCGGCAAACCTCACCGAGGCCGCCCAGGAGCGGAACATCGAGGCGGGCGTGCTCATCGACGACGCTGCCTTCGCGCGCGGGGTAGTCGGGCAGTTCGAGAGGTTGGTGGGGGCGGGGGTCTTGGTGCGGGTTGGGTCATGGTGAATTGGGTCGTCGTCGCAAGGGCACCGTCGCGGACCGCCCGGGGTGCACGCCAACGTGACCCGGTGTCCCGAGCGGGTCGGCGCTGATGCCGGGTCGGCGCCAGTTCACCGAGCAGGAGGTCGATCCACTGGCCCTGCTCATCCGCAACGACGTGAGCTGTGCAAAGCGGACCGTGCGGCTAGCCGCCATGGAAATGCACCGGCGGCGACTGGCGGGCCTGTCCGTCGCGGAGCAACTCGCGCTCCTGCTCGCAGACCCGTCGATCCCCATCGAACACTACCCTCTGGGGCTGGCGCCCCAGGTCACGACGGGAACCATTTCCCTCCTCGAGCCTAGCGCGCGGGTGGCCATGGCGGTGGAGGTCGCCAGGACCCCTCTGGGGCGTTGGCGTCGGCTGTCTACGTTGCTCCGCCCGGAGGCAACCGACTGACATGCCGCCACCGCCTCCGACAACCCGCCTGTCCACCCTCGCGGACCGGCAGGCCTTCCGTGGCGGCACCGCGCGACACCGGACCAGAGCGTTTCGCGGGCGGCCGACCTCCGGCATCCACCCTCACGAGGTAGGACAGCTGTACTTCGTGCACCAGGGACGCTCTGCATGACCCCAGTGGAATACTACGAGCGCAGCTTCGAACCCGACCTCAACGTCGTGCTCGGGTCCAGGGCTGGCCTTGGCGCGCGGCTGCCAATCGCGACATTCGCAGAAGGCGACGTTGCGGGCCCGAATGCCGAGTTCAAAGAGCGTTTCCGGGTGCTTCCCCCGCCGACGCGCTGGCGGTTCCTTTTCTGCCTGCACTTCTCCGTCCTCCTCGACCAGGCGATTCGCGCCGCAGCCCCGCCCGCGCTGTGGTCGGCGTTCGACCAGTGCGCTCGCGTGCCCAAGCTGGCCGGGGATCGACCGAGGCCCGGGGCCGATGCCCACCCCGTCGAGTTGGTCAGCGCGGCGGCGCACTGGGCGCGCGACGTCGAGCCGGACGCCACGGCAGACCTGAAGGCGCTGGGGACTCACTTCAGATCCGCGTTCTCCCGCTTCCTGATCTCTGGCCTTCGAGATCTGGCCCCCCAGACCGCGGCCATCGAGCTGCGCTACATCGCCGAGACGGTGATCGACCGGATGGAGGACGGCTACCCGCACGTGACCGTGCCCCCCCGAGCCGCGCGCTGGGGGGCGCTTGTGCGGAGTGAGCTCCAGAAGCTGCGCCTCCCGCCGGTCCCGACAATTCGCGATCTCCCCTACGTTGAAGCCCGGCACACCTTCGTGTCGGCACTGGCCGACGCCCTCGACAGCCAGCGCCGGCTTCAACCCGCGGGCATCGAGACCCTCGCCGAGGCTCTGCGCGACATCGTCCGTGTGGTCGCGAGCGACGTGGACCCGCGGGAGGCCATAGCGTGGATCAACAAGGCGCTCGGGGAGCCAATCGTGGTCTCGAAGGAACAGCTCCACGAGGCGATCCGCTGGGGTCGGGACCGGAGGTGGCTAGGCTGGAGCGGTGGCGTGATCCGAAGTACTAACTTCGCCGATCGCACGGCGCAGGCGACCGCGACTCGCCCCGCCCCTCCCACGACGGGCGCCACACCGCCACCCCAGCAGGGTGAGCTCTTCCCTACTCAAACCGCGCCCCCGACGGCTGAAACCCCGGCCACCCGGCCCGCACCGCCTGCCACCACGGGGATTCCCCCTGCCGAATCCACTCGGCACCGCGCGACGCGGACGCTCGTGGAAGAGCCGATTGTCGAGGGACAGGCGGGCCCCGAGCTCGCCGAGGGCATGGTGCTCCAAGGCGAACGTCGCTGGCGCCTCCTCCGGCAAGCCGGCCACGGCGGGATGGGTCGCGTCTGGGAGGCTCGCGCCGTCGATCCCCCGGAGACCCACGTCGCGGTGAAGACGGTGTCCGCCCCATCGGAGGCCAACCGCGCCGCGCTGGACCGGGAGCTCCGGCTGCTCCGCACGCTCCAGCGCGCGGACTACTTCCCGGTGATCCACGATGCGTTCACGGCCAGCGGCCACCTCCACCTGGTGATGGATTGGGTCCCTGGTCGAACCCTCGACGCGTGGGTGCGGGACCCGGGCGGTACGAAGGTCGACGTGGATCGGTTCTTCCACTGGATGGAACAGGTCGCCGATCGACTGTCCTTCCTCCACGCTTGGCCAGGTAGGCCCATCCTCTTCCGGGATCTCAAGCCGTCAAACATCATGTACGACGAGGAGAGTTCCCGCCTACGGCTCGTGGACTTCGGCATCGGGCACCTCGTGGATCCCGACGGCGGCGAGGCCGTGCGGGCCGGCACCGAGGGTTTCATGGCTCCCGAGGTGCGCGCAGGGGTGATCGATGTCCGCACCGACATCTTCGCGTTTGGTCGGCTGGGCCTCTTCCTTCTCTTCGGTCGCTACGACTTCGCCAACCTGAGCGCCGAGAGCCGTCCGCTCGACATGGCCGCACGCCGACTCAGCCCGAGGTCGGTGCGAGCCTGCTTCCAGCTCTGCCACCACTCCCCCCGCGAGCGACCGCCCACGGTCCTGGCGGCACTCCGGCACCTGCGGATGGCGTCGTCGGAGCAGGAGGCTCCGCGCGAACCTGCGGACGCCTGCCCCACCTGCGGCCGCGCGCGGCTCCACTCGAGGAGCTTCTGTCCCGGGTGCGGCGCGGCCCGGGGGGCTGTTGGCGGGGATGGGGATCCCCCAGAGGTGTCGTTCGAGCATGTCACGCCACCGCCCAGACCAGCCGGAGCCCTCCCCGCCCGGGTTTCCCGCGCCTACGAGGAGTTCCTCGCCATTCGCGCGGCGGCAGACCTCAACAGCCTGAGGTGCCTCGCGTCGATCGACGTGGAACCCTATGACTACCAGCGCAAGGCCGCGCTCCAGGTGATCGGTCAGATGGGTGGTCGAGCGATGATCGCGGACGACGTCGGCCTCGGGAAGACGATCGAGGCCGGGCTGGTGATGAAGGAGTACCTTCACAGGGGGCTCGCCCGCCGCACCCTCCTCGTGGCACCGCCCGGACTTCTCCTGGCACAGCTCTGCGATGAACTTCGCCGAAAATTCAGGATCGATGTCCGGGAGTACCGAAGCAATGGAGACGCGTTGGACCAGGGCTTCTACGTGGGTCCGGGTGGGCTCGAGTCGGTGGACCACGCGGCGGTGAGCCTCCGCACCCTGAGTCGGGAGCAGACGACGACGATGTTCGCCGCCCAACCTTGGGACATGGTGGTGGTTGACGAGTGCCACCACATCAAGTCGTCGCGCTCCAAGGGTTACCGGGCCGTTCGGCGCCTCGTGGCGCGCTACACACTTTTCATGAGCGCCACGCCGTTCTCCGGGAGGCCGGAGGAGCTCTGGGCCGTCTACAGCGCGCTGCGCCCGGGCGCGCTCGGGGAGCGGGCCCGCTTCGTCTACGCCCTGGAGGCAAACCGGGGTGACGAGCACAAGCAGACGATCCGGGGAATGACGATCCGGCGCCGGCGCGCCGAGATCCTGGTACGCTTTCCGGGGCGTGAGGCACGGCGGCTCACGGTGAGGATGACCGAGCGTGAGCGCCAACGCTACCTGGCCGTCGTCGAGGCAGCGAAGGACGCCGGCAGGGGCTCACTCGCGTGGATCCAGCCCGTGCTTCAGGTGTCCGCCTCGTACGAGGCCGTGCGGGCTTCCGAGGCGTTCCATCGTTTCCCGGTGGCGCTGCAGCGGGAACTCGCCGAGCTGACCGACGCGCACCATCCGAAGGTGCGGGCCTTCCTGGAGCGGTTCGTCGACCGGCTCCCGCGGCGCGAGAAGGCGCTGGTGTTCACGCACTACCAAGCGTCGCAGACGGCGATCGTGAAGCTGCTCCAGGCGCGAGGACGCAGCGCGGAAGGACTCCTCAATGCGTCGCCACAGCGGCGTCAAGACCTCCTCGCGTGGTTTCGTGACGATCCCTCCGCCGAGTTCCTGGTGTGCGGGAAGGGTGCCGGCGAAGGGTTGAACCTCCAGTTCTGCGGCCTTCTCGTGAATCTCGACCTCCCCTGGAACCCCATGCAGCTCGAACAGCGAATCGGGCGCGTTCAGCGGTTGGGCCAGCCGCGGCGCAAGGTGGCCGTGGTGAACGCGATACTGGCGGAGACCATCGAGGACCGGGTACTGGAAATCATGGAACAGAAGCTCCGCATGTTCCAGGGTACTCTTGGAGACACCGAGCAGATCCTCGGCGAGATGTTCAGCGACGAGGGCGAGTCCTTCGAGAGCTGGGTGGCCGCGGCGATCCTGCCCGATGGGACCTTACGGCCTGAGCGTCGAGCCGACTTCGACCGCCGGATGAGGGAGGGCGCAGCGACGCTGGCTGAGGCGACACACGCCGCGGGCTACGTTGACCGCCTCCTCGGCACCGGGGGCGGCGAGGGCCAGGGCGGCGCCGGCGTCAGGGCTCCCACCGCGCCGCCCGTTTCCCTCGACTTCCTTGAGGACGTATGAGCGACCTCCGCGAGCCGGTCGCGCGCGCCATGGCCGTGATCGGCTGTGGCTGGAGGGAGACGAGTCCGGGCGTGTTCGCCGCCGTCATCCCACCCAGTCTACGCGACCATTTCCGCGGCCGGGCCGCGCTTCGGGTCGTCTTCGACCCGGAGGTGTGGCAGCAGGACCGCCGCGCCGACCTCGCCGCTCCCGGCGGCGCCTTTCTTGACGGGCTCGAGCGCGCCCTCGCCGAGCGCTCCGGCCAGCCGATCCGCGTCGGTGGAGTGCTGGAATCCGACGGCGCGCTGGGACATGCGTGGGCCGCTCGCGTTCGCGTGACGAACGCGCTTCTAGAAAAGCTCGACCACCCGATCTCCTTCCACCAGGCGCTCCGATTCGTCTTCGAGGCCGAGATCCCGCTCAGTCCGCCGGTCACCGAGCTTGTCACTGTCGCGTGCGACCTCGAGGGAAACCTGCTCACCCCCAGAGACCTGGCGCTTCGCGATCCGGTACACGCCTACGACTACGACGAGGTGTCGGGCGCGCTCCCGCTGCGCATCGAGTGGCCCCAGTTGCTCGTCGAGAGGCTCCGAGGCCGGTGCCGCAGCGAGGCAGAGCGGAGAATCAGGAGAGCATTCGCGGGCGAGCTGCGCCAGCGCGCGAATCGTGGCGCGGCCCAGGTGGAGGAGGCGCGGATCGCCTACGCCCGGGAGTGGATGGAGGCCCAGAACGACGCCGAGCGGGCAGACTTGGAGGAGGAGTTTGCACGTCGCCGCGCGGTGTACGAGACCGGCGCGTCTGGAACAATCTGCGTTCGAGAACGGACGGTCACCCTGTTGGTAACCGGCAAGGACTCCCTGGTCGCCCGGTACCAGCGCAGGAGCGGCACAGGTGTAGATATTCTCCCGAAGACGTCGCTCGGGAAAATACGAGACGACCAGTGCGCACACTGCCCGCACGTCCGCACTGAGTACGTGATCGCGCAGGACCGCGCGGAGTTGTGGTGCACCACCTGCGGTCGCGCGTGCGTCGCGACCGAGTGCGATGGAACCATGCGCGCGGGCACGACGACCTGTGCACGGTGCTCCGATGCTCGATGGTGCCCAGACCACGTGTCCGCTTGCGCCGCGTGCTCAGCCCTTCGATGCCCAGATCATGGGGGCTGCTGCACCGTGTGCAGGGCCGCAGGGTGCGAGGAGCACCTTCGGATACACTCGGTAACGAAAGACCTGCTCTGCCTCCTGCATGGGCAACCCTGCGCGGTGGACGGCGCGATGCTGCGCGACAGCGAACTCACGGCCTGCGCCCGCTCGGGCGACGCGGTCTGCGCAGAGCATCGCGTGGCGGTGGACCTTCCCGCCGGCGCCATCATCCGGGCTGACCGCCTGCGCGTCTGTGCCGCATCTGGCGTCAAGCTGGACGTCGACTTTGCCGACGTGTGCTCCGTGGACAAACAGGTTTACGTGGGGTCGTCGCTAGTCAAATGCCCGGTTACCGGCCGCTGCTTCCACCCCAGAAACGGCGTGCGTCCCGATGGCGACGAGCGCCTCCTGCATCCCGACGCCGTCGTGAGGTGCAACGCCAGCGGCAGGCTTGTCGCTCGAGACGTCGCAATTCCAGACGAGTTCGCCTCCCGGGCGCCCCTCCATCCGGCCGAGGCGGTGCGCTGCGAGCTGAGTTCCAGGTGGACCGCGCTGGTCCGGACCCGCGTGACACCGTGCTGCGGCAAGCGAGTAGCCGTGTCCCTCACGGGCATCAGTGTGCTCTCCGGCCGCCGGGTTTGCCGAGCGTGCGTCCGTACATGCGTGGCGGAGCACGGGCCTTTCCTCCCCGACGAGATGGGGACTTGCGACCTCTCGGGTGCCGCCTGGTGCCTCGCCCACCTCGTCGCGACGGCGTGTGGACGTCGCGTCGGCCCAGACCGAGCGATCCACCTCGAGGACGGCACCTCAGAGTGCGTTGAGCACTTCCGGCGATGCGAGCCCGGCGATCATACGGCTCCGGCCTCAGACCTCCTAGTGAGCATCCTCACCGGACGAGAATGCTGCCCCTCCCACCGGACGCACTGCCGGTGCCACGGCGGGATCGTCGGGGGGGCGGAATACGAGCAGGACCCGTACGACGGCTCGGCATGGTGCCCGGAGGCCATGGTGGCGTGCGCTCAGTGCGGGGAGCGCGCTCCCAGAGCCCCCGGCGCCGAGGTGTGTCGCTGGTGCGCCGCGGCAGCACAGCTGGATCAGGCAGATCCGTTCTTCGCCGAGCACTATCGACGCAGGGTCATTCCGAGGCTCACCTGGTACACCGTGCGACTGAGCGTCCAGGTGAGCGGAACGCCGACCCTTGCCTGGTTCCGAGTCGCCACGCTCACCGGGCAACTCGTCTTTCGCGTAACCCCGGACGCCGTGGCCGAGTGGCCACCACGAGGAGCGCCGCGTGCCCGATGAGACCCCGGAGACGCCGGAAGTGGCCTTCATCGACCCCACCCACGAGGCCCTCGCCCGCGTGGAGACCTACGTGCGCGTTCGCGCCGAGTTCTCGCTCCCTCCGCTGGTCTGGCATCTTGTCGGCGACCGGCTGCGGCTCACCTTCGACTCGGTGCCGCCCCGGGCGCGCGTCGAGGTGCTCTCGGCGGCGGAGCTAGCGCTCATCCTCCGCCGCCTCGGGCGACTCGAAGGGGCGCTCGGCTGGAACCTCGCGGCCGTCCCCGAGTCGGCGCTCCGGTACGACGCCATGCGCAAGGTCCCCGCTGTCACCACGGGCCTGTTCACCGCGCCCGACGGGGGTCCCTCCGCCATCACCGTCCTGCTGCGGGCGCTCGGGGTCCAGGCGGAGCACCAACCTCACTCCGTACGGGCCGCCGTCGCGACCGTCGCCGCCGTTCTCCCGGGCGCAGGGATGGGCGACGACGACGCTTCCCTCGTCCGTGCGCTTCTAGATGCCGCCATCGCCGAACGCGCCGCCGGGCGCCTGGCCGCCGCGGAGGAGGCACTGCGCAATGCGTGGGCACTCCGGCCCGGCGACGCCGAGATCGGGCAGCGGTGGCTCGATCTCGCCAATGGCACCAGGGTGGAACTCCCGCCCGGCGTCGAGGATGCCCTCGAGGCCCCGGCAGTGGGAAACCCGCAGCTACTCACGGCGCTGGCGCGACACGCGCACCGCACCGGCAACGGCGCGACGGCGCGTGGCCGCGCGCGGGCCTTGACGATTGCAGCGCCCGAGGAACCTCTGGGCTGGAAGATCCTGGCGGCGGCGGCTCGGCACGTTCCCGCGTCGGAGGAGTTCCACCTGGCGATGGTGGGCCTCGCTCGCACGGGTGAAGAGGGCGCGCTCCGGTGGATGTGGGCGACCCTCGGGCCGGAGGCGGCTGGCCCGCTTCTGGACGAGTGGGGCCATCCCTGGACCCCCGTGTCGGCAGGGCTCCGGCTTCAATGGCTGGGCCATCAGGAAAGGCTCAGAGATCTGCTTCAGTTCTACTTCGCGACCAGCGAGACCGTGCGACCGCTCGACTCTGGGGCGCTGGACGTGGTCGTCGACGCGGCGACCAGGATTCCAGGACGCCTGCAGGCGCTCCGCGAGCGAATGAAGCTCCTTCTCCAGCAGGGGATGGAGGCTGCGCTCGTTCGCGCCTACGTCGCCGCCTGCCAACTCGACCAGGTACCCGAGGCCATCGTCGAGGCGGATTCGACGTGGCCGGGCGAGGTTCCGTCGGAGCCTCTGGCACGCGCACTACTCGCCCTCGACCGCTTCGATGAGGCCGTCCACCACGCGGAAATTGCGGGCCTCCACGACGTACGTTTGAGGGCCCTCGCGAAGCAGGCGCTGCTGCGGGGCGAGCGCGCCCCGGCGCGCGCGCTGCGCGAGGCGATGAATCGGCTGGGCGCTGGGTTGGAGGTCGCCTCCGAGCTGCTCGCCGACCTGCAGCGCGTCGCGCCGGGCGCCGCGATAACCGCACAGCTACAGCGCCTGATCGAGGAGAGGGCATGAACGGCTTATTCTTGGGACACGAACTCCACCGGGGCTACGACGGAGCCCGTCGCGGAGAACGGGCCGAGCTCGCCGCCAACGCCCTGATGACGCACGCGTTCGTGTGCGGCGCGAGCGGGATGGGCAAGACCGTGTTTGCCAAGTCAATCGTCGAGGAAATCTCGCTCGCTGGCGTTCCGGTCATCGCCATCGACCTGAAGGGTGACCTCGCCTCCCTAGCCCTCAACGGCAATCTGGTCCGCTCCCGTGGGCTCGAACGGGTCTTCGGCGACGCCGCCGAGCCGCTCCGTGCCGAGTTCAACGAGGGGCTCCAGTCAAGTCCGTCGCTGGAAGCCCGCCATCGCGACTTCGCCACAAAGGTGGACGTCCGCCTGTTCACCCCAGGGTACGACGGAGCGCGGCGGCTGGCGATGACGGGCTTGCCCACGTTCACCGGCCCGGCCGCCGACCCCCTGGAGCGCCAGGAGCGCCGCACGTTGGTCGAGGCGCTCGCTCGCGGGCTGTGCCCAGTGCGGGCACGAACCGCCGACGGGCGCGGCGACCGGGAGGTCAAGTTCGTCGAGGAGCTCCTTTGGCACCTGGTCGAGGCCGGCGCGGACCTGGCAGGCATCGAAGGCATCCGGCAGCTCGTCGCCGCGGCGGGAACTCCACCCTTCGACGAACTTGGCGGGATGCCGCTGGACGAGTTTGTGAAGCCCGCGTGGCGCAACGACCTGCGCGCGAAGCTCGCTGCGCGCATCACCGGCAACGAGCGGACGTGGTACGAGGGGGCTCCGCTCGACGTCGACACCCTCATCGGACGCACGGACGCACGGACTCCTCTCGCCGTGCTTTACCTAGGCCATCTCTCGTCGTTCGACGAGCAGGCCAACGTGGTCGCTCAGACTTGCTCCGAGGTGTACCGCTGGATGCGGCGAATGGGTGGCTCGCCGCGGCTGCGCGCCCTCGTCTACCTCGATGAGGTCGGCGGCGGCGACGGCCGCAACGCCTTCTATCCGTCCGCGCCGTTCAACCCGCCGTCCAAACCGCCGCTGACGCTCCTGGTGAAGCAGGGGCGCTCTGCGGGCGTCGGCGTGCTGCTGGCAACCCAGAACCCCAAGTCGGTCGACGTTCGGGGCCTCGGCAACATCAACACCTGGGCGGTGGGCAAGCTCACCCAGCGCGCCGACTTCGAGCGGATCGACCACCTCCTCACCGCGACCCGCGCGAGCGCCGGCCGCATCCAGGCGGACATCATGCGCGCCGAGCAGGGCGAGTTTCTGCTTCAGGCCCCCGGAATCCCCGATCCCAAGTGGGTCAAGGAACGATGGCTTTACACCCTGCACCAGACGTTGTCTCCGGAGCAGGTGCACAAGATCTACAAGCTGCAACGCGATCCGGTGGTGCCGACACCTGAGCGGGGACCCGAGAGTGATCAGCGACTGGGAGGTCTACCGGCGAAGACACCCCTTCCGCTCAACCAGGGCGCCCCGCGAGGCAAGGACTCACTCCGGGGGCCGGGGGCCCGAGCTGGCGAAGGGGAGACCAAGGTCCTACCCCCGACGACCTCGGTGGAGGATTCGGGGCCGGACGCTTGCCAGGGGGCATCGTGGGCGATCATTGGACCGGAGCACGAGCTTCGCCTGCTGCCAGGCACGACGTATGCGGTGGGCCGTGGGGAAGGCGTGGAGTACCGGCTCGCTGCCGACACCGTCTCCCGGCGGCACCTGGAGGTGGTCGCACTGGAGGGCGGCCAGGTGCGCGTCGCGAACCTGTCGACGAAGAATCCCGCTCGCGTAGGGGGCGATCCGCTCGAGGGCGCGGTCACATTCTCGACGGGAGACAGCCCGGTCGAGCTGAAAATCGGCGGCGTGAAGGTGCGGCTGGTGTGGGGCTAGGCCCGGCAGGCCGGCCGACCAGAAAGCACCTCCGCGTGACATCGCGGTAAGGTGTCCCGGCCATGATCCGTCCCGACGCCAACCGCATCGCCCTGCGCGCCACTGCCGCCATCCTCGACGCCGCCCACGACTTCACCTTCGAGCTGGCCGGCAAGACGATCAGCGTGAAGTGCACCAAGCAGGCCGCCCCGGCGTGGCCGCGGGCGCTCTCCGGGCTGGACGAGGGCGTCGACGCCCCGTGGCCGACGCCAGTCACCGTGGAGGCATCCTGGCAGGGCGGCTCGTCGCGCCTCTTTGTCCTGTGCGACTACTCGCGCCGGACCGACGACTGGGCGCACGCAGTGGGCCTGCGGGTCTCCATCGCCGAGACACGGCGAGAGCTCCTGTGGATCACGCTCATGTTCTACCTCGCGGCAGCCGCCGATGGTGCGGCCGTCCAGATGCGCGCGTCCGTGGCGATGGTGAAGGCGCACGACGATGAGGACCGAGCCAGCTTTGTGGCGCACAACGCGGCACTACGCGCCCTGATCACCCGTAGCGGGATTCCCATGCTGGCGCCGTCGCAGGCCCACCTGTGCACCGTTGCTGTCCCGAGTGGCGAGGTGACGCCCGACCCAGTGATCGCGTTCGAACGCGCCGTTTTGATCGCCGTCGCCAAGCACGCCTGGTTCGAGCGCCGCGGGCGTGCAGGGTTCCAGGGCACGCCGTTCGTGGACGTCGCATTTGCCGCGGCGGGGGCTGGGGTACCGGTCGGCGCGGGGCAGGGAGACGAATCCGGGGAGGGCGACACAGCCCCGGATGACCGCAAGCGTGCAGGGATCAATCCGCTCCCTGGCGGCATCCGCGCATACATGGCCACATTGCGGGCACTGCTGGAGGACATCGCAAAGCGGGAGCCGCTGGAAATCTCGGGTCTGGAGCAGCTCTTCGAAGACAGGTACGGGGCCACCGGCAAGTCAGCGTTGAAGGCGTATCGGTTCATGCTTCGCACTACCGGCTACGTTCAGGAAATCGGTGGCGAGGCCTCTCTCACCGTCAACGGCCACGCGTGGCTCACAAACCCGGATGCCCGGGAGCTGTTCGAGCGCCTCCACTCCGAGTTCACGGGGATGCTGGAGGCGCTGGTGCTGGCGGAGGTCGCGCCTGGGTTGCCTCGCGCCCAGGTGCAGGTCGTCCTTCGAGAGGTGCTCAACACGGAGTGGAGGTCTGGTAACCAAGTGGACTTCCGCCGGAACTGGCTCCTCTCGCTCGGCCTCACCGACCGTACGGGGAGTGGCGACGCAATAACCGCGGTGGGCGCCGAGGTGCTGGCGAGCCACACTGACGAGGCCGAGGAAGCGCGCGCGGCAATCCGAGAAGCACTCGCGGCCCCCGAGGAGGAACCTCAGGAAGACCCTGAGCTTGGAGTGGACGACGAGGTCGAGGCCGACGCGTCGCGAGCGGTCGGGGCGCAAGCCGCGCTGCCATCGCCGGCGCCCGGTTGGCTCTCGGCCCAGCTCGACCTGAGCGCCCAGACCCTCACCGCGCATCTCGGGCGGCTCCGACTCGACGAGCGCGTGGTGCAGCAGCTCGCCGCGGCCGTGAGCTCCGGGAAGCACATCCTTTTCGTAGGCCCGCCCGGGACGGGGAAGACCGAGCTGGCGGTGGCGCTCACGCGGGCGGCGGCGGCAGAGGGGTACTGCAGCGGGCTGTTCACCGCGACGGCGTCGGCCGACTGGACCACCTTCGACACGATCGGCGGTTACGCGATGCAAAAGGATCAGACCCTGGCGTTCCGACCAGGGGCGTTCCTCCGCGCGATCCTCGAGCAAAAGTGGCTCCTGGTAGACGAGCTCAACCGCGCCGACGTCGACCGCGCTTTCGGTGAGCTGATGACGGTTCTCGCCGGGCAGGGCACCGACACCCACTACGAGCTCGAGGGCGGCAAGCGGGTGAGCATCGGTGCCGAGGAGACGCGGACCTTCCGGGTGCCGAAGAGCTTCCGCGTCCTCGCCACGATGAACATCTGGGACAAGACCTCCCTGTTCCGCCTGAGCTACGCGGTTCAGCGGCGCTTCGCGATCATCAACGTCGGCCTGCCGCCCGACTCGGAGTACGAGGCCCTCCTCACCTCGGCGGCGGACGATGGCGCCCTCCTCCCGCCGATGGCCCCGGCCCACCTGCCCGTGATCGTCCGGTTGTTCTCCACCGCCGGTCTCCTCGCTATCCGGGAGATCGGGCCCGCCGTGGCCCTCGATGTGGTGAAGTACCTGCGCCGCCGCGGCGAGACGGCCGACGGCCTCGCCGAGGCGATGGAGATGTTCGTGCTGCCGCAGCTCCAGGGCCTCGGAGAGCGCGCGGCGAAGGATGCTCGAGATCGCTGCGAAGAGGCCCTCGGCGCGGGGGCCAGCGCGCTCGCCCGCGCATCGCTCCGCGCGCGCTTCCGCGAGCTGTTCCCGGGCCTGGGCGCGGCGGATGACTAGCACCGACGACTGGGAGGCGTGGCTCGCTGACGAGTTCCCCGGTTTTCTGCTGCCCAGCTCGATGCACAGGGCGATCGCGCCCGAGGTAGCCGCGCGGTTCCTCGCGCGGCTCGGGCGCCCTGACCATCTCCGGGTTCTCCAGGGAAGCGCGGCGTTCTCTCCACCGGAGTCCACCGCGGAGCTGCGGACCTTCGTGCACGTGCTCGTCCCTCGCCTGGTCGAGGTCCTGCCATCGCAGACGGAGGTGTACGCCCGCAGGTGGGAGGAAGGGTTCCAGGGCCGACTCGACGTTCGCACCACGCTCGCCGAGCGGCTAGCGGGGAACCCCAGCACCTTCGTGACCCGCGCCCGCCGTCGCAGCTACGACCTGCCCGAGACCGTCCTGCTCAAGCACGTGCTCTCCCGCGTCGGCCGCGAGCTCGCGCGGCTTCGCGACGCAGGGTTGCTCCCCGGCGCCAGTTGGTCGGGTCCCATCGACGAGTGCGAGCACCGCATCGGCCTGCTGCGCGAAGGGACGGTGCTCCGCCAGGTGTCGGATCGCCCCATCGAGGCTTCGGACCTCGTCGCGGCCCGCTCCGCGCGAGAGCCGACCTACCGGACCGCGGAACGCTGGTATCGACGGCTTCGCGTCGCGTTCGATGTTCCGGACGAGGAGGCGACGGCGGCGCTCCTCGCACGCGGCGCCCTCGCTCCAGCCTCAGCGGACACGCGGTTCGAGATCGCGGTCACCCTTCGGCTGCTCGGCGCGCTGTGGACGCGGGTGAACGAGGCTGAGCCCGGACAGTGGACCCTGTCGCAGGGGCTCATCCACTCGGGGCGACGGGACCTCGCGGTGCTTCGACGACATGACGGAGCACGCGTGGAGGTCTATTACAACCAGGTCGTCCTACCGCCAGGACCACGTGACTGCAGTGCGGCCTACTACTTCGGCAGCGTGGGTCGCCTGCGCCCGGACTGGACCGTCGCGGTGACGGTGCCGGGCACCCCGACCCGGTACGTCGTCGGGGAGATCAAGCACACCGCCGACGGTGGGTACGAGCGCACCGGCTTCAGCGAGGCCGTCCTCTACCGGTTCGAGTACGGCGAGGCGCTGACGGGCTGGCTCAAGTCCGTCCTCACGGTACCCGGAGCCGTGGCCGGGAAAGCGCGGGTTGGAGACCCGACGATCGCGGTGGGGTGGGGGGACTGGGTGCCGAGCGTCGTGGTGGATGGGGTGCTGGAGAACGTCATTCAGCCCGTTGATGAAGTGCCGACGGTCAACGCGGCGATGGCGTCGGCGTGATGGGTCTTTCGTCCAACCAGATCCCGCAGGCGAACAACCCGGAGAAGGTCCTGCGCCTGGCTCGCCACTACGCCGTCGCGGGTGGTGCAGGCACGCCTGATGGCTTCTCGGATGTCCGCGACATCCAGTACTGCCGGAGCGCGCTGAAGGCGCTCGGCCTGCTGGACCAGGCCGGCCACCCCACCGCGCTGCTCTCGGAGTTCCCGACGAGCGGCGCCGAGGCTCGGGCGGCGTTCGCACGGGCGTTCGCCGCCTCGCCTGTGGGCGCGGCGTGGCGTGGGTGGACGGGGGCCGAGACGATCACCGAGCTCGAGGCCGATCGCGCGGAGAGCTTCCTGGAAGCGTGCTCCACGCTCGCGCCGGAGACCCGTGGACGCCGTGCAAGCACGTTGCGGCAGTGGCTGGCGTGGATGAGGGGCAGCGAGGTCGCCGCGCCGGTCAAGTCGCGCAACCAGGTTGGCCTGTTCGACCGCCCGCAAACACCAGATGTTCCCCGCGCGTGGCCCGACCCCTCCAGGTTCCCCCACAATGAAGACGGAGCGCGCGTCGACCGGGTCGTCGGCGCCGACCTCTCCGATCCGGGCGATGTGCTCGTCATCGCCGGCTACGCCTCGCTGGACCGAGTCATCCGGTTCCTTGCGCAACGCGACTACGGACCTGGGGGGCAGGTCCGCATCCTCTTCGGGAACGAACCCTTCGCCTCCAAGCGGGACACCTGGAGGCTCGGCGGGGACCGCCTAGCGGACGAGGTGCGCGACTACTGGCTGGAGAGAGGAATCAGCGTTCTCCGCTCCGGCGACATCGTCCGGGTGAAGCAGGCCATGGACGTCTCCGACATTCAGATTCGGGCAGCGCGCCGCGAACGCGCGGTCCACGCCAAGGTCTACGTGTCCCCGCAGGCGCTCACCCTGGGCTCCAGCAACTACACCGACAACGGCCTCACGGGGCAGTCGGAGGCCAATGCGCGGTTCATGGCCAGCACCCCGGCCTACGACGAAGCTCGCCAGCTCGCCGAGGGCATCTGGGACGGGGGGATGGACTACCGCGACGAGTTCCTGAAGCTGCTGGACGCCCTGCTCAAGGCGGTGACGTGGCAGGAGGCGCTCGCACGAGCGTGCGCGGCGATCCTGGAGGGGGAGTGGGCGCGGCGCTACATCCCGCCGGAGGAGCTCGACAATCTCGCGCGAGGACCGCTGTGGCCTCACCAGTTGCAGGGCATCTCCCAGGCCGTCTGGACCCTCCACAACGTCGGGAGCGTACTCATCGCGGACGCCACCGGGTCCGGAAAGACGCGGATGGGCGCGTGGCTGCTCCGCGCCGCCTACGATCGGCAGCTCCGCATGGGCAATGGGCGCCGAGTGGAGCCCGTGATGATCGCGCCACCGCCGATTGTGGAGTCCTGGCATCACTCCCTCGACGAGGCTGGCCTGCGGTGGCGCGTCGACTCGCACGGTCCACTGAGCAATGTGGCGGCGTCTGGGCACCAGTCCCTCATCGACGCGATCGCCGAGACCGAGCTGCTCGCTCTGGACGAGGCGCACAACTACCTGAACCCTTCCCAGCGAACCAAGCGGATCCTGTCGCACTACGCGGACAACGCGGTGCTGTTCACGGCCACGCCGATCAACCGGGGGGCCACGGATCTCCTCGCGCTGATCGAGCTCCTTGGGGCCGACAACTTCCCCGATGAGGCGTTGACCTCGTTGGAGAGGCTGATGAAGCTTCGACGAAACGGCGGCACGGGCGACGAGGGCGACCGAGACGCGCTGCGGGGGCAGGTACGACAGTTCATGGTTCGGCGCACGCGCACGGAGCTCAACCGCATCGCCGAGGCCAGGCCCAACGAATACTGGCTCAAGTCGGGCCGAAGCGCTCGTTATCCGCACCACCGGGCCCAGTTCTACGACGTTGACACGAGCCCCGAGGACATCGGGCGTGCGACGGAGATCGTGCGACTCGCCGAGCAGCTCAGCGGCGTGGCCCGCCTCGGACGTCGGCTCGAACTACCACGGAGCCTGGCGATCGATGGCATGACAGAAGAGGAGTATCTGCGCCGGGTTGTGCGCAGCGTCGCTGCACTCGCGCAGCACTTCGTCCTCGACTGCCTGCGGTCGTCGAGAGCGGCACTCTACGAACACATCCATGGGACGGAGGCCGCGATCAGGGATCTCGCGCTCGGCCTGAGCGCGGACAGCAAGGAGCCGACCGGAGACACCCTCGGCACGCTGACCGGCCTCGCGGGGAAACCCCCGGAGTGGGGCCTCGCCGACGAACTACGAGACAGCGCCCCCCGTTGGCTCTGGGATCCCGAGGACCACCAGCGGCAATGCGAGGCGGACCGAGCGCTGTACCGGGCGATCGGCGAGGCGGCGAAGGGCATGTCGGACGCCCGTGAGAGCGCGAAGTTACGAGAGCTCCACAAGCTCCTCGACCGGCGCGGGCTCGTCATCGCGTATGACTCGCACGTGCTCAGTCTCAAGGTCTTCGAGGCGCGTCTGAAGGCGCATGGCCTCCCCGTCGACCTCTTCAGTGGTGAGGGAGGACGACAGGCGAAGAAGATCGCGATGAAACAGCTTGGCCTCGACACTGCCGTAAACCGGCTGATCGCGCTCTGCACCGACGCCTTCAGCGAGGGCATGAACCTCCAGTCCGCCTCGGCCGTCGTGCACCTCGACACGCCGACCGTCATCCGCACGGCCGAGCAACGCGCCGGACGTGTAGACCGGATGGACAGCCCCCACGACGAGGTTGAGATCTGGTGGCCGAGGGACCCGCCAGGGTTCGCCCCCCGGCGGAAGGACCTGCTCCGGGAACGACACGAGGTGGTGGCCGATCTCATCGGCGCGAACCTGCAGATGCCGGAAGACGACGGCGCGCAGTCCATCAAGATCGAGGACCTCGCCATCCGCGCAGACGTCGCGCGGAACGAAGATCCTCGGTCGCTCTACGATGCGTTCCGTCCGGTGCGTGAGCTGGTGGAAAGCGGAGGACCCGTACCGCCGAACGTGTACGCCCTCATGCGGACGAGCCAGGCCGACGTGGTAGCTTGCATAAGTCTGGTCCGCGCGCACTCAGCGTGGGCGTTCTTCGCGGTCGGCGGGATACAGCGCATCGCCCCTCGGTGGGTGCTCCTGGACGGACTCGAAGCGCCGCCGGTCGCGGACCTTGGCCGTATCGCCGAGCTGCTCCGTGAGCGACTGGCGCCAGAGACGCTCGACCACCCGATGGATGATCGTGCCGACCCGGTGATCCGGGCGATGGTGAGTCGGCTCCGCTCCACGGAGCGGGTACTCCTCCCCATGCGACGCCAGCGCGCGCTCCTGCTGGCCGACAAAGTGCTGAAGGTCTGGGCGGATAGGGCGTTTCGTGATGGCGACATGATCAGGGTACGGCTCCTGAAGCGCATCGTCGCCATGCTTGCACCCGCTCCCGAGTTCGACGAGCACGCCGACCCGCGCTCGGTCGCCGATGCGTGGCTTCAGGTCGTGCGGCCAGTACAGCGGAAGTTCCTCGCCGAACGCAGGAGGTCGAGGCGCCTGTGGCGGATTGACGACCTCTACAAGCCGCTGTGCGACGAGCCAGTGGGCACCGAGGCGATCGCTCGTGCCTTCAGCCGGATCCCCATGCTCCCTCCGATTTCTGACCGAATCGTGTCGATGATCGTCGGGATTCCAGTGTGAATGTTGCGTGACCACTCGGCGAGCACACCCCGCCCAGCGACCGCCTCGCGCGCTCGCCAGATCGCCATGACGGCCGCGTGGCTGGCTCGCCTCGAGGCTGCCCACGAGAAGCGCGCCATCGCGCGCCCGGCGGCTCGCCACAGACCGCCGCCCGCCCGCGAAGCACCACCGCGCCTCATCACCGTCCACTCGAAGTCACCGCAGGGATACACGGCGCGACGCTCCGCCAGCGCCGCCCATCGGGCGGTCCGAGGCAGCAGGCGAGTGAGCAAGTCGAGGCCCTCGAACTCTTCGCACAAGTTGGTACGCCACCAGCCGACGCGGGGCGGGCCAGTGTCGTCGGTGTCGTCACCTGCGATGGCGATGACCAAATTCCCCTGAGAGGAACTCGTCGAGAATCGACGAGGCGAGGAGCATGCGCGCGCCGAGCCGGCGTTAGACTCGCGGCGCCATGCCGTTCCAGACCCCGATCACCATCGAGAAGGCGCTCAAGCGCGTGCATCACCACCAGTTCGTACTACCCGCGATCCAGCGAGAGTTCGTGTGGCAACCCGAACAGATCTGCACGCTCTTCGACTCGCTCATGAAGGGCTACCCCATCGGCTCCTTCCTGTTCTGGAACGTCGGCAAGGAGAGCGTGCGCAAGTACAAGTACTACGACTTCGTGCTGCACTACCACCAGCGGGACAACCCGCACTGCCCGCCGGTGACCATGCCACCCGACCAGGGCGTGGTGGCGGTGCTCGACGGCCAGCAGCGGCTCACGGCCCTCAACATCGGGCTGCGTGGTTCGCTCGCGGTGAAGGAGCCCCGGAAGTGGTGGGACAACCCCCACGCCTTCCCGGTGAAGCGCCTGTACTTGAATCTGCTCGACGTGGAGGGCGACAACGAGCCGCCCTTCACGTTCCTCACCGAGGAGCGCGCGCGCCATCGCGACGCCACGCACGCCTGGTTCCCGGCGTGGCGCATCCTCGAGATCGAGTCGGGAGCCGACCTGTTCGGGCACGTGATCGAGATGGGCCTCACCCAATCCAAGGAGCCCTTCCGACTGCTCGAGCGCCTGCACTCGGTGGTGCACAAGGAGGGCGTCGTCGCCTACTACGAGGAGGACGCTCAGGACCTCGACCGCGTGCTCCACATCTTCATCCGCACCAACAGCGGGGGCACGAAGCTGTCGTACTCCGACCTCTTGCTGTCGATCGCCACGGCGCAGTGGGCGGGCAAGGACGCGCGGAAGGAGATCCACACGCTGGTCGACGAGTTGAACGGCACCCGCTTCGGCTTCGCGCTCAGCAAGGACTTCGTGCTGAAGGCGGGCTTGATGCTCGCCGAGGTGGCGAGCGTCGGGTTCAACGTGACGAACTTCACGGCGGAGAACATGGCGGTGCTCGAGGGGCGCTGGGAGGTCATCAAGCAAGCTCTCCGGGTGACAGTCGGCCTCGTGGCCGACCTCGGGTACTCGGGGCAGTCGCTCTCTGCCGACAGCGCGCTGCTTCCAATCGCGCACTACCTCTACAAACGAGGCGCCGACGACAGCTTCCGGACTTCGCGCGCGCATGCCGCCGACCGCGACGCGCTCCGAGGGTGGCTCGCCCGCTCGCTCCTGAAATCGGGCATCTGGGGCGCTGGCCTCGACACCCTGCTCACGGCGCTGCGCGAGGTGATCAACGTGCACGGCGCCGAGGCCTTCCCCGTGGACGAGTTGGAGTCTCGGATGGCACAGCGGGGCAAGTCGCTGCGGTTCGAGCGCGAAGAGGTGGAGGACCTCGTCGATTCCGCCTACGGTGATCGGCGCACCTTCCCCTTGCTCACCCTGCTCTTTCCGCATGTCGACCTGCGAAACCACTTCCACGTGGACCACGTGTTCCCGCGTGGCCGCTTCTCGGCTTCTCGGCTGGCGAAGGCAGGCGTTCCGGCCGACCAGATCGAGTGGTACGGCGAACACGTCGACAGGCTGGCGAACCTGCAACTGCTGGAAGGGCCGATCAACGTGGCGAAGAAGGACAAGCTCCCCGCTGAATGGCTGACCGAGGTGTACCCCGACACGGAGGCGCGGCGAGCGCACTGCGACCGACACCTGCTCGGCGAGATCGGCACCGAGGTGACGACGTTCCCTGCGTTCTACGCGTCGAGGCGGGAGAGGCTCGTTGGGAGGGTGGCGGGGATCCTGGGGGTTTGGGCATAGGCGCCATCATCGTGGTAGCAAGCGGATCCCAATGCCCGCCTCCCGCCTCTCCACCCTCACCCGCGACCAGCTCGTCGCCCTGGTCGAGCGCCTCGTCGACCGGCACCCAGATCTCGAAGACCTCGTGAGTCTCCCGCTCCCCGGGGAGGCCCGCCAGGCGGACGCGGCGCCCGTCCACGCGCACGTCACGCGCATCCTGCGCACGATGGGCGACGACTGGCGCGCCTCGTCTCGCGCCCAGTACGCGCTGTTCCCCATCGTTGAGATGGGCAACGCGTACCGGGCGCAGGGCCTGCCGGAGGACGCTCGCATCGTCTACCGCGCCATCATCGACGCGGTCCTCGCCCTGTACGAGAGCATTCGCGACGAGGAGAGCGAGATTGCCGACGTCGTCGGGGACTGCGTGGCGGGGCTGGGGGCCTGCCTCGGCGTCGCGGCGGAGCCCCTTCTTCGCGCACAACTCCTCGCGGACGTGTTCCACGTCTACCGCTGGGACACCCTCGAGCACGGCGGCTACGGGATGGACGAGCCGGCGGAGAAGGTGTTGCTCGCCTGCCACTCGAGCGAGGACCGCTCGCGCGTGGCCGGGTGGCTTCGGGACGCGCTGGTCGCCCCCGCCGTCTCCAACTACGGACGCGCTCGCGCGGGTGCCCTCGTGGTCAAGCTCGTCGGCGCTGGGCAGGACGTCCGCGAGCGGGAGGCGATTTACCGGCAGGCCCGGATGGACCGGGAGCTCATGGCGTTGCTACTCGGGCAGGGGCGCAAAGACGACGCACTGGCGCTGCTGCTCACGCCGGGAGCGGACGTGGTGAGCCTGGCCGACGTGCTCGTGGCCGCGGGGCTGGAGGCGCAGGCCGTGGCGCTGGTCAACGCGCACGCCGACGTTGTCGACCACGAGCGCGGTACGACGCGGCGCTGGTTGACGGCCCACGGCGTCGCCGGCATGAACGCCGCCGAGCGGCTGGCATGGGACCTTCACGCCTTCGAACGATCAGGCAATGTCGGGCACTGGGACACGCTCCGTCGCTCGGCAGAATCGCTCGGCAGGTTGCCGCAGGTCCTCCCCCGCGCCGTGGCCGCCGTCCGGACCGAGCGCACGGGGTACCAGGCCGCTGGCGCCCGGGTGCTGGCCGTCGCGGGTCACCTCGGCGAGGCCGAGACGGTGCTCGCGCGCCTGCCGGCCGCCTCGTGGAAGCAGGCCGCGCTCGCCGTGGCCGAGGCCGCAGCCACAGTGGAGCCCGCGAGGGCGAGGGCTATCTACGATCTGGTCGCGGCTCAGCTCGAGGCCCGAGGGACCCGGGCAGCGAGAGCGGAGCTGGCGGAGGTGCGGGGACGAATGCGAGCCCTCGACGAGGAGCCCTCTCGCGACTGAGCGTCCGGATCGAGCGAGGATTCGAGCGGCAGCGGGCGGGGGGTCGTCAACGCGGACGCAGGTGCAAGCGTCCGCGTCGGGGGCACCTGGCGCCGTCACGCGCCCGCGAACCCATCGAAACGGGCCGCTGCACGCGGCAACGTCCCGGCCAGCACCGCACAGCCGACAAACGTCACCTCCACCACCCACCCCAACCCTCGGATGAGCACGCCGTGCGGCATCGCGGGTCCCATCGGGGCGCCTCCGGCGCCGATGTGCGTGGCGGCCGGGGCGAGGAGCGGGCCCAGGCCGCCGCCCACGGTGCACAGGCAGCTCAGCCACGCGCCGACCTCGCGATCCGGCGGGCCGTGCCGCCGGGCATGAATCGAGGCGAAGACGCCGTGGCCGAGGTCGAGCAAGAGCGTGCCGTCATGGACCGGGATCGCGAGCGGCTCGCCGAGCGCTCGGCGCATCACGTGCCAGAAGAGAGCGAGGTTCAGGTCTGCCTCGCGCCAGGTCGTCGCGGGGATCGGGACATCTCTCGCGCCGGAGGTCTCCCATGCCTCCTTGCCCAGCACCCGCCCTGGATGAGCCTGGATGAAGCTCCTCCGGGCGGGTTTGGGCTCGCGATGAGACAGCGTCGGCACGCGCATTCCGCCGACGTAGCTGCCGCGCGACCAGGCCAGCGCCGCCTGCTCCTGGTCCATCAGGTCAAGCCACTCGTTGGGTCGCGACAGGTACTCGGTCCCCAGCGCCACCAGGGGGTGGTTTGGAGCGGCCTCGACTCGCGAGCTAGAGATGTCACAAAGCTGGTCGCTTCTCGAAATCAGGCACTCATCAATCCCCGCCGGCACGCGCCAGTACCCCTCCGTCCCCGCAGCCGAGCCACGTGCCAGCCGCTCATACTCCGCCCGGGTCAACACGATCCGGAGCCCGGCTGGGCTTCGCTGGTGCTCCACCGCCAACTGGGCCGCCGGGGCGGGCCCGTCGAGGAGCAGCCTCAGCCCCAGGAGCGCATCTGCGTCCGGGGCGACAGCGGCCGGCGTCACGCCGGTGTGCAGGAGCGTGGCCCTCGCCGACCGAAGTGCCTCCGCTTCGCCCTCCTCGGGCTCGAAACCATGCTCCAGAAAGCGGTCATCGCGCCAGTCATCGACGGTCCGCGGCGCGACGGCGGCGAAGAGCCTCGTGAGCAGGGCCGGTCGCGGCGCGACCCGGTGAACTTCGACGTTACCGCCTGCCTCGGCCCCCACGACATTGACGGCGTGCAACCTGTCGCCCACCCGCAGCAGAGTCGGTGGCACCTCGCGCCGGGTGGCGCGGTCCAGCAAGTCGCGAAGCTCCTTCCCGCTCGCGGTCGCGGGGACCAGTCCGAGGCGCGTGGCGGCAACCCCGAGGTCGTGCTCCACGCACTCCCGCTCGGTCGCCGCCGCGGCGATGGCAAGCGCCTCGGCGAGCCCAACCCGGCGCGCCGGTTCGCCAACGGTTGCGCAGGTGACCGGGTCGACCAGGACGTCGTAGAGCTTGCGGATCTCCCTCGGGTCGGTGGGGAGTCGCACCGCCGTGGCGGCGACCCCGAGGGACTGCAGCGACCTGGCGGGCACCGGCGGCACCGGGAGCGAGCCCTGCCGGGCAAATGTCTCCAGCGCATTCTCGGGGTAGGTGTGCAGTTTCCCGGCCGCGAGGTGGAGCGCGACCCATCGTTCGGGCGGCACCCCGGCGTGATTGGGCGACCAGAAGAGGCCTCGCCGGGACGCGAGTTCGCTCGCCACTTCCCGGCCTGCCCCTTCGTCGGCCACTCGCTCGATGCGGTAGCGCGGGGGCTCGATGGAGCGCGGCAACCAGCGATACTGCGACTCGCGCAACACGATGATCACCGGCTGCAAATCGGTGGGAATCTGCGACTCGACCTGCTCGAACAGGCGGTCCACGCCCTCGCGGTCGTCGACCGGCAGCGCGCTGACCTCGACGATCAAGCGCGCGGGCGGGTCGCCGGCAGCGAGATCGCTCGCGACCGCTCGAAGTTCGTCCCGCTCGGCGTGTGGGACGGCGAGCACTTCGAAGAGCAGCGAGGCGATGGCGATGTCGTCGAAGAAGAACTTCACCCCGCGGCTGCGTTCCCCCACCAGGTCGGAGAGGCGGCTATTGAGCGTCGTGATGCTCGGCCTCGCGGCAGCGTGGGGCCAGCGCTCGTGGAGCAACGGGGCCACCTGCTTGTTGCCGCCGGCGGCGTCGCGATAGTGGATGATAGTCGTGCCGAGACTCATTGCGTGATCCTGGTTGGGTGAGCCGAGGATAGCGTCGGCGTGCTTGTGGGCGGCGACGGGAAGGGTTTCTGGAAACGGGTTGTTGCCGCGAGGGCGGAAATGCGTTCCAGTTTCTAGTTCCTGGGAAATGCCCTGTGCGCCGGGGTAATCGTTGCGAGCCCTCCCAGCCGCCGCTGGACCAGGGCGGACCCTCGTCGACCCCTGCACGGGCGCGATGGGGTGGTGCCCCTTCCCGCCGACCGGGCCACCAGCCCTCGAGCACCGTGATGCAAGCGCCCCCGATGTGGCCTAGCTCAGCGCTTCCACATCAACGATCTGGGCGATGCACACCACCGCGCGCTCGAAATGTCTGGGCGCCTCCGGTTCCCGAGGGCCCGCACCCGCGACTCACCCCACCATCGACCGCAACATCTTGACCGCCACCCCTCGCAGCTCGGGCGGCAACGCCCGGTAGGCCGCGAGGATCTCCAGCTCGCCGGGCTCGAGCGCCGGCGGCGGCAGGGGCACCTCCGGGTCGACAAGCGCCGCGATGGGCACGCCAAACACGGTCGCGACGCGCGCGAGGTTCGCCACTGAGAGCGGCTGGTGCCCGCGCTCCACCCGGGAGACAGTCTCCGCCTCGAGGCCAACCCGCTCGCCAAACTCGGCCTGGGTGAGCCGGTGGGCCTCGCGGAGGGCGCGCAGGCGCTGGCCGAGACGTTCCAGCAAGTCAAAATCACGGAGGCGCGGCATGCCGACAACAGGGTCCCGGCTCGCGCCCGCCGGCTCAAGGTGCGTTAGGTCATGTGATGGACATGATGTAGAATGCCAGTCGCAGCCGGGAGCACTCTGACCACAGCCACGGTGATCATCGCGCTCCTGGCGTCGGCACCGGCGCGCGCGGGGGATTTGATCGTGACCTGTGGCGAAGGTTCGGGTCACGCGGTGATCGCGGGGCGCGGCGCCGTCCCTCTCCCAGCACTCGAAGGCGACCTCCGGGGCGAGGTCACGGTCGAGCTGCGGCGGTCACCGCTGGGCCTCGCCGAGCGCGCGGCCACCGTGTCCATCGCTCCAACCGACCGGGCGACCCTCGATCTCTGCGTAGCCAACCCGGTCGCGACACCTGCGTCGCTGGGTCCCGCCGTCGGTGACCTGTTCATCGACGCCGGGACACCCGGGGCCACGGTCCGGGTCGATGGCGTCGAGGTGGGCGCCGCGCCGACGATGCTGCGTGGCGTCGCGACCGGAGCCCACGTGGTGGAGGTTCGCGGGGCGCCGGGCGCCGGCGGGTGCGGCCGCGCGTCGCAGGTGGTGAACGTGGCAGCCGGGGCGATCGCGCGCGCCGAGATGAAGCTCGACGAGGCACCGGGCGCCTTGAGACTCCAAGGCCGACCGGAGGGGGCGGTGGTCGTGGTGGACGGCGCCAGCGCGGGCACGCTGCCCATGGAGATTCCGGAGCTTTCTTGTGGACCCCACCGCGTGGAGGTGGGGGAGACCGGGTTCGTGACAGACGGGCGCGACATCGTCGTCCACGCTGGGGCGTTGCTCGACCTCGACGTCGACCTCGCCGTGGAGGAGCGAGGTTCCCTGACCATCGACGTGGTGCCGCTCTCCGCGAGCGTACACCTCGACGGCACCCCGCTTGGGACGGGTCCGCGGACCCTCGAGAACATCCTGGCGGGACCGCACGACCTGCGCGCGGAAGCGGACGGCTACCGGCCACTTGATCTCGCCGTCACCGTGCAACCGGGCACGAACGCCCGCGCCGAGCTGGCGCTCCGCCGGTCCAGCAACGCGGGCCGGGTGGCGCTCAACGTGGCAGTCACCGCCGTCGGCATGGGCGCAGCTGTTGGCTCGATTGCCAGTTTCATCGCGTCGGAGAAGGCGTTCGAAGCGTTTCTTCACGAGACGGACGACGCCGAGGCCCAGCGCATCTACGACGAGGATGTGCGGCCCGCCGACACCGCCGGCTGGGCGCTCGCGGCGGGCGCCGTGGCCGGCCTCGGCGGAGGCGTCGCATTGTGGACGCTGTCGGTGGCCCCTGTTCCCAGCTTCACCGCGAGGTTTTGATGTTCTGGCTCCTGGCGTGTCACGACCCCGCGCTCCGGGAGGAGTCGAAGGAAGCGCGGGACAGCGGGGTGGCCGAGGACAGCGCGCCCTCCGGCGACAGCGGGCTCACCGGGGACAGCGGCGACAGCGCGCCTCCCCTGGACAACGACCTCGATGACGACGGGCACGATGCCGTCGAGGCCGGGGGGGATGACTGCGACGATGCGGACCCAGCGGTGAACCCCGGGGCGCCGGAGGTTTGTGACAATGGGGTGGATGATGATTGTTATGGTGGGACGGGGGCTTGCGCGCTCGCTGGATCGGTGACGGTCGCGGATGCCGATGCGACACTCGGACCGGGCGAGCAGGATTCCTACTTCGGAAACCGGCTCGCTGTGGGTGACGTGACCGGCGACGGGGTCAACGATATCGTCGTCGGCGCGATCTGGGCGCAGTCACAGCGCGGCGCCACCTACGTCTTCAGCGAGGGCGCGACGAGTGGCAGTCGGTCGCAAGCAAGTGTCACCGTGGTCGGTGACGCGAACGACTGGGCCGGGAATGTGCACGTCGCCGATCTCGATGGGGATGGCGTGGGCGATTTGCTCGTCGGCAACCACGGCGGCGGGGTGCTTCGAGCATTCTACGGGCCCATGGACGGTAGGCTCGATTCGTCCGACGCGACCACTACGTACGACCCAGCCGGGTACCTGCACGGCACGGGCACCGCAGCCCTGCTCAGCGATATCGACGGCAATGGCAAGACCGACCTCGTCTTCGGTGGCTACGGCGTGGCCGCATTCCCCACGTCTCGCAGGGGAAATCTGGACGTGGACGACGCCGTGCTCACCATCTCCGGCGGCAACTACTGCGGCGACTCCCTCGGGGCTGCCGACTTCAACGGCGACGGACTCGACGAGCTGGTGGTGTCATGCCACCCGGCCGGCGGCGGCGTGTACATCGAGGAGGGACCGGTGGGGGGCACCAACTACGCCCTCGAAGGCTGGGCTCGGATTGGGAACCCCTCGGACGGCTATATCGGCGCCGCGCTTGCGCTTGACGATGTCGATGGCGACGGCACCGTAGACCTGATCGCATCGAGTCGCCCGACGACAGGGCGGAGTGGCTCGGTGTTTCTGTGGACCACGGTCTCTCGCGGCACCCTGAGCTGCGACCTCGTCAACGGTGAGATCAACGAAACGGCAGATGGAGGCTCCCTCGGCACGAGCCTCAGTCGCACAGATCTGGACGGTGACGGCGGCGCGGAGCTGCTCGCCGGCGCCTACACCGCGGGGGCGAACTCCGGCGCCGTCTACATCTTCGACGGCGACCTCTCCGGCACCCACTCCTCGGACGAGGCGCGGGCGGTGATCGGAGGCGCGGAGGAAGGCGACATGCTCTACGCCATTGCCACCGGCGACCTCGACGGCACCGGCATAGCTGACCTCGTGGTGGGCGCGCCCGCCGCACAAGACGGGCTTGGCGCAGCTTACGTCTTCACCGACGGGTTGTAGCCCGTCGCGAGGCGGCAGCTCGGCGGCGTCCAGACCCGGCCCGCCGCCGACAGCAGTTGCCTCCCGTGGCCGTGGCGGGCGCCGTACCCGGGCCGGTCGGCAAGTGGTGTCAATTCGCCGGTGCCGGGCGCGCGACCGTCGGTCGGCACCGTCTTCCATTCCCGCGCCACACGAGCCCGCGAGCGGCTCCTCCGTACATCCTCGCCGTCCCCCCTTTGCCGGGGCTTTCTGCAACTTTCTCGCCTGACCGCTGGGCGGCCGATGGCTACGGGGGAGGAATCCGAGCGAGCAGCTCGTCGCGCCAAGAATGCGGCGTGAGCACGTCGCCGGGGTCACGCAGTCGGCGGCGGACGGCCTCGTTCATGTAGGCGACCGGGTCGACATCGAGCAGCTTGCAGGTCTCGACCAGGGAGTAGAACAGGGCGGCGACCCGGGTGCCCAGCTCGGAGTGGGACCCGTAGTGATTTTTCCTGCCGAGGACCGAGCCGCGGATCGCCCGTTCCGAGAATGTGTTGTCGAGGGGTGCCAGGGGCAGGTCGAGGAAACGGATCAGCCGAGGCCACTGGTTGTTGGCGTAGACGATCGCCTTGTCGAGCTGGAGGCTGGGGATGGGCGCCTGCGCATCGAGCCAGGTGCGCAGCCTGGCCACGAGCGGGCGGGAGAGGGTGTCGCGGAGGCGCCGGCGGACGTCGAGGAGCAGCTCGCCGGTTTGCTTCATCACCGCGTCAGCCTGGTCCTCGACGGCGTAGAGCTTCGCGATGAGGTCCAGCGCCTCGCTGGCGGGGGGGTGGTTGGCCTCCGCCTTGACGAAGCCGCGGCGAGCGTGCGCCCAGCAGGTCACCACCGTGAAGTTGTTGGCGACGAGGTCGTCGAGGCTCTCGAAGAGCGAGGCGCGGGTGCCGTACTCGGCCTCGAGCGCGGTGTAGGCGGCGTAGCCGTCGACCGACAGGATGCCGGTGAACCCGAGGAGCAACTCCGCGGCGGCGGCCTTCCCCCGCGTCGGGGAGAGCATGTAGTAGACCGCGTCGTCGCCGACGAGCGCCCACGTCCACCACCTCGCCGAGCGCCCCTTCCCCATGACCCGCCAGGGGGACTCGTCGGCCCCGAGCATGGGCTTGGCGATGAGGTAGGTGCGAAGCTGGACGTGGACCGGCAAGAGGACGTGGTAGAGCGCGACGGTCTGGTCCCACAGGGTCTGGCTCGTGACCTTGAAGCCCTGGTGAGCGAAACGGTCGACCTGGCGCTCCAGCGGCAGGTGGTAGGCGTACTTGTCGACCGCCACGGCGACGGCGACCTCGGGGGCGTAGCGGCCACCGGACACCAGCGGCCTGGGTGCCCCGCCGGCAGTGTCGATCCGGCCGCAGACGGAGCAGCGGTATTTCTGGCGCCGGTGCCGGCAGAGCACGAGCCTGCGCTCGACGATCGTGATCAGCTCGGTATCCTCGGTCTGTCCGGTCATCGCGGGCTGAGGTTCTCGACAGTCCGCGCAGGGCTGGACCTCGGGCTCGCGCGCGTGGAGCACGTCGACCCTGGGCAGCTTCGCCTGCTTGCTGGGCCCGTGGCCCGTGGCCCTCGGCCTGGGCTTGTCCTCGGCCTTCTCGTCCTCCGGTCGGCCGCGGCGTTCGCTCCGGGAAGGGCCGAACAGCTCCTTGTTTCGCTGGGCGAGCATCTCGTTGACCCGGCGAAGTTCGAGGCCGAGCGCGAGCTGCTTGTCCTTGTCCGTGGTGCGCGCCAGTTCCAGGGTCAGCCGGGTGATCTCCTTGAGCATCACCGCGTTCTCCCCCTCCAGCGCGGAGTTGCCAAGGAGCAGGTCCCGCGCGATGGCGCGCACCTTCTCGATGTCCGTCTCTGCCTTGATCGCCTCGTCGTCCACCCCGTCCAACTAACCCGACACACGCGAAAAACTACCCTCGATGGACGGAAATCTGCCACGGGGACAGGGGAAGTCGCCCGCGCAGGTTCGCACCTTCCAGGAACAGCGCCAGCTCGGACATCGTCAGTGTCAAGGACGCGGCCGCGGGCGCCTGCCAGAGCGCCGCGAACTGGCCGCGGGCCATGCGTTTCTGGTAAATGCACAGGCCGGTGCCGTCCCACAGGAGCACCTTGGCCGAGCGGCGATCCCGACTGACGAACAGGAAACAGTCCCCCGAGAGCACGTCGAGCTTCAGCTCCCGCTCGACGAGCGCCGTGAGGCTGTTGTACCCCTTGCGCAGGTCCGTCGGCGCCCCGCACGCCCACACCCGGAGGGCCCTCGACGAGCCGATCACCCGACGGTCGCGAGCAGCGCTGCGAGTCCGGTCGCGTCGAGGCCCTCGACCCGGTAGCCCCTCGGCGAGATCAGCACGGGGGCCGATGGTGAGGGAGCCGGCACCGGTGCCGGCTCGGCGTCGGGCACCACCGTCACCGGTCGAAGGCGTGCGG